>Ga0196977_1000145_pt1 | contig 45834 bp, 42 predicted proteins | sample S3v_1013CmetaG_FD_148634 | JGI IMG/M metagenome (GOLD analysis project Ga0196977, IMG submission 148634) | Soil microbial communities from Anza Borrego desert, Southern California, United States - S3+v_10-13C | ecosystem: Environmental > Terrestrial > Soil > Desert | place: USA: California... | reverse complement strand
ATGCCCATTGATCGCGCCAGTGCCCTGGTTGTCGATCAAGGTGAACACCTGGTTCATTGCCGGCACGAACGTCGGGCTCAGGCTGAGCGTGAGGAACGTGCTCGGCGAGATATCGACCGCGCCGGAAACGCGCACCTGGTCGTAACCCATTCCCGGCGCAGCGCCCGCGAGCAGGAACTCCATGGAGGAGCCCATCATTCCTGGTGTGAGCGTGAGGCTGCCGACCTGGAGCGTCCCCGGCGGGTCGGTGAAGCTGCCATTCGCGCTGGGCATCACGATGTTGGTAATCACGTCGCCGCCGATGGTCCCGCTGCCCTGCAGGGAGCCGTTCACCATGACTCCCTGCGTGAGCAGGTCCAGCGAGCTGTTCGGGAATGAGCCGTCGGCGAGCACGATGCCGCCGCGGATCAGGCCACTGAAGGGATGGACTCCACTGAATCGCGGGTTCACCAGGTAGCCCGCAGTGAGCACGCCGGTTCCGCTCACCGGGCCAAAGTGCGCATTGGCTCCCAGGTTGAGCTGAAACGCGCCGACGTCGACAGGGCCGTTGTACGTGCCGCCTGCCAGGGTAAGGTCGGCGTGCAGGGTGATCGCGAGGTTGAAAGTGTTGGCGCCTCCCTGGCTCACGCCCCCGGTGAGCCCGATCGCATTGCCGTTGATCGTGTAGCCCATCCCGTTGAAGTGCACGATGTGGAAGACCGTTCCGGGTGCCAGGTCGTTGACCTGGACCGGGTGCGGCGCGCCGGCAGGGAAGGCGAGGCTGTCTCCGGTTCCCGGGACGCCCTCGGGGTTCCAGTTCTGCTGGTTCGACCAGAGATTGCTGGCTGCGCCCACCCAGGAATAGGTCTGTCCGGCGCTGGCGGCGGGCAGGGCCCATCCGGCAAGGGCGGCCCCCAACAGCGCTAGGCGAGCGAAAGCGAGCCAGGAGCGGGCCACGCGAGTCATGAAGGGGAATGCCCTTAACGGACGAATCGTAACCATGCGCTTCTCCCTGGTATCGCCATGGCTGGGGCCATGGTCTCTGGTGTGGTCCCTGGAATGCTCGCGCAGGGGGGCGGAGAAGTCATCCTTCATACGAAGGATGCGGCGGTAGGCTCATGCCATGAGCTTCGTGGGGCCTACGCTGGCAGCATGGACTCGATCCGCAAGATCATCTCCGGAGGCCAGACCGGCGTCGACCGCGCCGCGCTGGATGCCGCATTGGCATTGGGCGTCGAGGCCGGGGGCTGGTGTCCCCATGGGCGCCGCGCGGAGGACGGGCCCATTTCACGGCGCTATCCCCTGAAGGAAACCAGGACGGAGAAATACCCTCCGCGCACCGCGCTCAACGTGCGAGAAGCGGATGCCACCCTCATCCTTCACCTGGGCGCGCTCGATGGCGGCTCCCGGCTCACCCACGAGATCGCGGACCGCTCGCACAAGGCGCAGCGCTGCATCAACCTCGCCGACCGGGATGCGCTCGACCAGGCGCGCGCCTGGCTGCGCGAGACTTCGCCGCGGACGCTCAACGTGGCCGGGCCGCGCGAATCGCGCCAGCCGGGCATCTACCCCCGGGCTTACGGGTTCCTGGTACGGCTTCTCAAGGAGGGGTGCGAGCGGTATCCGATGGCGGGGCCGGCAACGCGGCCTTGAAATCGCCCAGCAAAGCCTTGGCGGGGCAAACCTTGGTCCTTCCCTCCTCCTGAGGCATGCGCGCATGGTACGCCCCGGGCGCATCATGGAAGCCTCACCACGGAGGCCGCCATGTGCCGCTGGCTCGCTTATTCGGGATCGCCCATCGCGCTCGAGGAAGTCCTCTTCAAGCCGTCGCATTCGCTCGTCGTGCAAAGCCTCAAGGCGCAGAAGGGCGTCGAGACGACCAACGGCGACGGCTTCGGCATCGGCTGGTACGGCCGGTCACCGCAACCGCGGCTGTACCGCTCCACCAGCCCGGCGTGGAACGACCGCAACCTGCGGGAGCTGGCGGCGGAGATCCATTCGGGGCTTTTCCTCGCGCACGTGCGCGCTTCCACCGGCACGGCGGTGCAGCAGACCAACTGCCATCCATTTCGCCATGGCAACTGGCTATGGATGCACAACGGCCTGATCCAGGGCTTCGCCAAGGTCAAGCGCGAGCTGCTGCTCGCCATCGACGCCCCGCTCTTCTCCTGCATCGAAGGCACGACGGATTCCGAGATCATGTTCTACCTCGCCCTGTCGATGGGGCTCGCCGCCGATCCGCCGAAAGCGGTGGCTCGGATGGTCGGCCTGGTCGAAGGCGTGGGCCGGCGCCACGGCATCGAGCATCCGCTGCAGATGACGCTCGCCGCGAGCGACGGGCGCGACCTGTGGGTGTTCCGCTACTCGAGCGAGCGCCGCTCGCGCTCCCTCTACTACAGCACCGACGTGAAGACGCTACGCAAGCTCTACCCCGACAACCCCCAGTTTCGCGCGGTTTCCGAGGCGACGCGCCTCATCGTCTCCGAGCCTTTCGCCGAGCTGCCCGGCGCCTGGAACGAGGTGCCCGAATGCAGCGTGGGGCTCGTGCGCGACGGCGTGGAAACCTTCCAGGCGTTCGAGCCCCTCAGCAGCGAGGCGGTGGCCGCGGAATGACGTTTCGCGCGCTGCGGGCTACTTCGACCACTCCGCGATGTTCGAGGCGTCGAGCGTGAACTTGGTCTTGGGCTTGCGCGCCGCGTCGAGCTCGAGCTCGGTGCCGTAGAAGACTTCCGCGAAGCGGAAGCTCAGCTTGGCGAGGTTCTCCGGCGAGGCGGCCATCTTCACCGAGCTTTCGGTGATGTCGGCGCCGCGCGCGACCAGCTCCACATAGATTTTCGAGGCGAGCTCGCGCACCTCGTCGACCGGTTTCTTCGCGCCGGCAGCCGGATCGCTCATGGTTGCACCTTGCGCGCCCTGAGCGCCGCCGCCCGCGCCACGGGCGGGCGCCGCGAACGCGTAGCCAGTTGCCGCACGCGCTCCGCCTGCCGCCATCCGATCACTACCCTTGCCCTGGTCTTGTTCATGGAAGTTCCTCCTCGCCCGAGAATGGACCGGCGGCGTGGGAACTCCCAGAGAAATATGTAATTAAAGTTGTTGACACCCGGGGCCGGACCGAGGCGCGGCCTCAGGAGCGGCGCCGTGAAGGCGCCAGGTCGTAGCGGCGGGCGAGCCGCTCGGCGATGTCCTGCAGGATGGTATGGCAGAGCGCATCGCATTCGGCGAGCGAGCCGGCACGCCAGTTCGGACCCTCGCGCGCGCCGGCGAAATACGCGGGCATCGGAACGCGGCAGCGCAGGCAGTGGTCGCCGGCGGTCTTGCGGAATTCCTCTTCGAGCAACTCATGCAGCTTCGTGGCGGACAGGCGCTTGCGCATGCCCGATGGATGGAACCATCCGCCGAAAGTTCTGGCCTGGCCCAGGCCTCACGAAACGCCGGCGAGCGACCTCACCTGTTCGGCAGCGGGAACCCCCCGGCAACCTGTCGCGTTCTGCCCGCTCCATAGCGGCGAGAAGTCGCCGCTTCCCTTCGCTTCCCCGGCCGCGCGGATCGGGCCGATGCCGGAGGTGGCGAGCGGGAAGGCCGGTGCGGCAGGGCTGATCGGGCCCAGCTCCCGCATGAGGCGGTTGACGATGCCGCGCGAGGGGCGCCCGGTGAAGAGGTTCGTGAGCGCCGTGTGCCTCGCGCCTTCGCCCAGGAGGGCCGCCCGGTGAATCGGCGTGATGGTGGCCTCGTCGCAGCAGAGGAAGGCCGTACCCACCTGCACCGCGCTAGCCCCCAGCGCGAGGGCCGCGGCCACTCCCTTCGAGTCGGCGATGCCCCCGGCCGCGATCACCGGTACGCGCACCGCCTTGACCACCTGGGGCAGGAGGGCGAACGTCCCCACCTGCGTGGTCAAGTCGTCGGTGAGGAACATGCCGCGGTGTCCGCCGGCTTCGAGGCCCTGGCAGATGATCGCGTCGACTCCCTGGGCCTCGAGCCAGCGGGCCTCGTCCACGGTCGTGGCCGACGAAAGCACCTTCGCGCCCCACGCCTTCACGCGCCCAACGAGGTCGCGCGCAGGCAGCCCGAAATGGAAGCTCACGACTTCGGGTTTGAACGCCTCCAACGCGTTGGCGAACTCGGCACTGAAGGGGGCGCGCCCCGGCCCGGCGGGGATCTTCGCCGCGTCGATGCCGAGCTCACGGTAGTACGGAGCAAGCGCCGTGCGCCAGGCCGCTTCGCGCGCCTCGTCTGCCGCCGGCGGGGTGTGACAGAAAAAATTCACGTTGACCGGGCCGTGCGTGCGGCCGCGAATGAGCTCGAGCTCCTTGCGCATGCCATCCACGGAGAGGAGCGCGCACGGCAGCGAACCCAGCGCGCCCGCTGCGGAAACGGCGGCGGCCATGTTGCCCGCCTGGGACCCTGCCATGGGGGCCTGGACGATGGGCAGCTCGGTGCCGAAAAGCTTCATGGGTGCGCCCTCCTGGAAATGGCACCATGTTACAAGTCCGTCCGCCCCGCATTGATCGCCCGCCCTGAAGCGCGCCCCATACCTTTCCGCACTGCACGTCGCCCTCGCGCTCGCGATCGTCTTCGTCTGGGGAACCAACTTCGTCGTGATCAAGGTCGGCCTGCGCGAGCTCGAGCCGATCGTCTTCGTCCTCCTGCGCTTCGCGTTCTGTGTCGTCCCCTGGGTGTTCTTCGTGAAGCGGCCGCGCGTGCCGTGGCGCTGGCTGGCGCTCTTCGGCCTGTTCCTCGGACCGGGGCAGTTCGGGCTGCTTTTCTACGCGATGCGCGCCGACATCTCCCCCGGACTCGCCTCGCTCGTTATCCAGGTGCAGGTGTTCTTCACCATAGCGCTCTCGGTGTGGCTCTTCGGCGAGCGGCTCTCCTGGCCTGCGATGGCCGGCATTGCGCTCGGCAGCGCCGGCCTTGCCACGATCGGCCTGCACCTCGATGCGACCGTGACCGCAAAGGGCATCGCGGTGGTCGTGGCGGCGGCGCTTTGCTGGGCGTGCGCGAATATCGTCGTGAAAGCGGCCACGCGCAACGCGGGGCAGACGGTCGACATGCTGGGCTTCGTGATCTGGTCGAGCCTCTTCGCGGTGCCGCCGCTGCTGTTGCTGGCGATCGGCATCGAGGGGACCGCCGCTACCTGGAACGCAATCGCGACCGCACGCTGGGACGCGTGGGCCGCGGTGGTGTGGCAGGTCGTGGGCAACACCCTCTTCGGGTACAGCGCGTGGAACTGGCTGCTCACCCGCTACGATGCCGCGGTGGTGGCGCCTTACGCGCTGCTGATCCCGGTGTTCGGGATGGCCTCCTCGGCCCTGCTGCTCGGCGAAGGGCTGCCCTCGTGGAAGCTCATCGCCGGGGCGCTGGTGATCACCGGCATCGCGGTGATCACCCTTACGCCCCTGCTGCGGCGTTCGCGCTAGTCGCGAGACCTGCGCCCGCCGCCGTCCCCGCGGCCGCCACGAGGCGCCTCGCGAGCAGGCTCGGCGCGGGGCGCGGGTGCGGCCCGCTCGACCGGAGCGCGCGCCGGGGCCGCGGCAGGCGCCTGGCGCGGCGCAGGTGCGGCTTGCCGCGCCGCCGGTGCCGCCGGTGCCGCACGCTCGATGCGCTGCGCACGTTCAGGCGCGCCGAACATGCGCGCGTCATCGCGCCCCATGCCGTGCGCCGGCGCGGCCACGCGGGGTTGCTCGCGCACGGCCTCGCGGGGCTGCGGGCGCTCCCGGCGGCCACCTTCGACGTTGTAGCGCGGAGATGCCTGCCGCACCGGCGGGTTGCGCGGCGCCGTCGGTTGCGCCGTCACGGACTCGACGCGTTGCGGCGGGAACGGGCCGGCGGCCGAAGGCGCCGTGAGCTGCGTGGCTCCGCGCTGCATCTGGTGGCCGGCGTCGCTGCGATCCCGGCCGGGGCGGCCACGGTCACGGTCGCCACGGTCGCCGCGGTTGCCGCGGTCGCGCCAGTTCGGACGGCCGTCGCCATCCCGGTCACGGTCGCGCCAGTTGGGCCGGCCGTCACCGTCGCGGTCTCCGCGGCGTTCGCGCCAGTTCGGGACGCCGTCGCCATCGCGATCGCGATCACGCCAGTTGGGGCGGCCGTCGCCGTCGCGATCGCGCCAGCGGTGGTTGCTCCAGCGCCGGTGGTCATGGCTCCAGCGGTTGCCGCGGTGCCAGTTGCGGCCGTGGTAGTACCACGGGCGGCTGTGGCCGAAGCGCAGGTGGCGGTGCGGCCAGTCGATCGAGCCGAAGAAGAAACCGCTGCCGAGCGTGATGCCATAGCCCCAGCCGAAACCGGGATACCCGTAGCTGTAACGGTAGCCGGGCCAGGGGTTCCAGTACACCGGCGGATAGTCCTCCCACCACCACGGGCCGTACGCATAGCGCGGGTCGTAGTAGGGGACGTAGACGACCTCCGGCGAGGGCGACTCGATGATGTAGTCGCGGCCCTGGCGCTGCACGATGATCTCGTCGCTCGAGCGCAGGTTGCCCGCGGCGTCAGCCCGGGCGCGCAGGCTTTGCACGGTGTCCATGACCTGCTCGGGCTGGCTCAGGTACGCCTCGCCCAGGTCCTCGGTCCAGCCGCGGCGCTCGTCCATCATCGCGAGCACCTGCGGAAAGGCGGTGAGCGAGATCACGCTCGGGTCCCATTCGCGACCCTCCGCCGCCCGCACCGCCTGCTCGCCGCGCAGGTCGGGATAGAGCCGCGACCAGCTGGCGGCCTCGAACACCTCGCCCGGATACGTGGCGGCCATCAGGATCTGGGACAGTAGCGCATCCGGGTAGAGCGCGATGGGTGCCAGGATCTGGTCGAGCTGGGCCTGGGAGAACGTGCGCAACTCCCGGCGCGGCTCCTCCTGCGCCAGGGCGAAAGTCCCGAAAAACAGCATTGTGAAGGCCAGGAACAAGCGGGCGATTCTTCTCATGGAGCTCCTCCGAGCGTGCGCGTAGTGCTTCGAACGCCTGACGGGCGATTCGGCTGACCCGTTTTACGTCTGGTTACAACTGGCCGGGCCTTCAGCCCAGGATCTCCAGCAGCGCCGGGTAGTCGATCGGCTTGGTCACGTGCCGGTCGAACCCGGCCTGACGGGCCTTGGCCACGTCTTCCTCCTGCCCCCAGCCCGTGATCGCGATGAGCTTGAGGCCGCGGCCGTTGGCGCCCGCCCGGAGGCGGCGCGCTACCTGGTATCCGTCCAGCTTCGGCAAGCCGATGTCGAGCAGGACGATGTCCGGGTCGTGTTGCGCGGCCTTCTCCAGCGCCTCCTCGCCATCGTGCGCGCAGACCACGTCATGCCCGCTCAAGCGTACGACCGTGGCGAGGCTTTCGGCGGCGTCGAGGTTGTCGTCCACCACCAGCACCTTGTGGCGCGCGGCCGCCGGCTGGACACGCTCGCCCCCCGTGCTTTCGGCCGGGGCCTCCGAAAGCGGGATGCGCACCACGAATTCGCTCCCCTTGCCGGGACCGTCGCTATGGGCCTCGAGGCTTCCGCCGTGCATCTCGACCAGGCTGCGCGACAGGCTCAAGCCGATGCCCAGGCCGCCCTGGACCGTGCCGGGATCGCCTTCGAGCTGCTCGAAGAGCCCGAATATGTGCTCCAGGCGGTCGCGCGGTATGCCCCTGCCGGTATCGCGCACGCGAATCTCGGCGCTGCCGCCAGTCGCCCGCGCCGAGAGGTGGATGCTGCCGCCGCGCGGAGTGAACTTGCAGGCGTTGTGCACCAGGTTGCTCACGACCTGTGTGAGGCGCGTGGGATCGGCCTCGACCCATACGGCCGTTGCCGGAAGGTCGATGGAGACGCGCTGGCCGTTGGCCGCGGCCTGGGAGTGGGCGATGTCGATCGCCTCCGCGAGGCATTCGCGCAGGTCCACTCGCGACTTCCTCAGGTGCACCTTGCCGCCGCGGATCCGGTTCACGTCGAGCAGGTCGTCGATGAGGCGCACCAGCTGGCTCACCTGGCGCGAGATCATGTCGAGCGCGCGCGAGCCTTCGGCGGCGCTGCGCCCGCTCAGCTTGAGGATCTCGACGCCGTTGCGGATCGGAGCGAGGGGATTGCGCAGCTCATGGGAGAGCATGGCGAGGAAGTGGCTCTGCTGCTCGTTGGCGCGCGCGAGCCGCTGGGCCGTCTCGCGAAGCTCCTCCTCGAGGTGCTTGTCCTCGGTCTGGTCACGCATGATCTTCGCGTAGCCCAGCGTGCGCCCCAGCTCGTCGCGGCGCGCGACCGTGACGCCGGTGGCGAAGAAGCGCGTGCCGTCCTTGCGCCGCATCCAGCGGTCGTTCATCGCGCGGCCGGCCCGCGCCGCGACGGCGAGCTCGGTATCGGGAACACCGAGGGCGATGTCCTCCGGGGTGAAAATTTCCCCGCGCACGTCGCGGCCGATGAACTCGTCCTGGTCGTAGCCCAGCACGCGCTTCACGCCCTGGTTCCAGGTCACGGGCCGCCCCTCCAGGTCGACGAGGAAGATGGCGTAGTCGTGGATCTGGTCCATCAGCGTGGTGAGCAGCGCCTGGTACTCGTCGGCCCTGCGGTGGGCGAAGTTGAGCGTCTCGAAGGCGGCCACCGCGGCCCCGCCCAGCAGCAGGAACCGCGCCAGCACGCCGACCTCGTCGCTGCTCGCCGGGGCCGGGCGGAAAAAGGTCTCGCCCAGCACCGCTCCGGCTACCAGTGTGAGCACCGCGGGGCCCAGGCTGGTGGTCCATGCCACCACGACGACGGCGAGGAAGTAGGCGGCGAAGGGCAGGTACTCGCCCACGACGGGTCCCGCCGCCCAGCGAGCGAGCGTGGCGATGCCGAGCGCCACGAGCGCTATCGTGTAATGCCTGCGGGCAACCTTCCTGCGCATGGATACGCCCCTCGCCTCCGAGGTTGGAGCGCCGCCGCCGCGTGCGAGTTCTTCAACGCAGGCGCAGTGTCGCTCCGAAAATCCTGTAGGCCAGCCAGAGGAACGCGATCGGAAGCAGGATGGTCTGCACCACGAAAAGCGCCATCAGCGTGACGATGTGCCGGATGGCGTTCTCCGCACGGTCCTTGAGCTCGGCGAAATTCACCTGCAGGTCGCGCTTGCGTTCCGAGAACCAGCGCTCGAGCCGCTCGATGCGGCCCTCGGGACGCGCCTGCGCAGATTCGGGCGGGGGCGCGCTTCGCGCGATCAGGTCGGATGTCGCCTGCACCTGCCCCTGGGCCTCGGCGTACTGGTGCGACATCGTGATGCGGAAGATCGCCTCGCTGCCGACGGCGGCGACCGGGACCGCGAAGCGTGCGAAGAGCACGATCACCAGCGCCCGCGCGAGCCAGCGCGGCGCGACGGCCTCCCGCCGCCATGCGAACCACGCCCACGAGAGCATCACGAGCGTGAGCACCGAAGAGACGGCCGCGAGGCCACCCACGTTGATGAGCACGAGCTGCGCGCCCAGCGAGACCGAGGCCACGAGCATCAGCGTCGAGAACTGCTCGATCACGTCGTTCAGCGGATCCAGCGCCTGGCCCGGCATGGTGGTGACGCCCACGCCCATGGGCGAGATGGCCACGCTGGTCTCCTGCAGCACCGAGATGACCGCATTGGCGAGCCGCGCGGTGGCGAAAGTGACGAGCGCGCGCTTGAGGCCCGCCTCGACGTGCTCGCGCGCGAGGTTGTCGAGCGATCCCAGCCAGGCGAGCGGCAGCAGCACCGCGAGGGCGATCGCGACGAACGCGCGGCGGAGCAGGAGGGGGTCAACCCGGGGCATGGTCGTCCCCGACATTACGCGCCTTGCGGGCCGAGCGCTCGGCGAAGAAGCGGCGCCGCAGCTCGGCGGCCTCGGGACTCTCGCGCAGGCGCTGGAACACTTCGCGCTCGCTTGCGAGGGCTTCGGCGTAGGGCATTGTGGCGGCCCGCATCACGGCTTCGATCGCTTCGCGCACACCGGGACCGGGACGCTCGCGCGCGGCTTGCGTCGCGGCCTCGACCGCCGCGGCATCCTCCTCAGGCAGGGGCAGCTCGCGCAAGCGGCGTTTGCGTCCCTGCAACGCGAGCGCGTGCGATACCGCGGCCGATCTCAAGTCGTCGGCGACGACACGATCGACCAGGCCCAGGGCCAGGGCTTCGGCCGCATCGATGCGCCGGCCGCTGGTCACGATCTCGATGGCTCGCGCGACGCCAACAAGCCGCGGAAGGTGCTGCGTGCCACCGGCGCCGGGAATCATTCCAAGCGTCACCTCAGGCAGTCCTACCTTCGTGCCCGGCGCGGCGAGGCGGGCATCGCAGGCGAGCGCCAGCTCGAAGCCACCGCCCAGCGCGGCGCCGTGCAGCGCGGCGACGAACGGCTTGGCCGCACCGACGATGGCGGCGATGACTTGCGGCATCTGCGGCTCGGCGAGCGGCCGGTCGAACTCGCGGATGTCGGCGCCGGCGACGAAGGTGCGGCCGGCGCCCACCAGCACTGCCGCGCGGACCCGCGCGTCCCCGTCGACGCCGGTGACCGCTTCCAGCAACCCCTGCCGAACGGCATGCGAGGTCGCGTTCACCGGCGGGCTGTCGATGACGATGACCGCCACGCCGCTTTCCCTCTCGATTCGAACCGCCGCGTTCATGCAAGCCTCACCAGCGCATCGACCGCGACCACCCCTTCGCCTTCGGCGCGGATGATCATCGGGTTCACCTCGGCTTCGATGACCGCGGGGTCGGCGATCACAGCCAGTTGCGAAAGCGCCGCGACGGCCCGCGCGAGGGCTTCGAGGTCACCGCGCGGCAGGCCGCGGAAGCCCGCCAGCGCCGCGAACGCCTTGATCTCGCCCACCATCTCGCGCGCCGCCTGCACGTCCACGGGAGCAAGCCGGATCGCGCGGTCGCGATGGATCTCAGCCAGCACGCCGCCGGCGGCGAGCATGACCAGCGGCCCCACCTGCGGATCGATGCGATAGCCGACGAGCGCTTCGCCCAAACCACGCGCCATCTCCTGGATGAGGACGCGCTCGAACGCTGCCTGCGGGCGAGTGGCGCGAAGGCGCTCGCGCATCTCGACAACCGCCTCGACCAGCGCGCGCTCGTCCGCAACTCCCAGCGCAACGCCACCCGCCTCGGTCTTGTGGGCGATGTCGGGCGACAGCACCTTGACCGCCACCGGAAAGCGCAACGATGTCACCGGCCGGCTTGCATCCACCGCCTCCACGGCCGCGTGGGGTATGCCGAGCCCGGCGAGCACGGCGTAGCCGCGCAGCTCATCGACTTCGAAACCCGGGACGGACCTGGAATTCGTCTTGGCGAAGGAACCTGAATTCCAGGTCCGTCCCGGGTTTCCAACAGGCACGCGGCGCGAAAAGGCGGCGGCGATCGCGTCGGCGCACGCTTCGGGCGTGCGGAAGTTGGGGACGCCCGCCTCGGTGAGGCGCGCAAGCGCCTCGGGCGCATCCGGCACGACGAAGGCGGCGAGCGGCTTCGCGGCAGCGGCGCTGTCGATGATGGGACGCACCGCGCGCTCGGGCTCGAAGCGGGCCGATGATCCCGCCACGGCGACCACGAGATCGAACTCGGGAGCCTCCAGCAGCACCTCGAGCGCGCCCTTCATCACGGCGTAGTTGGTGCCCGCGAGCGTGAGGTCCACGATGCGGCCGGGCGCAACCTCGATGCCGCGCTGCGCGAGCCGCGCGAGCGTTTCGGCGCCGGGCGCCTGCACGTTCACTCCACGCACGCCCAGGGGGTCCACCACCATCGCGGCGCCTCCGCCCGTGGTCGTGACGACCCCGACACGCGCTGGGGCGCTCGCCCGGCGCGAGGGCTGGCAACGTCCCACCAGCGGCAGCGCCTCGATCAATCCGTCCAGTGTATGGACGCGCGCGATGCCGCAATCGCGGAAGAAGGCATCGGCCACGTCGTCCTCGCCGGCAAGCGCCCCGGTGTGGGTGACAGCGAGGTCCGCAGCGGCCTCCGAGCGGCCGAGCTTGTATGCCACGACCGCCTTGCCCCTGGCGTGCGCGGCGAGGGCAAAATCGCGGATCTCGCCCGCCTTGCGCAACGTCTCCAGGAAAAGCAGGTATCCCTTGACGCCGGGATCGTCGAGCGTCGAGGCGCAGATCTCTCCCACGCCCAGGTCCACCTCGTTGCCCACCGAGACGAAGCCCGCGAAAGACACGCCGCGCGCCTTGCCGCGCGAGAGCAAGGCGCCGATCATCGTGCCGCTCTGGGAAGCCACGAATATCCCGCCCGGCACGAGACCCGGCTCCGCAAAGGCGGCGTTGGCAGTAAGCAGCAGCCGGTTGCGGAGGCTCACCACGCCGAGGCTCGAAGGGCCCACCACGCGGATGCCGGTCTCCTCGACCACACGGCGCAGTTGCGCCTCGCGCCGCGCACCCGCTTCGCCCGCTTCGCTGAATCCCGCGGCGAGGATGGTGGCCACCTTGACCCCGTTCCGGGCGCAAGCGGCGACCGCCTCGATCGCGAAGGAAGTCGGCGTGACAATGTAGGCGTGGTCGGGAACCTCGGGCAACGCGTCGATGGAAGGCCACGCACGCTCGCCCTGCACCGTGACGCGGTTGGGATTGACCGGATACACGTTGCCGAGATACCCGCTCGCGCGCAGGAAGCGCAACGGGCGGCCGGTCGTCTTGGCGGGATCGTCGGAGGCGCCGACGATGGCCACGCTGCGCGGCTGCAGGAGCGGCTGCGCGAGGCTCAAGGACGGGCTGCCGGACGCTGCTCGAACTTTCGCCCGAACACTTCCTCGGCGATGCGGTTCTTGAGGATCTCGATCGAGCCGCCCGCGATCATCCAGCCGCGCGTGCGCCGCACGCAGTACTCGACGATGGATTCCTCGCTGAAGCCCGTGCCGCCCATGGCCTGCAGCGACTCGTTGGCCACTTCGAAGCCCGCGAGGTTGCACGCGAGCTTGGCGGTCGCGGCGTCGTAGGCCGAAGGCAAGCCGTCCTTCGCGTTCGTGACCGCCCGGTAGAGCAGCAGCTGCGCCGCGTCGAGCTTGACCGCCATCTCCGCGAACTTCCACTGCAGGCCCTGGAATTCGCACAGCTCGCGCCCGAATTGGCGGCGTGTGGCGGCATACTCGCGCGCGACATTGAATGCATGGCGGCCCAGCGCGAGCGCGCGCGCGGCGTTGCCCAGGCGCTCCACGTTGAAGCCCGAGATCTGCTTCTTGAATCCGCCCGGCCCCAGCAGCAGGTTCGCTGCGGGAACGCGGCAATCCTGGAAGTAAAGCTGCGACCACTCCTCGCCGTTCATGAAGCGCGAGGGCTTGCCGACCGTGAAGCCCGGGGCGCCCTTCTCGACCAGCACCGAGCCGATGCCGCCCACGCCCGGACCGAAGCGCACGTACACGAGGAAAAGCCCGGCCTCGGAGCTGTGGGTGGAAAAGATCTTCGAACCGTTGATCACGTAATGATCGCCGTCCTGGGTGGCGGTGGTGCGCAAATCCGTGACCGCCGATCCGGCGTCGGGCTCGGTCATCCCCAGGGAAACCACCTTGCGACCCGCGAGCAGGTCGGGCAGGAAACGCCCCTTCTGCTCCGCCGTCGCGTATTCGACGAAGGTGCGGATGGGGCCGAAGTTGCCCGCCTGCACGATGTCGGCGCTGCGTGGGCAGGCGAGCGCCACCTCCTGGATCGCGATCACGGCATCCATCAGCGTGCCGCCCGCGCCGCCATCCTCCTCGCCGAAGGTGATGCCCATGAGGCCCTGGCGCGCGATCTTCTGCGCGGTCTCCCAGGGATAACCGGCAGCGTGCGCGCGCGCGACCGCGCCCGGCGCGAGCTCGGCCCGGGCGAATCGGCGCACCGACTCGGCGAACGCGCGCTGCTCCTGGGTGAGCTCGAAGTCCATGGCCGGCTAGTCCCGCGAGAGCTCGAGGGCGGCGACCGGCAGCGTCTCCAGCGCGTGCAGCTTTCCCAGCAGCTCGCGCGTGCGCGCCGGGCCCAGCACCGGGCCTACGAGCTCGGAGAACTTGGCGTCGATGTCGGCATCGGAGAGCGGCGCCTCGGGATCGCCCTTGCGATGCGGGGCGAAGTGCTCCATGCGTTCGCCATCGCGGGTGGCGATGACGACGCGGGCCGCGCGCTGCCCGGGGAACCGCGCGGTCATGTCGCGATCGACGCGCACCGAGACCCTGCGCATGAGGCCCCGGATCGCCTCGTCGCCCAGGCGCGCGGGTTCGAAGGCATCCAGTCGCACCGAGCCATGCAGCATCGCGTGCGCGACGACATACGGAATGCTGAACTTCGCTTCCGTCGCGCTGCGCGGGTCGGGGTTTCCCGCCACGTCCAGGGCGGCCTGGTAGCTCTCCACGCAGATCGATTCGACCTTGTCCGCGGTCGTCCCGCGCGCGCGCAGCTCGAGCGCGGCGTCGATGGCGGCGAAGGCGTGCCCGCAGCATCCATGGTTCTTCTGCGTGATGCGGGTGATGTTGTAGCGCTCGCCGAGGCCATCCACCGCGCGCTCCCACCGGGCGCCTTCGGACATCGCCGCGCCGAAGCCCGCCGGGCCCTCGAGGATGTCGCCCGCGCCGGTCACGCCGCAGGCAGCACCCATCGCGGAGGTCACGCCCACCGAGGCGGCGTGGCCCGCGTGGAGCGGCTTGGTCATGGCGTCGGAGCGGAACGCCTGCTGCAAGCCGGAGGCGAATGTGCCGGCCGTGGCGATCGAATGGCCCATCACGCCCTCGTCGCCGGGCGCGAGCAACGCCGCAGCGGCCGCGGCTGCCCCGAACGCGCCGACGGTGCCGGTCGTATGGAAGAAACGATAGTGCGACGGCTGCACCGCGGTCCCGATGCGCGTGGAGATCTCGTAGCCCACGGTGATCGCCGCGAGCAGCTCCGCCCCGGAGAGCGCCCGATCCTCGGCGATCGCCAGCGCCGCCGAGATGACGGGACATCCGGGGTGGTAGGCGGCGTCCTTGAAGATGTCGTCGAACTCCACCGAATGCGAGGCGGAGCCGTTGATCCACGCCGCCGTCGCCGGATGCGCGGTGGTCGCGAAGCCGGGAAGGCTCGAGCGGCCGGCGCCCAGCTCGCGCGCGTGGGCGCGAACCAGGTTCACGGCCGGCGAGACGCGCGTGCCCGGGTAGAGCGCCGAAAACCAGTCGACCACCACGCGCTTGGCATGGTGGACCACTTCCGGGGGCAGCTCGCGCACCGCGTCGCGCGCGCCATAAGCCGCGATGCGCGCGAGCAGGCCTCCAGCAGGGAACGACACCTCAGCGTGCCGGGGTGGGTGCGTCGACGCCGCCGCTAGTTCGCGGCGGCGCCCGAGCGCTGGATCACCGGCTTCCAGCCTTCGTAGTCGCGGCGGATGAGGTCGGCGAAGTCCTTCGGGCTGCCGCCGATCGGCGTGGCGCCCTGCTTCTCGAGCTGCTCGAGCGTCTCGGGTTCCTTGAGGATCGCGTTGACCTGCTGGTTCACTTTCTCGATGATCGCGGCGGGCGTGCCACGGGCGGCGAACAGGCCGAACCACGAGCCGGCCTCCATTCCGTCAATGCCGAGCTCCTTCATCGTCGGCACGCTGGGCAGCTGCTTCACGCGCGAGGGCGCCACCTGCCCGAGCGGTGAAAGCTTGCCCCCGCGGATATGGCCGTACACGGAGGGCAGCGTCGCGAACATGAACTGGATGCGCCCGGCGATGAGGTCGGTCACCGCCTCGGCGCCCTTGTAGGGCACGTGTGTCGCCTGGATTCCCGCCTTCTCGGAGAAGGCCGCGCCGGAGAGGTGGGCCACCGTGCCCACGCCGGTGGATCCGTAGTTCAACGCGCCGGGATTCGCCTTTCCCTCGCGAACCAGGTCGGCCATGCTCTTCGCCTTCGAATCGGGCGGCACCACGAGCACGTTGGCCACGTCCGCCACGAGGATCACCGGAACCATCGCCGTGAGCGGGTCGGTGATGAGCTTCTTGCCGAGCGAAGGCGAGATCGCCATCGGTCCCGACGAGGACATGAGCAGCGTGTAGCCGTCGGCCGGTTGCTGCGCCACGTAGTCGGTGCCGAGCGTGCCGCCGGCGCCGGGCTTGTTCTCCACGATCACCGGCTGTTTCCAATGCGTCGAAAGCCGGCTGGCGATCTGGCGCGCGATCACGTCGGTCGTGCCGCCCGCCGAGAACGACACGACGATGCGGATGGGCTTCGTGGGGTAGTCCTGCGACACAGCCGCGAGCGGGGCGAGGCAGGCCACGGCAGCCGCCGCAGCGGCGAAGAACCGGACGAGCGGATGATGCATGGCGCTTTCTCCTCTTTTCTGGTTGCGTGCCCGCCGAAGCTTAACCCGAGCCGGCGGGCACGCGCCCGGCGGCTCCGGCCACCAGCTCGGCCACCCGCGCCGGCTCCACCGGCTTGGTGATGTGGTCGTCGAAGCCGGCTGCGAGCGCCTTCTCGCGATCCTCGCGCGAGCCGTACCCCGTGAGCGCTACCAGGACCGTCCCCTGACCTGCGGCCGCGCGCAGGCGGCGAGCGAGCTCGTGGCCGTCGATGCCGGGCAGTCCCACGTCGACCAGCGCGATATCGGGGGCTATCGCGAGCGCCTTTTCGAGTCCCGCATGCCCGTCGCTCGCGGTCACGACCCGGTGGCCCGCCATCTCTAGCAACGCCTGCAGCGTCTCGCGTGCGTCGTCGTTGTCCTCGACGATCAGTACCGTGCGCGCTTCTCCGGGGGAGCGCGTCGCCGCGCCGGCAACCGGAACGCTCGGCGGCTCGATGGCGGGAATGCGCACGACGAAGGTGCTTCCCCGCCCCTCGCCTTCGCTGTGGACCATGGCGCTGCCGCCGTGCAGCTCCGCCAGCCGCCTCACCAGCGTGAGCCCGATGCCCAGGCCACCCTGCGCCCGGTCGAGCTCGCGCTCGCCCTGCACGAAAAGGTCGAAGGCGCGCTCGGCCAGCTCGCGTGAGAGGCCGATCCCGGTATCGCTCACGGAGAGCACGGCCTCGCCGCCTTCGCGCCGCGTGGCGAGAGTGATGGTGCCCCCCTGTGGCGTGAACTTGACTGCGTTCACCAGCAGGTTGGTCACGACCTGGTCGAGCCGGACGGCATCGCCCGTGACCCAGGCGGTCTCGAGGTGCTGCTGGAAACGATGCTTCGCCGCGCGTCCCGTCGCCGCCAGCGTCGCGGCCGCCTGCGATGCGACGGCGGCCAGGTCCACAGGCGCAGAGCGCAACTCGATCTTTCCGAGCAGCGCCCGTGCGGCATCCAGCAGGTCGTCGGTGAGGCGGGCGAGGTGGCCCACCTGGCGCTGGATCACTTCGCGCGCACGGCTGGTGGTGCGCTCGTCCGCGCCCGTCGCGCCAAGCAGCGAGGCCGCATTGGAAAGCGCGGCGAGCGGGTTGCGCAGCTCATGGCCCAGCATTGCGAGGAATTGGTCCTTGGCGCGGTTGGCCGCCTCTGCGCGGTCACGGGCGAGCGTCTCCCGCTCGAGCAGCTGCTCGCGCTCGAGCTCGGCGGCAAGGCGTTTCTGCGCGGCGGCAGCGAGCGCCTCGCCGACCTCATGGACCTCCCGAATGTGCGATTCGGGGATCTGCGGCGCGCCGCCTCGGCCGAGCGCATGCGCGGCCTCGCGCAGCTGAGCCATGGGCTTGTTGATGCGCCGGGCCACGACATACGCCGCCAGCAGCGCGACCAGGATCGAGATCACGATGGCGCCGCCATATACCGCGACCGTTCGCAGGGCGGCCTGGTTCACCTCCCTCACCGGCAGGCCGATGGCCACCGCCCAGCCGCTCTCGCGCAACCTCGTGAAGGCCGTGAAGACGCGGTCGCCCTCTAGCGCGTCGGTCATGCCGGTACCCTCGCTTCCGCCGCGCGACATCAGGCGCATGAGCGACTCCGCGGGGGGGAGCCCGATGAACTTCTCGTGGGCACGCGAACGTGCGACGCGATGCCCGCGCGCGTCGAAGACGGAGATGACCCAATCCTCCGGCACGGCCTGGCGCTTGAGGAGCTCGACGATGCCCGATGGCTCGACCACCGCGCTCGCCACATAGCGCAGCTCGCCGTCGCGCACCACGGGTACTCGCAGGCGGAAGGCGTGGCCTCGCCCTGCGTCCTCGAGACTGCCCACGCGCGGAGCACGCGTCGCCACGGCGGCCGCGATGCTTTCGATGTCCGCCGCCGCGGGCAACGCGCCGCCGGGGCTGACGCGCGTATCCATCAGGGGTGCCCCTGAAAGCTCGGAAAGGATGACCGCGCGCCAATGCGGCTGGCTGCCCAGGGCGCGCATCGCGCCTTCGCGGAAGGCGGCGATGTCACCGCGATCGAGGTCGGGCGACACCGCGATCACGCGCAGCGCCGCGAAGGAGCGCTGCAGCTCGGCTTCGAGGGCGATGGCGAGCGCGCGCGTGATTTCCAGCCCCCGCCGCAGCTCGATGTCGCGCTGTTGCTGGTAAACGACGCCGAGCCCGGCGCCGGCAAGAATTGCCAGCGGCAGGATGCCGGCGACAGCCAGCGTGAAGAGCTGCCTTCGGAGCGGAACGCGACGCAACGGGATGCCTGGAATGGGTGTTTGACGATCCTATCCGAACGGGGCGCAGGAACACATCTGCTGCTCGCTCACGGCTGCCGCGCCGCGAAGCATCCGGCCACGGCCAGGATCATCCCGGCGAACTGTAAACCGCCGATAGCCTCGCCGAAAAGCAGCCACGACAGCAAGGCAGCGACAGCCGGCGACAGGTAGAGCAACGGCGCCACCCGCGATGCGGCGCCGCGCCTCAGCAGCACGAGCAGGATGGAAATGCCGCCGACGGAAAGCCCCAGCACCGCCCAGGCGAGCGCCCCGAGAATCGCCCCGCCCATGTCGAACCGTCCGGGCTCCAGCAAGGCCGCTACCGGCGCCGTCAGCGCAAAGGCGCCGACAAACTGGATCGCCGCGTTCACCCGCAGGTCCATCTGCGGGCGCGAGCGCTTCTGCCAGATGGTGCCCAGGGTGAGCCCCAAGGTGCCCGCCAGCACGGCGAGCAGCGCCAGCCATGGAATGCCGGCGGCAGCCTGGGCCTTGGGCGCGACGATCAGCGCTACCCCGAGGACGCCGACGACGATGCCGGCCCATTGGCGCATGACGAGTCGCTCGTGCAGCAATGGAAAAGCGAGAAGCGCCGTGAGCAACGGATGCAGCCCCGTCACGAGCGCCGTGATGCCCGGGGGCAGGCCGCGGGAGACGGCCCAGAAGACCCCCGAGAGGTAGATGCCGTGGAGCAGCATCCCGGCCACGATCGCATCGCGCCACACGCGCGGCTCGCGCGGCCAGGCGGCGCGGACAGCCAGCGAAAGCGCCACGAAGACGCCGATGCTCGCCAGGTGCCGCACCGAGAGGAACGTGAGCGGATCGGCGCGCCCCGCCACGATCCCCGCCACGATGAAGCCGGTGGCCCAGATGAAGACGAAGAGCGCGGAAAGAAGCGGCGTGCCGAAGCTACCCATGGATCCTGGCCATCTCCGTGGCCATGGCGGCGACGCTCGCGCGCAGCGTCCTGGGCTCGATCACCTCGACCTCCGCGCCGTGTCGAAGCACGTCCATGAGCAGCTCCTTGTCGGAGGTGAAAGGCACCTCCAGGACATAGCGGCCGTCCTTTTCCCAGCGCGCGCGCTGCTTCGGGTGCCATTCCTCCATCGAGACGTAGCGCGCCCGCGCGGGGCTGAAGCGCAGGGTGGCCCACTGCACCTTGCGCCCGGAAAAGATCCCGTAGCCGCTGGCGAGGACCGCATCGAGCTCGGCCTCGGTGACTTCCCTCGCACGTCCATTCTGCAGCTCGGCGGCGCGGATCGCGTCGAGCGAGAAGCTGCGGATGTCGTTGCGCAAGTGGCACCAGGCGTCGAGGTACCAGTTGGCGCGGTAATACACCATTCGCTGCGGGGAGACCTCGCGCTCGGTGGTCTCGTCGCGCATTCGGTTGAAGTAGGCAATGCGCACGCGCGTGCGGCCCAGGACCGCGGAGGCGAGAAGCGAGAAATGCTTCGGCTCGTGGCGGCGCGCGCCGAAGGGGATCACGCGGATGCGGCGGCGGACTTCCTCGGCGGAATGGTCGTTCGAGGACAGCAGCGCCGTGAGCCGCGTGCGCAGCGGCGCGAGATGCGGCCCCAGGAGCGAAGGCTCGAGCTCCTCGATGACGTGCTCGAGCGTGAGCAGCGCCCTCGCCTCCGCGGGGTTGAACCAGAGGCCGGGAAGCTCGTACTTGTGCCCCCTGGAGCCGGGCTCGTCGAAGCGATAGCCGTTCAGCTCGCGATCCCAGACGATGGGTGCGTGCAGCCGCTCGCGCATGTATTCGAGGTCGCGCTTGAAGGTCGCGAGCGAGACCCCGAGCTCCTCGAGGAAATCGCGTACCGGGACGACCGGTCGGCGCGTCTGCAGGAGCTGGTCGATCTTGTAGAAACGTTCGGTTCGGTCCACGGGGAGGTGCATCCGGCCATCGGGCCGGGCAGGTGGCTCGCGGCATGAGCCCGGGGCGAAGCTTGCGCAGAACGGCAGGGCCTAGTCAAATGGGAGAAGCGTGGCGAGCAAAGGAAGGCGCCGGAAGAACAACAAGCCGACCAGGACAGGGGAGAGCGATGAAGGACCCGGTGGTGAACGAGACGCTGCGGCAAATCGAGAAGATCGTTGCCGACGGCGTCGGTTGCCAGGTGTCGCCTTCGGTGCGCGCGCAGATGCAGAAGGTGCTCGAGGACGCGCTCGGGCAGATCACTGCGCCCAAGATCGAGAACCAGCTCGCGCGCGAGGTGACGATCCTCCTCGCCGACCTGCGCGGCTTCACGCCGATCTGCAGCGCCTATCCCGCGAGCACCGTGCTGGCGCTCCTCAACCGCTGCCTCGCGCGCATGAGCGAGATCGTCTATCGCCACCACGGCACCATCGACAAGTTCATGGGCGACTCGATGCTGGTCCTCTTCGAGTCCCCCGGCGATGCCGCCGAGGGCGTGCGGCGGGCGCTCGTGTGCGCGGTCGACATGCAGAACGCGATGCACGAGCTGAACAAGGTCCACAAGCGTGGCGACTACCCGGAAATGTTCTTCGGCATCGGCATCAACACCGGGCGGGTCCTTTCGGCGCTGCTGGGCTCGGACCTGTACTCGGAATACACGGTCATCGGCGACGAGGTCAACCTCACCTCGCGCATCGAATCGTTCAGCCTGCGCGGCCAGGTGCTCATCAGCGAATCGACCTACGAGCGGGCCAGGAGCTTCGTCTCGACCGGCGAGCCGATGGACGTCTTCGTGAAGGGCAGAAGCAAGGTGGTAGTGCTGCGGGAGGTCCTGGCGATTCCCTCGATGGGAAAAGTGGTCCCGCGCCAGGAAAGCCGGCGCAGCCCGCGGGTCGAGGTGAAGATCCCGCTCGCCTTCCAGATGGTGCTCAACGACGTTGTGGTGCCCGAGCTGCTCGGCGGCCTCATCCTCGACATCGGCTACCACGGCGTGCTCGCGGAGCTGGCCGTACCGATCGCGCCCTTGTCCGAGGTGCAGGTGTCCTTCGACCTGCCGCTCGTGAGCAAGAAGGTTTCTTCCGTCTACGGGCGCGTGGTCAAGATGTTGCCGCGGGCCGATGGCACGTACCACGCGGGCATCGAATTCACCTCGACCTCCGACGAGGACCGCGCCGCCATCCAGCTCTTCGTGCAGCTGCTGATCCAGGGGGCGGAAACGACGTGAGCCTGGCGCCGGCGATGCCGGAGCCAGGCCGAACGTCGCGCGGGCGACCTACTCCGCCCTGACCGAGATCTTCCGCGGCCGCGCCTGCTCGCGCTTGGGCAGCTGGATCGTGAGCACGCCGTTGCGGATCCCGGCGTTCACCTTGTCGGTGTCGAGGTCGCTGCCGAGCACGAAGCTGCGGCGAAACTGCGCCACCCGCACCTCGGCGTAGAGCGGCTGCACGTTGGCGGCCTCGCCCAGGTTCACGGTCGCTTCCAGCGTGAGCGTGTCGCCATCTACGTCGATCGAGAGGTTCTCCTTCGAGACGCCGGGAAGGTCGGCCCGGACGGTGATGCCGTCGGCCGTCTCGATGATGTCCACCGGGGGCACCAACGGCGCCGCCTGTTGCTGGGTCGCGCGGGGTTCGGTGCGTTGCTTGGTTTCCATGGCTGTCTCCTTATTCCCTCACCTCGATGCGGCGCGGGCGCGAGGCCTCGCGCTTCGGGATCACGATCTTCAGCACGCCGTTGCGATACGACGCGTCCACCTTCAGGGTGTCCACGTCCTCGGGCAGGCTCACCACTCTTTTGAAACTGCCGGTAAATCGCTCCTGGGCATAGACGCTCACTTTTTCGCCCTCTTCGGGCGTGTCCACGGCGCGCTCGCCGGAAATGGTGAGCAAGCCCTTGTCCACCGACACCTCGACCTTGGCCGGGTCGATGCCGGGCGCGAAGGCGTAGATCTCGACCGCCTCCTCGGTGCTGCCCATGTTGATGGCCGGGAAGGCGCCGCGACCGGCGGCGCGGATGCTGGACGGCATGCCCCTGAGGCCCAGGAGCTGCTCCAGGTGGCGCTGGAGCCCGTCGAATTCGGCGAACAGGTCGCCGGCGAATCTGGTCTGGGACGGATACATATAGGTGTCTCCTTTGGGTTCGGGGGCCCCGCCCACGGAAATCCTTTCCGGCGCGCGCCCCATGCACACGAACTAGGGGCGCGGCAAGCGGCTTTCAAGGCCCTAGGACGACTCCGACAGCCGGCCGCGCCGGGCGACGATAGACCCCATGGACGCAGGGCCGCAAAGTGGGGGACGCGGGAAACCGCGCCCTTTCCAACTTCCTGCCGGCCCATGAAGATCCAGGCACGCCACCTCCAGCGTTACAAGCAGATCGCCGCCCTGCTGTGGAAATACGGCCGCTCCGACCTGGTGAACCAGCTGGGCATCGACGAGGCGGTCGCCGAGGAACGCAAGGGCGAGCTCTCGGCGGCCGGGCGCGGCAACGCCTCGCAGCTGGCGGACGACCTCGAGGCGATGGGCCCGACCTTCGTGAAGCTGGGACAGATCCTTTCGGGCCGTCCCGACTTGCTGCCCCCGGCGTACATCGAGGCGCTTACCCGCCTGCAGGACAGCGTGAAGCCCTTCTCCGATGCCGAGGCGCTCAAGATCGTCGAGGACGAGTTGGGCGCTCGCATCTCCAAGGCTTTCCTGCGCTTCGATCCCGAGCCGCTCGCAGCGGCCTCGCTCGGCCAGGTGCACCGAGCCGCGTTGCGAGACGGTCGCGAAGTGGTGGTGAAGGTGCAGCGCCCGAACATCGCCTCGCAGATCGCCGACGACTTCGAGGTCCTGGCCGAGATGGCCGGGATGCTCGAGGGGCATTCCGAATGGATGCGCCGTCGGCGGATCCGCGCGATCATCGAGGAGCTGCGCGTATCCATCTCGCACGAGCTCGACTACGAGCGCGAAGCGCAGAACCTGGTCGCCATGGGCGCCAACCTGGCGGAGTTCGATCGACTCTACGTGCCCCAGCCGATCGCCGACTACTGCACCCGCCGCGTGCTCACGATGGAATTCGTCTCGGGCACCAAGATCACCAAGCTTTCGCCACTGGCACGCATGGAGATGGACGGCGCGGCGCTGGCCGACCAGCTCTTCGCCGCGTACCTCAAGCAGGTGCTGGTGCACGGCCTCTTCCATGCCGACCCCCATCCCGGCAACGTCTTCATCACCGACAACGGTTACCTGGCGCTCCTCGACCTGGGCATGGTCGGGCGCACGACGCCGGGCCTGCAGGAGCAGCTGCTCAGGGTCCTGATCGCCGTGAGCGAAGGCAAGGCGGAGACCGCGACGGAAGTGATCGCGCGCATGAGCGAAACCGGGCCCGACTTCAACCGAGTCGAGTTCGATCGCAAGGTGGGCCAGATCATCTCCGAGCAGCACGGGCTCAACATCCAGCAGATCAACGTGGGCCGCACGCTGCTGGCGGTCACGGGTACCGCGGCCGACCACAGCGTGTACGTGCCGAGCCAGCTCACGCTGCTCGCGAAGACGCTGCTGCAGCTCGACCAGGTCGGCAAGACGCTCGACCCCGAGTTCGATCCCAATGCGGCGATCCGGCGCCATTCGACTGCGATCATGTCGGACCGCATGCAGAAGCAGTCCACCACCGGCAGCGTGATGGCGTCCGTGCTCGAGATGAAGGACTTCGTGGCGGGCCTGCCCGCGCGGCTGAACCGCATCATGGACGCGGTCGGCAATCGCGAGCTCGAGGTGAAGGTGCACGCGATGGAGGCGGGCCTGATGATGGAGGGGCTGCAGAAAGTGGCCAACCGCATCACTTCGGGACTGATCCTCGCGGCGCTCATCATCGGCGCGGCGCTCCTCATGCGCGTGGAGACTTCGTTCCGCGTGCTCGGCTACCCGGGGCTGGCGATCCTCTGCTTCCTGGCCGCGGCCACCGGGGGGGTCTGGCTCCTCGCCAACATCTTCATCCAGGACAAGCGCAGCGAGGCCAAGGCTCCGCGCTGACGCAAACCCGGACGGACCTGGAATTCGTTCTGCGAACCAAGTTGAATTCCAGGTCCGTCCCGGGTTTCCGTCCGCGGTGAGCAATCACCAGCGGGCGGCGCGCGCGAAGCGCGAGAGCGAGAACGGCGAGAGGTCGAAGGACGGCGCTTCACCGGTCGCCATGGCCGCGAGCGCCTCACCCACCGCCGCCGAATGCTTGAACCCGTGCCCGGAGCAGGGCGAGGCGACGACCACGCGCGGCATCTGCGGGTGACGATCGATCACGAAGTGGAAATCGGGCGTGCCGGTGTAGAGGCAAGCCGCGGCCTTCACCAGCCTGGGGCCCAGTTCCGGAACGTATGGCGCAACCAGCTTGCCGTGCATCTCGCGCGCCTCGGCCTCGGAAACGTGCCGGTCCACGTCGTCCAGCGCCTCGGGCCGGATCGCCGCGCGGTACTGCTCCGTGGCGATCTTTGCGCCAGCGGTCGGCCCGTCGATCGCAGGGAAACCGTAGATCGCCTGGTCGCGATCGGCCAGCTCCCAGATCCAGACGGGGAACCGCGGCGGCGCGAACTGTGCGTACGCGGCGTCCACGTCGTACCAGTAGAGCACCTGGCGCGTGATCGTGAAGAGCTGCGAAAGCGACTCCGCGAGCAGCTGCATGATCCATGCTCCGGCGCAAAGGACGAGCTGTGCAGCGCGGTACTCGCCGCGATCCGTCTTCACTACGACGCCCTCGCCGCGCTCCTCGAAGGAAAGAACGCGCTCGCCGGAATGCAGCTCCGCGCCCCCAGCGCGAGCGAGGTCGAGCTGCGCCCGGATGCAGGCCTCCGGCCGCAGGAACCCGGCGTCGGGCTCGTAGTAGCCGTGCTCGTCGCCGGAAATGCGGAACTGCGGGAAATCCTTGCGCAGCTGCCCCGCGTCGAGGACCTCGTGCGGAATGCCGAAGGTCCGGGCGGCCGCCAGGGTGTTCTGGAAGAAGTCCTTCACGTGTATCTCGGCACGGCGCCCGCTCGACGAGATCCAGAGCCCACCCGTGACCGTGAGCAGGTTCGCTCCGGTGAGCGATTCGATCTCGCGCCATAGCTCGTACGAGCGCAGCACCAGCGGCACGTAGGCGGCGCCCTCGCCGATTGCCTTGCGCGTGATGCGGCTGTCCCCGTGGGACGAGCCGAATGCGTGCGGCGGGTGGAAGCGGTCGATGCCGAGGACGCGCGCGCCGCGGCGCGTGAGCTGCCAGGCGGTGGCGCTACCCGCCGCGCCCAGCCCCACGACGATCGCGTCGAACGACGCGCGCGTCATTTGCGATCGCTGTCGCGGGCTTCCGGCGGTGATTCGATGCGCGGTCCGGGCGAGAGGCGGCGCTTGATCGCATCCTCCACATAGTTGCCGCCGCCCAGGACCACGAGCACGACCACCACGGCGATGGCCACCAGCTCCACCTGGCCCGCGCCGCAGGCCATGCCGAGTGCGGCAGCGACCCAGATCGTGGCCGCCGTGGTGAGGCCCTCGATGCGCCGCTCGGCTTCGAGCTGCAGGATGACGCCGGCTCCGAGGAAACCGATGCCTGTGATGATTCCCTGCACCGCCCGGCTCAACGCATCGCCGTTGTCGCGCGCGGACCCGAGGATGATGAGCACCACGATGGCCGAGCCGATGCTCACGAGCGCGTGGGTGCGCATTCCGGCGGGCTTGCGGTTCATCTCGCGATCGACGCCGATGAGGCCACCCGCCAGCAGCGCCGCGCCCAACCGGATGGCGAGCGAGGTCGCGTCGAGGTCTACTGTCGGCGGCACGGTTTCAATCGAGGCGAGCGCCGCTTTCCTTCGCGACCTTCGACCATTTGGCGATCTCGTTGCGGATGAAAGCGGTGAACTCCTGGCGCGAATCGCCGACGGGCTCGAACGCGAGCTGCTGAAAGCGGGCCTTGACGGCGGGGTCCTGCAGCATCTTGCGGATCTCCGCGTTGAGCTTGTCCAGGATCGCGGGCGGCGTCTTCGCGGGCGCGGCAAGGCCGATCCAGCCCACGCTTTCGAAACCGGCGTAACCCTGCTCCGCGATCGTCGGCACGTCGGGCAGGAACTCGGATCGCCGTGGGATCGCCACCCCGAGCGCGCGCAACTTGCCGGCTGCGACCTGCGCGCGCACGCCGGGAATCGTGTCCGACATCATCGGCACCTGGCCGCCGATGATCGCGGCCTGCGCATCACCGCTGCCCTTGAAGGGCACGTGGTTGAGCTTCACCCCGGCGGCCGACTGGAAAGCCTCCATGGTGAGATGGCTGGTCGAGCCGATGCCGAGCGACGCGTAGGGAATCTCGCCGGGCTTGGCCTTCGCGGCGGCCACCAGCTCGCCCAGCGTCTTGTAGGGCGAGCTCGCGGAAACCACGATCACCTGCGGGGTCACGACGATGTTGCCGATGGCATCGAAGTCGCGCAGTGGATCATAGGGAAGCTTCGACTGGATCGCCGGGTTGATGCCGAAGGGGCCGCTGCCCGCAGCGACGAGCGTGTAGCCGTCGGGGGCCGCTTCCTTCGCCTGCGCGGTGCCGACACTGCCGCCAGCGCCGGGCTTGTTCTCGACGACGAAGGATTGCCCCATCGACCGGGTGAATTGCTCGGCCACGAGGCGCGCCAGGATGTCGGTCGCCGACCCGGGCGCGAAGCCCACGATGATCTTCACCGGCTTCGTGGGATACGCCTGCGCAAGGGCTGTGCCGGCCAGGCATACGAGAACCGCGGCGATGAGGGAGCGGAAAGCGAACATTGTGTTACCTCCTGTGCGGGGCATTCTACGTAACATTCGCCCGATGAACCGAGCCCTGGCCGCCTCGCTCCTCGCCTTCGCATCGCTCCATGTCGACGCCCAGCCGGCGCCGCCCAACTTCGTAGCCTGGCGCGACGGGCTGCATTCCTCGGCGCAACCTTCCGCCGCGTGGCTCGCGCAGGTGAAGAAAATGGGCTACGACGTCGTCGTGAACCTCGCACCGCCGCAGAGCGAGGGGTCTCTTCGCGAAGAGGGCGGCATCGTCGGTGCAAGCGGCGTCATCTACGTGAACATCCCGGTCGACTTCGGCAACCCCACCGCCGAGGATTTCCGCGTATTCACCGAGGTGATGAAGGCAAGTCGCGGCAAGAAGGTGTTCGTGCATTGCCAGGTCAACATGCGAGGCTCGGCGTTCACGTTCCTGTATCGGGTGCTGCACGAGGGCGCACCCGTAGGTGAGTCGGCACGCCAGATGAACGGTGTCTGGACACCCAATCCGACCTGGAAGGAATTCATCGACGGGATGCTCGCCGCGGGCGGCAAGAGCGTCGTCTACTGACGGCAGGTCAGTCGAAGCCGTAGAGCTTCGCGGGATTGTCGACCAGCACGCGCTCGAAGAGAGCGCCGCTTCCGGTCCATTCACGCACGAGATCGAAGAGCGCGGCATCGTCGGGCTTGGACCCGGCCTCGGTAGGATGCGGCCAGTCGCTTCCCCACACCAGGCGCTGCGGCGCGATGCGCGCCAGCTCGCGCGCCACGGCGCCCACATCCTCGTAGCGGGGCGGGCCGGTGCGCGTGTCGAGGTAGGCGCCGGAGAGCTTGACCCAGGTGCGTCCGTTGTCGAGCCAGCCGCGCAGGCGGGCGAAGGCAGGATGCGCGAGCCCCAAGGGCTGCGGCAGCCGCGCCATGTGGTCGATGACCACCGTTCCCGGCAACCGGTCCACGATCGCGCCGAGATCCACCAGCTGGTCGGCGAGCAGGTGCAACTGCACGTGCCAGCCCAGCTCGTGGATGCGCCGTCCCAGCGGCTCGATCATCTCCGGCGACGTGACCGCGGTGCGCGGATCGTGCAGCGTGAATCGGAGGCCGCGGATGCCGCCCGCGTGCAGGCAATGCAGCTCGGCGTCCGTCACGTCGGGGTGCAGGACGCCGACGCCGCGCGCCCGGTCCATGCCCAGGGCTTGCACGGCATCCACCGTCACGCGGTTGTCGGTGCCGAAGGCCGCCGGCTGCACCACGATCGCGCGCGAGGTGCCGATGCGCCGCTGCAGCAATCGGTAATCCGCCACCGTGGCGTTCGCGACGGGCCGGCGCTGCGGCAGCGGCATCTCGAAGCGCGGGTCGTAGATGTGGATGTGCGAATCGCAGGCGCCCCCGGGGGCCACCGCCTTGGGCGACGAGGTGCCGGCGCTGTTCGGAACCGACTGCAATTACGATTCCGCCGCCTGCCCGGGAAGCGGGCGCGGAAAATCCTCTTCGTAGGCGACGCCGTCGGCCAGCAGTCGCGCGTAGCCTTCCGCGTCCACACCCGCTTCGGCCAGCAGCTCGCGATTGTGCTGGCCCAACCTCGGGGCAGGGGTCGCGATATGCCCGGGGGTACGCGAAAGCCGCGGCACCACGTGGTGCATCGGGAACGCGCCCATCTCGGCGTCGGGATAGTCGGCGAGCACCTCGCGCTCGATGAAATGCTCGTCCTCGAGGATCTGGGTGATGTCGTAGATCGGGCCGATGGTGACCTCGGCCTTCTCGAAGAACGCCACGTTTTCGGCCTGCGTCCTGCGCCCGATGAACTCGCCGATGATGGCGTCGAGCTCCTCGGCGTTGCGCGTGCGCTCGGCGTTGGTGCGATAGCGCGGATCGTCGATGAGGTCCGGCCGGCCGATGCTGGTGAACACGCGCTCCGCCATTTTCTGCGTGGAAGCCGAGAGGCAGACGTACTTGCCATCGCTCGTGCGATAGGCGTTGCGCGGAGCGGAGTTGGTCGAGCGGCTGCCGGTGCGCGGCTTCACCTTTCCGGTGAGGCGATAGTTCGCGGCCTGCGGTCCGAGCATGTGAAACAGCGGGTCGAGCAGCGGCAAGTCGATCACCTGCCCTTCGCCGCCGTTGACCTCGACCTCGCGCAACGCGATGAGCACGCCGATCGCGCCGTAGAGGCCGGCGAACGAGTCGGCCATGTAGATCGGAGGGAGAACCGGCTCGCGGTCGGGAAACCCGTTGAAGGACGCGAAACCGGAGATGCCTTCGACGAGCGTGCCGAATCCCGGGCGCCGACGGTACGGCCCCGTCTGTCCCCAGCCCGAGATGCGCACCACGACCAGGCGCGGGTTGCGCGCCAGCAGCACCGGGGGTTCCAGGCCCATCTTTTCGAGCGTGTCGGGACGGAAACTCTCGACGAAAACATCGGCCTTCTCCACCAGTTTGAGCAGCAGCTCACGCGCCTCGGGCCTTCGCAGCTCGAGCGCGAGGCTCTTCTTGTTGCGCGCATAGAGCTTCCAGTTGGTCTGCACGTCGCGCGTGCGCCAGCCGCGAAGCGTGTCGCCCTCGGCCGGCTCGACCTTGACCACGTCGGCGCCGAAGTCGGCCAGGGCGCCCGTGAGCGTGTTGCCGGCCACGAGCCGCGACAGGTCGAGCACGCGCACGCCGCTGAGCGCGCCGCGGGCGGGGCCGGTGTAGTCGCGCTGGTGAAGCGTTTTACCCATGGAAGTTCATCGGCCGCCTGCGCTCAGGTCGGCGCCACGCAAACCAGGGCGGCACGCGGCAGCCATGCGTGAACCCTCTCCCCGACCCGCGGCCCGGCACCTGTCGTCTGGACCAACAGCGCCAACTCCCCGGTGCGCACGGTGTGATACGTGAGGTTGCCCATGTACACGCTTTGGGCGACCTCGCCTTCAAGCACGTTCTCGCCGGCGCCGTCACTGCCGCTCGCGCCTGGCGCGACCAGCTGGATACGCTCCGGCCGGACGATGTGGCGTAGCCCGCCGGGCTCGTCCGCCAACTCGAGGCGCCGCCCGTCCGGGAGTCTCCCATAATGCCGATCGCCGTCCGCCTCCACGGCCGCGAAGTCCACGACATTTGCCGTTCCGAGGAACTCGGAAGCGAACTGGCTCTTCGGGCGCTCATAGACTTGGCGCGGCTCCCCCATCTCGATCACGCGCCCGGCGCTCATGATGACCAGCCGGTCGGCGAGGACCATGGCATCGGCCTGGTCATGCGTTACGTACACCGCGGTGACACCGAGGCGCTTGAGCACGTCGCGCAACTCGAGTCGCATGCGCTCGCGCAACTTGAGGTCCAGGTTGCTGAGCGGCTCGTCCATCAGCAGCACGCCCGGCTGCGTCATCATGCTGCGCGCGAGCGCCACGCGCTGCTGCTCGCCGCCGCTCAGCGTCGCGGGAAAGCGGCTCGCCTTGTCCGCGAGCCCCACGTCGCGCAGCCCCGCTTCCACCCGGCTGCGGATCTCGGAAGCAGGAAGGCCCTGGATCCGCAGCCCATAGGCCACATTCTCGAAGATGGTCATGTGCGGCCATACCGCGTAGGACTGGAACATCATGCCGACGTTGCGTTTCTCGGGTGGTAGCGCGACGCGCGACGCCGCATCGAAGACCACGCGCCCACCGATCGTGATCCGCCCCTCGTCTGGGTGCTCCAATCCCGCGAGGCAACGCAGCGTGGTGGTCTTGCCGCAACCGCTCGGCCCCAGCAGGGCAACAATTTCCCCGGCGCCGATAGCGAGGCTTACTTCCGAAACGACCTTCGAGCTTCCGAAGCTCTTGCCGAGGCCCTCCACGAGAACGGCCTGCTTGCTCATCGGTATGCCGCCTCCGGATCGGCGACACGCCCCACGACCAGGCGCATGACGAGCAGCGCGAAGAAGATCATCGCGGTCTGCAGGCATGCGAAGGCAAAGGCCTGCATGGCGCCCTGCATCTCGAGCGATTGCCAGGCGAGCACGGCCAGCGTTATGTTGGACGGCGAGTAGAGGATCACGGTCGCGCTGACCTCGTTCAGGGTGAAGATGAAAATGAGGATCCAGGTCGAGGCCATGCCGCGGGCGATGAGCGGAAAGACGATGCGCCGCAGCCGCGACAGCAACCCGCTGCCCAGCACCTGCGCCGCTTCCTCGAACTCGCTGGAAACGTGCAGCAGCGTGCTGCCGCACACGCGCACTCCGTGGGCGAGGAAGCGCGCCACGTAGGCGATGAGCAGGATCCAGATGGTGCCGTAGATGGGCAAGGGCATCGATACGTACGCCCACAGCATGCCGACGCCGAGGACGATGCCCGGCACGGCCGCGCCCGCCACGCTCACGTAATCCATCACCGTGCGGCCGCGCCCCTTGCTGCGCGTCACGCTGTAGCTCACCGCCGCGCCGAGGAGCGTCACGATGGTCGCCGTGCCGACCGCGAGAACGACGCTGTTGATCAGTCCCGTGAGATTGTCCCCGCTCAGGGCGCGCTCGTATTGCTGCAGCGTGAACAACGACCACTTGAGGTTCGGCGTGATGTACTTGAGCAGCGACCCCACGAACAGCGCGCCGAGAGGAACGACGACCGAGGCCGCGAGGTATGCGGAGAGCGCGAGGGAGACCGGCCAGCGATACTTGCCCAGCGCCAGCGGCTGGATCCGCTTCGGCTTGCCCGTCATCGTGCGGAAACGCGAGGCATTTCGGATCACGCGCCGGTAGGCCACCACCCCGAGCAGGCTCATCACCAGCAGGATCACACCTGCCACGGCCGCGAGGCCGGGGCGCGTCGGCTCGTAGCTAAGCCACAGGTAGATTTCGGACGGGATCGTCTGGAAGTTCTGCGTGCGCCCGAGCAGCGTCGGCACGGCGAAGTTCTCCGCGGCCAGGATCGTCACCATGATGCCGCTGGCGAATATGGCCGGGAAGATGAGCGGCAGCGTGATCTTGAAGAAGCCGCGGACGCGCCCGCCGCCAAGGACGAGCGAGGCCTCCTCGAGCGAGCTGTCGATGGCGCGCAACGGCCCGAGCAGCGACAGGAATACGTAGGGCACGTAGTGGCTGGCCAGCACCCACACCATGCAGGGGAAGGAATAGGCGTTCAGCAGCGTGCCGCTTCCCCCCAGGTTCTTCCACAGCACGTTCACGAATCCGGCCTGCGGACCCGCGAGCCCGACCCACGCGAGGGTGAGCATGAACGGCGACAGGTAGAGCGAAATGGTGAGCAGGCTTTCCCAGAGGCGGGCGCCGGGCAGGTCTACCCGCGCGAACAGGAACGCGAGCGCGGTCCCGATCACCGCGCTCACGACGGCCGTGGCCGTGCCCAGCAGCAAGGTATTGCCGAGCGCGCGCCACAGATCGGCGCTGCCGAGCACCTCGCGCCAACCCGCGAGCGTGAGGTGCCCGTCGGGCGCGCCGGGCGCCGCGCTCCACAGCGAGCCGAACACCATGAAGAGCAGCGGCAGCCCGGTGAGCAGCGAGATCGCCACCAGCAGCGTGGCGTGGGGCGCGTTCTCCCCCATGCGCCAGGCGGCCTTGGTGGGAACGGCGCTCACGGCAACGCTCATGAACGAACCCCGGGGCGAAGACCGGCGGTTACTTGTTGAAGACGCGCTTGAAGTCCGCGGTCATGGCTGGCATCTCCTGGTCGATCCTGGCCCAATCCACGTCCCAGTACGTCTTCGGCGCGCGGTACCAGTCCGTTTTGGTGAACTCGCGGTTGTCCTTCACGTCCGGCCGCATCGGCGCAAGCCCGGTGATGTTGACCCACGCGGACTGCCCCTCGAGGCTCGAGGACCAGGTCATGAAGAGCCGCGCGGCGTTCGGATGTGGCGCGTTCGCGGCGATCGACGCGAGGTAGGGAAGCGCGAGCGCCGGCTCCGGATAGCGCCAGCGCACCGGCGCGCCGCGCTTGAAGTACGTTGCGAGCGAGCCGATGTCCGTCGGCGTGTGCGGGATGAACGCGTATTCGCCGGCCACCAGGCGCTCGCCCACCGGGTTCGAGCTCTGGTAAATCACGGGCGCCAGCGCATCGTTCAGCTTGTCGAGGAAATTCGCCCCCAGCTTCTCGCGGAAGTAGGCGTAGGCGATGTGCGCCGTGCCGCCCGCGCGCACGTGCGCCATCGCGCTGCGGCCCTTGAAGGCGGGATTGGCGACCTGGTCCCAGGAGCTCACCTTGTCGAGCCAGGCCGCTTCCTGGGGCGTGACCTTTTCGGGATTCCAGGCGATGCCCATGTGCAGCAGGCCGATGCCGTACCAATAGCCGTCGTGGCGCCACTTGGCGGGAACGAGCTCGCCGGTCACCGGCGTGTAGTTCGCCAACAGGCCTTCCTTGGCGAAGCGGTCTGCAACGGCCGGGCTCGAGTTCATCCAGATGTCGGCGATGGCGCGGTTGGCGCGCACCTCGCTCGTCAATCGCTCGGCCAAGGCGCCGCCGGAAGCGCGGTAGGTTTCCACCTTGATGAACGGGAAAGTCTTCGAGAACGCGCTCACCAGCTCCGGCGGGCAGCTCGAATTCAGGCAATAGAGCATCACCTTGCCTTCCTTCGCGGCGCCGGCGATCACCTCGGCCGGCAGCTTCGGCGCGTGCTGCTTCGCCCAAGCCTGGGCCTTTGCCACGTCGGCGTCCTGGCCCCACGCGGCAGTAGAAAGGGATGCTGCGGCCACCAGCGCGGCCAAGGGGCGAAGCGCCTGCCTTGCGAACCTCGGAATCATGTCGTCTCTCCTCGTTGGAATGGTTGGCGATTCAACGATCGCTTCGGAAGCGCTCCAGCTTCTTCTCGTCGATGGCGGCGCCGATGCCCGGACCACCGGGCAGGTGCACTTGGCCGTCGCGCAAATCGATGGGCGTAGCCAGCAGGTCGTCGGCCTGCCGCAGGTAATTGCCCAAGTCGGCCGGGTACCTGATCACGTTCGGGAAAGCGGAGGCGAAGGCAGCGCTGGCGAGCGTGCCGATGCCGGAGACACCCTGCGAGCCGATCCATACCGGCAAGCCATGGGCCTCGGCCAGCTTGAGGATCGCCGTCGAGCGGTGCATGCCGGATCGCGGTGGCTTGATCCCTATCACGCCAAGGGCCCCAAGGCTCAGCTCGCGCAGCGTATCTGGGATGGTCACCACGCTGTCGTCGCCCAGCATTGGGACGACCATCTGGTCCGCGACACGTTTTCGCGCATGTGGCACCAGGTGGATGCTCACCGGCTCCTCGGCCATCGCGAGCCCGTGCTCGGCCATTCGGTTGATGGTTCGCACCGCCTCGTGCGCCCCGTAAAGCTGGTTCGCATCGATATAGAGCATGGCCTGCTCGCCCAGCGCTTCACGCAGACGGCGGATGCGCTCGATGTCCTGGGACGAGGACTTGCCCGCCTTGATCTTGAAGGCGTCGATGCCGTGCTTCTCGCGGATCTGCAACGCTTCGTTGGTGGTCGCATCGACCTCGCCCAATCCCACCATGTAGCTGATCTTCACCGGCGCCGACGCGCCGCCCAGGTATTGGGCCAGGGGCACGCCGGCAGCCTGCGCGAGGATGTCATAGACCGCGGTGTCGAGCGCGCCTTTGGCCGTGGGGTTCCAGGGCACCTCGTCGAAAGCCGACCAATACCCCTCGCGGTCGTACGCGTCGTGCCGCAGGAGCCGAGGGCCCAGCTCCTTGTCGATCGCGTGCATGACCGAGGGCACCGTCTCCCCGTAGATGAGCGGCCGTGGCGTCGCCTCGGCGATGCCGGTGAGCCCGCCCTCGGCGAAGACGCGTACCAGCACGTGCTCCTGGGCCGTCTTGTTGCCGACCTTGCCCCACTTGACGGGCGCGTGGAGCGGGATGCGAAAGGGGATGGTCTCGATGCGTTCGATCTTCAATGGCGGATTCTCAGTGAAGGGTGGCGCCCATCTGCGACAGGAGCGGCTGCAGGCTGGAGGCGCGTTCCAGCGCCGCGACCTCGTGGATCACGCGCTCGGCGCGGGACGTGCCGATCGCGCAGACGGCCTGCTCCATGAACTTGGCCTGCACTTGCGCCGCGGCCAACGGGCGCGCGTGGTCGCCCTCGGGGATCTCCACGAGCCGCGAGTGCGTGCTGCCGTCGCGAAGCGTCACGGTCACCCGGGCGCCGCGTCCTTTCGGGAAGCGCTGCAGGAGCTCGTCGTCGATGTGCGCCTCGGTGCACGCCATCAGCCGGCGAATGTCGGCGTCCTTCCACCGATCGCGATCGAACTGCCCCGCATCCAGCCGCCCATCGGCAAGGGCAAGCGCGGCGCACACCGGCAGGCTGTGGTCGGCCGTTTCCCGGGTCGTCGGCTCGTACTTGGACCGGTCGGCGGCGCGATCGATGACCTTCCGGTAAGTGCCCACCTCGATGCGCGCGATCTGCTCGTGGCGACCGCGAAGCGGGCCGGCCAGCTGAACGCAGGCTTCCACGACCGACTGCAGCTCGAACTGCACCGGGAAGCGCTTGAGGCTCACGCCGAGCATGCGGTAGGAGTCGAGGTCCACCTCGAAAGAGGGATCCGCCTGCGGCGGCTGCACCTTGTCGAACAGCCATTGCATGGCAGCGACGGGCCCGGTGAAGCCTTCCCTCGCCACGCGTGCGGCGAACACGCCGTCCATCGAGGGAAAGGCGTAACCCGTGGCCTTGGCCATGCCGATGTCGCCTCGCGAGATCACGGTAAGCGTCTGGGTGCGTGCTCCTGAAAGGGCGATCCCGTGCGCGATCGACTCCGGGTCCATGCCCCAGGCCTTGCCCGCGATGAGCGGTGCCACCCAGCCGGCGGCGCTCACCGGATGAAGGCCGCGCTTGATGAAGGCGTAGGCGCGCGAGAAGCGGATGTGCGCCTCGTAACCCGCGACGATCGCTTCGACCAGGCGCTTGCCGCCGGCGCCGGCTTCCTCGCAGCAGGCGATGGCCGCCGCGATGTTCTCGCTCGGGTGGATCGGCTCGAGCCCCTCGTAGATGTCGTTGAAGTCGAGGTAACGGATGAGCGTGCCGTTGAGCAGCGTGGCCACTTCCGCGCTCGCCCGCTCGGAGCTGCCCAGAAGTGTTGCCGGACCGCCGCCCGGCCAGGCAGACGACGCAGCCCGCGTAAGCGCCTTTGCGGGCGGGCATCCGACCGCACCGAGCGCGCAACCGAGGGTATCGAGCAGCAGCGTCTTCGTGTGCTCGACCAATTCCGGCGGCAGGTCCTCGTAGCGAACCGCATGCGCCATGCGTGCGAGCTGCAACTCCCAGGTCACGCAACGGTCTCCTGGGGCTGGCGCTTGAGCCACTCGCGCTCGCCACCCGCTTCGATGATTTCCCAGAGGAAGTCGGGCAACGGCGGTGCCTCCAGCACCTGGCCTGTGGCGAGGTTGGCGATGCGGCCCCTGCGGAAATCCACCTCGACCGGATCGCCTTCGCGCACGATCTCGCGCACCCCCGGAGCGAACGGGATCATCGGCACTCCCGCGGTCACGCATAGGCGGAAGAAGCCGCGCGTCATGGACTCCGTCACCAGCCCCACGCCGGAGCCCTTGATCGAGAGCGGGCCGGTCACGTGCATCTGTCCCTTGCCGAAACGCCGACCGGCGACGATGACGTCGCCCGGCTTCGCCTCGCCGGGGAAACGCGGGTTCATCGAGGCCATGCAATGCGTGGCCAACACGCGAGGATCGACGATCAGCTTGCGGATCACTTCTCCCGGCACCACCCCCCCGTCGTTGAGAACATCGTCGCCGAACACCCAGGCCCTGCCTTTCATCCTGCCCTCCTCGCCCGTCATGCGGCCGCCTTTCCGGCAAGAGACCGCGGGTCGGTGATCTCGCCGGTGATCGCCGAGGCGGCCGCCACGGCGGCATTGGAGAGCAGCACCGTCGCAGCCTCGCTGCCCATGCGCCCGGACTCGTTGCGCGTGCTGGTGGCGATGCAGACCTCGTCGCCTTCGAGCGGTGCGAGCGTGCCGTAGCAGGGGCCGCAGGCGCCGACCGCGATGTCCGCGTTGGCGGCGGCGAGGATCTCGATCAAGCCTTCGGCGAGCGCTTTCTGGTAGATCACCGTCGTGGCCGGAATGACCAGCAGCCTGACTCCTGGCTTGACCTTGTGGCCGCGCACCGCGTTGGCGGCCGCACGGATGTCCTCGAGCTTTCCGCCGATGCACGACCCCACAAACGCCTGGTGCACCTTGCGGCCGAGCATCTCGCTGAGCGGCCTGATGTTGGTCGGATCCGGCGGCAGGGCGATCTGCGGCTCGAGCGCACTCACGTCAAACTCCAGTACCCGCTCGTACTCGGCGTCGGGGTCGGCGTGCACCGGCTCGGCTTTCCAGTCGAACTGGGCTGCCCAGGCGAGCGTCACCTCGTCCGCCGGCACGATGGCCGCCTTCACGCCGATGTCGACCATGGCGTTGCACACCGTCTGGCGCGCATCCATGTCCATCGCGGCGATCGTCGGGCCGCCCAGCTCGATCGACTTGTAGTCGCCGAGGTCGGGGCCGATCTCGCGGATGAGGTAGGCCGCGATGTCCCGGCTCATGACGCCGGGCCGGGGCGTGCCGCCGACGACGACGCGCAGCGACTGGGGCACCCGCAGCCACGCCCGCCCGGTCGCGAGCACCACCAGCAGGCCGCCGCCCAGCGGGATCGACATGGCGCCCGTCGCTCCGAGGGCCGGGGCGCGAGAGTCGCTCGCGATGACCAGCTGCCCCGGCCTTACCGTGCCGTGATCGACGGGCAGGTTGTGGCTGATGCCATGCTCGCCGAGGTCGAAGAAGCGCTTCACGCCCTGCGACTTCACCTCCTCGCGGATCCGGCGGCGAGCGCGCACGATCACCGGGTCGTCGGAATAGGGACGATGGTCGATGCCGACCAGCAGCCGGTCGGCGACGGCGATCTGCTTGCGCCCGACCGCCTGCATGCCATCGAGGAATCGAGGGAAGTTGTGGTCGTGGCAGATCACGACATCGGGCGTGGCCCACACGATCTCCCCGACAGGCACCGTCTTGCGGCCGGCGGCGCGGGCCAGGACCTTCTGGGCGATGGTCTGTCCCATGTCAGGCGTACCGCTTCTCGAGGGCGTCGAACTCCGGGGCGCCGACGATGCGGTGCAGCTGTGGCATCGGCATGAAGGCTTCGCTTCCATGGTCGATGACACCCTTGCTCCGCACCTCGGAGAGCGTGTGGCGCATGGCGACGAGGGCGCTTCGCAGCGCCGTGAGCGGATACACCACCAGCCGATATCCCAGGCGGTCGAGCTCCTCGATCGACAGGTCGATGCGACTGCCGATGGTCAGCATCAGCGGCACGCGCAGCGCAGCGCGCGCGGCGACGAGGTCCTCGCGGGTCTTGAGGCCGTGCACGAGCAGCACGTCGGCACCGGCTTCTTCGTACTTGCGCGCGCGGGCGATCGCTTCCGCCGCGCCGCCGCCCGGCGCGTTGAAGCCGTCCGTGCGGGCGATCACGAGCGTCTCGGGGTTGCGGCGCGCGTCTCGCGCGGCGCGGATCTTCCTAACCATCTCCTCGGTGCTCACCATCTCAATACCGGACAGGCCGCCGCAGCGCTTGGGGAACACCTGGTCTTCGATCATCACGCCGGCGGCGCCGACCTGCTCGAGCTCGCGAACCGTCCTGATCACGTTCAACGCATTGCCGTAGCCGTTGTCACCGTCGACGATCAGAGGCAGCGGCGTGCATGCGCCGATCTGGCGTGCGCGCTCGACGGTCTCCGACATGGTCACCAGGCCCATGTCGGGGAAGCCCAGGCTCGCGGCCACGTGGTAGCCCGACATGAACAACGCATCGAAGCCGAGGTCTGCCGCCACCCGGGCGGTCAGCCCGTCGGCCACGCCTGGGGCGCAAACCATCTCCTGCGCGGCGAGGCGCATCCGCAACGTTCGCATCCGGGGATCTCCTGAAGTTCTGCTGGACAGAATCTTGATTCGCCTGACAGAATTCAGCCTACCACGAACCGTGCGGGCCACGTCAACGCGCGCAATGCGAGAAGGAGCTCCATGAGCGAGCAGAAGGTGGCATCGGTGGACCGGGCCCTCGCCCTGCTCGAGGCGTTCACCGAGCAGCAGCCGGCGCTGTCGCTGAACGACCTTGCGCGCATCACCGGGCTCTACAAGAGCACCGTGCTTCGGCTTTGCGGATCGTTGCAGAGTCGCGGTTACCTGCGCCGCACCGAGGACAAGAACTTCCATCTCGGGCCCAGCCTGTGGCGACTGGGATCGCTCTACAGCCGCTCGTTCAAGCTGTCGGACCACGTCTATCCGGTGCTGAACCGGCTGGTGGCCACCACCAACGAGTGTGCGTCGTTCTACGTGATGGACAAGGACTGCCGAATCTGCCTCTACCGCCGCGCATCCGAGGCGCGCGTGCGCCACCACATGAACGAGGGCGAAAGGATGCCCCTGGAGCGCGGCGCGAGCGGACGGGTGTTGCTGGCGTTTTCGGGCGCCGAGGGCGAGTTCTACGAGAACATCCGCAGGAAAGGCTGGTACATCTCGATGGGCGAGTTCGATCGCGACATTGCCGCGGTGGCGGCGCCGGTGCTCGGCCGGGATGGCGACTTGGTCGGCTCCCTCGCCGTCTCGGGCCTGCTCAGCCGCTTCACCAAGCCGGTCGCAGCCCGGTACGCGAAGCTCGTCGTGCAGGAGGCCCGCGCCCTCAGCCGGGCACTGGGCGGCTGAGGGCCGCCCCCGCGGTCACTGGATCGTCCGCTCCTGCGAGGCGAGCAGGTTCAACCGCCGCGCGAGGTCCAGGATCGCCTCGGCGCGGCGCACGAAGGGCGCATCCACCATGCGGCCGTCGACGGTGAAGGCGCCGATGCCCTTCTCGGCATTCAGGCGCGCGGCCTCGACCACCTTGAGCGAGTGGGCGATCTCCTCGTCGGTCGGCCGGAACACCGCGTTGGCGAGCCGCACCTGGCTGGGATGGATGCAGCTCTTGCCGATGAAGCCCAGGCGGCGCGCCACTTGCGCCTCGCGCGTGTAACCCTCGGCATCGCGGATGTTCGCGTATGCGCCGTCGTACGCCCAGACGCCCGCCTCGCCGGCGGCGATACGCACCTGCAACTGGATCGCCTCGATGACCGCCGGGTTGTAGCGGTCGATTCCCAGTGGCTCGATCAGGTCGGCCCAACCGATCTGCAGCCCGACCACGCGCGGGCTTGCGGCAGCCATATCCGCCGCGAGCCGCAGCGCGCGTGGCGTCTCGATGTTCGGCATGACGTCGATGGGCTCGGCACTCGTCCCGCGCTCGGCCTTGGCCAGGGCCGCCGCGCAAGCGCGGATGTCGTCCACGCCCTCCGGCTTGGGCAGGTTCAGGATATCGACCCCGCTACCGGCGATCGCCTCGATGTCGGCCTCGAAGTGCGGGGTCTCGAGCGCGTTCACGCGCACGATGAGGACCTTGCCGGAATTGGCCGGCAACGCCCGCAAAAATTTCACCAGCTCGCGGCGCGCTTCATCCTTGCGCGACTCGTCCACGGCATCCTCGAGGTCGAAGGAGAGCGCATCGGCATCGCTCGCCATTGCCTTGGCGAACAGCTCCGGCCGCGAGGCCGGCACGAAAAGCTTGCTCCTCACAGGCGCGCGATCACCGCTTTGGCGAACTCTTTCGTGCTCGCCTTGCCGCCGAGGTCGCCGGTGCGGATGTTGTCCTCGAGCAATGCCTTGTCCACCGCGTCGCGAACGCGGCGCGCCTTGTCCTGGTGGCCGACGTGGTCGAGCATCATCGCCGCCGAAAGGATGAGCGCGAGCGGATTGGCGATGCCCTTGCCCGCGATGTCGGGCGCCGAGCCGTGCACGGCCTCGAAAATGGCGGCATCGACGCCGATGTTGCCCGCGGGCGCCATTCCCAGCCCGCCCACGAGGCCGGCATTGAGGTCCGAGAGGATGTCGCCGAAGAGGTTGGTGGTGACGATCACGTCGAACTGCCACGGGTTCATCACCAGCTGCATCGCGCAGGCATCGATGATGCGATCGTCGCACGCGACGCGGCCCTCGTACTTTTTCGCCACCTCGCGGCCCGTCTCGAGGAAGAGGCCGGTGAGCGCCTTGAGCACGTTCGCCTTGTGCACGAGCGTCACCTTCTTCCTGCCGTTCTTCACCGCGTAATCGAAGGCGAACTCGCAGATGCGCCGCCCGCCGGCGCGCGTGTTGACGCCCGAGGCGATCGCCACCGCGTGCGGGTCGTCGCCGATCGGCACGTAGTGCTCGAAGCCCACGTACAGCCCCTCGAGGTTCTCGCGGATGAGGACGAGGTCGATCTTTTCGTAGCGCCCGGGGACCAGCGTGCGCGCGGGGCGCAGGTTGGCGTAGAGCTCGAACTCCTCGCGCAGGCGCACGTTGGAGGAGCGGAATCCCCCACCCACCGGCGTGGCGAGCGGCCCCTTGAGGGCCAAGCGCGTGCGCCGGATGCTGTCGATCGTCTTCTGCGGGAGGGGATCGCCCGCTTCCTTCACGCCGGTCACGCCGGCGATCGCGGTTTCCCACTCGAAGGGAGCGCCGACCGCGTCGAGAACCTGCAGGGTGGCCTCGCTCACTTCGGTGCCGATGCCGTCGCCGGGAATGAGGGTGGCGGCGATCTTGGACGTGCTGGTTGCCATCGTTGTGTCCTGTGCGAGGCGCGATTATCCGACATTCTTTGTAAGATGCCGCATGAGCGACGAAAAGAAGCGCCCCGGGCAAGAGCAGTCCGGGGCCGGCCTCGAGAAAGGCCTTACAAGTTACGGCGATCGCGATTTTTCGCTTTTCCTGCGCCGGGCATTCATCAAGGGGGCGGGCTACACCGACGATGCGCTGTCGAGGCCGGTCGTGGGAATCGCCAACACCGGCAGCGCGTTCAACCCCTGCCACGGCAATGCGCCGCAGCTCCTGGAGGCCATCAAGCGCGGAGTGATGCTGGCCGGCGGGCTGCCGGTGGAGTTTCCCACCATCTCGGTGCACGAGAGCTTCGCGCATCCCACGTCGATGTTCCTGCGCAACCTGATGTCGATCGACACCGAGGAGATGGTCCGCGCGCAACCCATGGACGCCGTGGTGCTGATCGGGGGTTGCGACAAGACGGTTCCGGCGCAATTGATGGGCGCGGCCTCGGCCGGCGTGCCATGCGTGCAGCTCGTGACCGGCTCGATGCTCACCGGCTCGCACCAGGGCGAGCGTGTCGGCGCCTGCACCGATTGCCGCCGCTACTGGGGCCGCTACCGCGCAGAGGAGATCGACGCCGACGAGATCTCCCGCGTGAACAACCAGCTGGTGGCGTCGGTGGGCACCTGCTCCGTGATGGGCACGGCGAGCACGATGGCGTGCGTGGCCGAGGCGCTCGGCATCACGGTCCCCGGTGGGGCAGCGCCACCGGCCGTGACGGCGGATCGCATTCGCGTCGCCGAGCGCAGCGGGTCGGTAGCCGTGCAGATGGCCAAGGCGAAACTCACGCCTGACAAGATCCTCACGCCGAAGGCATTCGAGAACGCGCTGCGGGTTCTGCTTGCGATCGGCGGTTCCACCAACGGCGTGATCCATCTCACCGCGATCGCCGGGCGGCTGGGCATTCCCATCGCGTTGGACCGGCTGGACGCGCTCGGCCGCGACACGCCAGTGCTGGTCGACTTGAAGCCCTCGGGACAGTGGTACATGGAGGACCTTCACCGGGCAGGGGGCGTGCCCACGATCCTGCGCGAGTTGAAGCCGTTGCTCCACCTGGACGCGCTCACCGTGACGGGCCGGACGCTGGGCGAGGAGATCGATTCGTTCCCCGCGTTCGCGCAGGAGGTGGTGCGGCCGCTGTCCAGGCCGCTGTATCCACAAGGCGGAATCGCGGTGCTGCGCGGCAACTTGGCTCCCGGCGGGGCGATCATCAAGCAATCGGCCGCCGACCCGAAGCTCATGAAGCACGAGGGGCGCGCGGTGGTGTTCGAGAACGCCGCGGACCTGGCGCAGCGCATCGACCGCGACGACCTCGATGTGAAGGTGGACGACGTGCTGGTGCTGAAGAACATCGGGCCCAAGGGGGCGCCGGGCATGCCCGAAGCGGGCTATTTGCCGATTCCGAAAAAGCTCGCGCGTGCCGGAGTGAAGGACATGGTGCGCATCTCCGACGGGCGCATGAGCGGCACCGCCGCGGGCACCATCGTCCTGCACGTGACGCCGGAGTCGGCGATCGGCGGGCCCCTTGCCTGGGTGCAGAGCGGAGATCGCATCCGCCTGGACGTGGACAAGCGCGAGATCGCCCTGCTGGTGGACGATGCCGAGATGCAACGGCGCAAGTCCGCAAGCCCCGTCGCCGAGCCCAGGGCCGAACGCGGCTACCTCAAACTCTTCCTTGACAACGTGACCCAGGCCGACGAAGGCGTGGACTTCGGATTCCTGAAGAAATGAAAACTTTGTTACACCGGGGACAGACCCGGAATCGCTCAAAAAACAGGCAAAAGCGGGTCTGTCCCCGGTGTAACAAATGAAGGTGCACAGGATTGCCGCAATCGGTGGGGACGGTATCGGCCCGGAGGTCATCGCGGCGGGGGTCGAGGTGCTGCAGGCGTTGTCGAAGGCCGACGGCACGTTCGCGCTGGAATTCGCGACGCTCGACTGGAGCTCCCAGCGCTACCTCGAGCACGGTGCCTACATTCCCGTGGACGGGCTGGAGAAGCTGAAGGCATTCGACGCGATTTTCTTCGGCGCGGTGGGCAGCAGGGAAGTCCCCGACCACGTCTCGCTCTGGGGTTTGCGCCTGCCGATCTGCCAGGGGTTCGACCAGTACGCCAACGTACGGCCGGCGCGCGTGCTGCCCGGTGTGACGAGTCCGCTTGCCAATGGCAAGGAAATCGACTGGGTCGTGATCCGCGAGAACTCCGAGGGCGAGTACGCCGGCATGGGCGGACGCGCGCACCGCGGGCTTCCCATCGAGACCGGCACCGAGGTCGCGGTCTTCACCCGGACGGGCGTGGAGCGCATCCACCGCTTCGCCTTCGAGCTCGCGCGCAAGCGCCCGCGCAAGAAGCTCACGCTGGTCACCAAGTCGAACGCGCAGCGCTTCGGCATGGTGATGTGGGACGAGATCTTCTTCGAGGTGGCGCGCGACTATCCCGACGTGCAGCACGACCGCGAGCTGGTGGACGCCATGACGACGCGCATGGTGTTGAAACCCGCCTCCATCGACGTCATGGTTGCGACCAACCTGCATGCCGACATCCTTTCGGACCTGGCCGCCGCGCTTTCCGGCAGCCTCGGCATTGCCCCCACCGCGAACCTCAATCCCGAACGCGCCTTTCCCTCGATGTTCGAGCCGATCCACGGCTCCGCCTTCGACATCGCCGGCAAGGGCGTGGCCAACCCCATCGCCACCTTCTGGACCGCCGCGATGATGCTCGAGCATTTGGGCGAGCCGCTCGCCGCCGGGCGCCTCATGAAGGCGGTGGAGAAGGTGACCGCGAGCGGCATCCACACGCCCGACCTGGGCGGCAAGGCGACCACCGCCATCGTCACGGCGGAAGTGAAGGCCAACTTGTGAACGGACAGGCACGCTAGGGACATGCCGCACATTCCCGCCTCCCAGGCGCTTGCACGTTTCCGCGTCATCGACATGACCCAAGTCCGCGCCGGTCCCACTGCCGCGCGCCAGCTCGCCGATTGGGGCGCCGACGTGATCCAGGTGCAGATGCCCGAGCACATGCGCGGCGATGACACGCTTGGCGGCCAGGATGGCTCCGACTACCAGTACACGCACCGCAACAAGCGCTCGATCACGCTGAACCTCAAGGAGCCCGAGGGCATCGCGGTGCTGAAGAAGCTCGCGGGCACCGCCGACGTGCTGCTCGAGAACTTCCGCCCCGACGTGAAGACCCGCCTCGGCATCGACTACGAAGCGCTCTCGAAGGTGAATCCGCGGCTGGTGTACGCCAGCATCTCGGGCTTCGGCCAGACCGGTCCATACGCGACGCGCCCCGGCTTCGACCAGATCGCGCAGGGCATGGGCGGCCTCATGTCGGTCACGGGATTGCCGAGCCACGGCCCCATGCGCGTGGGCATACCTATCGCCGACCTGTGCGGAGGCATCTTCGCCGCGTACGGCGTGACCGTCGCGCTGCTCGAGCGCGAGCAGTCGGGCAAGGGGCAATGGCTGCATACCTCGCTGCTGGAAGCGATGCTCTACATGATGGACTTCCAGACTTCGCGCTGGACCCTCGAGGGCGAGATTCCCGGGCAGGCGGGCAACTTCCACCCGACGAGCATCCCGACGGGTGTGTACCGGACGAAGGACGGACACATCAACATCGCGGTCTTCGGCGGCAAGATCTGGGAGCGTTTCTGCGAGGCGCTGGGCGCGCCGGAGTGGGTGGACGACGAGCGCTCGAAGACCAAGGGTGCGCGCTCGGTACATCGCGACTGGCTGAACGCCGAGATCGAGAAGCGCCTTGCGAACGCCTCCAGCGACCACTGGATCGAGGCGCTCAACGCGGCGGGCGTGGCGTGCGGGCGCATCAACAACATGAAGGAAGCGTTCGAGGAGCCGCAGGTGAAGCACCTGGGCGTGCTCAAGAAAGTGGTCTCGAAGCACCTGGGCGAGCAGGTGCTCATGGGCCAGCCGGTCACGCTCGAGCGCACGCCGTCGGCCATCGCGCGCGCGGCGCCCCGGCGCGGGGAGCACACCGAGGAGATCCTGGGCGAGATCGGTTACGGCCCCGAGGAGCGGGCGCGGATGAAATCAGCGGGGGTTTATTGATGAACGACATGGCCGGATACGTTTCTCCCACCGAGCGCGTGAGGGCCTGGCGCGAGGGTGCCGTGCTGCACATCCGCTTCAACAACCCGGCGCGGCACAATGCGCTCTCGGT
>Ga0196977_1000144_pt1 | contig 46133 bp, 35 predicted proteins | sample S3v_1013CmetaG_FD_148634 | JGI IMG/M metagenome (GOLD analysis project Ga0196977, IMG submission 148634) | Soil microbial communities from Anza Borrego desert, Southern California, United States - S3+v_10-13C | ecosystem: Environmental > Terrestrial > Soil > Desert | place: USA: California... | reverse complement strand
CCTGCAGCGCCACGCAGCCGAACCAGCCGCCCACCGCCAGCCACAGCGCGAGCATGAAGTGCTCGCGCCCGCGCGGCCCCGGTGCCTCGGCAGCTGTCGCCATCGTCTCCCCCGGCCGCACAGGTACACCGCCCGTTGACGGCGACAAAGCTTTGACCGATGCCCTGGCCCATGCGGATCCTCTACCCGGTGACGTGGGCGCGGCCCGGACGAGAGGCTTCCCACGCGCAGACCGTCGCCACCGCCGCCGCGCTCGCCCGCGCCGGGCACGAGGTCACGCTGATGCTCCCGCGCGGCGACGCCGACCCGGCAGTGACCGCCGACGATCTGCGCAGCCGCTTCGGCGTCGCGGGCGAGTTCCGCGTCGTCCAGCGCGACAGCCGCTGGGCGGGGGAGCCGGTTCTGCGCACGGTGATGTGGATGCTGCAGGTGTTCCGCGATCCGGCGATCGACGCCGCGCAAGTGCTCTATTCGCGCGTCCCGGCGATGTTCGGCGCGGGGCAGGTCTCGCCGTTGCCGTTCGCCACCGATCATTACCGCCCGTGGTCCGACGTCTATCGCTGGCTGCGGCCGTTCTTCCGCCTGACCGCGCGCCATCGCGATTGCCTCGGGGTGGTCATCCACTCGCACTACGCCGCCCAAGGGTATCGGCGCGCGGGAGTGCCGCCCGAGCGGATTCTCGTCGCGCACAACGGCTTCGATCCCCCGGCCGAGCGGCTCGACCGGGCGGAAGCGCGCCGGCGGCTCGGCCTCCCGCCCGGCCGTCCGATCGCGCTCTACGCGGGGCGGATCAACGGCGAGAAGGGCCTCGACGCGCTGCTCGCGCTCGCCGACCTCCGGCCGCACGTGCTGTTCGTGCTGGTCGGCTCCGAAGGCGACGGCGAGGTCGAGCGGGCGGCGGCCCGGCGAGCCAACGTGCGCGTCGTGCCGTGGGTCGAGCCGGTAGCGCTGCCCGCGTGGCTGTTCGCCGCCGATGTGCTCGTCATCCCCCCTTCGCGAGCGCCGCTCGAGCGCTTCGGCAACTGCATCCTGCCGCTGAAGCTGTTCGCCTATCTCGCCGCGGGCCGGCCGATCCTCGCGCCGATCGCGCCCGACACGGCGGAGCTGCTCGAGCATGGTGCGAACGCCTGGCTGGTCCCGCCGGACCACCCGGAGGCGGCGGCCGCCGCGCTCGACCGGCTGCTCGGCGACCCGGCGCTGGCGGCGCAGCTCTCGGCCAACGCCGCGCGCCTGTCCGAAGGGCTGACCTGGGATCGCCGCGCCCAGGCGATCGGAGAGTTCCTGCAGTCGCGCCTGGCTCAGCGCTCGGAGTACACCAGCACCGTCAGCCCGACGAGGATCGCCAGCACCGGCGCGGCCCACGCCCCCAGCAGCGGCGGCACGTAGCCGACTTGCGCGGCGACGGTGAGCACGCCGTCGCCGACCAGATAGAGCAGCCCCGCTCCGCCGGCATAGAGCACCGCGGGCCACGATCGCCCGGTCCGCGGCGGGATGAAGGCGAGCGGCAGCGCGAACAGGAGCATCGCCAGCGGCGCCAGCGGCTCGGCCGCCGAGCGATGGACGCGCGTGGCGAACAGCATTTCGGCCCGGCTCAGCGGCGCCTCCTGCGCCAGCGTCCGCCGCGCGGCCGCGGCCGACAGCGCGGGCGCCTGCGAGAAGAAGGCCGCGACGTCCTCACCGCGCAACGGCACCTCCCAGTCCTGCCGCGCGGCTTGCGTCCGGACGATGCCGTCGCTGCCGTATCGCGTCACTTGCACATCGCGCAGTTGCCAGCCGCCATCTCGCCGCACGGCGCGCGCGGCGGCAATGCGGCGTTCGAGCCGGCCTTGCGCGTCGCGCTGGTAGAGGCGGACGTTGCTCAGCCGCGTGCCGTCGGCGGACGGAGTGTCGGCCTTGACGATGTCGCCTCCGATCCGGAACCAGCGGGCTTCGGGGCGATCGTCGCTCGCGGCCGGCTCCGTCTGGGCCCACCACGTCGCCAGGCGAACCTGGCTGGCGGGGGTCGCCCATTCGGCCAGCGCGAAGATCGCCGCGAGCCCGATCACCGCCACCGGCGCGGCCTTGGCCAGGACCCGCCATTGCGACACGCCCGCCGCGCGCATCGCCGTCATCTCGCGGCGGCCGGCGAACAGCGCGAACGCCGCCATCGCCCCGGCCAGCGCGCCGATCGGCGCGGCCTGCTGCACGATGGCGGGAAGCTTGAGCCACGCATAGCGGCCGATCTCGGCCGGTCCGAAGCCGCGGCTCACGAACGCGCCACCCTGCTCGATCAGGTCGATCATCTGCAGGAACAGGGCGATGGTGAAAGTCGCCAGGAGGGTCCACTTCCCCACCTCCCAGAGGACGTACCCGGTCAGCGAGTGCCCGCGCAGGCCGGGCACCACGCGGGTCTTCGGCGCCAGTCGCGCGCCCGCCCTGGCGATCGGATCGAGCAGCGAGTGCAGCGGGCTGTGGCTCGGCAGCTTGCGCGCCGAGGCGAACAGCGCCAGCACCACCAGCGCCAGGGCGCCGATGGTCCCGAGGAGCAGCCGCGGGGGGCTGGCGGCGCCTGCTTCGGCGAGGTTGATGGCAAAGCTCAGCAGGTGGCGCGAGACGGCCACGAACGCGGCGCACAGCACGACTCCGAGCGTCCGGCCGCGCTTCTTGGTGGCGAACGCCAGCGGCACCACGAGCAACGGGATCACCGGGATCAGCAGCGCCCGCGCGATCCGGCCGTAGAACTCGACCTCGATGGCGCGGTGCGAATAGCCGCTCGCGCCGGTGCGCGCCTCCGCGAGCAGCTCCGGCAGCGTCAATTCCTTGGGATCCCAGCCCCTTTGCCAGGTCGAATCCTCGCGCCGCATCGTCTCCCGAAAGGCGAGATCGCGGAAATCGAGGGTGTACGGTTCGTCCCCCGCTTGCTCGGCGGTGTAGCGGCCGGCGGCGAAGTCGATCCCGAACAGCCCCTCGCGAGGCGAGAAGCCGACGCGGCCTGCGCCGCCGCTGACGACCAGCTCCTCGCCGCCGGCGAGCCGCTGCCACAGGAAGATGCCGCGCATGGTGCCGTCGGGCGCGCGCTCGTCGTACGTCACCGCCAGGTCGGCCGAGGGCTGGAACAGCGCGCGCGGCTGCAGCGCTGCGAGCCGGCCGGCATCGGCCGCCTCGATCTTCAGCGCGCGGTAGCCGTAGCGGCCGTGCGGCTCGAGCCAGCCCCCGGCGAGCAGGGCGAAGCCCGCCAGCACCCAGCCCAAAGCCACCAGCGGCGCCGCGATCCGCCACAGCGACAGGCCGCTCGCCAGCATCGCCTCGAGCTCGAGCCGCTCGTCGAGACGGGCGACGAGCAGCACCAGCGCAACCATGAAGGCGAGCGGAATCGCCAGCTCGAGATAGTAAGGCACGAGATGGAGCAGGATCGCCGGCAGGTAGCCGATGTCGGCGCCGAGCGCCGCCAGCTCGTGGATCAGCCGCAAGGCGCGTTCGAGCAGCAGGGCGACGGCGATGGCGACGAGCAGCAGCGCGAGCGGCCCGGCGACGCCGCGCAGCAGGTAAAGGTCGAGCCGGCCCGGGCGAAGCGGCCGGCGCCTGCCCCCGGCGGCCGGCGAACGGTTCGTGTCGGCGCGGTCGAAGCCCATCCGCCGACGGTTCTAGATCGTCGGCGAAGCGCTGGCCAGAAGCGGGCTCAGCCGCGCAACAGGCGGCCGAGGCGCGACCGGTCGGCGAGCACCTCGCGGGCGCAATTGTGCCCCGGAGCGCCGGTCACGCCGCCCCCCGGATGCGTGCCCGCGCCGCACATGTAGAGCCCGCCGAGCGGTCCGCGGTAGTTGCCCTGGCCGAGCACCGGGCGCGCGGACCACAACTGGTCGAGCGTCATCGCGCCGTGCATGATGTCGCCGCCGGCGAGCCCGAACTTGCGCTCGAGGCCCTTGGGGCTGAGCACCTGGCGACCGAGGATCGAGGCGCGGAAGCCGGGGGCGTGGGCCTCCACCGTGGCGATGATCGTATCGGCGGCCTTGTCCTCCTCCTCGTCCCAGTCGCGCCCGTCAGGCAGCTCGGGGGCGAATTGCTGGCAGAACAGGCTGGCGACGTGCCTGCCGGGCGGCGCGAGGCTGTCGTCGACGGTCGAGGGAATGAGCATCTCGACGATCGGTTGCTCCGACCAACCGTTCACTTTGGCACTGATGAACGCGCGGTCCATGTAATCGAGCGTCGGCGCGATGATGATGCCGGATTGAAGGTGCTCGCCCGGCTCGGGCAGGCAGGCGAAGCGCGGCAGCTCGCTCAGCGCGACGTTCATCCGGAAGGTCCCCGAGCCGACCTTGTAGCCCTTGATGCGGCGGCGGAACTCGGGATCGAGGTCGCTCTCGGCGAGCATTCGCTCGTAGAGCACTTTCGGGCCGACGTTGGCGATTACCCGCGGCGCGGCGATCTCCTCGCCGCCCTCGAGCCGCACGCCGGAGACCTTGCCTCCCTCGACGAGCACCCTTTCGACCGGCGTCTCGAGGCTGATCTCCACGCCGCGATCGCGGCACACCTTGGCCATGATCTGCGTGATCGCGCCCATCCCGCCGACTGAATGGCCCCAGGCGCCCTTCCTGCCGTTCACTTCGCCGAACACGTGGTGCAGCAGCACGTAGGCCGAGCCGGGCGTGTCGGGCGAGGCGTAGTTGCCGACCACGGCGTCGAACCCGAACGCCGCCTTGACCGCCTCGCTCTCGAACCATGAATCGAGGAAGCCGCGCGCCGACCGGGTGAACAGCTCGAGCACGTCGCGCTTGTGCGGCAGCGACAGCCGCGCGAGGCCGCGGCCCTGCCGCGCCCCGTCGACCAGCGTGCGCCAGCCCTCGCCGACATTCGGGGGAGTCTTGAGCGCGAGGCCGCGCAGCACTTCGGCGACGGCTTCGAGCGTCTCGTAATAGGCCGGCAGCGTCTCCGCATCACGGGGCGAGAACTTGCGGAACTCGGCCTGCGTCCGTGCGAGCCCGCCGCCGAGCTTGAGGTAGCCGCCGTCCTCCTGCGGCAGGAAATTGGAGATCGGCCGCTCGATCACGCGGTAGCCGTGCTCGGCGAGCCGCATGTCGCGTATCACCTTCGGCTGCAGCAGGCTGACGGTGTAGCTGGCGACCGAATTGCGGAAGCCGGGGTGGAACTCCTCGGTCACCGCGGCGCCGCCGACCACGTCGCGCCGCTCGACGATGCGGACCCTCAGCCCCGCGCGGGCGAGATAGAAGCCGCACACCAGGCCGTTGTGCCCGGCGCCGATGATGAGCGCGTCGTAGCGGGCGCTCATCCCGGGCTCCGTTCGCCTCGAGCGAAGTCGGGAGGCGTCGCGCAGCGTGTCTCGACTTCGCTCGACACGAACGGATTTGTAGTCATGGGCGGCTCCACCCGGACGCCGGCCGCTGCTCGTTGCGCGCCTCCGGAATCAGCTGGCGCATCCGGCGGCAGAAATGGCGCAGGCAGACTTCCTTGTCCGACAGCGGCCCGATCGTGAAGCGGCGCGAGGCCATGCCTTGCTGGACGCGGGCGACCAGCGCGGTGTCCTCGGCGTTGACCTGCCGGTTGATCCGCCAGTTCAAGTAGCGCGCGGCGCGCATCTCGCGGCGCTCGTCCGGAATCGCGTAGCTGATCTCGCGGATCAGGCTCTCGGTCGGCGAGACCGGCAGCCACTGCATGAAGTCGACCTGGTCGGGATAGACGTCGAAGGCGACGTTGGGCCACAGCTTGTAGTACGTCCAGCAGCGCTGGCGATCGTCCGGCAAGTGCGGCACGCCCGGCAGCAGCCGCTGGTAGGCCCGCTCCGACCAGTTGGCCGAAGGCCGGTCCTGCATCGCGCCCCACATCCGGTCGACGTGCTCTTGCGCCTCGACGCCGTAGCTGCGCCCGAACAGGCGGGTGAGCCCGGCATGGGCGACCGGAATATGCAATCCGTCGGAATAGTTGTCGCCGATGTTCTTCCAGTTGACCGCGCGCGGGCGCAGCGTGACCCGGCCGAGCGCCTGCAGCTCCTCGAACCGGTAGGGTGCGATCGTCGCCTCGTAGGGCGCCATCATTTCCGCGACCCCCGGGCCCCCGTCCTCCAGGCGGACGAACACGAACCCGCGCCACAGCTCCAGGGTCACCGGCGCAAGGCCGTGGCGCGCCTTGTCGAGCCCGGGATAACTGGCGCTGTCGGGCACGCCCGCGAGCGTGCCGTCGAGGTCGTAGGTCCACGCGTGGTAGGGGCACACCAGCTTCGTCGCGCAGCCGCTCGCCCCGTCGAGCAGCCGCGAACCGCGGTGGCGACAGACGTTGGCGAAAGCCCGCAAGGCCCGGTCGCGCCCGCGCACGACGATCACGCTTTCGCCGAGGTAGTTGAGCGCGCGCCAGTCGCCGGCGTTGGGCACGTCACTCGCGTGGCAGACGACCTGCCACGCCGGGGCGAACACCCGCTCCTTCTCCAGCGCGAAGAACTCGGGGTCGCTGTAGGTCCAGGCCGGCAGGCTCCAATTGTCGAGCGGGTCGCGGCTGGGGCCAGGTTCGGGCTGCGCTGCCATGCTAGCCGGCGCTATAGCGTTCCTCGAGCCCATTCACAGCCCGCTCGCGGCGCGCCCACCAGTACAGCGGCAGCCCGGCAATCATCAGCACCAGGCTGAGCGCGCTGGCGGCGATGCCGGCGCCCCACAAGGTGCCGGCGGCATAGGCCGCCCCGAGCAGCGCCGCCGGCCGGGCGACGCCGAGCCGCACCGCCGACACCGCGCAAGCGAGGTAGAACCACAACGTCGCCGAGGTCGAGAGCAGCAGCAGGAACTCGAACAGGCCCTGCAGGCTGCGGCTGGCGTTGAGCAGCGCGAGGACGCTGGCGCAGAGCGCCGAGACCGTCAGCGCCCTGCGGGGCGTGCCCGCCGCATCCGTCGCGCCGAGCCAGGCCGGCAGCAGCCGCTGCTCGGCCATCCGGCGCATCATCTCGCCCTGGACGAGGATCCACCCGTTCAGCGCGCCGACGCAGCTGACGATCGCGAACAGCGCGACCAGCGCGGCCGGGCCGGCGCTCCAGTAGCGTTCGACAAACGTGGCGAACGGCGCAGCCGAGGCGCTCGCCACTGCCGGCGGCAGCAGCATGGCGATGGCCGAGCAGACCAGCAGGTAAAGCAGGCCGGTGACGGCGGTGCCCCACAGCGTGGCGCGCGGCACGTTGACCGCCGGGTCGCGGACGCGCGCCGCCACGAGGCAGGCGCACTCGAACCCGAGCAACGCCCACAGCGTCAGGGCCGCTGCCCCGCCGAGAGCGCCCGCGGAGATCGCAGCGGGCTCGAACGGCGGCACTTGCGCCCGTTCGCCCGCAAGCACGCCCGCGGCGAGCACGACGACCACCACCAGCGGCACGATCTTGAGCGCGAGCGTGACGATCTGGACATGGCCCGCCGCGCGCACGCCGCGCAGGTTGACCAGCGTCATCGCCCACAGCAACGCCACCGCGCACAGCGCCGGCACGAACGGCCGCGCGGCGATTGCCGGCACGAAGCTCGACAGGTAGCTGATCGCGGCGACGGCGATGGTCACCACCCCGGCCAGCGTCGCGACCATGAACACCCAGTTGATCAGGAAGCCCGGAACCGGCCCGAACGCGGCGCGGACATAGCCGGTCGCCCCGCCCGCCGCGGGCAGCGCTCGGTCGAGCCGAGTGAGCACGAAGGCCAGCACCAGCGCGCCGGAGATGGTCACGACCCACCCGCCGACCGCGTTCCAGCCGTAGCGGGCGAGGCTCGCCGGCAGCAGGAACACGCCCGAGCCGATCATGTTGCCCATGACCAGCGCTATCGCCGCGAGCAGGCCGAGCTGGCGGGCGGGCGCGGCGCTCTTGCCGGCCAGGGCCGGCCGCCGGCTCAGAGGAAGAAGTCGGCGGCGGCGATCGGGCTGGCGTCGCTGACGACGACCTGCAGCTCGAAGTCGGCGAACCCGTTGCCGTCGGTGTCGCCCTGAACGAGCCACGTGGGTCCGGCGGTGTTGACCGCGCGAAGCTGCCCGGCGCTCGCGGCACCGAGCCCGCCGAACACCGCCGAACCGATGAAGCTGAACGCCTGGTTGCCCCCCGCCACGGAGTTGGCGTCGATCGCCGAGAGGTCGATCAGGTCGCCGGTGGTAAAATCCTGGATGCTGTCGCGCGACGCCGTGGTCGAGTGTGCGGCGCTGACGTAGGCGAAAGTGTCGTTGCCGAGGCCGCCGGTCAGGGTGTCGGCTCCGCCGGCGCCGTAGATCTTGTCGCCACCGAGGCCGCCGGCGATCGTGTCGTCCGCCGCGCCGCTGTAGATCTCGAACCGGCCATTGATTTCGGCCGCGCCGTTGAAGGTCAGCACTTCGCCGGCGACGAGCGCGTTGCCGACGATGTACATCGTCTGCGTCGCGGCGACGTTGCCGTCGTTCATCGTCAGCGAGTAGCTGAACGAGTCCGCGCCTCCCCCGTAAACCGTATTGGTGGCGCTCAGCAGCACGATCGACTCGATCCCGGCGAGCTGCGTGGCGCCGAACACGAGCGCGTAGTCGCCCTGCAGCCCGAGCTGGTCGCCGGTCCCGCCCTGCCCGTCGACGCTGTCGGTGGAGCCCCAGCGGCCGACGCCGAAGTAGAAGCCGTCGTTCTGCTGGCCGCCGGTGACGTCGTCGATGCCGTTGCCGGCCAGGGTGAGGAAGTAGCCGTTGCTCTCGGCCGCGCCGTTGAACGTCATGTTCTCGCCGACGCGCAGCGTGTTAGAGCTGACGATCAGCCGCTCGGTGGCGTCGACGTTGCTGTCGATCGTGGTGATGGCGTAGCTGTACAAGTTGTTGGCGGTGTCGCCGAAGCGGGTGTCGCTGCCCGACAGCAGCGCCAGCAGCTCGACGTCGATCAGGCTGTTCGCGTTGAGCGTCAGGGCCGGATAGCTGCCTTGCAGCGCGAGCTGGTCGTTGGTGCCGGCGCCCCCGTTGGCGAGGTCGGCGGTGGTGAACGAGGCGCCGAAATAGAGGCCGTCGTCGTTCTCGTCGCCGTAGAGGCTGTCGTTGCCGGTGCCGGCGAACAGGAGGTCGTCGCCTTCGTGGCCGTGGATGGCGTCGGCGCCCGCACCGCCGGTCAGCTGGTTGTCCGCGGTGTTGCCTTCCATCGTGTCGTCGCCGCCGGTGCCGATCGCGTTCTCGATCAGCGAGCGGACGTCGCTGTTGTAGAGATGCGCGTTGGCGATGTTACCGGGCACGGCGCCGCCGGTGTCGGGCAGCAATCCGGTCAGGCCGCTCCACATCCCGGGGCGCAGGTCGATCGTCCCGCCGCTGCCGAAGTTGGAGAAATCGTAGGTGTCGGTGCCGCCGCCGTCCCACACCGTCAGGTAGATGCCGAACGCGATCGGCGCGCCCTGGCCGACCGAGTTGATCGACATCTCGCCGGTCGTCTCGTCCCAGGTGTAGGTCGTGTCGGTGTTGTTGTAGGCGAAGTTCGCGCCGTAGACGTATTGCAGCGCGCGGATGTCCTCCATCATGTAGGTGTGGGCGTAGCTGCCGTCGGCGTTGAAGTAACCGAGCGGCGCGCTCTCGTAGGAGCGGTAGCTCATGACCGTGTACGACACCGAGTCGCGGTCGGCCGGCATCGCCGGCACGGCATCGTGCGGGTGGTTGAGGCCGAGCGCGTGCCCGATCTCGTGCATCAGCGTCAGGTAGGCGAACTCGCCCTTGATCGGGTTGTCGAGGTCGCCGCTGCTGTTGTTGAGCCACACGTCGCCGCCCTGGTCGAGCGAGGTCGGCAGATAGGCATGGGCCGGGCTGGTCGCGTCGGTCATCCCGAAGCGCATCACCGAAGTGGGGATGTTGGCGCCGGTCCCTTGCGTGAAGGTTAGGCTGCTGAACGACGAAATCTGCGTCAGGATGGCGTTGACGGCGGTGATTTGCGTGGCGTTGAAGCCTTCGAAGTTGTCGAACGGCTCCTCCGCGGGAACCGTGGTGTTGTCGTACCCGGTGAAGTCGGCCGCATCGGTGGGGAAGCTGTAAGTCAGCGCGGTGCCGACCCAGCGCAGCTTGATCAGCGCGTCGGTGTAGACGTTACCGGATGCGGGAGGAGTTTCGGCGTCCATTCAGGGCCCCCATGTGGCGCGCCCGATCGCTCCGACCGCGTGCCGGAACGCCGACGCTTCCACGCGCCAGATTGCCCGCGAATCGATTGCGATGCCACTGAAAACTTGGCGGCCGCGGCGCGGAGCGCAATGCTCCTCGGCACGGCGCCTAGAGCACGAAGTCGAGCGCGCCGATCGGGCTGCCGTCGGTAACCGTGACGAGCAGCTCGATCTCGGCGAGGCCGTTGCCGTCGATGTCGCCCTGGACCAGCCAGTCGTTGCCGCCGACAAGGCCCGCCCTGAGCTGACCGGCGACATGGCCGAAGGCGGCGCTGCCGATGAAAGTGAAGACATCGTCGATGCCACCCGGGATGGCGTCGATCGCCGACAGTCCGATCCAGTCGCCGGTCGTGAAGTCGCCGATGGCGTCGCGCGCGCCCGGTGCCGAGTGGGCGGCGCTGACATAGATGAAAGCGTCGTTGCCGCCGCCGCCATAGAGCGTGTCCGCGCCGGCTCCACCGCGGATCCTGTCGCGGCCGTCTCCGCCGTAGACGATGAATCGGCCGTCGAGCTCGGCGGTGCCGTCGAAGGTAAGCGTCTCGTCGGCGGCGAGCGCGTTGGCGACGATGTACAGCGTCTGTCCGGCAGCGACGTTGCCGTTGTTCATCGTCAGGTCGTAGCTGTACGTCAGCCCGCCGCTGCCGAAGCGCGAATCCCCGCCCGTGAGCAGCACGATCATCTCGATGCCCGAGAGCTGGCCGCCGTTGAACACGACCGCGTCGGCGCCGCTGAAGTTGCCCTGCAGGCCGAGCTGGTCGTTGCCGCCGCCCTGGCCGCTGACCGCGTCGCCGCCGGTCCAGCGGTCCGCGCCGAAGAAGAACCCGTCGTTGAGCTGGCCGCCGGTCACCTGGTCGAAGCCGAAGCCGCCGTAAGTCAGGAACCACCCGTCGGTTTCGGCCGAACCATCGAAGCGGACGTCCTCGCCGGCGGTGAGCTGGTTGAAGCTGACGATCAGCTCCCGGCCGGCGGCGACGTTCGCGTCGACCGTCTTCAAGCGGTAGTCGTAGAGGTTGCCGGCGGTGTCGCCGAACGCTGCGTTGGTGCCCGACAGCAAGGCCAGCAGCTCGACATTGACGAGATGGCCGGCCGACAGGGTCATCGGCGTTATCGACGTGCCGTAGTTGCCCTGCAGGCCGAGCTGGTCATTGCCGCCCGCGCCGCCGTCGATCGCATCGCCTGCCGCCAGGCTGGCGCCGAAATAGAACCCGTCGTCGCCGTTGCCGCCGCTCACGGTGTCGTTGCCTCCGGCGTTGAGCCGCAACACGTTGGCGGCATCGTTGCCGGTGACCGTATCGTTGCCCGAGCCGCCGACGGCGTTCTCGATCACCGTCCCGCGCGCGATCGCGACGTTGCCCACCCGGCCGCCGACGCTGGAAAACGCCTCGGCGTTGAGATCGATCACCTGGCTCGCCGAAAACCCCGAAAAGTCGAGCGTGTCGGCCCCGCCGTTGTCGTAGATCGTGTAGCTGGCGCTGGGATACGTCGCCGCGTCGAAGATCGCGCGGCCGGAGGTGTTGTTGAAGCCGTAGGTCGTGTTCCCGATGCGCGTCGCGGTCGCCCCGCCATAGAGCGTGGCGGCGGCGATCGCGTCGGCCACCATCGGCGTGAGGACGAACTGGCGGGTGAAGCCGAGGTCCTTGAAGTAGGTGTTCTCGGTCTGGTCGAAGTACGACATGACCGTCGCCGCCCAGCTGTCGTTGAGATAGAGCGAGTCGACGCCATAATCCGCGGTGGTGTTGTAATTGCCGGCATGGCCGAGCCCCAGCGCGTGGCCGGTCTCGTGCACGTAGGTCTGGAACGCGTAGCTGCCGAGCCCGCTGCCATAGCTGGTCAGCCACTGGCTCGAGACGTTGATCTCGGCGCTGCTGGTGACCCCGCCGCTGTAGGTGGCCGCGGTGTAGGCGCCTTCGTCACTGTCGTCGTAAACCAGTTGCCCGCCGGAGAAGACTTCGTTGAACACCAGCCCGGTGACGTCGCCCCACAGCGACAGCGCCTCGCGCGCGAGCGTCTGCCCGGCGGCGGTCAGCGCCTGGACGTTGAAGGTCAGCGCCTGGCCCGCCGTCACCGCGAAGCGGTGCGCGTTGCCCTGCCAGTAGCCATCGGCCAGCTGGTCGGCGATCTCGTCGGTGGTGAACAATTGCGGGGCCGGCGTGGTGAACGCGGTCAGGTTGAACGCGCCCGTCGCGCCGCCGTAGCCGCTGACGTCGAGATAGTAGTCGCCGGTCGTCGGAGCGGTGTAGCGGATGCCGGAGAACATGCCTTCGCCGGCGTCGTCGTTGCTGGCCAGCTGGCCGCCGTTGGCGTCGCGCAACGTCAGCCGCGTGTCGGTGTCGGTGCTGGCGACCGTCCCGCCGGTGCGGAAGATGTAGGTCTGCCCGGCGGTCAGCGCGATGCGGTAGTAGTCGTGATCGGCCGAGCTATCGAGATGGCCGTCGACGCTGCCCCTCACCGCGAAGGCGGTGGCGCCCCCGGTCGTGCCGCCGACGACGTCGCCCGGCTCGACGACCGCCGCGAGCGACAGATGGAAGCTGCCCGTGGTGTCGTCGGAGAACGTGCCGGCATCGATGTAGTAGGTCCCGCTGCTGGTCGGGGTGAAGCCGAGCAGCGCATTGTTGCGCTCGCCGCTGTCGTCGTCCGACTGCAGCAGCACGCCGACCGAGTTGCGCACCGCTAGGAGGGCGTCGGTGAACGTCGCGTCGAACGAGGTGTGGATGGTGTAGGTCGTCCCGGCGACGAGGGTCACCTTGTACCAGTCGTGGTCGCCCAGGGTCTCGATGATCACGTCGACGCTCGCGCCAATGGCCAGCGAGCTGGCTCCGGCCGGGCCGTCATTGATGACGTCGGCCGCATCGAGCTCGGCAGCCGAGGCCACGGCGCTGCGGCCCGAGGACGCGCCCTCGCCCAACGGGCCCTCCGGGCCGTCGATCGCCCGCCACTCGCGCAACATAACCGATCCCCACCCACGCGGCGCCGCTCGCGCGGTCGCCTGCCGTCAGGAAAGCCATGTAATACAATCGTCTGTCGCAAGTCTTAACGCCCGGCCCGCCGAACGCGCCGTGGTCTACAGCACGAAGTCGGTGCCGGTCAGCGGATGGTCGGTGGTGACGAGGATCAGCGGGCGCGCGCGCCCTGCTCCCCCACCACGTTCCCCGCCGTCGCCTCGATCGCGATCGGGCCGACCAGCGAGGCGACGATGCCCGGGCCCGTCTGGTCGGGCCGGCGCGCGTCCATGCGCATCTCGTTCATCGCGATGTGCGCGACGACATGGCGGTTGAACGGCAGCACGGTACCGTCGCCCCAGTCCTGGTGGACGATGTCGAACTCCAGCGTGTCGCCTTCAATCGCGAAGTTCTGCAGCGCGCCGAACGTGTAGGGGTTGTCGCACCGGCCGCAGGCGAGCCCGAACAGCCGGTCGCCATCGCGGCGGATCACGAAGTACTGCTTGTCCATGCCGACGCCGAAGCCGAGCCAGACCCCGACCACGTCGTCGGCGGTCAGCTGCCGCCACCCGGCGGGCTGCACATAAGCGACGGGCGGACCGCCGTTGCCGGCCCTCGCCGGCAAGACCGGGACGGGCGGGGCGTTCGGCGGCAGGATTGACTGCACGTAGGGACCGGGCGTCGGGCCGCGCGGATCCTTGATCGCCGCGTGCTCGAACGCTGCCCCGCCCGGCCCGCCGCGCGTTCCGGCGACGAGGAGCCGCCCGTCGACGAACCGCGCCGTCGCCCGGTCCTCCGAGCGGGGCGAGCCGTCGAGCTCGAGATGTCGAATGGTGAAGGCGATCCCGTCACGCTCATCGAAGGTGCCCTCGATCGGCGCCAGCGTGGTGCCGTCAGCGCACTGCGTGCAATAGACCCCTCTGACCCGCGCGCCGTCGATGACGAACTGATAGACGTGCGGCTCGCCGCCGTCCGTGCGCCAGCCGCCGCGGTACCAGTCCGCACCCTCGGCCGACGCAGCCGCCGGCGCCGCCAAGGCCGCGCAGGCCACAGCCGCCAGCGCGATCGATCGCCTCGCCATTGCTCCGTTCCCCTCCACGTTCATTCCCGCGCGACGCTAGCACCCTCCGGCGCGATTCCGGAATGATTCCGGGCGGCTATGTACGCAGCAAGTTGTCAATTCGCCGCGGCAGGCTAGGCTGCGGGTGCGGGAGGACGGAATGACACCTGAGGACGACGGCAAACACGCACGGCGCGGCGTGGAGCGGCGCGCGTTTCTCGGCGCGGCGGCGTTGGGCGCGGGGGCGGCGCTCGCCGGCGTAAGTACGCCGCGCCGTGCGCTGGCGGCCGAGCCCGCAGGGCAGGCCGGGCAAGTCGATTTTCCCGACTCCGGCGGCAGCTTCGGCGGCGGTCCTGCCGGCACCAACAACCGTGCCGAGATCGACCTTCACGACTGCGAGGTCGAAGGCCGGCTGCCGCTTGACCTCGACGGCGTGTTCTATCGCGTCGGGCCCGATCCGCAGTACCCCAAGCCGCCGCAATACGCCGGCGACATCGCCTTCGATGGCGAGGGCCACGTGTCGATGTTCCGCATCAAGGACGGCCACGTCGACTACCGGACGCGCTACGCCCGCACCCAGCGCTGGAAGGCGCAGCATGCGGCGCGCCGGTCGCTGTTCGGAATGTATCGCAACCCGCTGACCGATGATCCGAGCGTCGCCGGGCTGAGCCGCGGCACCGCCAATACCCAGCTGTTCCTCCACCACGGCAAGTTGCTGGTGTTCAAGGAAGACAGCCCGCCGGTCCACATGGACCCGCTGACGCTCGAAACGATCGACGACTACTACACGTTCGGCGGCAAGCTGCAGAGCCAGACGCACACCGCGCATCCGAAAATCGACCCGCTGACCGGCGAGTACATCGGCTTCGGCTACGAGGCGGGCGGCCTTCTGTCGAAAGACATCTTCGTGTTCTCGGCCGACCGCAATGGCGAGGTGAACTGGAGCACCACCGTGCAGGCGCCTTACGCCGGGATGATGCACGACTTCGTCGTCACCCAGCGGCACATCGTGCTGTACCTGACCAACATGATCGCCGACATGGAGCGCATCCAGGCCGGCGGGGTGCACTTCACGTACGACCCGGGCATGCCCTGCTACCTCGGCGTGATGCGGCGTGGCGGTGACGGCAAGGACCTCAAGTGGTTCCGCGGCCCGAACTACTTCTGCACCCACGTGATGGGCGGGTGGTCCGACGGCGACAAGCTGACGCTCGACTGGGACGGCGGCGAAAGCAACCAGTTCCCGTTCTTCCCGAGCAAGCAGCCGTTCGAACCGGCCAAGGCGACCGGGCTGATCCGCCGCTACACCGTCGACCTATCGAGCCGGACCGACGACCGCTACCAGGTCGAGACGCTCTACCCCGAGGTCAGCGGCGTGCTGTCGCGGCAGGACGACCGCTTCCACACGCTGCCCTACCGCTACGGCTACCTTGCCGCCTTCGGCCCGCGCGGCGGCTGGTGGATCATCGATCACCAGGAAAAGACCACGCAGCTCGCCTCGGTGCCCGACTATCAGCTCAGCGAGATGACCTTCGTGCCGCGCAACAAGGACGCCGCGGAAGGCGACGGGTACCTGATCGGCATCGGCAACAGCATCAAGGAAGCGGGGCGCTCGGACCTGATCCTGATCGACACCCAGGATGTGGCCGCGGGTCCCGTCGCGCGGGTGAAGATGCCGTTCAAGGTCGTCGGGCAGGTCCACGGCTTCTGGGCCGACGCCAGCGAGATTCCGGGAGCGGCTGCCGCATGAGCGTCGCCGCGCTTGCCCGGCGCCTGCTGCTGGCGCTCGTCCTGGCGCTGCTCGCGGCGCCCGCCGCGGCGCAGGAGCCCAAGCGCATCGCGCTGAGCTTCGACGACGTGCCGCGCCACGCGGGCGGGTTCATGACCCCCGACCAGCGCACGATCGCGCTGATCGCCGGGCTGCACGAGGCCGGGGTTGAGCAGGCGGCGTTTTTCGTCACCACCGGCAACCTCGAGCACGACTACGGCCACGGCGGCGAGGCGCGCATCCGCGCCTACGTCGCCGCCGGGCACGTGATCGCCAACCATTCGCACAGCCACACCTGGCTGCACCGCAGCGAGATCGTCGATTACATCGCGGACCTCGACCGCGCCGAGGCATGGCTCGCCGACAAGCCGGGCCGGCGGCCGTGGTACCGCTTCCCGTACCTCGACGAAGGGCGCGACCCCGCGCGCCGCGACGCGTTGCGCGCCGCGCTCGCCGAGCGGGGCCTGCGCAACGGCTACGTCACCGTCGACAACTTCGACTGGGCGGTCGACGACCTTGCGCGCAAGGCGGTCGAGGCCGGGCGCGAGATCCACCTCGCCGCGCTTGGCGCGCTGTACGTCGAGACGATCGTCAGCACCGCGAACTTCAACGACCGGGTCGCCCGGGAAACGCTCGGGCGCTCGCCGGCGCACGTGCTGCTCCTGCACGAGACCGATCTCAACGCGCTGTTCATCGCCGACCTGGTCGCCGGCCTGCGCGCCGACGGCTGGCAGATCGTCACCATGGACGAGGCCTATCGCGACCCGATCGCGCGAGCGGAGCCCGACACGCTCTATCTCGGCGGCGGGCGCGTCGCGGCGCTGGCCGCGGCGGCGGGGCGCGAGCCCGCCAGCCTGGTCCACGAGCGCACCGACGAGGCGGAGCTCGCGCGCCTGTTCGAGGAGCGCGTGGTCAAGCAGGCCGACGAGTGATCGCACGCGCCGTCAGGCTGGCCGCCGGGCTCGCAGTGGCGGCGCTCGTCGTCCCGGCTTGGGCCGAGGATGGCGGCGCGGCGCAAGTCGACCACGCCCGAATGCTCGCCGCCGATGCCGATCCGGGCGAGTGGATGAGCGTCGGGCGAACGTACGACGAGCAGCGCTTCAGCCCGCTGGCGCAGATCAACGACCGCACCGTCGGCCGGCTCGGCCTGGCGTGGTACGCCGACCTCAACACCGAGCGCGGCATGGAAGCGAGCCCCCTGGCGATCGACGGCGTGCTCTACAACGTCCAGCCGTGGAACGTCGTCACCGCCTACGACGCGCGGACGGGCGGCGTGCTGTGGCGCTACGATCCGCAAGTACCGCTGCGGTTCGGGCGGATGGCGTGCTGCGACATCGTCTCGCGCGGGCTCGCCGCGTGGCGCGGCAAAATCTACGTCGCCACGCTCGACGGGCGGCTGATCGCGCTCGATGCGCAGACGGGCCGGCCGGTGTGGTCGACGCTGACGGTCGACAACGCGAAGAACTACACCATCACCGGCGCGCCGCGGGTGTTCGACGGCAAGGTGCTGATCGGCAACGGCGGCGCCGAAGTCGGCGTGCGCGGCTACGTCTCGGCCTATGACGCCGAGACTGGCGAGCAGCTGTGGCGCTGGCACACGGTGCCCGGCAACCCGGCCGACGGGTTCGAGAACGCGGCGATGGAGCGCGCTGCGGCGACCTGGACCGGCGAGTGGTGGAAGGCCGGCGGCGGCGGGACGGTGTGGGACAGCCTGGCCTACGATCCCGGGCTGGGCCTGGTCTACATCGGCACCGGCAACGGCTCGCCGTGGGCACAGAAGTGGCGCAGCCCCGGCGGCGGCGACAACTTGTTCCTCGCCTCGATCGTCGCGCTCGACGCCGCGACCGGCGAGTACCGCTGGCACTACCAGACGGTGCCGGGCGAGCAGTGGGACTACACCGCGACCCAGCAGATGATCCTGGCCGACATCCGCATCGGCGGGCGCATCCGCCAAGTCTTGATGCAGGCGCCGAAGAACGGGTTCTTCTACGTCCTCGACCGCGCGACGGGCGAGCTGCTCTCGGCCGAAGCGATCGTCCCGGTCAACTGGGCGAGCGGCATCGACAAGGCGACCGGGCGGCCGATCGAGAACCCGGCGGCGCGCTATTCGACCACGCCGGTGATGGTCTCGCCCGGCGCGGGCGGGGCGCACAACTGGAACCCGATGGCGTTCAGCCCGCTGACCGGGCTGGTCTACGTGCCGGTGACCGAGACCTACATGGCCTATGCCGAGGCCGAGGCGTACGACCCGGCGCGCGGCGGGCTCGGCACCAGCTTTACCGGCTTCGACGCCGAGCGCCGCGCGATCGCCGAGTACGCCGACGCCCATTCGAAGGGCTGGCTGTCGGCGTGGGACCCGGTCGCCCAGCGCGAGGCGTGGCGCGGGCCGGTCGAGCAGAAGGGCAGCGGCGGGGTGCTGGTCACCGCCGGCAACCTCGTGTTCCAGGGCACCATCGGCCAGACGTTCGCCGCCTACCGCGCCGACACCGGCGAGAAGGTGTGGGAGATGCCGGTGCAGCAGGTGCCGATCTCGGCGCCGATTGCCTACGCGGTCGACGGCGAGCAGTACATCGCGGTCAACGCCGGCTGGGGCGGCGGGCTCGCCCATGTCGAGCGCTCGCTTTACACCCGGCTGTTCCTGTCCAAGCCGCGCCTGCTGGTGTTCAAGCTCGGCGGCACCGCGCAGCTCCCGCCGCTCCCGGCCGCGTCGATGGTCGTGCCCGAGCTGACCCCGCCGCCAGCGCTGACCGGCACCCCCGAGCAGGTCGCGCTCGGCGAGCGGCTTTATGGCGAGAACTGCGGCCTGTGCCATGGCGCGGCGGCGCGCGGCGGGGTCAAGGACTTACGCCACATGGAGCCGGCGACGCACGCCGCGTTCCTCGACATCGTGCTCGGCGGCACGCGCGCGGCGAGCGGGATGGCGAGCTTCGCCGACGTGCTCGGCCGCGACGAGGCCGAGGCAATCCACCACTACCTGATCTCGCGCGCCCATGACGACTGGGAGGATTGACCCGATGACCCGCTACCTTGCCGCGCTGGCTGCTCTGGCGCTGCTTATCGCCGCTCCCGCACGGGCGCACGACTACGCCCCGACTTACGCGCAGGATCGCGCCGAGATCGAGGACCTGATGGCGCGCTACCTGTTCGCCATCGATTACTTCGACTGGGACGCCTACGTCGCCACCTTCGCCGAGGACGGCGAGCTCGAATTCGCCAGCGGGACGTCGCGAGGCCGCGAGGCCATCCGCAAGGCCGTCACCGACTTCAGCGCCGGGATCGGGCGGTTCTATCACACCGAGGATGGCCAACCGGCGACGCTGCGCCACGTCATCCTGCAATCCGTCATCCGCGTCGAGGGCGACCGCGCGTGGGCGCGCTCGCTGTGGGTCGAGATGGCCAACCACGGCCCCGGCGACACGATGAAGATGGGCACTTACGGCATCTACGAGGACGAGTTCGCCCGCATCGACGGCCGCTGGCTGATCGCCCGGCGCAACGTGCTCAACGAGTTCATCCCCAGCCGCCACTCGGGCCCCGAGAACCCGGTCGCCGAGATGGACGGCCTGGCGGAGGCCCACGCCAGCGCGCGCTAGCGGCGAGCCCACCGGCATGGCTTGGCGAAACAAGATTATTGCGCCATGGTCTTTTCGTTCACGGAGTCGCGAGGCTCCGGCCCCTGTCGCGGGAGAGGATCCGGACCGTTCCCGGATCGCCGAAGGAGCAACCGCCCCGGAATCTCTCAGGCGAAAGGACCGTGGCGAGGGGATGGACACTCTGGAAAGCGAGCGGCGCTGGCGTCGTTCCACCGAAGGGGTAAGCGCGCGCCGCCCGGCGCCGCCCAAACTCTCAGGTTTCCCGACAGAGGGGGTGCCGGTGAAAATGCCCGCTGCGGGCATTGCCGGTCATGTCGGGAACTCGGTCAATGGAATCCGCGGCGGAATCTGACGGCGAACTCGGCACACTGCCGCTCGATGCCTGGCACCGCGCCCGCGGCGCCCGCATGGTCCCGTTCGCGGGCTACGCGATGCCGATTCAATATGACGGGATCGTCGCCGAGCACGCCTGGACCCGCGAGCACGCCGGCCTGTTCGACGTCTCGCACATGGGCCAGCTGTTCCTCTCCGGCGATGGGGCCGAAGCGGCGCTGGAAGCGCTGCTGCCGATTGACCTGACGACGCTCGAGCTCGGCGGGCTGCGCTATTCGCTGCTGCTCGACGACCACGGCGGCATTCTCGACGACCTGATCGTCGCGCGTTGGCGCCAGGGGTTGTTCATCGTCGTCAACGGCGCGACCAAGCACGCCGACATCGCGTGGATGCGCGAGCGGCTGCCGGCCGGCGTCGCGCTCGAGCATTGCGAGGACCGCGCGCTGCTCGCGCTGCAGGGGCCCGAAGCCTTCGCCGCGCTCGAGCGGCACACCACCGGTCACTGGCCGCTGGAGGCGCTTGCCTTCATGCGCGGCGGGCCGTTCGCGGTCGCCGGGGTCGAGGCGTGGATCAGCCGCACCGGCTACACCGGAGGGGACGGGTTCGAGATTTCCTTCGCGGCAGCCGAAGCCGAGCGCATCGCCGAGGTGCTGAGCGCCGAGCCGGAAGTGCGCCCCGCCGGGCTCGGCGCGCGCGACTCGCTGCGGCTGGAGGCCGGGCTGCCGCTGTACGGGCACGACCTCGACCGGGCGACGGACCCGGTCGGCGCGGGCCTCGCCTGGGCCATCGCCCGGCGCCGCCGCGCCGAGGGCGGCTTTCCCGGGCATGCGCGCATCGCGCAGCTCCTCGCCGCCGGACCCGGGCGCCGCCGCGTCGGCCTGTCGCTCGACGGCCGGCTGCCTGCCCGCGAAGGCGCGGCCGTGTTCGCCGGCGAGGCGGAGGTCGGGCGCGTGACCTCGGGCGGCTTCTCGCCGACGCTCGGCCACCCGATCGCCATGGCCTACGTCGACGCCGCCCGCTCCGCGACCGGCACTGAGCTCGCCATCGAGGTCCGCGGCCGCCGGCTCGACGCCACCGTCGTGCCGCTGCCGTTCGTCCCCCACCGCTACCACCGCCAAGGAGCCGCCCGATGACCCGCTATTTCACCGAAGAGCACGAATGGATCGACGTCGACGGCGACACAGCCACCGTCGGCATCACCGACCACGCGCAAGGCCAACTCGGCGACATCGTGTTCGTCGAGGTGCCCCAGCCGGGCACGTCCGTCGCCAAGGGCAAGGAAGCGGCGGTGGTCGAATCGGTCAAGGCGGCGAGCGACGTCTACTCGCCGATCAGCGGCACGGTGACCGAAGGCAACGCCGCGATCGAGGACGACCCGGCGCTGGTCAATTCCGACGCGGAGGGCGCGGGCTGGTTCTTCAAGCTGACGATCGCCGACAGAGGCGAGCTCGATGGCCTGATGGACGAGGCCGCCTACCGCGATTTCGTCGCGGGGTTGTAAGCCCCAGCGAAGGCGGGGGCCTCGCACCGCACCGAACCGCTTGACTGCCTGAGGCCCCTGCCTGCGCAGGGGCGCACGATTGGAAAGAGAATGCGCTACCTCCCCCTGACCGATGCCGACCGCTCGGCGATGCTCGACGTGATCGGCGTCTCTTCGATCGAGGACCTGTTCGCCGATGTGCCCGAGGCGGCGCGACTTGCCGGGCCGATCGAAGGCCTGCCGAACCACGCCAGCGAAATGGCGGTCGAGCGCCACATGGCCGGGCTCGCGGCGAAGAACCTCGCGGCCGGCAGCGCGCCGTTCTTCCTCGGCGCCGGGGCCTATCGCCACCACGTGCCGGCGAGCGTCGATCACCTGATCCAGCGCGGCGAGTTCCTCACCTCGTACACGCCGTACCAGCCGGAGATCGCCCAGGGCACGCTGCAGGTGCTGTTCGAGTTCCAGACCCAGGTCGCGCGGCTCTACGGCTGCGAGGTCGCCAACGCCTCGATGTACGATGGCTCGACCGCATGCTGGGAAGCGGTCTCGATGGCCCGGCGGATCACCCGGCGGGCGAAGGCGCTGCTCTCCGCCGGCCTCCACCCGCATTACGTGTCGGTGGTGCGGACGATGGCGCATTTCACCGACGACGAGGTCGGCTACGCCCCGCCGGTGCTCGACGCCGCCGGCGACCTCGATGCGCTGATCGCCGCGATCGACGAAGATACCAGCTGCGTCGTCGTCCAGTACCCGGACATCCTCGGCCGGATCGCCGATCTCGCGCCACTGGCCGAGGCCGCCCACGCCCGCGGCGCGCTGCTGGTCGCGGTGGTGACCGAGCCGGTGGCGCTCGGGGCGATCCGCTCGCCGGGCGAGATGGGCGCGGACATCGTCGTCGGCGAGGGCCAGTCGCTCGGCGTGGGGCTGCAGTTCGGCGGACCTTATGTGGGCCTGTTCGCCACGCGTGAGAAGTTCGTCCGGCAGATGCCCGGGCGGCTGTGCGGCGAGACCGTCGATGCCGAAGGCAAGCGCGGCTTCGTGCTCACCCTGTCGACCCGCGAGCAGCATATCCGCCGCGAGAAGGCGACCAGCAACATCTGCACCAACTCCGGCCTGTGCGCGCTGGCGTTCTCGATTCACATGACGCTGCTCGGCGGCATCGGCCTGAGCCGGCTGGCGGCGCTCAATCACGCCGCCGCCTGCGCCGCCGCCGAACGGCTGACGCGCGTCCCCGGCGTCGAGCTGGTGACGCCGCTCTTCTTCAACGAGTTCACCCTGCGCCTGCCGCGCGAGACGCGGCCCGTGGTGCGCGCGCTGGCCGACCGCGGGATCCTTGCGGGCGTCTCTCTCGGCCGGCTCTATCCCGACGGCGACGGGCGCGAGAACGGGCTGGTGGTGGCGGTCACCGAGACGGTCACCGAGGAGGACGTCGGAGCTTACGCCGCGGCGCTCGAGGAGGTGCTGGCATGACGCTGAACCCGAGCGGCTGGCGCCCCGAGATGAACGCCGCCGAGACAACCGGCCCCGCCACCTACACCGGCAACCGCGCGCTGATGCTCGAGGAACCGCTGATCTTCGAGATCGCCGGCCCGGAAACGACCGGCGTCGATTTCGAAGTCCTCCCCGAGCTTGCTCGGGGAGGTGGCAGCCACGCAGTGGCTGGCGGAGGGGCGGACCCCTCCACGACCCGCTTCGCGGGCTATCTCCCTCCCCGAGGCAAGCTGGCGGAGGATCGCCTCGGCGAGCTCGCCCGCGCGGCGCCTATCGGGCTCCCGGGACTGTCCGAGCCCGAGGCCGTGCGCCACTACACCCGGCTCAGCCGGCAGAACTACGCGATCGACCTCGGCCTCTTCCCGCTTGGCTCGTGCACGATGAAGCACAATCCGCGCTTGAACGAGAAGATCGCGCGGCTGCCCGGCTTTGCCGACCTGCACCCGCTCGCGCCGACCGATACCGTCCAGGGCGCGCTCGAGGTGATCCACCAGCTCGGCCACTGGCTGGTCGCCCTCACCGGCATGCATTCGGTGGCGATGAGCCCCAAGGCCGGCGCCCATGGCGAGCTGTGCGGCGTGCTGGCGATCCGCGCGGCGCTCGAGGCCAAGGGGCAGGGACATCGCAAGACCATCCTCGTGCCCGAGAGCGCGCACGGCACCAACCCCGCCACCGCCGCTTTCGCCGGCTACGCGGTCGAAGCGATCCCGGCGACCACCGAGGGCCGCGTCGACCTCGCCGCGCTCGAGGCCCGGCTCGGCGGGGACGTCGCCGGGGTGATGATCACCAACCCGAACACGTGCGGCCTGTTCGAGCGCGACATGAAGGCGATCTCCGACGCGGCCCATGCCGCCGGCGGCTTCGTCTACTGCGACGGCGCCAACTTCAACGCCATCGTCGGCCGGGTGCGGCCCGGCGACCTCGGCATCGATGCGATGCACATCAACCTGCACAAGACCTTCTCGACCCCGCACGGCGGCGGCGGGCCGGGCAGCGGGCCGGTGGTCTTTTCCGAGGCGCTCGCGCCCTTCGCCCCGCTGCCGTTCGTCGAGCGGACCGCCGAGGGCGCGTTCCGCCTGGTCGAGGAAGAGACCGTCGCCCACCGCCACAGCGACAGCTTCGGCCGGATGACCGCGTTCCACGGCCAGATGGGCATGTTCACCCGCGCGCTGGCCTACATCCTCAGCCACGGCGCCGACGGCCTGCGCCAGGTCTCCGGCGACGCGGTGCTCAACGCCAACTACCTGCTGCGCCGGCTCGAGGACGTGCTCGACGCGCCCTTCGCCGCGTCCGGGCCGTGCATGCACGAGGCGCTGTTCAGCGACCGTGGCTTCGCCGAGGGGTTCTCGACGCTCGACGTCGCCAAGGCGCTGATCGACGAGGGCTTCCATCCGATGACCGTGTACTTCCCGCTGGTGGTCCACGGGGCGATGCTGGTCGAGCCGACCGAGACCGAGAGCAAGGCCGCGCTCGACCAGTTCGCCGGCGCGCTGCGCGCCATCGCCGAGCGCGCCCGGCGCGGCGACCCGACGCTCAAGTCCGCTCCCCGCGCGGCCCCCCGCCGCCGGCTCGACGAGACCCGCGCCGCACGCCTGCCGCGCCTGACGTGGTCCGACGGCCGGGACGGCGGGGAGCCGGCCCGCTAGGCCGCGAGCGACCGGCTTTCTGGCGAGAACGTCCCCGGCGCCCCGCAACCGCCGGCGAGGGCGTGCGTTGCCTGGATAAATCCCTTGATGTCGGTTCGGCAAAGTAGGAGACAGTTACCGTTGAAACTATTTCGAGCCCGATGCGCAATCGCGGGGAGAGACACATGTCAGAGCCACTCCACAACCCGATCGGCCTGAACGGGTTCGAGTTCGTCGAGTTCTCGGCGCCCGAGAAAGGGCTGCTCGAGCCGGTGTTCCAGGCGATCGGCTTCACGCAGGTCGCGCGGCACCGGTCGAAGGACGTCGACCTGTGGCGGCAGGGCGAGATCAACCTGATCGCCAACTACGAGCCCGGCTCGCCGGCGGCCGAGTTCGCCGCCGAGCACGGCCCGTCAGCCTGCGGCATGGCCTTCCGCGTGCGCGATGCCCACACCGCCTACCGCGAGGTGCTGGCCCGCGGGGCGGACGCCGTGCGCGTCGAGAGCGGGCCGATGGAGCTGCGCCTCCCGGCGATCCAGGGCATCGGCGGCGCGATCATCTACCTGATCGACCGCTACGACGACGAGCTGTCGATCTACGACATCGATTTCGAGTACCCGCCCGGGGTCGACCGCCACCCGGCGGGGGCCGGGCTCAGGCTGATCGACCACTTGACCCACAACGTCCACAAGGGGCGGATGGCTCACTGGGCGCAGTACTACGAGCAGCTCTTCAATTTCCGCGAGATCCGCTACTTCGACATCAAGGGCGAGTACACCGGCCTGACCTCGCGCGCGATGACCGCTCCGGACGGGCTCATCCGCATCCCGCTCAACGAGGAAGGCGAGGAAGGCGGCGGCCAGATCGAGGAGTTCCTGCGCGCGTACAACGGCGAGGGCATCCAGCACATCGCCTTCCTCAGCGACGATCTGATCGCCGTGTGGGACCGCCTCAAGGCGCTCGGCACGCCGTTCATGAGCCCGCCGCCGGCGGCCTACTACGAGATGCTCGAGGAGCGCCTGCCCGGCCACGGCGAGCCGGTGGCCGAGCTGCAGAAGCGCGGCATCCTCCTCGACGGCTCGACGGAGGAAGGCGACCCGCGGCTGCTGTTGCAGATCTTTTCGACGCCGATGATCGGCCCGATCTTCTTCGAGTTCATCGAGCGCAAGAAGGACGAAGGCTTCGGCGAGGGCAACTTCAAGGCGTTGTTCGAATCGATGGAGCGCGACCAGCTGCGCCGCGGCGCGCTCGAGAAGGGGGACCGGCCATGACCGCACCGCCATTCTCGGTCGGCTGCATCCACCACGTCGCCTACCGCTGCCGCGACGCCCGAGAAACCGTCGAGTGGTACCAGCGGGTGCTCGGCCTGACCTTCACCACCGCCTTTGCCGAGGACCACGTCCCGTCGACCGGCGAGTACGATCCCTACATGCACGTCTTCCTCGAATGCGGCGGCGGCAACGTGATCGCGTTCTTCGAGCTGCCCAACCAGCCCGACATGGGCCGCGACGAAAACACCCCGGCGTGGGTGCAGCATATCGCGTTCCGCGTGCCCGACATGGCGACGCTCCAAGCCGCCAAGCGGCACATCGAAGGGGCCGGCATCGCCGTCGTCGGGCCGACTTATCACGGGGTGTTCCGCTCGATCTATTTCTTCGACCCCAACGGGCACCGGCTCGAGCTCGCCTGCGATATCGGCACGCCCGAGCAGTACGCCGAGCTCGCCCGGGTCGCGCCGCTGATGCTCGAGGAATGGTCGCAGACCAAGCAGGCCCCGCGCCACGCGGAATGGCTGCACAAGGAGCCGTCATCCGGTGATCGACCAGACGCATGACCCCGAGGCGCGGAGCTGGCTGGCTTCGGCTCAGGATCATCCCGAGTTCCCCGTCCAGAACCTGCCGCTCGGCGTGTTCTCGCCCGCCGATGGCAGGCCACGAGGAGGCGTGGCAATCGGCGACTCCATCCTCGATCTGGCCGGCGTCGCGCCGCTGCTCGACGGGGGCGCGCGCGAGGCGGCGCTGCTCGCCGGCGGCGCGGTGCTCAATCCGCTGCTTGGAGCCGGGCGCGTGCCGCTGCGCGCCCTCAGGCGCGGCCTATTCGCGCTCCTGACCGAGCCAGCGCGCCAGGCCGAGGTCCGGCCGCACCTCTACCCGGCCCCCGAGTGCCGTGTGCACCTGCCGGTCGCGATCGGCGACTACACCGACTTCTACGCCGGCATCCACCATGCGGTGACCGTCGGCAGCTTGTTCCGGCCCGACAACCCGCTGCTGCCGAATTACAAGCACGTCCCGATCGGCTATCACGGCCGCGCCTCGTCGGTGCGCGTCTCGGGCGGTGAAGTGGTCAGGCCGAACGGTCAGACCAAGGCGCCCGATGCCGAGGCGCCGCGCTTCGGCCCGTCCGCGAGGCTCGACTACGAGCTCGAGATGGCGATCTGGGTCGGCACCGGAAACGCTCTCGGCGAACCGGTGCCGATCGCCGAAGCGGCCGAGCACATCGCCGGCCTGTCGCTCCTCAACGACTGGTCCGCGCGCGACATCCAGGCGTGGGAATACCAGCCGCTCGGCCCGTTCCTGGCCAAGAGCTTCCACACCACAGTGTCTCCGTGGATCGTCACCCTCGACGCGCTGGCGCCCTATCGCACCGCCCAGCCCGCGCGAGCGCAGGGCGACCCGGAGCCCCTTCCTTACCTTTTCGCCGCCCATGACCAGGATGCCGGCGCCTTCAACCTGACGATGGACGTCCACCTCTCGACCGCGAGGATGCGCGGCGATGGCCAGGAGCCGTTTCGGCTCAGCCGCGGACGGATGACCTCGATGTACTGGACCGCGGCGCAACTGCTCACGCATCATGCGTCGAACGGCTGCAACTTGCGGCCGGGCGACTTGCTCGGCACCGGCACGCTGTCGGGCGAGGGGCGCGAGAGCATGGGCAGCCTGCTCGAGCTGAGCGGTGGGGGCAAGCAACCGGTCGAGCTCGGCAACGGGGAAACGCGCACCTTCCTGGAGGACGGCGACGAGGTGATCATCACGGCCTTTGCCGAGGCCGAAGGCTTCGTCCGCCTCGGCTTCGGCGAGTGCCGCGCCCGCATCGCCCCCGCGCCGCTATGACGGATGCGCGGGGAACGCCGCCCCGCTGCAGGCGTTGACCAGCGGCCCGGGAGGGTTGCTTGTGCCGAATAGCGCGCCGATCATCGAGAACCTGAACGGCGATGGCGTCACTTATGACGCCGCGCCGATCCGGCTCGACGCCCTTGCCGACAGCGCCATCAGCGATCCCGATCCGTTCGGCTTCGAGGTCGTTCGCGTCGGCGCGGGTCTCGCGGGCGGGCCCCTGTTTACGCTCGAGGTGCCCGACGGCTCGGGGCGGATGTATGTGGTCGAGAAGAGCGGCACGATCCGCATCCTCGATCCGGCCACGGGGACGATCGCCGCGACGCCGTTCCTCAGCGTCGCCGGCGAGGTCGCGACATCGGGCGAGCAGGGCCTGCTCGGCTTCGCGCTCAGCCCGGACTTCGCCACTAGCGGCGCGTTCTACATCTACATGACCAACACCAGCGGCGACAACGAGGTCCGCCGCTACAGCATCCTGCCCGGCAACATGAACCAGGCGGACCCGACGACCGCCGATCGCATCCTGCTCCTGCCCCACCCCGGCGCGACCAACCACAACGCCGGGTGGATCGACTTCGGGCCGGACAACCTGCTCTACATCCCGACCGGAGACGGCGCGGTCGGGGCCAATGCGCAGTCGCTGAGCAGCCCGCTCGGCAAGGTGCTGCGGATTGACCCGAGCTCGGACGCCTTTCCGGCCGATCCCGACCGCGACTATGCCATCCCCGCCGGCAATCCCTATGCCGGGGCGATTGCGGGCCTCGACGAGATCTGGGCCTCGGGCCTCAGGAACCCGTTCCGGGCCAGCTTCGACACCCTCACCGGCAACCTGTGGATCGGCGACGTCGGCGAGGGCACCCTCGAGGAGATAAACCTTGCGCCCGCCGGGCAGGCGGGCCTCAATTTCGGCTGGAATCTGCAAGAGGGGACCTCCGGCGCCAACAACGCCGCGTTCACCCGCCCGGTTGCCGAATACGGCCACGGGAGCGGCCCCTTCCAGGGCAATTCGATCACCGGCGGCCTGGTCTATCGCGGGCCGATCGCCGGGCTCGACGGACAATACGTGTTTGCCGACTTCTTCGATGAGCTGTGGTCGGTGCCGGTGGGCTCGCTGGTCCAGGGCACGACTTTGCCGAGCAGCGGCTTCACGCTGCGCGACACCGCCTTCACGCCGAACATCGGCACCATCAACCAGATCACCAGCTTTGCCACCGACGCGGCGGGCAATCTCTACATCACCGACCTCGGGGGCGAGATCTTCCGCGTCCAGCCGTCGGCCACGCCCAACTTCGCCGGCGGAAGCCTGACGGTGGAGATCGGCGCGGGGGAAGTGCCGGGCGAGGACCGGCTCGGGTTTGCCGCCGGGACGGTCGCGACCTCGAACGGCACCAATTTCGGCAGCCAGATCAGCGTCGGCGGGGTGCCGGTCGGGACGATCGCGCCCGGCTGCACCGGGGCGAACGGCGAGCCGCTCGTCGTCCTGTTCAGCAGCGGCGCGACGCAGGCGACGATTGGGGCGCTCGTCCAGGCGATCACCTATTCGAACGCCTCCGCCACCCCAACGCCCGGCACGCGCTCGGTCGCCATCCGGCTGAACGACGGAGCGGGCACCGGCGCGGGCGGCCAGGATACGACCATCGTCACGACCGCGGTCGCCGTTTCAGCCGGCCTAGGCGGCGAGCTGAACGGCACGCCCGACGACGACGTGCTGGTCGGCGGGGTCGGCGGCGACACCCTCGACGGGCTGGCAGGCAGCGACCGGCTGTTCGGCGCCGGCGGGAGCGACACGCTCAGCGGCGGCGACGGCGACGACATTCTCGACACCGGCACCGGTACCGACACCCTTCATGGCAATGGCGGCAACGACGGGTTCTACTTCGGCGCGAATCTCGACGCCGGCGACCAGGTCGACGGCGGGGCCGGAACGATCGACCAGGTCGGGTTGCAGGGCGACTACTCGGTGGGGCTGACGCTGGGGGCCGGCAGCCTGATCAACACGGAGATGCTGGTGCTGCTGCCGGGCAGCGACACGCGGTTCGGCGACCCGGGCACCAACGTCTACAGCTACAACCTGACGACGTCCGACGCGAACGTCGTCGGCGGCCAGAATTTCATCGTCAGCTTCAACACCCTGCGCGCGGGCGAGAACGTGACCTTCAACGGCGCCGCCGAGACCGACGGCACGTTCCTGACCTTCGGTGGATTCGGCAACGACCGCCTGACCGGCGGCGCGGGCGACGACGGGTTCTACTTCGGCCTCGACCGCTTCGGATCGGGTGACGCGCTCGATGGCCGCGGCGGCAGCCTGGACCAGCTCGGGCTGCAAGGCGACTATGCCGGCGCCAACGCCGTCGTGTTCGGAGCGGGCCAGCTCGGCGGCGTCGAGATGATCGTGTGCCTGACCGCGGCCGACGCGCGCTTCAACGGCAACCAGGCTCTGCTGTTCAGCTACGACCTGACGATGAACGAGGGCAACCTCGCCAACGGCCAGCTGCTGATGATCAGCGCCAACACGCTGGTCGCCGGCGAGAGCCTGGCCTTCGACGGCTCGGCCGAGACGGACGGCGGGCGCTACACCGTTTTCTCGGGCGGGGGCGACGACACGCTGGTCGGCAGCGCCGGGGCCGACACGTTCTTCGGCGCGGCCGGCGCCGACCGGCTCACCGGCGGCGGGGGCGACGACACCTTCGCCTATGTCAGCCAGGCGCACTCCACGTCTGCCGCGCGCGACACCATCCTCGACTTCACCGCCGGCGACACCATCGACTTGCGCGCGATCGACGCCATCGCCGACGGCGCCGACGACGCCTTCAGCTTCATCGGCGCGGCGGCATTCGGCCACACCGCCGGGCAGCTGCGCGCCGTGCTCCAGGGCGGCGCCGACTGGCTCGTCGAGGGGGACGTCAACGGCGACGGCGCGGCGGACTTCGCGCTGCTCGTCACCGTCACAGGCGGCCATGCGATGGGCGGCGGGGACTTCCTGCTGTGAAGGATCAGCGCCGAGCCCGCGGGCCGCGCCGCGGTGCCGCAGCCGGGCACGACGACACCGGTTGGGTGACCGGCCGGGCGCCCTGACGTGGCGCCGCCTCAAGCGGGGCCGTCAGCGGAGCCCATGGCTCCAGGGCTAAGTGGCGGAGCGGGTGGGATTCGAACCCACGATACGCTTGTGACGTATACACACTTTCCAGGCGTGCGCCTTCGACCACTCGGCCACCGCTCCGCATGCCTGACGGCGAGCGGCGCAGGTAGCGAGCGCGCCGCGGGATGACAAGCCGGGCGGCAGACCCTAACGCACCGGCATGACCCGCCCGATCGGCCTGGCCCCGTCCGCCGACGAAATCGAGGCGCTCGCGCGCGCGGCGCTGGCGCGGCTGCCCGAGCAATTTCACGCCCATCTCGGCGCGGTGGTGCTGCGGGTCGAGGAGTTCGCCGACGAGGCGCTGCTCGCCGAGCTGGGCATCGCGGACCCGTTCGACCTGACCGGGGTCTACGAAGGCCTGCCGCTGCACGAGAAGTCGATCGAGCACTCGGGCGCCCTGCCCGACCGCATCCGGCTGTTCCGCGCCCCGATCCTCGACGAATGGATCGCGCGCGGCGACGAGAGCCTCGAAACGCTCGTCGCGCACGTGCTGGTCCACGAGGTCGGGCACCATTTCGGCCTGAGCGACGAGGCGATGCACGCGCTCGAGGATGAGGTCGGATAATCCTCCCCGAGCACGCTCGGGGAGGATTATGCCTTTGCGCACGATCGGCTCGCTGGCAAACCGCCCGCATGAGGAAGACCATCGCCATCGCGGCCCTCGCCGCCTTCGCCCTCGCCGCCCCGCTCTCCGGGCAGGATATGCCCGAACCGCCCACCCCCGCCTCCATCGTCGCCGCCGCGCCGGCTTCCGATTGGCGAGCGATCGACCCGGCGGACCTGCTGGTGATGACTCTCGCCGCCGACGCGGGCGGCAACCCGCGCCAGGTGGTGGTCCAGCTCCTGCCGGCGCCGTTCAGCCAGAGCTGGGTCGGCAACATCCGCACCTTGGCCAAGGCGCACTGGTGGGACGGCACCAGCGTCTACCGCGTGGTCGACAACTGGGTCGCGCAATGGGGCGACGGCGAGGACGACGAGGCCAAGGCCAAGCCGCTGCCCGAGGGGATGCGGGTGGTGGCGGAGAGCGAGTACACGGTGCCGATGTCCTGCGAAGTATATCTGTTCGAAGGCAAGGTGATCGAGGACAGGTGTATTCCGGAGTTCAACGCCATCGAGGCGGTGGACGCCTACGTAATGAGCGGACAAACCGGCTTCACGGCAGGCTGGCCGGTGGCAATGAAGCTGGAGCCCGAGGGCAACCGCGTCTGGCCGGTCCACTGCTACGGCTCCGTCGGCGTCGCGCGCAATCTCTCCCCCGACACCGGCACCGGCGCCGAGCTTTACGCCGTGATCGGCCACGCGCCGCGAGCGCTCGACCGCAACATCGCCGTGGTAGGCCGGGTGATCGAGGGGATCGAGCACCTCTCGACGCTGCCGCGCGGCAAGGGCGACGCCGGAGTTTACGACGATCCCGCGCTGCGGGTGCCGATCGTCTCGGTGCGGCTCGGCAACGAGGTCGGGCAATTGCCGCAGCCTCAATACGAATACCTCGCCAGCGACAGCGCCAGCTTCGCCGAGTACGTCCGCGTCCGCGCCAACCGCAACGATCCGTTCTACAAGGTTCCGGCCGGCGGGGTCGACGTGTGCAACGTGCAGGTGCCGATCCGCCGGGTGCCGTCCGAGTGACCACGCTCGCCTTCGCCGGTCCGCTCAAGACGATCGTGATCGAGGAAGGCTACGCGCCGATGGGCTTCCTGCGCATCCCGCCCGAGACCGCCGAGGCGATTGTCGCGCACGCGCTCCAGCGGCGGCTCGACCTGGGCAAGCGGCGCGGGTTCGGCTCGGTCAAGGTGACCGTGACGCTCGGCGAGAGCCGCTGGCAGACCTCGCTGTTCCCCAACAAGGACGGCAGCTGGTTCCTGCCGATCAAGGCCCCGGTGCGCCGGGCCGAAGGGATCGCCGAGGGCGACCAGGTCGCGGTCGAGCTCGAATTGCACTGAGATCGGTCCCTTTTGCCTTATGCCGTGAACCATATTAGTCCTGTTCTTCGTGGTAGTTGGACGACTGTGCCTATGTCCTCCGACGTCGCCCTCGGTTCCGGCTCCGACGGGCCTCGGCTAGATCCGCTCGGCCTCGGCCACCGCGTCGCTGGCCCGCAAGGCGCTGAGGATGCGCGTCAGGTGCGCCAGGTCGTGCACCTCGAGGTCGACCTCGTAAGTATGGAACGGGTCGTCGAGCTGGGTCTGCTCGAGCGTGACCACGTTGGCGTGGCCCTTGGCGAAAATGCCGGCCATCTCGGCCAGCGTCCCGAGCCGGTGGTACAGCACCACTCTCAGCCGTCCGATGGCGCCCTGCGAGCGCTCGCCCCACGAGAGGTCGACCCAGTCGGCGTCGATCCCGCTGGCGAGCTCGAGGCAGTCGATCGCGTGGACCACCACCCCCTCGCCCTTGACCCTGAGGCCGACGATGCGGTCGCCCGGCACCGGGTGGCAGCATTCGGCGAGGGTGAAGCCCATCCCCGCGGTCAGCCCCTTGATCGAGATCGCCCGCGTCCGCCCCGGCTCCTCGGGCATCTCGGCGGTGCTGCCGGGGACGAGCGCCTCCATCACCTCGCGGTCGGTGAGCTTGGCGGCGCCTATGGCGTACATCAGGTCGTCGTCGTCCTCGAGCCCGAGCCGCTCGACCGCCGCCAGGATCGCCTTCTTGCCGATCTTGGCCGGCAGGCGCTCGGCGATCTGGCCGAACAGCTCCCTGCCGATCGTCGCCACCTCGGCGAATTCCTTGGCCCGCACCGCGCGGCGGATCGAGGCCCGCGCCTTGCCGGTGACGACGAAGCCGAGCCACGACAGCTGCGGCTCGGCGTTGGCGCCCTTGATGATCTCGACCACGTCGCCGTTGCCGAGCACCGTGCGCAGCGGCATGTGCCGCCCGTTGATCTTGGCCCCGACGGTGCGCGCGCCGAGGTCGGTATGCACGGCGAAGGCGAAGTCCACCGGGGTCGCGCCCTTGGGCAGCTGGAACAGCGCGCCCTTGGGGGTGAAGGCGAAGATGCGGTCCTGGTAGATCGCCAGCCGGGTGTGCTCGAGCAGCTCCTCGGCGTCGTGGCTGGCGTCGACGATCTCGATCAGGTCGCGCAGCCAGCCGACCTGGCCGTCGGGCCGGTCGCCCTGCTTGTAGGCCCAGTGCGCGGCGAGCCCGAACTCGTTGAGGCGGTGCATCGCCTGCGTGCGGATCTGCACCTCGACGCGCATCGAGCTCTCGTAGATCAGCGTCGTGTGCAGGCTGCGGTAGCCGTTGGTCTTGGGCGTCGAGATGTAGTCCTTGAAGCGCCCGGGCACGAACTGCCACGCCTGGTGCAGCACGCCGAGCGCGCGGTAGCAGTCCTCGACGGTGTCGGTCAGCACGCGGAAGGCGAAGATGTCGGTCACTTGCTCGAACGGCATGTGGCGCTCGGCCATCTTCTTCCAGATCGAGAACGGGTGCTTCTCGCGGCCCCACACCTCGGCCTTGATCCCGGCCTGGGCGAGCGCCTGCTTGATCTGCAGCGCGATCGCGTCGACCTGGCCGTTCTCGGTGCTGCGCAGCTGCTCGAGCCGGCCGGTGATGGTGGCGTAAGCCTCGGGCTCGAGCTGCTCGAACGCGAGCAGCTGCATCTCGCGCATGTATTCGTACATCCCCACGCGCTCGGCCAGCGGGGCGTAGATGTCCATCGTCTCGCGGGCGATGCGGCGGCGCTTCTCCGGGCTCTTGATGAAGTGCAGCGTGCGCATGTTGTGCAGCCGGTCGGCGAGCTTGACCAGCAGCACGCGGATGTCCTCGCTCATCGCCAGGAAGAACTTGCGCAAGTTCTCCGCCGCGCGCTCGTCGTCGGGCATCTGCTCGAGCTTGCTGAGCTTGGTGACCCCGTCGACCAGCTTGGCGACGTCGGCGCCGAAGTTCTTCTCGATGTCCTCGATCGTCGTCAGCGTGTCCTCGACGGTGTCGTGGAGCAGCGCGGTGACGATCGTCTCCTGGTCGAGCTTGAGGTCGGTCATCAGGCCGGCGACCTCGACCGGGTGGCTGAAGTACGGGTCGCCGCTGGCGCGCTTCTGCGCGCCGTGCTTCTGCACCGTGTAGACGTAAGCGCGGTTGAGCAGCGCCTCGTCGGCCCCGGGCTCGTACGCCTTGACGCGTTCCACAAGTTCGTACTGGCGCAGCATTGACGCGAATGTGCGGTGCGGGCTGCCCGGCGGCAAGCGCAAAAGGCGTTACCGCGTTGCCGGACCGGGGCGATGCCCTCTAAACTGCGGCGATGCCCGACCGGTCGACCTCGATCTTCGAGCGCACCTCGGCGCTGGCGCGCGAGCTCGGGGCGATCAACCTCGGGCAGGGCTTCCCGGACTTGCCCGAGCCGCCCGAGCTGCTCGAAGCGGCCCGCCGGGCGCTGGTCGCGCATCCCAACCAGTACCCGCCGATGCGCGGGCTCGCCGAGTTGCGCCGCGCAGTCGCCGAATTCTACCGGCGCGAGCAGGGGCTGGAGGTGGGCGAGGGCGAGGTGATCGTCACCTCGGGCGCGACCGAGGCGCTCGCCGCGGCGATCCTCGCCTTCGTCGGGCCCGGCGACGAGGCGATCCTGCTGCAGCCGTTCTACGACGCCTACCTGCCGCTGATCGAGCGCGCCGGCGGCGTGGCCCGCACCGTCGGCCTCGAGCCGCCGGGCTGGACCGTGCCGCTCGACCGGCTCGCAGCCGCGATCGGCCCGCGGACGAAGCTGATCGTCCTCAACACCCCCAACAACCCCACCGGCACCGTGATCGACCGGGCCACGCTCGCGGCGATCGGCGCGCTGTGCCGGCGCCACGACCTCGTGCTGCTGAGCGACGAGGTGTGGGAGGGGATGGTGTACGGCGGCGCCCGCCACGTCTCGGCCTTGTCGGTCCCCGACTTGCGCGAGCGGGCGGTCAAGGTCGGCTCGGCCGGCAAGATCTTTTCGCTCACCGGGTGGAAGGTCGGCTGGGCCGTCGCCGCGCCGCCGCTCGCCGAGGCGATCGCGCGCCAGCACCAGTTCCTCACCTTTACCACCGCCACGCCGCTGCAATGGGCGGTCGCCGAAGGGCTCGCGCTGCCGGGCGAGTGGCACGCCGCGCACCGCGCCCGCTACGCCGCTGCGCGCGCGCGGCTGGTCGGCGGGCTGGCGGCGGCAGGCTACGCCGTGCTGCCGGCCGCGGGCACCTGGTTCGTCACCGTCGACCTCGCCGCCTCGGGCCTGCCGCCCGACGACGAAGCCGTCGCCGAGCGCCTGGTGCGCGAGGCCGGGGTCGCCGCGATCCCGGTCTCGGCGTTCTATCGCGACGCGCCCGAGACCGGCTACCTGCGCCTGTGCTTCGCCAAGGAGCAGGCCACGCTCGATGCCGCGATCGAGCGGCTGGCGGCGTTCCGGCGCTGATCGCCCTCGCCCTTTCGCGCCCTCGACGCCCTGTCCCTCTCCCGATGGGAGAGGGAGGGGCGTGAGCGGGTGAGGGTCAGCCGGCCGGCGCCACCACATCGTCGACCGAGCCTTGCGTCACCGAATGGTACCCGGCGCGCGTCCGGGCGTAGATGCGCCGCGCGATCGGCTGGCCCCACTCGCCCTGCTTCATCAGCGCCTCGAACAGCGGCAGCACGAACTTGCGGCGGCCGACGCGGGCGAGGAACTGCTCGGCGACCGGCACCGCCGCGTCGTAGCGGTTGGCCAGCGCCAGCTCGAGCCAGGCGAACAGCACCTCGTTGTTGCCCGACTGCGACAGGCCGAGATGGACGTCGAGGTCGCCGAGCTGCGCGCGGGTCAGCTCCTTCGGCAGCTTGCCGAGGAAGCGCAGCCGCTCCTGCGTGCTCCACCGCGCCCACGCCTCCGAATCGACCACATGGCTGGCCCGGTAATCGGCCGCCTTGGCGTCGACCTCGGCGAACGCCGCGGGGTCCGGGCGGGCGACGTTGGCCGGCAGCCCGGTGCCGTAGACCCACTCGTCGAGCATCAGCCGGCGCTCGAGCTCGGCGTCGCCCCGGACGAGCTGGGCGCGCATGTCGGCGAGCAACAGCGCCGAGGTCGCCGGCTGGAACGCGTGGCTGTCGAACCAGGCGCGCAGCCAGGCGTCGAACCGCTCGCGGCCGACGATCGTCTCGACCGTGCGCATGAACGCCGCGCCCTTGTCGTAGACGATGCCGCTCTCGCCGCCGTCGGGCGTCGCCTCGGCCTCGGGCAGGTGCAGCGCCGTCACCGCGGCGTCGCGGCCCTTCTCCTCGAACACCTTCTCGATCTCGGCGAAGCTCAGCGCCGCCTCCTGGCTGGCGCGATGCGAGCCGTAGAGCGCCTCGAGGATGCGGTTCTCGAAATACGAGGTCACGCCCTCGTTGAGCCAGCCGTCGGCCCAGTTGGCGTTGGTGACGAGGTTGCCCGACCACGAGTGCGCCAGCTCGTGCGCGACGAGCCCGGTCAGGCTGCGGTCGCCGGCGATGAACGTCGGGGTGAGGAACGTCAGCGTCGGGTTCTCCATCCCGCCGTAGGGGAAGCTCGGCGGCAGCACGATCATGTCGTAGCGGCCCCAGCGGTAGGGGCCGTAAAGCGCCTCGGCGGCCGCGACCATCTTCTCGGTGTCGACCAGCTCGGCGGCGGCGGCGTCGAGCATCGCCGGCTCGGTCCACACGCCGGTGCGCGGGCCGAGCTCGCGGAACGTGAGGTCGCCGGCGGCGAGCGCGATCAGGTACGGCGCGACCGGCTTGTCCATCCGGAAGCGGAAGGCGCGCTTGTCGCCGAGGTCCTCGGGCTCGCCGACCCGCAGGCCCGACATGACCACGGTGAGCGGCTTGGGGGCGACGATGCGCGCTTCCCAGGTCTGGCGCACGCCGGGGCTGTCCTGCGTCGGGATCCACGTCCGGTTGAGCGTCGGCTGCCCCTGGCTGAGCAGGTACGGGTGCTCGCCGCCGGCGGTCTGCTCGGGCGCCAGCCACTGCAGCGCCTCGGCGTCCGGCGCGGCGGTGTAGGCGACGACCACGCGGCGCGCGCCGCCCAGGGTGATCGTGCCCGAGCCGCCGGTGCTGCCCGGGGCGAGCGGCGCGTTGACCACGTAGGGCAGCCGGTTGCCGGCCGCGTCGGTCACGCTGGACACCCGCAGCAGATGGCTGTCGAGCACCAGCTCGGTCGCGCCGGGCGCGGCGAGGATGTCGAGCGTGGCGGTGCCGGCGACCTGCCGGCGCTCGAAATCGAGCTCGAGGTCGAGCGCCACGTGGGTCACCCGCGCGACCTCGGGGCGCGCCGCGCTCCACGGGTCGTGCGCGTCCTCGCTGGTCAGGATCGGCGAGATCATCGGCGCCTCGCTGTCCTGCGCGGCAGCGGGGGCGGCGGCGACGGCGACGGACATCAGGACGGCGGCAACGAAACGCATGGAAATCTCCGGAAATCTGGGCGGGGAGTCTGGTATCCGCGGAAACCTTATCGAGCGCGCCCGACTGAACGCTGAACGGGGGCGGGTCAACCGGCCCGGGGCACCGGCCCGAAGGCGACAATGGCGACGATGGCGACAGGGCGTCGCCCGCTCATCCCGCGATAGTTCCCTTGCTTTGCCGTAACTTACGGCAAAATCGACAGGGCGACACTGTCCCGGCCAGAATCGCCTTTTCACTCGAATCGACGCGCCGATCATGGACCGGTGCGGGGCGTGTAGGACAGCGATTTTCCGGGACTGCCAGCGCGTAACTGGACAAAACAGCTATTCCAGCTATATTGGCCATATGACCGAAATGACTGCCCTCGATGCCAAGAACCGCTTCGGCCGCCTGATGGAGCTCGCCCAGCGCGCGCCGGTCACGATTACCAAGAACGGCCGCCCGAGCGTGGTGGTCATGTCTGCCGACGCTTACGAGCGGCGGCGCCACGCGGCTGCTCGCCGTCTTGGCGAGGCGTTGGAACGCACACGCAAAGGGGCCGCCCGCAACGGCTTGACCGAGGCCGAGCTCGAAGCGTTGCTGGCGGATGACAGCTGAGCGGCTGGTCTTTGATTGCAATGTCCTGATCAGCGCGGCGCTCGTCGAAGCGGGAACCGCAGCGAAGGCGCTCGACGCCGCGTATGCCGGACACATCCTGTTATTTTCGGCGCCGACGTTCGATGAACTTGTCTCGCGTCTCTCGCGGCCGAAGTTCGACCGCTATCTCGATGATGCGTCGCGCCTCGGCATTCTGGAAGCGCTTTCGGCGGTAGCCGAATGGATCGAGATCGAAGATCTACCGCTAGGGTGCCGCGATCCCGATGACGACAAGTATCTCGAAACAGCCTTGCGCGGCGCAGCGGACGCGATCGTGACAGGTGATCGCGACTTGCTCGTTATGAACCCCTTCGACGGAATCCCGATCCTCACTCCCGCAGACTGGTTACGGCGGGGAGGCGCGCACTAGCTCCACTTCACCTCCGGCGGCAGGCTCATCAGGATGGCGTCGATGTTGCCGCCGGTCTTGAGGCCGAACAGCGTGCCGCGGTCGTAGACGAGGTTGAACTCGACGTAGCGGCCGCGCCATTCGAGCTGGGCCTCCTTCTCCTGCGCCGTCCACTCGGCGCCCATGCGCTTGCGCACGATCTTCGGGAAGGCGTCGAGGAACGCCTCGCCGACGTCCCTGGTGAAGGCGAAGTGGCGCTCCCATTCAGCCGCGTCGGCGCATTCGAGATGGTCGTAGAAGATGCCGCCGACCCCCCGGTGCACGCCGCGGTGGGGGATGAAGAAGTACTCGTCCGCCCACTTGGCGAAGCGTTCGTAGTACGTCGGGTTGTGGGCGGCGCAGGCGGCGCGGAAGCGGGCGTGGAAGGCCTCGGTGTCCTCCGCGTAGGGGATCGGCGGGTTGAGGTCGGCGCCGCCGCCGAACCACGCCTTGCCGGTGGTCAGGAAGCGCGTGTTCATGTGGACGGCGGGGACGTGCGGGTTGGCCATATGCGCGACCAGGCTGATGCCGGTGGCGGTGAAGGCGGGGTTCTCGTCCGCGCCATGCATGGTGCGGGCGAACTCGGGCGCGAAGGTGCCCTGCACGGTCGAGACGTTGACCCCGACTTTCTCGAACACCTGGCCCTTCATCACCCCGCGCATGCCGCCGCCGGGATCGGGATGGCCTTCCTCTTCGCGCTGCCATTCGATGTACTCGAATGACGCGTCGGAGCCGGCCTCGCGCTCGATCGCCTCGAACTCGGCGCAGATCCGGTCGCGCAACGATTCGAACCATTCGCGGGCGCGGGCGGTATGGGGCTGCCAATCAGTCATTTGCTTTCAATCCCCCCTCCCGCTTGCGGGAGGGGCCGGGGGTGGGCCTGTGAGGCGGGACTGGCCCACCCCTAACCCCTCCCGCAAGCGGGAGGGGGACTATAGTTGCCTTGCCAACGCAGCGGACCCGGTGCAAGGGAAGCCCATGGTTCCCCTTTCGTTCGACTTCTGCGGCGAGGAATTCGTCCTCACCCGCGACCGCGCGCTGTACTGGCCGCGCGAGCGGGCGCTGCTGGTCGCCGACCTGCACCTCGAGAAGGCCAGCTTCTTCGCCCGCCACGGCCAGCTGCTGCCGCCGTACGACAGCCGCGAGACCCTGGAGCGCCTCGCGCTGGCGATCCGCGAGACGGGCGCGCGGCGGGTCTACACGCTGGGCGACAACTTCCACGATTCGGCCGGCACCGAGCGGCTCGAGCCGCATGCGGCCGGAATGCTGGCGGCGCTGACGCGCGCGACCGACTGGGTGTGGATCACCGGCAACCACGACGCGGCGATGGAGGCCAAGGCCGGCGGCGCGCTCGCCGTCGAGCTGGAGATCGCCGGGATCGTGCTGCGCCATCGGGCACAGGCGGGCGAGACGCGGCCCGAGCTGTCGGGCCACTACCACCCGCGGCTGCAACTCACCGTCCACCATCGCCGCATCCGCCGCCCGTGCGCGGTGGTCAGCCACGATGCGACCGGCTGCGGGCGGATGATCCTCCCGGCCTATGGCGCGCTGACCGGCGGGATGGACGCGGGCGACCCGGCGATCCTCGCCGCGCTCCAGCCGGCTACCGCGATCGACGCGGTGCTGCCGGCCGGGGGCAAGCTGGTGCAGTTCCCCTTGTGGCGCGCGGCCGCCTGATTCCTCCCCGTCCCGGGGAGGATTCCACCCTAGCGCCGCCCCGCGTAACGCACTAAGTAGCCCGCTTCGTAATTCAGCCATCAGGAGATCGGCCCATACCCCGTCCACCCCGGCGCATGCTGGCGCCCCCGGTCAAGTCCGGACCCAAGTTCGACGATTTGATCCTGGCCGAGAAGGTTCGCGTCATCGACGAGAACGGTGAGAATCTCGGCGTCATGTACACCAAGGAAGCGATCGAGCAGGCCAACGAGCTCGGCCTCAACCTGGTCGAGGTCTCGCCCGGGGCCGACCCGCCGGTGTGCAAGTACCTCGACGTCGGCAAGCACCGCTACGAGGCGCAGAAGAAGGCCAACGCCGCGCGCAAGACGCAGAAGACGCAGCAGATCAAGGAGATCAAGATGCGTCCGAACATCGACGATCACGACTACGACGTGAAGATGCGCAGCGTCACCAAGTTCCTCGAGGACGGCGACAAGGTGAAGATGACCTTGCGCTTCCGCGGCCGCGAGATGGCCCACCAGGAGCTCGGCATGGACCTGTTGAAGCGCGTCCAGGACGACACCGCCGAGATCGCCAAGATCGAGGCCTATCCCCGGCTCGAGGGCCGCCAGATGCTGATGGTGCTGTCGCCGAAATAGACGCCGCCGGTCAGCTGCCGGCCGCTCTCACCAGCTTGTAGTAGTACTTCACCTGGGCGCCGTAGAACGCGCCCACGGTGATGACCGCTTCCGAGCCGACCGGCGCGTTCTGCGGCACGATCCGCACGCTCATCGTGCGCGTGCCCGAACCGTTGCGGCCGAGGTTGAGCGGCAGGTCGAGGCCGGTCGCTTCGCCGTTCAGCACGGTCAAGTCGACGTTGCTGCCCCGGATCTGGATGCCGGTCGCCCAAGTATTGCCGCCGCTCGCTTCGCCGCTGACGGTGAGCGTGACCACCGAGCCCGCGGGCCCGATCGACTGCGGCAGCTCGCTCCACTGGAACGTGCCGTTGGTGACCGGGGACGTGTAGGCGATCAGGCCCGGCGAGACCGTCGACCAGCTGCCGTCGCGCGGAGTCGGCTCGGGCGGACGCGCCGGGTCCATCTCGAGCACGGGCCCGCCAACCGGCTCGGCACGAGGCGGCGGCGCGGCGCTGGTGGCGACGACCGGCGGCGGAGCGTCCTCGTCGAAGCAGCCGCCGAGGCTCATCTGCTCGACGATCGCGCGGCGCGTCGCTTCGGCATAGACGGCGCGCGGGTCCGACCCGCCGCTGCCCGCCTCGACCGCGTCGTCGACCAGCGCGAGCGCCTCGGCATCGCGCAGCAGCCGTTCGAGCTGCACGCGCAGCTGCTCGCGGCACACGTTGCCGGCAAGGCAGGAAAGCTCGTGGCGCGCGGCGATCGTCGCGACCTGCGAGTCGGCCGCTGCCGGCAGTTGCTCGAGCGACAAGGTCACATACCAGACGGCATACGCGGCGGGATCGGCGCTGCGCATGATCTTATGCGCCCCGTCGGCAAAATATCTGGCGCAGGTCGGGATCGTCAGCGCCGCCCCGTTGCATCGCAGGCCCATGATCCCGGCCAGCCGTTCCATCTCGGGATAGTAGGCACGGTTCACCTGACCCGCCGTCGCAATCGCGTTGGGGTCGCTCGAGCCGGTGTTGAAGCTCTGGATCGCCGCATTGAGATCGGCGAGACGGACCGCGATCATCCGGCCATCCTCGATCGTCATCGGCTCGGCGAGCATGTCGTCGGCCTGATCGAACTGCGCCCTCAGCGCCGCGCAATACTGCGGCGTCTGCGCGCTCGCCGACGCGCCCACGGCGAGAACCGCCGCCAATGCCATAATCCGTGCCGATCGCCGCATCGAGGCTCCCCGCTCCGACTTGGCGGCAAGATACCATGCGGCCGGGCGCGGAGCAATTTGTGCGCGCCCGCCGGGGCGGCTAGGAAAGCGGCGGGAACGGGGGAGTAGATGACGGCCAAGCGGATCGGATTTCTCGTCGGCCTGCTGGCCTTCCTGCTCACGCTCGCCCTGCCCGCCCCCGCCGGGATGCCGCGCGAGGCGTGGCTGGTGGCCGGGCTGGTCGTGTGGATGGCGGCGTGGTGGATGACCGAGGCGGTGCCGCTGACCGCCACCGCGCTGCTGCCGTTCCTGGTGCTGCCGCTCGGCGGGGTGATGGACGCCGGCGCGGCGGCGAGCGCCTATTACTCGCCGACGATGTTCCTGATCCTCGGCGGCGCGTTCCTGGCGCTGGCGATCGAGCGCACCAACCTGCATTGCCGGCTGGCGGTCGGCATCCTCAACACGCTCGGCAAGCGCGGCGGGCCAGCGCAACTGCTGCTCGCCTTCATGCTCGCGACCGGGCTGCTCTCGACGACGATCTCGAACACCTCGACCGCGCTCATCATGATGCCGATGGCCTTGGCGGTGCTGGCGGCGGGCGGGGTCGGCCCCGAGCACCAGGACGGCCTGTCGGGCGCGTTGCCGCTCGGCATCGCCTTCGCCGCCTCGATCGGCGGGCTCGGCACGATCATCGGCTCGCCGACCAACGCCATCGCCGTCGGCCTGCTCGAGGAAACGATCGGCGTGCGCATCGGCTTCGCGCAATGGATGCTCTACGGCATGCCGCTCGTCCTGCTCGGCGTCCCCCTCGCGGCGCTGATCGTGGCCAAGGTGCAGAAGGTCGGCGAGGACCGTTTCGACGTCGCCGCGGCGCGCAGCGCGATTGCCACCCAGCGCGCGTGGACGACGCCCGAGAAGTCCCTGATCCCGCTGTTCGCGCTCGCGTTCCTGCTATGGGTGACGCAGCCGCTGACCGAGCCGTTGCTGCCCGACGGCGCGCTGACCGACGGCACGATCGCGGTGTTCGTCGGCCTGCTGCTGTTCGTGGTGCCCGACGGCACCGGGCGCCCGCTGCTGACCTGGCCCGAGGCCAACCGCGCGCCGTGGGACGTGATCATGATGTTCGGCGGCGGGCTCGCGCTCGCCGCGGGGATGACCGCCTCGGGGCTCGCCGGGTGGCTCGGCCAGTCGCTGCTGCCGCTGGCGGCGCTGCCGCTGTGGCTCGTCGCGCTGGCGGTGGTCGCGCTGGTCGTGCTGATCACCGAGTTCGCCAGCAACGTCGCCACCGCCAGCGGGATCATGCCGGTGGTGGCGAGCCTGACGGTGGCGCTCGGCGCCGATCCGCTGCTGCTGGCGCTGCCGGCGGCGATGGCGGCGAGCTGGGGCTTCATGCTGCCGGCGGGCACCGGCCCGAACGCGATCGCCTGGGCCACCGGGCGGGTGGCGCTGCCGCGGATGCTCGGCGCCGGCCTCGCGCTCGACGTCGCCGGGATCTTCCTGCTGGTCGGCGCGATCTGGGCGGTGGCCGCGCTCGCCTGACTGGCGCCGCCCGGATAAACCGTTACAGGGGAAACCATGTCCGACCCGATCGACCGCACGCCCCGCCGCAAGCCCAAGCGCGAAATCACCACCATCGCCGGCCGCCCGCTCAATCCCGCGACGCTGATGATGGGCTACGGCTACGACCCGGCGCTGTCGGAAGGCGCGCTCAAGCCGCCGATCTTCCTCACCAGCACGTTCGCCTTCGAGAGCGCCGAGGCCGGCAAGCGCCACTTCGAGGGCATCACCGGCAAGCGCGCCGGCGGCGCCGAAGGGCTCGTCTATTCGCGCTTCAACGGACCCAACCAGGAGATTCTCGAGGACCGTCTCGGGGTGTGGGAAGGGGCCGAGGACGCGCTGGTGTTCTCCAGCGGCATGTCGGCCATCGCCACGCTGATCATGGCCTATTGCGAGGCCGGCGACGTGGTCGTCCACTCGGGCCCGCTCTACGCCGCGACCGAGGGCTTCATCGCCCGGGTGATGGGCCGCTACGGCGTGACTTACCTCGACTTCCCGGCCGGGGCCGGGCGCGCGGAGATCGACGCCGTCGTCGCCCGCGCCACGGAGCAGGCGGCCGGCAGCGGCGGCAAGCTGGCGCTGATCTATCTCGAAAGCCCGGCCAACCCGACCAACGCCCTGGTCGACGTCGAGGCGGTCGCCGCGGCGCGCGACGCGGCGTTCGCGGGGGCCGAGCACGCGCCGCCGATCGCCATCGACAACACCTTCCTCGGGCCGTTGTGGCAACGCCCGCTGGGCCACGGGGCGGACGTGGTCGTCTATTCGCTGACCAAGTATGCCGGCGGCCACTCGGACCTCGTCGCCGGCGGCGTCGTCGGCGCCAAGCGGTGGATGGACCCGGTCCGCGCGCTCAGGAACACGATGGGCACGATCTGCGACCCGAACACCTCGTGGATGCTGCTGCGCAGCCTCGAGACGCTCGAGATCCGCATGCAGCGGGCGACCGACAACGCGGTCAAGGTGTGCGACTTCCTCAACGGGCACCCGAAGGTCGCAGGGCTCGGCTTCCTCGGCCTGCTGCCCGAAGGCTCGCAGCGCGACATCTACCGCCGCCACTGCACCGGGCCGGGCAGCACCTTCAGCCTGTTCGTCAAGGGCGGCGAGGCGGAGGCGTTCCGCTTCCTCGATGCGCTGCGCATCGCCAAGCTCGCGGTCAGCCTCGGCGGCACCGAGACGCTCGCCAGCCATCCGGCGGCGATGACCCACCTGTCGGTCCCCGACGCGCGCAAGCTGCAGCTGGGCATCACCGACAACCTCGTGCGCATCTCGATCGGCATCGAGGACGCCGGCGACCTGATCGCCGACTTCGAGCAGGCGCTGGCGGCGGTCTAGGCGCCGCCGATCCCGCTCCGGAAATTCAGGCGAAGCGGCCGGTCAGCCGCCGCATCCAGTGCCGCAGCAGGCCCGACAGGTTGGCCGCGCTTTCGGGCTCGGGCTCGTGGACCGGCTCGGGCTCGGGCTCGTCGAGGCCCAGCGCCACCGAGGCCGCATTGCTCAGCGGCCGCTCGAACTGCACGCCGACCTGGCGCTGGCGGGTCCACACCACCTGCCCGGCGAAGGCGCGCACCGCCGGCGGCTCGAGCACCACCGTCCCGCCGAGCTCGACGTCGGCTTCGCGGAACTCCAGCCGGCAGCCGAGGTGCGACAGGTCGTGCATGACCGCCGGGCGGGGCCGGGCCGGCACGCGGCAGGTCAGCTGGATGTTGGTCTCGATCCGCTCGTCGCTTCGCCGTTCCATATCGCGTCCCCGGTCCCGGGCCGATGCTATGCGGCTGAAGGCAAAGGAACTCTTAAGATGCGCGCCGGCCCCGCGCCGCGGCGGCCGGAACTTCCCCGCGGCGCCGGGCTTTTCCCTTGTGCCTCGCCGCGAACGGCGTGCCGAAAGAGAGGAACCAGGATGAACAAGCTCGCCATCATCGCCGCCGCCGGGCTCGGCCTCGCGCTGGCCGGGTGCGACAGCCAGGCCGAGAACGAAGTCGAGGAGCAGGCCACGGCGATCGACGAGGCGTACGAGGCCGACGCCAATCTCGAGGAAGCGATGACCGAGGGCGGGCCCGACGACGCCGCCGGCGAGGCCGCGGCCGACG
>Ga0196977_1000143_pt1 | contig 46349 bp, 42 predicted proteins | sample S3v_1013CmetaG_FD_148634 | JGI IMG/M metagenome (GOLD analysis project Ga0196977, IMG submission 148634) | Soil microbial communities from Anza Borrego desert, Southern California, United States - S3+v_10-13C | ecosystem: Environmental > Terrestrial > Soil > Desert | place: USA: California... | reverse complement strand
GGCCATACAAATTAGTTAAGCGCGAGCAGGGCAAAGAGATCGTTGTAACGAGGCGTGAGGACTATTGGCGCGAAAAGCCTCATATCCAGACCGTAGTGTTCAAGGTCATCGCGGACCACGGAAGCGCGTGGAACGCCCTCAAGCTCGGTCTGATTGATGAGACCATCATTTCTTCTGACAACTGGCTCCGCGAGCGCGCGAACCCGGCAGTGACCTCGATTGTCGATTTCAAGCAGTTCTACACGCTCAACTACAACTTCATCGCCTGGAACAATCGCAGTCCGATCTTGTCAGACAAACGTGTCCGCCGTGCGTTGGCGATGTGCGTGCCGACAGAGCCGGTCATACGAAGCGTGTATCACGGCACAGCTCGCGCAATTAGCGGACCGTTCACTCCGGACGAGTACGCATACAACCCGTCCGTACCGCTGATCGGTTTCGACCTCGCGGAAGCCAAACGGATTCTTGAGTCTGCAGGATGGGTTGATCGCGACGCGGACGGAGTCCTCGACAAGGACGGAAAGAAGTTTGAGCTGGAGTTGCTGATCATGCCGGGCAGTTCCGCAACGAATCAGTTCACTCAAATTGTTCAAGCCGAGATGAAAAAGGTCGGCGTAGCAATCGAGATTCGCGCTATGGACAGCGCCGCGCTCATGCAGCAAGTCCGAGCTGGCAATTTCGACTCGGCCTACCTCGGTTGGGAACTCGATGCCGACCCCGACCCGCACTCGCTGTTCCACAGCTCGCAGTTCCCGCCTAAGGGCCAGAACTTCGTGTACTACTCGAACCCGGAAGCCGATCGCCTCATCGAGTATGCGCGGCGGGAGCTGGACCCGACGCGGCGCAAAGCCATGTACTGGCGACTCCACGAGCTGTTAGCTGAAGACCAGCCGTACACATGGACCGTGCAGGCGTCGATGAAGAGGGCATCGACCAAACGCCTACGCGGAGTGTTGTCCAGCCGTGGTTACGGACCCTTTCTGTGGTATCCGGGAGAGTTCAACTGGTGGCTCGCTCCGGCATCCCCAGAGTAGATGTCCACGACGTGCCGAACTTGTTCGCGACTCCACTCGAACTGCCGCGCGGACAAGACGGACCTCTGCCTGCCGGAACGGGTGTACGAGAAGATCGAGCCGGCAGGGATCCAGTTGCAGTCATGACCTTCACGGCGCCGCATCACAACGGCGCCGTGAAGCCTGTCGATGAACTCAGCGATGTTTGTCGGCTGCGCCGATCAAGCCAGGATAGTTGGCGAGGACGTTCCGCAACGACTTCGGCCGACGGCCCGGAAGGCGTTCGATATCGCTCGTGACGACGTCGAAGTAGCCCTGCACGAACGTCCTCTTGATCTCGGCGACGACGTGCTCAGGCATGCCGGCTTGCGCGATCCTGCCGCGAAGCTGCTCTTCGGTGATCACCGCGTCGCTGATCGGCTTCCGGACGATCTCCGACACGATCGCCGCTCGCTCGGAGCCAGTCACGATCGCCGCGCCGGTTCCGTTGTAGATCGCCCCCGCGTGTCCGTCGTCAACGAGCGCGCCCGCGGGCGCAGCCGCCAAGGTCATCGCGCGACGCGTACACCACGCGCTCATCGCCGAGGCCCGTGAGCACGTTCATGCCGAGCGACCTCTGCATCTCTTCCGCCATCGACTCGGCGTAGTAATTCATCCGCAGGATTGTCCAGTGGCGCGCCGTCTTGATCAGGTGCTGCTCGCCCGTCCAGTACGCGCCGCCGACGGTGCTATCGGCTGCCTCGCGCGTGCGCGCCGCGGACTTGAGCTGATGGCTGACGATTCGCGACCCGCGACGACATCGATTCGACCGGGCGCAATCGCCGCGGCGTGGCGAGCTGCTGGAAGACGCGAATCGGCTGGTCGGTGGAGAGGACCGTAACCGTCGTGCCGAGTTTGATCTGCGCGTGGTGAGTGCGGCTGCGGTGACGAGTGACGTGGGGGAGGACACGGGCATCGAGCGCGTGTGGTGCTCGCCGAAGCCGAAGAAGTCGAGGCCTACGTCCTCGGCCACACGCACGGCCTTGATCAGGTTACGGATCGCCTGCGCAGTCGGTCCATAGCGGCCATCGTCGGTGCGAGGCGTGTTGCCGAACGAGTAGACACCGAGTTCGAAAGTCATCGCCGAAGGTCCGCGATTCATCGCAACGCTCGTGGAGCGATGGGTAACCTCACGCAAGCGGACCGCTGAGCCGGTTCGTTGCTCGCGGAGGAGCACGACCGCCAACTCTCTCCCTTCGCCCGACCGGTAACCTGAAACGATGGCGGAAGCCGGCGGGATCACGACCCAGTCGGGCATCTACTCCAGAACTCGACGTTCGACGATGGTGGACGTGGCATCGGTGGACGCCACGCTAGTTCAGACGTAGTAGCTGGACCGTTCGTTCCCTTCAGGCCGAGATGGAGATCCAGCCGGAGTCCTCGAACGCGTTTTAGATCGTACGTTGTAATCGACGAGCCACGGCGCGGAGCGCTTGGTCGTCTTGATCGTGGAGTCGGAGTACGCTTGCGAAACATGTTGCGATATCTTGCGAAACGAGGCGCGAGTCAACAAATTGGCGACACTGTGTCGCGGAGGCTGGGCCAACCCAATCGGGTCCGGGCCCGTTGGGCCCGGCCGCCGGAGGCCTCCTGGTCGGCTGTGTCCGGTATCATGCGGCCCGATGCGTCACGTCCTGCTTGCGTCGCTGATCCTGCTCTCGACTGCCGCGGCCGCGCAGCAGGCGTACGATCCCGCCACTGAGCCGCGCGTCGTCGGCGCGCAAGGAAGCTGGCAGGACGGCTCCGCTGGTCTCGGCGACCGGCTCGAAGTGAAGGTGAAGAACTTCCCCTCGCTGCTGCAAAAGGTGTCGGGAAACTGCCACGCCATCGTGCTTTACCTTGACGGTTTGCCATTGCGGGGCATGCCGCCCGAGTCGTGCAATCAGTACGACGGCACCGTGCGCTATCTGCTCGACCGCGACCCCGAGCACAACGACGCCGAATGGCACCGCCTCCTCGGCAGTCCGAACAGTTTCACGCGCAAGACGCGCGTGAGCGTCGGCGCCGATGACCAGTTCGCGTTTCCAACGGATAAGCACGACTTCAAACTGAAGGTCATCCCCGGTCCGTGGTTCTACACGTTCCTGGCGTTGCTGGCGTTGTTCGGCGCGTTGTTCATCCACCTCTGCCGCACGACCACCATGATCCGCGCGCCGCAACATCCATCGCTTCCCGGGCCGCGGCCGTACAGCCTCGCGCGTTTCCAGATGGCGTTCTGGTTCTTCCTCGTCATCGCCGGCTACGTGTTCATGTGGATGATCACCGGAGAGCTCGACACGATCACCGACTCGGTGCTCGCGCTGCTGGGCATCGGCGCCGGTACCGCGCTCGGCGCAGCGCTCATCGATTCCCAACCCGCCGGCACCGCCACGATCACGAGCACGACCACGAGCGCGACAACCGACACGACTGCAACCGTCACGACACCGGTGCCATCCGCGCCGCCGGAGCCATCGCAGGGTTTCCTGCGCGACGTGTTGTCCGATGCCTCCGACGGCATCAGCATCCACCGCTTTCAGATGTTCGCCTGGACGCTGATCCTCGGCGTCATCTTCGTCGCGTCGGTTTACAAGGATCTCGGCATGCCCGAGTTCAACGTGACGCTCCTCGGCCTGATGGGAATCAGCTCGGGAACGTACCTCGGTTTCAAGATACCCGAGAAGAAACAAGCAGACCAACGTTAGCGCTGTATGGAGTGCGGCGGCAGAGCCGCCGCATTGGAAAGCGGCAGCTGCGGCTGCCGCACTCCATAGTCTTTACTTGCCGACAGCGCGCTGGCGGCCACCGCTGGGGCGATGTACGCGCAGAGCGCCCGTCAGCATCGCGGTATCGCGTCCGCTCGTCACGACGAGCACCGCGGATGTCGCCGGCGCCGTGCTGTCGACGGCGTACGAGGCCGACACGTAATTCGACGACCACGTGAAATCCGACGTGCGGCGGAACGCGGGGTTCATCACTTCGAACGTCGTCATGCCGCTGGTGAAACCGTCGCCACCGACGGTGATCGTGACGTTCTGTCCCGGTCGCACTGTCGCGGGAGACGCGGAGAGACTGACGTCCGCTTTCCCGACGGGCGCAGCGCCGATCCAGCGCGGATTCAGCGCGCTCGAGCCGCTGGTGGTCAGGACGAGATTCCCGTACACCTTCCCGTTCTCGACGTCGACCGTTTGCGCGAAGAACTCGGTCGGGAACGACAACGCCTTCGCGTCGCGCCACGACCCCTGCAGTGCCCCGATGTCGACTGGACCATCGAGCGGCTCGGCGTACAGACGGTACCGCCCCGCCGGAATCGCGACGAGCGAAAACTCGCCTGACGCATTCGTCAGAACGGTGCCCACCGGCTGCCCCTTGTCGTTCATCGCGACGACCTGCGCGGCGAACACTCCGCCTTGATCGCCACTCACGCGGCCGGTGATCGTCGCGCCTTTCAGCGTCGGATCCGTCCTCGGATAAATGTTGGCGATGGAGATGCGATCGTCGAGCTCGAACTCGGCGGGCTCGGTGCCGGCGCCGACGTACGGATACATGATCGAGGAAAGCACAGCCGAGTGATCGAGACCGAGCGCGTGACCGACTTCGTGCTGCAACGCCATCTGCCCGTTCATCCCGCCGTCGAAGAGCGACGGATCGACGGTGATGTCGGCGTCGAGCATGCGGCCCGTCTTCGTATCGTACGTGTACGATGTCACGGCCGCTGCGCCCTGGTTGCGGAAGAGGTCGTCGGCAAGCGTTACACCAATGCGGTCGGCGCTGCGGCCGGCCGCGCTCGCCACGACTCCCGAGGACTGGAAGCGAACGTTCGCGTCCGGAATTGCAGCCCATGCCGCGAAGGCGCGGTCGACCATCGCCTTCGCGTTCGGATGCACCTGCGCCAGGCGCTGATCGATCTCGTAGCGCAACGGAAACGCGGTGGAAGCCCATTCGATCGGCGTCGCCGTGCCGTTGATGTCGTACGTCATCCGCGTCGCCGCGAACAGCGGACTGGAGAGGGCGATCGTGAGAGTGAGTGCCGCGAGGGAGCGGGGCATGATGACCGGCTGAACTGCAACGCAGGTGCCTGAAAATAAGTATGGCCTGCAGGGCGGGGTTCCTCGGGTTCCTCGGTTCCTCGGGTTCCTCGGGGAGGTCGTCCCCATGCCCTTCCGAGGAACCCCGAGGAACCGAGGAACCCGAGGAACCCAATCACGCCAAAGCCACCAGGTCGATTTCGACCGCCCCGCCCTTCGGCAACTGGCTCACCCCCACCGTCGTGCGCGCCGGCTTGTGATCGCCGAAGTACTCCGCGTAGATCGCGTTCAGCGTCTGAAAATTCGCGAGGTCGGTCAGGTAGACCGTGGCCTTGAGGACGCGGTCGAAACTGCTGCCGCCCTCGCGCAGCACCGCTTCGAGATTGCGAAACACGCGATGGACCTGTTCCTCGAACGATGTATCGACGAGATTGCCCGTCGCGGGATCGAGCGCGATTTGCCCCGACGTGTAGAGGAAGCCGTTCGTCTTGACGGCCTGGGAGTAAGGGCCGATCGCCTTCGGCGCATCGGGGGTCGCAACGTAGTCCATGTGTGTGCAATCCTTTCCAGCGGCGCAGTATAGCGGCGGCTGCCACTATAATCGCCGCCACTCGGAGACCCGTTAACACGATGAATTATCCAGGCAACGCTTCGCTGTCGTCCGCGGTGAAAGACCGCGTGGTCTCGACGTTCCGGCAGACGCTCGCGCTGTATCACCAGAACCGCACCGACGAAGTCGCCGCCGGCTGCAACCTCATTCTGCAGATGGATCCGTCATTCGATCCGGCCCGCAAGCTGATGGACAAGGTGCGCAATCCGTCGCTGCCGATCGACGTCGACTCCCTGCTGCCGCAACAGAGCAGCGGCGCGTCGCCGATGCAGCAGGCACGCGATGCCATGCTGGCGCGCGACTTCGAGCGCGTCATGCAGGTCACATCGGCCATCCTCAGCGACGATCTCCTCAACGACGAAGCCCGTCTCCTCGGCGATGAAGCACGCGAGAAGCTCGAGGCCGCGCCGTTCGTCAGTCAGTTCACGCGTCGCTGCGAACAGAACCTCGCCTCGGGCAACATCGCCGCCGCGAAAATGGACCTCGAGAAAGCGCGGTCGCTCGATCCAACGCATCCGGACGTCGTGCGCATCGGACAGGCAGTGGCCGCGCGCAGCGGTGCATCGCCGGCAGCCGCGCCGCCGCCGTCATTCGTCGTCGATGGACCTGCGCCGCAGGCGTCGGGACGTTCGGCCGCACAGGCAGCGGACTTCGGGTTCGCGTTCGAAGAAGAGAAACCGGCCGAGGTGTCGTTCGCGAATTTTTCGTTCGACACGCCGGCGGATGCGCCGGCGGAGCCCACGTCCGGCCCCGATCTCGATTTCGGCGGAGGATTTTCGTTCGACTCCCCCACGCCCGCGCCGACGATGGATTCGTACGGACAAGGCAATGAGTTCGATTTCGCCACCGCATCCGTCGCGGCGAGCTCGGACGACGAGAAGAAAATCCAGCAGTACCTCGCCGACGGCGATCGCGCATTCGCGGCAGGCGAACACCAGCAAGCCATCGATCTCTGGTCGCGCATCTTCCTGATCGACGTCACGAACGACGAAGCGTCCGAGCGCATCGAGAAAGCGAAAGCGAAGCGTCGCCAGGTCGAGCAGGCCGTCGAGCCGCTGCTCACCTCGGGCGTCTCCGCGTTCGAAAGCGGCAACACGTCCAAGGCGCAGGCGGACTTCAACGAAGCGCTTCGTCTCGATCCATCCAACGCGACCGCGCAGAGCTATCTCGATCGCCTTGCGCAAAAGGCCGCGGGAAGCGCTGCCGCCGCTGCCGCCGCGAAGTCGCAGTCGTTCGAGCCGTCGATGGCCGACGACAACCTCGACCTCGGATTCTTCGATGACGAACCGCTGCCCGCGGGGATCGAGGCGCCGCTTATCCCGCCGTCGCCGGGAAGCGCAGCGGAGCCCGTCGCTGAAGTGCCCGCCGGGAAGAAGAAGATGACCGGTCAGGTCGCGAAAGCGAAGGCGCCCGCGGCGCCGCGCAAGCTTCCGGTCGTACCGGTCGCGGCCATCCTCGGCCTGCTGCTGCTCGGCGCCGGCGGCTGGTACTACTGGAACAACATGCGCGAAGAGCCGCAGGCCGAAGTGGGCGGCGGCCAGGCGATCATCGCGCGAGCGAACGTCCTCGCGAGCGCGGGCAAGTTCGACGAAGCGATCAAGCTGCTGCAGGACATCAAGGCTACCGATCCGCAGCACGATCAGGCGCTGGTGATGATCGCGGACCTGCGCGAGAAACAGCGCAGCGCCGCGCAGTCGATCGACGGCGTGCCCGCCGAGCAGTACTATACCGAGCGCATCGCGGCCGCGCGCACTGCATTCGATGCGCACGATTACGTCGTCGCGAAGGCGGCGTTCGATCAGGCCATGCGCGTCAAACCGCTGCCGGCGGATCTGAAGTCGCAGTACGACGAAGCGGTGCAGCAGGTATCGAAGCTCGACACAGCAAAGGCGCTGTTCGCCGAGCGCAAGTTCGCCGATGCGATCGCGAACCTCGAACCGCTGCGCGATCAGGATCCGGAGAACCTCGCCATCCGCAAACTGCTCATCGACGCGCACTTCAACAACGGCGCAGTTGCGCTGCAGGAAGAGCGGACCGCCGATGCGATTCGCGAGCTCGATCAGGTGCTCGCGGTCACGCCCGATGACGAGGTGGCCAAGCGCACGCGCGAGCTGGCCGCGCGCTACGATGGCGAGGCGAAAGACCTGCTGTACAAGATTTACGTAAAATATCTGCCGTTGCGGCAAGCGAAGTAGCAACTCGCTCGGGAGGGTGTGATGCGGTTCGATGAAGTCGAGCTGGAGTCGGTACCGTTGGGGATCGATGTGGACGAGGCGCCTGCCTCGATCGCATCGGATGGCGAAGCGCGCAGAGGCAGGCGGTTGCTCGCGTTGCTCACCGATCTGTCGCTGTTTGCCGCGCTCGTCCTCGTGCTCACGCCGCTGCTGCCGCAGCCGCCTTCGTGGTTGCACTTCACCGCGTTGAGCGGCTTCGTGATCGTGCTCTCGTATTACTACTTCGTCGGCACGTGGATGCTGTGGGGCAAGACCATCGGCGGCGCGATCTTCGACGTGCGCGTGGTGCCGGCGGAAGGGGCGATGTCGCTGCGCGACGCGTCACTGCGCTGGCTCGCCGTCTACCTCTCGCTGGCAACCTGCGGCCTCGGCTTCGCGATTGCCGCACTCCCCGCGAAACGATCGCTGCCCGATCGCTTATCGAACACGCGCTGCGTCTGAATCAGCGCACGCTCGCTTTGCCCGCCTGCACCCACGCGAAACGCGTCAGGAGCGAGCCGGCCAGCGTCGCGGCCGCGGCGGCTTTGCGTTTACCGAAAAGGCGCAGGAAAAACGGCACCGGCCCGGAGAGCGCACCAGCGAGACGCAGCATGCGCGTGTGTTCCTCGAGCGCAAAGTCAGCCGCGGATTCGAACGTTGCCGCGGCGAGACCGAGCGAGTGCAATGCGGCGCTGCGATGACCGCGCAGCTCCAGGAGTGAGACCGCGGAGCCAAGCGCGGACGCGCCGAAGTGCACCGGCAGAAAGTGCGCGTGTTTTTTCCAGAGCGGGATGGCCGTGACGCCAAGAAGCACGCCGGTGTACGTGGCCATCACGAGCCCTGTCGCGGCGGCGGTCAGCGCAGCGACGTTGCGGATCGGCTTGGCGGGCAGCAGCACAGCGGCTGCGCTCGCGCCGCTGAAGACGGTCAGCGTCCAGACGCCGACGGACATCGGCGACTGCGGCTTGAACACGCGCAGCATGTTGAGGAAACGCTCGGGGCGGCCGAGGTCGGAGATGAGCAGCGGAGCGGAGAGGCCGGCGCCGATGAGCGCGATCCATCGCGCGTCGCGCATGAGCGCTTCATCGTTGCCGCTCAGTTGCGCCGCGGCCGCGATGACGGAAGCCGCGCCAGCCGCGCCTCCGACGAGAAAGTAGGCAGGCACTTCCCACGTCCACACGGGAGGCTTGAGGAGAGGAAGATCGTAGTAGGTCATATGGAGCGCCGGCGCTCCACTGCGAAAGCCAGCAGCGCCGCGCCGAACATCACCCCTGCCGCCACCGCCGCCGCCGTCCACGCGGGACGCAGCATCACCGTCGGCACGTCAGGATTCGCGGGCAGGTTGTAGCGGTCCGCATCTCCTCGCACGAGAAAAAACGCGTGCGTGCCGCCGACACTCGACTCTTTCGGATTCCAGATCTTCGCGTCCGTCATGCCGTCGGCGTGCAGCTTCGCGATGCGCGCATCTGCAACGCGCTCGAGCTCTTCGAGGTCGCCGAAGAGAATCGACTGTGTCGGACATGCTTTCGCGCATGCGGGTGTGTCGCCCGCTTTTTGGCGGTCGTAGCAGAAGGTGCATTTGAACGCGCGGCCGTCGGTCGGCCTGCGATCGATGACGCCGAACGGACAACTCACGACGCAGTAGCCGCAGCCGTTGCAGATGTCGGGCTGCACGTAGACGCCGCCGAACTCGGTGCGAATGATGGAGCCGGTCGGACATGATTCGAGACAACCCGCGTTCTCGCAGTGCTTGCAGACATCGGACGAGAACGCCCACGTCATCAGCGACGGCGCGTTGCCGCCGGAACCGATGGACGTCTGCCCTTCCACGAACTTCACATGCCGCCATGTCGAGTGTCCGAGCGCGCCGGTGTTGTCGTATGAGTTGCCGGAGAATTCGAAGCCCGTCGCTCGGGACGTCGTTCCATTCCTTGCACGCCACCTCGCATGCCTTGCAGCCGATGCAAAGCGTGGCGTCGGTGAAGAAGCCGGTGACAGTCATGGCACGCGCTCCAGTCTGCACGTCAGGCCCTTCGATTCAAAGATCCTCACGTTCGGCTCTTCGGAGATCGCCAGCAGATCGTTGACGACGTCGCCGGTGACCAGGCCGCGTCCGCCCCAGTGATACGGCATGCCGACGTGATGCACGCGCTTGCCGGCGACGACCAGCGGTTGAATGCGCGACGTGACGAGCGCGCGCGCGCGGATCGAGCCGCGTGCCGTTGAGATCATCACCATCTCGCCGTTCGTGACTCCCGCTTCCGCCGCGAGCTCCGGCGAGATCTCCGCGAAGAGCTCCGGCTGCAGCTCCGCGAGATGCGACAGCGTGCGCGACATCCCGCCCGCGGTGTGATGTTCGGTCAGGCGATAGGTCATCAGCACGTGCGGGAAACGCTCGTCCGGCGAATCGGCGTATGGGTTGTCGTCGCGCTCGAACTTCAGCGCGTGCGGATTGGCCTGCTGTTCGTAAAGCGGATTGCGCACGTTCGATTCGAGCGGCTCATAGTGCGCCGGCAACGGTCCATCCTTCAAACCCGACGGCACCCACAGCCAGCCGAGGCCGTCGGGATGCATGATGAACGGCGCGTCCCCGGCGATCGCTTCATCGCCGCCGGTGTCCTGCTGCGATTGGTAATCGGGAGGTTTCCCGCGCGTGAAGTCGGCGATGTCGTGACCTGTCCATTCGCGCTTCTCCTCATCCCACCAGACCAACGCTTTCCGCTCGCTCCATGGCGATCCGTCCGGCCGCGCCGACGCGCGGTTGTAGAGGATGCGCCGATCAAGCGGCCACGCATAACCCCAGCCGTGTCCGTATCGGCCGCGTGCCGCGCGTGCGTTTGCTTTGTTCTCGCCGTCGAAGACACCGCAGTAGATCCAGCAGCCCGAGCTTGTGGTGCCATCGGCACGCAGGTCGCCGAAGTGATGGATCGCGATCCGCGAAGGATGAGGGCTGAAGGATGAAGGATGTGCGTTCGGCGGCGCTTCATCCTTCAGCCTTCCGCCTTCATCCTTCCATCCGTGAATCTCGCGCAGCACGCCCTCCGCGTCATCGTCCGCGTAGTGCCACGTCAACGCGCGCAGTGCCGCATCGCGCGGCGCATCCGTGGCCTTCTCTTTCAATCGCCGCCCGAGCTCGATCATGAATTCGAGATCGCTGCGCGCATCGCCGGGCGGCGCCACCGCCTGCTCGCGCCACTGCAACAGGCGCTGCGTGTTCGTGAACGTCCCGGACTTTTCCACGTGCGACGCCGCCGGAAAGAAAAAAACCTCCGTGTCGATGTTCTCCGGATCTTCATCCCAGAACGCGGCGGTCTCGGTCTCCACCATCTCGCGCACGACCATCCACTTCAGCGCGCGCATCGCGGCGCGCTCGAGTTTTCCGTTCGGCGATCCGACGGCCGGGTTCTGCCCCATCACGAACAGCCCCTCGAGCTTTCCGTCCGCCATGTCCAGCCAGTAGCCAAAGTAGGAGTGGTCGCCGGTGAGCCGCGGAAGGAGGTTGAATCCGAAGTCGTTGTGGCGCGTGGCCGCGTCGCCGTAGTACGCCTTCAACAGCGACACCATGTAGCGGTCGATGTTGTTCCACCACCCCTTCGCCGCTTTGTGTTTCTCAAAGTACGACGCGAGATCGCGTTCTTTTTCCGTCGGCATCGGCAGATATCCGGGCAGGATGTCGAAGAGCGTCGGCACATCCGTCGAGCCCTGGATCGACGCATGACCGCGCAACGCCATGATGCCGCCGCCCGGGCGTCCGATGTTCCCGAGCAGCAGCTGCACGATCGCCGCGGCGCGGATGATCTGCACGCCCGTCGAGTGCTGCGTCCAGCCGACCGCGTAGCAGATCGCAGCGGTCTTCTCCGGACCCGACGCGCTCGTGAACACGTCGGCGATCCTGATGAACGCATCGCGCGGAATGCCGCACGCTTCCTCCACCATCTCCGGCGTGTACCGCGCGAAGTGGCGCTTCAGCACCTGAAACACGCAGCGCGGATGCTGCAGCGTTTCGTCGCGCGGCGGATTGGCACTCGCGCGCGGGGTGCCTTGTCCCTCGCCGCGATGTCCGGCATCGAACGCGCCGTCCTCCTGCTCGCCCGCATACGCCCACGTGTGCGGTCCCGAGAACAATCCATCCAGATCTTCGGTGTCCCGGAAGTCTTCGCGCACGAGCACCGGCGCGTTGGTGTAGCGCACGACGTACTCCTCGAAGTAGCGCCGCTCTTCGAGGATGAAGCGGATCAGCGCACCGAGGAATACGAGATCGCTGCCCGCGCGCAATGGTAGCCAGTAGTCCGCCATCGCGGACGTCCGCGTGAAGCGCGGATCGACGTGGATGATCTTCGCGCCATTCTTCTCACGTGCCTCGATCACCCACTGGAATCCGACCGGGTGGTTCTCCGCCATCGACGAGCCCATGATCAGGATCGCGTCGGAGTGCGCGAGGTCCTGCAGCGCGGTGGTCGAGCCGCCCCGGCCGAGGGAGGTGCCCAGACCGGGCACCGTGGAGCTGTGTCATATGCGCGCCTGATTGCTCAGGCACACCATCCCCAGTCCGGCGGTGAAGAGTTTCTTGATGAGGTAGTTCTCTTCGACGTCGAGCGTTGCGCCGCCGAGGTGCGCCATGCCGGTGGTGTGCATCGCGGACTCGTCGAACGTGCGCTCGCGCGTCGACCACGCGCGCTCCGCGACCATCTCCATCGCGCGCTCGTGTTCGAGTTCCACCCATTCGCGCGACCGCGGCGCGCGATACTTCACTTTTGTCACGCGCGCCGGATGCGTAACCAGTTCGAAGCTGGCCGCGCCTTTCGGGCAGAGATGTCCGCGCGAGATCGGTGATTGCGGATCGCCTTCGATGCTGATCACGCGATCGCCGCGATGGTAAACAAGTTGACCACAGCCGACCGCGCAGTACGGACACACCGAACGCGCCACCTGTGCGCCGTCGTTCTTTTTCTTCAGCGCGCGCGTGGCATCACTCATCGCATCGGCACCGGTGCCGTCGCTGCCGGTCAGGAGTTGGCGAATGAGCGGCCACATGGTGGCGAGTGTAGCGTAGAGGCGCGCACCCCCTCATCCGGCCTTCGGCCACCTTCTCCCCTCGCCGAGGGGAGAAGGTTACACAATGACGCGCCCTATGCAGCCTTCTCCCCTCGGCAGAGGGGAGAAGGTGGCCGAAGGCCGGATGAGGGGTGCGCGCTTTCGCACAGCGCCGTCCCATTTCCGGGCACCGCGAACAGACGCACTTCCCGCACGTTCAACGACTTGCGCGTGGCACCGCCGTTGCCATCGTTCGCGGCATGCTCGACCACGCTCTCCGTCCGCTGCGGCGCCATCCCGCGCGCGCACTCCTCATGATCGTCACCCTCGCCCTCGGCCTCGGCGCCACGACCGCGATCGTCAGCGCGATCCGCGGCGTGCTGCTCGCGCCGCTGCCGTTTCCGCGCGCGGAGCAGCTCGTGATGGTCAGCGAGACGGACCAGGAGTCGACGTTCGGCACGGTCGGCTTCACGACGTACGACGACTGGCGCCGCTCGCTGCGTTCCTACTCGGCGCTGGCCGCGATCTCATCGCGGCCGTACACGATCACGTCGAACGGACCGGCGGAACAGGTCATGGTCCTCGGCGTCACGCAAAACACCTTCGGCATGTACGGCATCCGTCCGATTCTCGGACGCGACTTCACCGCGGCCGAGGATGTGCGCGGCGCGGCGCGCGTGGTGATGCTGTCGCATGAATTGTGGACGCGCCGCTTCGGAAGCGATCCGACGATCGTCGGACGCATGATCCGCATGAGCGACATCGATTTCGAAGTGGCCGGCGTGATGCCGCCGCTCACGCGTCTCACGCCTGGCGAGTGGCGCGATGAACGCGTCGATGCGTGGACGACGTTGCGCTACAACCCGTCGCTCGAGTTCGCGTGCCGCAGTTGCCGCCATCTGCGCGTCTTCGGGCGGCTGCGCGACGGTGTGACTCCCGATGCCGCCATGCGCGAGACGGAAACGTTCACGGCAGGGCTGCGGCGCCAGTATCCGAAGGATTATCCGGCAAACGGATTCACGGTCGTCGATACGCTGCAGAACGTGATCGTCGGCAAGACGGTGACGTCGTCGTTGTGGATGATCTTCGGCCTGGCCGCACTCGTCCTCGTGGCCGCCATCGCGAACGCCGCGAGCCTCGGCCTCTCCGCGCTTTTCGTGCGCCACAACGAGCTCGTGGTGCGGCAATCGCTCGGCGCGACGCCGAGGCGCATCGCGGCGATGTTGATCGGCGAAGCGATTGTGATGGCGCTGGCCGCATCGGCGCTGGCGATTGGAATTGCGTACGCGGCGGTGGCGTGGCTGCGCGCAAACGCGGGTGCGTTTCTGCCGCGCGCCGCGGATCTGGTCGTCGATCCGATGATCGTGATCATTTGTGTCGCGATCGCGATCGTGTCGGGGGCGTTGATCGGACTCTTTCCGGCGTTCCGCGCGCGGAACTGGTCGCTGGTCGTGAACAACCGCGGCGTCGTCGGCAGCCGCTCGCGCGCACAGCAGTTGCTCGTCGGGATGAACATCGCGTTGTCGGTGATGCTGCTCGTCGGCAGCCTGCTTTTGCTGCGGAGCGTGCGCAATCTGTTCGCGATTCCGGCGGGCTTCGACGCGACGAACATGCTGTCGTTCCGGATGTCGATCGAGGGAACGGAGTACGAAGATCCGAAGGTGCTGGTCGCGCTGCAGGAGCGCTTTCTCGCGGAGGCGCGGCAAGTGGCGGGCGTCGAGTCGATTGCGCTGACGTCGCAGTTGCCGTTCGCCGAAGACAATGACAACGCGGGGCTGACGCCGGAAGATCGGGAGCTCGCGTATGCGGATACGCCCGATGCGCAACGCTTCGCGATCACGCCTGGCTACTTTGCGACGTTGCGCGTGCCGATCCTTGCGGGCCGTGCGTTCAACGAAAGCGATACGACCGACAGCGAGCTGGTGATCATCCTCAATCAGGCGGCGGCGCGAGCGCTCTGGCCGCGCGCGGATGCGGTCGGCAAACGCGTTCGTTTCGGCGGCCGTGATTTCCGGCGCATCGTGGGCATCGTTCCGAACATTGCGCCCGGCGATCTCGGCGCCGCGCCGCGGCCGCAGGCGTACCTGCCGATGTCGCAGTTCACTCCTTCGGACATCACCGGCGTCGCGCGCACGCGGACCGGCGTGGAACCGCTGCGTGCGGTCATGCGACGCCTCGATCCGGACGTGCCCGTGTATCGCATCGCGTCGCTGTCGTCACTCATCGCGAGGTCGGAAGCGCGGCGGCAGTTCATCCTCGCATGCCTGACCGCATTCTCGCTGGTCGTGCTGGCGCTGGCGATGATCGGCGTTTACGGGATCCTCGCGCTGTTCGTCTCCAGCCGCAAACGCGAGCTCGCGCTGCGCATGGCCCTCGGCGCCAGCGCCGCCGGAGTGTTCCGCCTCGTGCTGCGGCAGGGGCTGCAGCTCGCGACCATCGCGATTCTCGCGGGCATCGCGGCATCGGCACTGCTCGGGCGATTCCTGCAGGCGATGTTGTACGGCGTGCGCAACGGCGATCCGCTGACGCTCGCCAGCGTAGCCGCGGGACTCGTGTTGGCGTCGATGGTCGCGTGCGCGGTGCCGGCGTGGCGCGCATCGCGAGTGGCGCCGGATGCGGCGTTGCGTGACGAGTAGCGAAACGCCAATAGAATCGCGCGGATGAAGCCGATCACACGCGCGGACGTCGTGCGCATCACCCGTGACGCCCGTGAGCTCGACGATGATGCCATCGTTGTCGAGGAGCCGCTCGAGATCCGCGTCGGCGATCGCGCGGTCTCCGTCACGTTGCGCACTCCCGGCGATGACTTCGATCTCACCGCCGGCTTTCTGTTCACGGAATCGATCGTGAAAGCGGACGACATTGAATCGATCCGGCATTGGGGCTCGCCGAACGTCGTGCGCGTCGACGTGCGCGTGCCGGTGGACCTCGCGCGGTTGCAACGCAACTTCTATTCGACTTCGTCATGCGGCGTGTGCGGCAAGGTGTCGATCGATGCGCTGCGCGTGCAGACGACGCCGATCGATGCGGACGTGCGGGTGAAATCCGACGTGCTCGTGAAACTGCCCGACACGTTACGAGCGCAGCAGGCGGCGTTCGATGAGACGGGCGCGATTCACGCGGCCGGAATCTTCGACGAGCACGGCACGCTGCTGCGCCTGCGCGAAGACGTCGGACGCCACAACGCCGTCGACAAGGTCCTCGGCTCGCTCGTGCGCGAAGGCATCACGCTCGATCGCCACATCCTGGTGGTCAGCGGCCGCACGAGTTTCGAAATCGTGCAGAAAGCGGTCGTCGCGCGCGTGCCGATCCTGGCTGCGGTTGGCGCGCCGTCATCGCTGGCCATCGAGCTCGCGCGCGAATTCAACGTCACCCTGCTCGGCTTCGTCCGCGACGGACGCTGCAACGTCTACGCGGGCATCAACCGCGTTTGCTGAACGAGCGCGCTCGCTCGACTTTCGCCACGCGCGTCACGAACTGGTCGTACCACTGCTCGATGCCCGTGGCCTGCGCGACGCGATGTTCGGCGTGCCGCTTCCAGTTCGCGATCGCTTCTTCGCTTTCCCAGTACGAGATGGTGATGCCAAGGCCATCGTCGCCGCGCGCGCTCTCGACTCCGAGGAATCCCGGCTGCTGTGCGGCGAGCTCGATCATCCGCTCCGAAGTCTGGTCGTACCCCTCGCGCACGTCGGTGCGTGTCGAGGTAAAGATGACGGCGTAGTACGGTGGCTCGGGAGTGCGGGCGGGAAGACTCATGACTCTTGGAAGATCGGCGGGTACTTCCGCGGATTCGCTTCGCGCATCAGGTCATACACGCCGCTGAAGATCGACTCGCGGTTCGGCTTCGACCAGTAATCGCCGTCGGAGCCATACGACGGGCGATGCTCCTTCGCGGCGATGGTCAGCGGTTGCGAGTCGAGGAAGTCGTAGCCGCGATCGCGGTCGAGCACCTGCTGGAGCATGAACGCGCTCGCGCCGCCCGGCACGTCTTCATCGATGAACGCGATGCGGTTCGTCTTCTTCAGCGACTCGACGATCACGCCGTTCACGTCGAACGGCAGCAGCGTCTGCACGTCGATCACTTCGGCGTCGATGCCGACACTGGCCAGCAGCTCCACCGCTTCCATCACGATCTTGAGCGTCGCGCCGTATGACACCAGCGTCACGTCCCGTCCCTCGCGCAGCACCTCGGGCACTCCGAGCGGCAAGGTGAACTCGGCGATGTTGGCCGGCAGCTTCTCTTTCGTGCGATACCCGTTCAGCACCTCGACCACGATGGCCGGATCGTCGCCGCGCAGCAGCGTGTTGTAGAAGCCCGCGGCCTGGGTCATGTTGCGCGGAACGCAAACATGCATGCCGCGCACGAGGTGGATGATGCCCGCCATCGGCGAGCCTGAATGCCAGATGCCTTCGAGGCGATGGCCGCGCGTGCGGATGATCACCGGCGCCGACTGCCCTCCCGCCGAACGCCACCGCAGCGTCGCCAGGTCGTCGGACATGATCTGCAGTCCGTACAGGATGTAGTCGAGGTACTGGATCTCCGCGATCGGGCGCAGGCCGCGCATCGCGGCGCCGATGGCCTGACCCACGATCGTGCATTCGCGGATGCCGGTATCCATCACGCGCCACAAACCATACTTTTCCTGCAGGCCGAGGCAGCCCTGGTTGACGTCACCGAGCTTGCCGACGTCTTCACCGAAGATGATCACGCGGGGATCGCGCCGCAGTGCGTGATCGAACGTGTGGTTCAGGATCTCGAAGCCGTTGAGGATTGGCGCGTCGTCCGCGTACTCGGCGGGCACCTTCGCGACGCTCGAGGGACGAGCGAAGAGGTGCGAGTCATAGCGCTCGTCGCCTTCACGCTGCCGTTGTTGCAGCCACTGCGTGGCGGTTGCGTCGACGGGCTGAGAGCCCGTCGCTCCAGAGATCAACGCGCTGGCGACGGCGCGCACGGCATCGCGCCGATACGGCGCCTGGTTGCGTTGCAGTTCCTGTTTCAGATCGATCGCACCGAGGCGGTCGAGGATGACGATCGCTTCCTGCACCTCGGCGTCGATCGGCACGCGATACGCCTGCCACGCGCGCCTTTGCGCCTCGCGCACCACCGCGATGTCTTCCTTCTCCATCGCGTCGAGCTCGTCGGCGGTGGCGATTCCCTGCGCAATCATCCAGTCGCGCATCTTGCGGATGCCGTCGAACTCGACTTCCCACTCCAGGCGCTCTTTCGACTTGTACCGCTCGTGACTCCCCGAGGTCGAATGTCCCTGCGGCTGCGTCACCTCGGTCACATGAATGATCGCCGGCACGTGCTCCATGCGCACGACCTGCGCCGCGGAAATGTACGTCTCGCAAAGCGCGGCGTAGTCCCACGCCTTGACGGTGTAGAGGTCGTAGCCCTGTTTCGATTTCGGCTCGCGCTGAAACCCTTTGAGCAGTTCGGAGAGATTGCCCTTCGTGATCTGGAATTCGTTCGGCACGGAGATGCCGTAGCCGTCGTCCCAGATCGAGACGATCATCGGGATGCCCAGCACGCCCCCCGCGTTCAGCGACTCCCAGAACATCCCTTCGGCCGTACTGGCGTTGCCGATCGTGCCCCACGCGATCTCGTCCCCGTTGCGCGAGAACTGTTCCGCGTTGGGGATGCCGAGCTCGCGATAGAGACGCGACGCCCAGCCGAGGCCGACCAGGCGCGGCATCTGCGAGCCGGTAGGCGACATGTCGGCGGAGACGTTGTACGCGTCGGTTTGACTCGTCCAGTTGCCGTCCGCATCGAGATAGCGCGATGCGAAATGCGCGTTCATGGAGCGGCCTGCGGACCAGGGATCGTGCGTGACGTCGGCATCGGCGTAGAGCTGCGCGAAGAACTCCTCGAGCGTCGCGGCGCCGAGGGCGAGCATGAACGTCTGATCGCGGTAATAGCCGGAGCGCCAGTCACCCTTCCGGAACGCGCGCGCCCACGCGAGCTGTGCCACTTCCTTGCCGTCGCCGAAGATCCCGAACTTGGCCTTGCCGGTCAGGACTTCCTTCCGGCCGATCATGCTGGCGTGGCGGCTGCGCACGGCTACGCGGAAGTCGTCGATGATGCTCTCGCGCGTGAACTGCGTGCGCGTCTCGGTTTCGCCGGAAAAACCTGGTGTCGACACGCGCGAAATCCTAGCACGCGCTCACCTCCCGTCATCCAACCGCGCCAACACCCGCAGCGTGTTGCGGTTCACGTGCGCGCCGAGGGCCACGAGGCCGAGGATCACCGGCATGTAGATGACACCCGTGCAGCAGGCGATGAGCATGTGCAGCGGATTCTTGAAATCGATGAAGTAGATGATGCCGAGCGTAAAAAAGCCTTCGAAGATGACGGCGCCGAAGAAGGCCGCCTTGAAGTTCCGCTCGGCGCGGTCCATCTGTTTCAGCGCATTGGCGCGAAGCTGTTCGAGATCGTTCATGCGATTCACCCTTTGTTGAGCACGACGACGACGATCGTCGCGCAGATCACGAAGTCGATGATGAGGAAGAGGATCACGTCGCGTTTGCCGGCTTTCATGTTGGATGCTCCTTTCGAAGTTGGACGAGGCCGTAGGAGAGTCGAGATTTGACGGTGCCGAGTGGAAGGTCGAGGACGGCCGCCACGTCGGCGAGCGGCATCTCCTCGAGGTAATGCAGCGTGACGACGGCGCGGCTCGCCGGCGAGAGGCGCTCGAGCGACGCAAGCAATCGCTCGCGCTGCCACGGATCGGGCGGTTCTTCGATGAACGACAGATCTTCGTCCGGCGGGTCGGTGTAGCGGCGGCGCTTGCGGAGCAGCCGGAACGCCTCGCGCGATGCGATGCGGTATGACCACGCCTTGAACAGGGACGCGTCCTGCAGCCACTCGACTTTGCGAATGATCGCCATGAACGTCTCCTGGACCACGTCCTCGGCCATTGCGGGATCGCCGGTCACGCGCGTTGCGTAACGCAGCAGAGCCGGGCCGACGTCGCGCAGGAGAGCATCGAATGCATCGCGGTCACCGGACTGTGCCCGCAGGACGAATGCTCGTTGTTGCGCGTCGGTCATCGGTCAGTGAGAGGCGCGGACCGCGCGTTGGGTTCGAATGCCGTTAAGCGCGATCCAATTCTTCCACCGAGCGGTCCAGCATCACGCCAACCTGTTCCGCGCTCGGGCTCTCGCAGTAGATGCGGATGATCGGCTCGGTGCCCGATTTGCGGAACAGGAGCCAGGAGCCGTCGGTGAAGTTCATCTTCACTCCGTCCTTCTCTTCTCTCGACGCGAAGCCGCGCGCGAACGTCTCATCGAGCTCGCCGGAACGCACCCGCTCGATCAGACGCGCGCAGCGTTCCATCGGACGATGCAGGTCGCGGCGGTCGTAATGGAGCGTGCCGAACTCCCGCTCCATGCCTTCGATGATCGCGGAGAGTGGCTTGCCGTAGTGCGCGACCGCTTCCGCGACGATGAGGCCGGAGAGCACGCCGTCGCGCTCGGGCATGAACGCGCCGAAGCCGATGCCGCCGCTCTCTTCGCCGCCCACCAGCACGTCGCGCGCGAGCATCAAATCCGCGACGTACTTGAAGCCGATCGGCGTTTCGTGCAGCGTCGCGCCGAGGGATTGCGCGACCTTCTCGATGAGGCGCGTGGTGGAGAACGTCTTCACGATCTCGCCGGCGCGTTGCTTCTCGCGCACGAGGTACAGCGCGAGCAGCGAGATGATCTTGTGCGGTGACACGAAGTCGCCGCGCTCGTCGAGGATACCCAGCCGGTCGGCGTCGCCGTCGTTGCAGATGGCAAGGTCGTAGTGGCCGGTGAGCATTACGTTGCGCGATGCATTGAGATTCTCGGGAATCGGCTCCGGATTCACGCCGCCGAAGCCGGGATTCACATCGCCGCGGATGGCGTCGACGATCGTGCTGTCCGATTGCGGTCGCTCGCCAGTGATGATCCGCGCCGCGCCGACGTAGTCGAGGCCGAGGACTTTCGACGGAATCATGGCGCCGGAGCCGTGCATCGGGTCGTGCAGGATGGCGAGCTTCGCAGACTTCAGAAGCGCGACGTCGAGTTGCGCGCGGATGCCATCGAGGTAGTCCTCGAGGATGTTCTCCTCGGCAATCAAGCCGCCTTCGCGCGCCGCGGTTTCGCCGAGGCTGGAGGCGATCGCGTTGTACATCCCGGGCAACGCGGAACCGCCGTACCACGCCTTGAACTTGATGCCGTTGTACTTCGGCGGATTGTGGCTGGCCGTGACCATGACACCACCGAGGACGGAGCGGTGGCGCGCGGTGAACGAGATCGTTTGGGAAGGTGTGGGACGGTCGGAAAGGATCACGCGAAAACCGGCGGCGCGCAGCGACTCGGCGACGACTGAGGCGAACTCGCGCGACAGAAAGCGGCGATCGAAGCCGACGATGAGTGAGTTGGCGTCGATCGTGGACGGCGGACGGAGCGTCCGCGCCGCGACCGCGATGGCATCGGCGACGCGGCGGACGTTCGAAAACGTGAACTGATCGGCGATGACGGCGCGCCATCCGTCGGTACCGAAGGAGATGGTCTCGGGCATGCGGGGCGTATTGTACGAGTCGCGGTACCGACCGGAGGCCTCCGGCGCCGTGGTCCGTCAGCGCCCGAAGCCGCCGCTGAGCACAGGCTTGCGGCGCTCGCGCTGGACGACCTTGACCCCTTCCGGACCGCCGACGATGGCGACGTCGGTCTCGCCGGTTGCGACGGCTGCTGCGATGCGGGGCGGCATCGGGACGGGCAACGGCTGCGCTTGGGCGCGGAGCCATTGCTCGCGCGCCGCGGCTTCGGTCAGGAACGGATCGGCGTGTGTTTGTTCGTTGTCGACGATCGGCTTCTCTTCCACGACCTCGAGCGGCTTCTGCTCGACCTGGGGCAATTCGCGCTCGACGAGCCGGCCGTAGTTCGACGGCCCGAGCCCGCGCATCTCCGAACGGATCGTGATGCCGATGAAGAGGACTGCGGCCGCGATGGACGCGTAGCCGAAGTTCTTCAGGGTCAGGTAACGCTTCCGCTGCCGCCGGTCGCGGATCGGGACGATAAGATCGGGTTTCCGGCTCATTGCTGGAAAGTTATTTCAAAGGAGCTGCCATGGCTGGGATCGGAATCATCGGAACGGGCTGGGGGGCGCGCGTGCAGGCGCCAACGTTCCGCGAGGCGGGGCTCAGCGTGGTTGCAATTGCCGGACACAACCGTGAACGGACGCGTGTGATTGCTGACGACCTCGGCCTTCGTCCGCACGATGATTGGCGCGACGTCATTGCGTCATCCGATGTCGATCTCGTCTCGATCGTGACGCCGCCATCGGAACATCGCGCGATGGCCATCGCGGCGCTCGAGGCCGGGAAGCACGTGTTGCTCGAAAAACCCACCGCGATGAACGCGCGCGAAGCGGAAGAGCTGGTCGACGCGGCGCGCCGCCATCCCGATCGCATCGCGCTCATCGATCACGAGCTGCGCTTTCTCCCCTCCTGGCGCGAAGCACGCGCGCGCATCGCGGAGGAGATCGGGGAGATCCGGTATGCGGAGGTGCGGTATTCGAGTCCGGCCAGGGGCGATCGGAGTCGCGAGTGGAACTGGTGGAGTGATGCGAGCCGCGGTGGTGGCGTGTGGGGCGCGGTCGGCTCGCACTTTGTCGATGCGTTGCGCTACTTCGGAATGGAGATCGAAGGGGTACAGGCGATGATGCGTACGACCATTGCGCAGCGGCCATCGGGCGGCGACGCGATGCGCGAGGTGACGTCGGATGACCTCACTTCCGTCGATCTGCGACTGCGCGGCGGCGCCATCGCGGTAATGATGTTCAGCGCGGTCGCCGCGGGGCCGGATGAATCGAGCTCGCTGATCGTGCACGGCGAGCGGGGTGCGATGCGTTTCGTGGGTGACGAGGTGGCGCTGTCGAAAGAACGAGCGCCGTTCATGACGTTCGCGGGCGGTCCGATGCCGGAGCGTCCCGGCAACTCACACGGCGGTGCCTTCGGCAGCGGCACGCTCCACCTCGGCCACGCACTACGTGCCGCGATGGACGATGGAAATCGCGAGGCGCTCGCGCCGGCGGCGACGTTCGCGGATGGCTTGATGCAGCAACGCGTGCTCGACGCGGCTCGCGAAAGCGCTACGCGGGGCGGCTGGGTTGCTGTGGAACGCCGGCGTCCCGCCGGCTGAGCAGGCGGCGTCTCGCCGCGGTCTCCTCGGTGGCGGGAGCGAGACGCTCCCCGCTCAGCCGCCGAGACGGCGGCGTTCCGAGCTTCCAGAGCGCGCATGCGAATAAGGCGAACAACGCCGGCGCGATCAACTTCGCATCGTTCGGATACACCGCCGTGCGCGTGATGAGCTCGAACGGCTCTTCCGCGATCGCCGCCAGCGCGAGCAGTGCAATGCCCGCGGTCCATCGCCATCGCAGCAACGCGAGCGCGGCCGGGATCACCAGCACCATGTAGTGCAGCCACACCACTGTGGCGGAAAGCAGATAGATGAGGATGGCGACGCCGATGATCAACTCATCGTTCTGCGATTTCCCACGTGCGATTGCGATGGCCGCGACAATCGTGAAGGCGAGCGCCGCGACATAACTCACCCACGCGCCGTGCTCCTGGAAGAGTGCGAGCAGCGGTGTGCTGTTGCGCTCCGCGCGGGTCGGCAGGCGGTGATAGAACTCGTTCGCGCGCGCAATCCATTGCAGCCAGATCTCGAACGAGCCGTAACGCAGCGCCGCGGCGATGATCGCGATTGCGACGCCGATCGCGCCGCCAAGCAGCTCGAAGCGCAGACGTCGCCAATCGCGTGCGGCGATACGCGCGATGCCGAGCAGCAGCGGGATGAGAATCAGATTCGGCTTGAAGGCGATCAGCATTCCGGCGATGACGCCCGCGACGAGCGGCGGACACCAGACCGCGAGACCGAGCATCATGAGCTGCAGCGAGTTGACGTTCCCGACGCGAAAGTCCGCTTCGAAGCCGCGATACCACAACAGCAGCGTGGCGAGCAGAAACAACAGCGACGGCCACGAAACCCGCACGGCGCGCGCGAACAGCACGAACCCGCCGATGAATGCCGCGAACACCAGCACGTGGTATTGCCAGAGCGCGCGGTCGTAATCGCGGCTCACCCAGCTCAGGGCCGTGTAGAGGAACGGGCTGGAAACACTGTCGAGAAAACGTCGCCGGTTCGCGTCGAATCGGCGCAGCTCCGACTTGCCAGCCGCGGCGCGTGCGTACAGCTCCTCGCCCACGCGCATCTGCGTATCGCGGTCATAGATGTTGGCGATGTCGTCGCGCCCGGCGAGCTGCGCGTTCGCGTAGTAGATGTAGAAGTCGAGCCCGGCCGCGCGTTCGTTCGCTCGCCACGTCGCATATCCCGCGGCCGCCGCGGCGAGCAGCGCCAGGATCGTCAGCGCCATACGCGAAAGCGGCCGCATCGGCGCGAAGTGTAACCGCGCGACGGCGCGGGAATGACTTATTTGCGGTAACCTGACCGCATGCTGCCGCTGATCCGCAGTGCCGTCGTCGTCCTCATTACTGCTGTATCGCTGTTCGCGCAGCCATCCTTCTTCGGCGAGCCGTTTCCGCTGACGCATGCGCGTTACGGCACGTCGCGCGGTCACCTCCCGCTGCTGACATCGAACGGCCACGACGCGGTGCTGTTCTGGTCAGACGATCGGAACGTGCGCTCGATGCGATTCGAAGATGGCGCACCGACCACCAGCCGCGCGGTGGCCGATGCGGATGCGTTCGACGCCGACTTCGACGCCGTCTGGACCGGCTCGCACTTTCTCGTAGTGGGCACGACCCAGGACGGAATCCCGCATCGCATCGTGGGAAGACGCGTCGACGCGAACGGCGCGCCCCTCGGCGAGCAGTTCACGATCGCGGACGGGCGCAAGCCGCGTCTCGCGTTCAACGGCGAGCATGCGCTGCTCCTGTTCATGCCGAACGGCACGATCGAAGTGAGCGCACTGCTGCTCGAGCAAGATGGCGCTCGCGCGGAACCGGCGCCGCGGCCGCTCGGATTCATTCAGGACCAGCGCATCGCACTGACCAGCAACGGCAGTACGTTCGCCGCGGTCGTTCCTCGCAACGGAAGACCGCACGTCGTGCTCTTCGACTCCCATGGCGACGTGCAGTCCGACAGCCCTCTTGGCGAGTACGGCTCGGGCGTGTCGATCGCGAGCGACGGCCGCCGCTATCTCGCCGTTGCCGCGTGCGCGGAAGGTACCGTGTGTGGTCCGGTTTACACGCGCATCGTGGAGCCGGACGGCTCGATGAGCGCACCGGTCATCCTCGATCCGCCATTCCCGCGGCAGCCGTTCGCGTTATGGACCGGAGCCGAATGGGTGATCTCGTACGTTCACGAGGAAACACTGGCGAGGCCCGAACCGCGGTTGGAAGTCGTGCGTCTCGATGCATCGACGAGCGCAGTGAAGGAGCGCGTGCAGATCGACGGTGCCGGCGCCTCGCTCGCGGTCATCGACGGCGACGTCGTCACCGCGTACGTCGGCAACGATGAGTTGCGCGACACGATCTTCGTCGGCGGCGTCGCCGTCTCGTACACCGCGACGCAGCAGCGGCTGCTCACGACGGCATCATCGAACGAAAACACGCTCGTGGCATGGCAGGAGATCGGGAACAACCGCACCACCGTGCATGCCGGCGTGCGCACACGCGATGGCCAATGGCGCGAGCGGCAGTTGTTCGCCAGGCCGAAACCGGAGTGGGGTTACGAAGACAGCCTGAGCGCGCTCGCCGCGAGCAACGGTCACGAATTTCTGCTCGTGACCTCGGGAACGAACGGGCTGCTGGCGCATCGCCTCGACGCGAACGGAAGTCCGCTCGCCGACCCGATCGTCCTCACCGGGATCTGGTTCGATCAAGTGCTCTGGAACGGTCAGGAGTATCTGCTGATCGACGCCGGCAATCGCCTCGTCCGGCGCATGAGCACATCCGGCGTCGTGTCCGCGCCGGTGCAGCTTTCATCACTCGTCGGCCAGTTCGCCGAATACGCAACGGACGGCGCCGGCAATCTGTACGCCGTGTGGGTCGCATGGCATTTCGTCGGACATTTCCAGACCACCATCGGCATCTTCTCCCTCCGCCTCGGCAACGACCTGCAGCCGCTCGACGCCGCTCCGGTTCCGCTGACGCTCGACGAGTCGGCGGGCCCGTTTTCGGTGGCGTGGGATGGAACGCAATACGCGGTGGCGTGGACCGCGCGCGCAGGCCTGCGCGCGATTCACGTCAGCACGGCCGGTGCGTTGTCCCCCATCCGTACTGTTGGCGCGACCCTCGAACAGAGCCTTCGCGTCACGCGCGTTCCAGGCGGCGTGGCCATTCAGTTCGACCGCAACGTCACGTTCCTGCGTCACGATGGAACGTCGACGACGCCATTCACGCTGGCCACGACACGCGAGCAGGGGCGCATCGAAGCATTGCCGAACGGCGACGTCGCGTATCTCGAAGCGATCCCGATCGAAGGTGCGCCGTACGAAGAGATGTCACGCGTGACGATGCGCATCGGATCGGCCGTGCCGCTGACCGAACGTCCGCACGCGCCGCCACAGGCGTGGACTTCGGTGAACGTCCTGAACTGGGTGCCGCCGGCGGAACCGGCCGATGGCTACCGCGTCGAGTACCGCACGGCCAATGGACCATGGGTGGAGCTCGACCAGACATTCGGGCGCGACGAACATGCGGCCACGGTTCCGCCCGCGCATCTGTATCGCGTGCGCGCGTGGAACGACGCGGGCGTCGGCGCGTATTCGGCCGAGGTGGGAAAGAGCAGGCCGAAACGGCGCGCGGTGCGATAGAAACTGAAAGGCCACCCTCGCGGGTGGCCTTTCTATTTTATTCGCCGGAGCCTTCTTGACCGCCGCCGCCACCCTCACTGCCTTCACGGCGCGGAGGACGATCGCCGCCTTCGTGACGCGGCGGGCGCGGACCGCGGTCATCGCGACGCGGACCACGATCTCCGCCGTCGCGGCGCGGACCACGATCGCGATCGCCACCGCGGAATCCGCCACCGTCGCGACGCGGACCGCGATCGCGGTCGCCGCCGCGGAATCCGCCGCGATCTCCACCGCCGCCGCCTTCACGCGGACCGCGCGGTCCACGCTCTTCGCGTGCCTTCGCGGCCGCCAGTTCCTCTTCGGTCGGAGGCGGAAGCAGCGGCTTGCGCGAGAGGCGGATCTTGCCGGTATCGGGCTCGATCGCGACGACCTGCACCTCGACCTCGTCGCCCATCTGGAAGAGGTCCGTCACCTGGCCGACGCGCGAGTGCGCCATCTCGGAGATGTGCAGCAGGCCGTCCTGCCCGGGGAGGATCTCGATGAACGCTCCGTACGGCTCGATGCGCTTGACGGTGCCTTTGTAGTTCGCGCCGATGTCGGGCGAAGCGGTGAGTCCCTTGATGATCTCGATCGCGCGCTCGGCCGACTTCGCATCGGTCGACGCGATCGTGACCTTGCCGTCGTCATCGACGTCGATCTTCGTGCCGGTCTCTTCGACGATCCAGCGGATGGTCTTGCCGCCCGAGCCGATGACGTCGCGGATGCGGTCCTTGGGAACGTGGATCGTGTAGAGGCGCGGCGCGAACTCGGAGAGCTCGGTGGCCGGCGTCGCGATCGCAGCTTCCATCTTGTCGAGGATGTGCATGCGGCCCGCGTTCGCCTGCTGCAGCGCCTTCGCCATCACTTCGCGCGACAGACCAGAGACCTTGATGTCCATCTGCAGCGCGGTGATGCCTTTGCGCGTGCCGGCAACCTTGAAGTCCATGTCGCCTTCGTGGTCTTCCATGCCCGCGATGTCGGAGAGCACGGCGTACTTGCCGTTCTCGCCCGACACGAGACCCATCGCCACACCGGCGACCGACGCGCGCAGCGGCACGCCGCCCGCCATCATCGCCAGCGAGCCGCCGCAGACCGAGGCCATGGACGAGGAGCCGTTGGATTCGAGGATGTCCGAGACGATGCGGATCGTGTACGCGAACTCTTCTTCGGGCGGCAGCAGCGGCGCGAGCGCGCGGCGTGCGAGGTTGCCGTGGCCGATCTCGCGGCGCGCCGGACCGCGCAGGAACTTCACTTCACCGACCGAGAACGGCGGGAAGTTGTAGTGCAGCATGAAGCGCTGGAAGGTCTCCCCTTCGAAGTCTTCGATCTTCTGCGCTTCCTGCGGGGTGCCGAGGGTGACGGTGACGAGGGCCTGGGTCTCGCCGCGGGTGAAGATCGCGGAGCCGTGCGTACGCGGCAGCACGTCGAGGTCGATCGAGATCGGACGGATCTCTTCGAACTTGCGGCCGTCGACGCGCATGTTCTCGTTGAGCATCAGGTTGCGGAAGATCTGCACTTCCATCTCGCCGAACGCGGAGTTGACGGCGGAGGCGCGCTCGACGTCTTCCGGCGGAACGGTCGCCTGAATGGCGGCCTTCACGGCCTTGATCGCGGCGTAGCGTGCGTGCTTGCCCGTGGTGAGCATGGCTTCGCGGAGCGCCTGGCCGTGCTGGCCCATCAGCTCCTGCAGCAGTTCATCGGTGAACCTCGCCTTGTACTCGACCGTGATCTTCTCTTTGCTGACGTCGGCGCGGAGCTGATTCTGCAGATCGCACAGACGCTTGATCTCGACGTGCGCGGCATCGAATGCGTCGAGGACGACCGACTCGCTCACTTCGCGCGCGCCGGCTTCGACCATGACGATCGCGGAGCTCGTCCCGGCCACAATCAGGTCGAGGTCGGACAGGTCGCGCTGCGCGTTGGTCGGGTTGATCACGAGCTGCCCGTCGATATAACCGACGCGGACCGCGGAGATCGCGTCATGGAACGGGATCTCGGAGATCACGAGCGCTGTCGACGCGGCGTTGATCGCGAGGATGTCCGGATCGTTTTCCCCGTCGGCGGAAAGCACGAGCGCGATGATCTGGGTCTCCTGCCGGTAGCCCTTCTGGAATGAGGGGCGCAGCGGACGATCGATGAGGCGCGAGGTGAGAATCTCTTTCTCGGTGGGACGGCCTTCGCGCTTGAAGAAGCCGCCCGGGATTCTCCCGCCGGCGTAGGTGTACTCCTTGTAATCGACGGTGAGCGGCATGAAGTCGCCGATCACGTTGCCTTCCTTGTAGCAGGCGGTGGCGAGCACCACCGTGTCGCCGTAACGGATGACGCAGGCGCCGTTGGCCTGCTTGGCGATCGCACCTGTCTCCAGCGACAGGGTCTTCCCGCCGATCTCAATCTCTCTCTTGAATGCCATTGGGTTCCTTCAGATGTCGCGCGATGGCCACTCATCACCTCGCGCTGTTTTGTTGGTCGCTTGGGCCGAACGATGGGATCCGGCCGGAAGGAAAAGATGTTTTCGGGGCTGAAAACAAGAAGGGGCGGGCTGCTCGCCCGCCCCTCAGGGGATCGCGTTACTTACGGATACCGAGCTTGTCGATGATCGTGCGGTACCGCTCCACATCGGTCTTCTTGAGGTAATCAAGAAGCCGGCGGCGGCGGCCGACGAGCTTCAGCAGACCGCGGCGCGAGTGATGGTCCTTCGCGTGGGTCTTGAAATGCTCGGTGAGGTAGGTAATGCGGTTCGAGAGAAGTGCGATCTGCACTTCTGGCGACCCGGTATCGCTGTCATGGACGCGATACTGGTTGACGATGGAGGTTTTCTCCTGCTTCGTGGTCGACAAAATCCAGTCTCCTTAGGACGTTGAGGCACTGCGCAAATACAGGTCTAGCTTTTGAACGCGTCACCATAACAGCGGGTAGGGCCGAAATCAATCCCGGACGACTCCTTTCGGAGCGCCGGCCGCCCGGCCGGGACGCTGGCGCTCCCCTAACGCTACCCCGCCAGAACCACCCTCGGCTTGACCTCCACCGGCCCACCCTGCCGGAGCACGTTCACGACCTCGCCGATGCCGACGAGCTGATCGTGCGGGTTGCCGAGCGCGAGCAGGTCGCCCTGCTGCACCGGCACCGAGGGGACGAGAATTACGGACTGGCCCTGCATCAGCTTCCCCTGCTGCGCCCAGTCGATGCGGATCTTCGCGTGCGGGAGATCGATGTCCGACAACGACTGAAAGTGCGGCGGCGCCAGAATCGCCTCGACCGGCGCCTCCGACATCTTGTCGAACGTGATCGCCTGATCGACGTGAAACGTGCCGATGGCCGTGCGGCGCAGCTCCTTCAGATGCGCCGGAATACGAATCGCTTGGCCAAGGTCGTGCGCGAGCGAACGGACGTAGGTGCCAGCGGAGGAGCGAATACGGAACCGCGCGGTCGAGCCGGTCACTTCGAGGATGGTGAACTCATACACCCTGACCCGCTTCGGCTGGAGCTTGACCTCCTGCCCCTTGCGCGCCAGCTCGTACGCGCGCACCCCTTCGATCTTCTTCGCGGAGAATGCGGGCGGCATCTGCTCGATCTCTCCGCGGAACTGCGCGAGGTGCGGCTCGAAGTCGATGTGCTCGACGCTCGCTTCCACGGCGTCGCCGGCGGGCTCGCCGGTGGCGTCGTACGAATCGGTGGCCCAGCCGAACTGGAACGCACCTTCGTAGGTCTTCTCCATCCCCATGAGATACGACTGCAGGCGCGTGGCCTTGCCGACGCAGAGCACGAGCAGTCCTGTCGCGAGCGGATCGAGCGTGCCGGTGTGACCGGCCTTCTTCACTTTCGTGCGCCGGCGAAACCGCTCCACCACGTCGTGCGACGTGATGCCGGACTTCTTGTCGACCAGCACCACTCCATCTGCGCTCTTCTTCGGCTGCATCATCGGGCGCGTAGGATAGTTCACTCTTCATCGACCGCGCGCAGCACTTTCAAAACGCGCTTGCGCACCGGTCCCATGAGCGGCAGCGACGACACCTTCAGCAAATGGATCATGAGATCGAGCGTCGCGTCGAGCAGCCGCCGCGTGCGGCGCTGTTCGGGCGACGCATCGACGATCCAGAAGTAGATCAGGCCCATGTGGTACATCCACAGCAACCGCGGCAAATCGCCGGCGATGTCTTTCGGTACGTGGACATCGGACCCCTCGAGCGCGCGCGCGAACCAGGCAATGCTCTCCTCGCGCACTTCCTTCGTCTCCTCGCCAAAAGGCGACAGCGGCGCGCGCGGATCGACGCCGGCCTTGAGCAGCGCCGTGAGCAGCTCGCGATGTTCGGTGAACTGCGCGAGCTTCACCTCGATCAACGCGCGAACGCGCTTCTTCAGCTCTTTCGACGATGCGATGGCTTTCGCGAATGCCTCCCGCGCTTCCTCGTCGGTGCGCAGGTAGAAGGCCATGACCAGGTCTTCTTTCGAGCGGTAGTAGTAGTAAGCCGCGCCAGTCGCGACACCTGCCTCGGCGGCAACGTCGCGCATCGTGGTCTGCTCGAAGCCGCGCTCGCGGAAGAGGCGCAGCGCCGCGTCGAGAATCCGGTCGCGCGTCTCTTCCGCCTTGGCTGTCGCCATCACGCGCCGCATGTGCGTCAAGGTATCACCACACCCGCTCGCCGCCGGCTCCGCGCAACTGCGCGCAAAGACCACGCGCCGCTTCGGCCCAGGTCGGAAACTCGAACGCGAATCCCTGTTCGAGGAGACGCGTCGGGACGACACGTCGGCTCTTGAGCACGAGTTCCGGCTCGGTGCGCATCAGCCACGCGCCGACTTCGATCATCCATTCGCCCGCCGGCACCGCCACGTTCGTTCCCCACTCCTCGGCGAGGATGCGCAGGAACTCCGCATTCGGCAGCGGCTCCGGCGCGGCGAGGTTGACCGGTCCGGTGACCAGATCGCGCGCGATGAGCCACTCGACTGCGCGGATGAAGTCGCGTTCGTGAATCCACGACATGAACTGACGCCCATCGCCGATGCGGCCCAACCCCAACCGGACGTGGCGCAGCAGCGCGTGAAACGCACCGCCGCGCGCGGCGCTCATCACCATCGCCGTGCGCATTTTCACTTTGCGGGTGTTCGGCGTTTCCGCTTCGTCGAGCGTCTGCTCCCATGCTTTGGCGACGTCGATGCTGAAGCGCCACTCCTCCGGCGCGTCGGGCTCGGTGCCGCCGAGGAGGCCGTGGCGTTCGTCGTTCGGAGCGTCGTAGCGATGGGAGTAGATCGTCGCGGTGCTGGCCTGCAGCCATACCCGCGGCGGCCGCGCGGCGCGCGCGATGGCCTCGCCGATGACGCGTGTCGAGTTGACGCGCGAGCGGAGGATCTCCTCGCGATGCTGCGCGTCGTAGCGGCAGTTGACGCTGCGGCCGGCCAGGTTGATGACCGCATCGGCGCCGTCGATGGCCTGCGCCCAGTCGCCGAGCGTGCGTCCATCCCAGAGCAAACCGGGCGACTCGACGTTGCGGCTGAGGACGACCACGTGATGGCCGTCGCTGCGGAAAGAGCGCGTGAGAGCGGTGCCGAGATGTCCGGTGCCGCCGGGGATGACGATCTTCATGTGTGCCTCCCGATGTTTCGAACGTGTTCAAAACATAAGGTAAGCTCGCACATGACCAGCGTCAAGGTTAATTTTGAACCTGTTCAAACTTCCGGAGACCGCTACGATTTCTTGCTGGTGGCGATCCCCTGGAACCGCGCGCGCAACTTCGGGATCTCGGTCCGGAAGCGCTGCTGATCGATCCCGTGCATGCGGCTGTATCCCTCCCACGCCGCCTCCCAACCCTTCTTGGTGGCAAGCTCCCGGATCTCGGCCGAGCGGCTGATCATCCGCTGAAACTCATAGGTCAGGTCGTCCATCGTCCCTCTCCTGTCACTCACTGACAGCGTGCTCAATGTACACGCTTCCTGCTTAGAATGCGCGGATGGTACGCGCGACGAAATCGGAGCGAAGCAGGAAGCATTTGGTCTGGATCGACTGCGAGATGACCGGACTCGACTCGTCGAAGGACGGGCTTCTCGAAATCGCCACGATCATCACGAACTACGACCTCGAGATCATTGCCCGCGGTCCGGTCCTGGCCATCCGCCAGAGCGAGCGCAAACTCGAGGCGATGGACCGCTGGAACCAGCGCACGCACAAGAAGAGCGGGTTGCTCGATCGCGTGCGCGAGGAAGGCGTCAGCGTCGCTGAAGCCGAACGGCAGACGCTCAGGTTCATCCGCCGCTATTGTTACGTTCGCACGGCCCCGCTCTGCGGGAACTCGATCGGGCAGGACAAACGATTCCTGGCCGTGTACATGCCGAAGCTGCACGACTTTCTGCACTACAAGATCATCGACGTGAGCTCGATCAAGCTACTGGCCAGCGAGTGGTATCGCGGCAGATACAAGTCGCCGAAGAAGCAGGAGCTGCATCGCGCGCTCGCGGATATCGAGGAGTCGATCGCGGAGCTCGCGTACTACCGCGAGCATGTGTTCGTGAAGCGCTAAGCCGGTTCCTCGGGTTCCTCGGGGTTCCTCGGTTCCTCGGGGTCTTCCGATTTCGGCGGCATCACCTCGCGCAGGATCGTCTCCACTCGCAGCGCACGCATGGCGGTCTCGTCGTACCGAAAGTCGAGCTCCGGCGTATAGCGGAGATTGATGCGGCGCGCCAGATGGTGGCGCACCTGGCCGGCCACGCGGCGCAGCTCTTCCACCGTCTTCTTCGTGTCTTCTTCCTTGAGGCCGGTGATGTAAACGCGCGCGTAATGCAGGTCGGGCGCGACTTCGACTTCGCTGATGGAGGACCAGCCGAGGTCGAAGTCGCGGATGTCGCTGCGCAGGATCTGCACGAGCGCGTCGCGCACGTTCTCGCCGACGCGGGACGTTCTACGTGTCTTTTTCACAGGTCTGCTTCCTCATCGAAGTCGAGCTTCTCGCTGGTCCAGCCGGCCAGCACGGCGTTGGCGTGCGACTCCACCCAGCGCTGGATCGTGTCCAGCAATGAGTCTGCCGAGTCGTGGCGGTCGGCGACGAACGAGATCGCCAGCCGCGCGCGCTGATGGAGGTCGTGGAACGCGACCTCATTCGCGGAGATGTGGAACTGATGGCGAAGGCGGTCGCGAAGGGACTTCACGACCGCCCTCTTGTCCTTGAGCGATTGGGCGTACTCGATGTGGATCTCGAACAGCGCTACCGCGACCACCATGAAGCCGTCACGCCAGCGCCGCCGCCAACTGCTCGATCTTGAAGGCCTCGATGACGTCGCCGACCTTCACGTCCTGGAACTTCTCGATGCCGATGCCGCACTCGAAGCCCTGGCGGACTTCGGCGACGTCGTTCTTGAAGTGCCGCAGCGAGGCGATCTTGCCTTCGAGGATGACCCGGTTGTCGCGCAGCAGACGGATGCTGGCCGTGCGAGGAATGATGCCCTCGGTGACCATGCAGCCGGCGATCGTGCCGACCTTCGGCACTTTGAACGTATCGCGCACCTGCGCACGGCCCTGGAACACTTCCTGGAACTTCGGATCGAGCAGGCCGGTCATCGCAGCGCGCATCTCATCGACGAGCGTGTAGATGACCGTGTACGAGCGGATGTCGACGCCTTCTTTCTCGGCAAGGTCGGAGGCATTGCGCTCCGGCCGCACGTTGAAGCCGATCACGATCGCGTCGGAGGCGGTGGCGAGCATGACGTCATTGGTCGAGACCGCGCCCACCGACGCGTGAATCACGTTGACCTTCACCTCGGCGGTGGAGAGCTTGCGCAGCGTATCGGTGAGCACTTCGACGGAGCCCTGCACGTCGGCCTTGACGATCAGGTTCAGCTCCTTCACGCCGCCGGTCTGCATGCGCTGGAAAAGCTGATCGAGCGACATGCGGCCGACCTTCTGCTGCGCGGTCTCGCGCGCTTTCTCCTGGCGCAACTGGCCGATCATGCGCGCCTGCGTGTCGTCGTCAACGACCGCGAGCGAGTCGCCTGCGTTCGGAACGTCTTCGAAACCGGAGAGCTGGACCGGTGTCGCCGGACCCGCTTCCGTGATGCGCTTGCCGCGCTCGTCACTCATCGCGCGAACGCGGCCCCAGGTCGTGCCGGAGAAGAACGGATCGCCGACCTTGAGCGTGCCGTCCTGGATGAGGACCGTAGCGACGGTGCCGCGGCCGACTTCCTTGCGCGCCTCGAGCACGACACCCTTCGCGGGCATCACCGGATTCGCCTTGAGATCGAGGATGTCGGCGGTGAGCAGGATCATGTCGAGCAGATCGTCGATGCCCTGCTTCTTCACGGCGGACACTTCGACGGAAACGACCTCGCCGCCCCACTGCTCGACGAGCACGTTCGCGTCGGCGAGCTCGCGGCGCACGCGCTCGACGTTCGCGTTCGGCTTGTCGATCTTGTTGATGGCCACGATCATCGGCACCTTCGCGGCGCGCGCGTGATCGATCGCTTCCTTCGTTTGCGGCATGACACCGTCGTCGGCGGCGACCACGAGGATGACGATGTCCGTCACCTTCGCGCCGCGCGCACGCATCATCGTGAACGCTTCGTGGCCCGGCGTGTCGAGGAAGACGATCTTGCGGCCCTTCTTCTCGACGTGATACGCGCCGATGTGCTGCGTGATGCCACCCGCTTCACCCGCGGCGACGTCGGTCTCGCGGATCGCATCGAGCAGCGACGTCTTGCCGTGGTCGACGTGACCCATGACGGTGATGACCGGACCGCGCGGCATGGTACCGGCGCCGCCCGTCGCATCGCTGCGCTCCATCGCTTCCATCTCGACCGCTTCTTCGAACGACACGATCTCCGCGTCGATCTTCAGCTCGGTCGCGACTTCCATCGCGAGGTCGGCGCCGAGGGGCTGGTTGATGGAGACCATCAGACCCTTCTTCATGAAGAGATGCTTGAGGAGATCACTGGCCTTGATGTCCAGCTTCTCGGCCAGCTCCTTCACGGTGACGCCTTCGGTCAGCGCGACCTTGCCGGTCGGCTTCTTGAAATCGAGCACCTTCGCGTGCGCGTTCGACTGGCGGCGCGCGTCGCGGCGCGAGGAAGCGCGCTTCGCGCCTTCGCCCGGCTCTTCGAGATCGGGCAGGACGATGTCCGGACCGATGTCGTCGTTGATGATCTGCGTGCCGGAGAACGGTCCCTTGGTCAGCAGGTCCTGATCGAACTCCGCGCCGCGAACGGTCTTCGCGCCGCGCTTGGCGGTCTTCTTCTTCTCGTGTTCATCCGGACGTGCGTCATCTTCCTTCTTGCGGCGGATGATGTTCGGGCCGGGCATGGTCGGCGGGGGCGTCTGCAGCGGCGGACGGCCGCTGCCCGGACGGAATCCGGGTCCGCCGCCGGGACCGCGCATGCCGCCGGGACCGGAGGGACGTGCGCCCATCGGACCACCGCTGCCGGACGGGCGTGCTCCCATCGGACGCTGCCCCATCGGAGCGCCGCTGCCGGACGGACGTGCTCCCATCGGAGCACCGCTCGGACGCGCACCCATCGGCGCACCGGGCGATGACGGACGCGGGCTGGACGGAACGCCGGAGGGACGGCCGGTCGGCACGGTCTGCTGGCCGGCGTAGTTCGGACGCGGACCCTGCGGCGCACGGGCACGCGGGCCGGTGGGACCGATCTGACGGCGGTCGACATGCTGTGGCGGCGCCGACGGACGGACGGGATGCGGAGTCGTGGGCGCGGACGGCGCCGGAGCTTCAGGTGCCGCGGCTTGCGGCGCCGCTTCGCGCGATTCGGCGGCGACCGGCAGAGGCGCAGGCGTGTCGGTGGCCGCCGCCTTTTCGACCTTCGGCTTCGCAGCCTTCGGCTTCTCGGCGACCGGCGCTTCCTTCGCGGCGCGCTCTTCGGCTTCGGCGGCCTCCTGGAACTCGGGGATGATCACGGACGGCGGCGGAGCGACCGCCGGTTCTTCCTTCGGAGCCTCGACCTTCTTCCGCACGGGCGGCTGAACGATCGGACGCGGCGGACGGACGACTTCCTTCTTCTTCTCCAGCGTCGGCTTGTCCTCGCGCATGATGACGCTGCGCGTTCGAGTGACGAGCTTCTTGCCGGTGATGAGCGCCTGGATCACTTCAGGCTCGAGGACCTGATTCGCGTCCGTTACTTCGGCGCCGAGCGACTGCAACTGGAAGATGACGTCCTTTTCGGACTTGCCCATCTTCTTGGCTACGTCACTCACCTTAAATTTTGCTGCCGCCATTCAATCTCCTTGGGGATATCCGCCGGTCGTGTGATGCGCTTTTACATGCTGACGCTCCGCGCCATCATTCGACGGAAGCTTCGGCTTTTTCTTCGTCCGACGCTTCTTCTCCGTCTTGTTCTTCTTCTTCTTCGGATTCTTCTTCTTCGTCTTCGAAATCTTCGTCGGATTCTTCATCCGATTCTTCGGGCTCTTCGTCGACCTGCTCGTGCTTGCGCCCGAGCTCGATCATCTGCGCGGCGGTGTCTTCGTCCACGCCTTCGATGGCAGTGAGGTCTTCGACCGTCGCGTTGATGACCGAATCGAGATCGTCGTAGCCGGCGTCTTCGAGCAACTGCGCCCATTCGTCGGGCATGTTCTCGATCTCACGAACGCCGGTCTGCGCGCGCGACTCGGCCATCGCTTCCTGCAGCATCGCAGACAGCGCGTCGGCCACTTCGCCCTTCACTTCTTCCTCGGACTTGATGTCGATCTTCGCGCTGATCAGCTCGGCGGCGAGGCGGACGTTCAGGCCACGCTTGCCGATGGCGAGTGACAGCTGGTCGTTGTCGACGATGACGTCGAGGTGCGGGCGGTGCGTCGGCTCGTCGCTGGTGACGCTGACGCGGGTGATCTTCGCCGGAGCGAGCGCGTTCTGCGCGTACGACACGACGTCGTCGCTCCAGGGAATGATGTCGATCTTCTCGCCGCGCAGCTCGCGGATGATGGACTGCACGCGCGAGCCCTTCATGCCCACGCATGCGCCGACCGGATCGACGTCGCGCTCGCGCGACATGACCGCGATCTTGGCGCGCTCGCCCGGCTCGCGAACGGCGCCCTTGATGACCACCGTGCCGTCGTAGATCTCCGGCACTTCCATTTCGAACAGCTTGATGAGCAGACGCGGATCGGTGCGCGAGAGGACCACCTGCGGCCCCTTCGGCTGCGTGTGCACGTCGACGATGACGGCCTTGATGCGATCGCCCTGCGAGTAACGCTCCGCGCGCGACTGATGGTGACGCGGGATGATCCCCTCGGTCTTGCCGTTGAGATCGATGATCATGTCGCCGCGCTCGAAACGCTTCACGTAGCCGTTCTCGAGCTCGCCCATCTTGTCCTTGAACTCGTTGAACACCTTCTCGCGCTCGGCTTCGCGGACCTTCTGATACAGGACCTGCTTGGCGGACTGCGCGGCGATGCGTCCGAGCTCGTCGGGCGGCTTGGTGAGGGGGATCTTCACTTCATCGCCCTGCTCGACTTCGCCGTCGATCTTCTGCGCCTCGTACGTGCGGATCTGCGTGTTCTGATCCTTGACCACGTCGACGACTTCCTTGGTGATGTGATCGAGGCGGATGGTGCCGCCGATCTGCGCGTTCGGGTCGACCTTGCGCGCCTGATCGAGCGTCCACTGTGCCTGCGGATCTTCGATCTGATCCTCGTTCTCGACGATCTCCTTCACGGCGAAGATCTTCACGCCGCCCGCGCTGCGATCGAGTACCGCCTCCAGCGGCTCGCGCGTGCGGTAATACTTGCGCGCGGCCGTCGACAGGGCATCTTCCAACGCGGCGTACACGCGATCGACTTCGATCGACTTCTCGTACGCCAGCGCTTTGATGTCCTTGTCCTGGAACATCGCCACCTGGTCCTTCACTTCGTTTGCTTCCTGTGCTTTGCGCCTGGCCATCAAATCTCCACTTCCAGTCGGGCTTCCTTGATGTCGGCGAGCGGAATGGCATAGTCCGGGTCCTTCTTCATGACCGGGTCCGTCACCACCACCGTCGATCCGTCGAATTCCTTGAGCCGGCCGACGATGACGTGCAATCCGCGAATGGGGTTGCTCGTCTTCACTCTCACGAGGCGGCCGATGAACTTCTGATAATCCGACGGCTGATAGAACTTGCGATCGAGACCCGGCGAGGAGACCTGCAATTCATACTCGCCAGGAATGGGATCTTCGACGTCGAGCCACGTCGAGAGCTGCGTCGACACGAGCTGGCAGTCGTCGATGTTCACGCCACCTTCCTTGTCGATGTCGACCCGCAGCAGGAACGAGCGTCCCTGACGGCGATAGTCGATATGCACGAGCTCCAGCCCTTCGGACTCCACGATCCGCCGGATCTGCTGCTCGGCCTGGTCTGATAACCCATTCATATGTCCCTAGAACAAAAAAAGCGGCCGATTGGCCGCTTTCGAAAAGGAGCTGCTCGAAAGCCGTCGAATACTAGCACACCAATGACGCACGTAACAACGAGGTTACGCTCGCAGCGGATTCCCTCCGCGGCCGTGCTTCACTCGACCGGGACGGACAATACCACGGACCCATTCAACTGCGATGAATTGATGATGAGTCCATCATCCGATCACGGCTCAAACCGCCCCGAGATCGCCAGATCTTCCTCTTCCATCACACTGAGTTGCGCACACAGTTGAATGAAGCGCCGGCCGTCTCGATCCGATAGACGATACGCCTCACACAGAAGCTCGGCCTGCTGGTGATCCTCGTTCGCGGAGATCGTGAATCCATCGAGCGGCTGACCCGGATCGTGAGTGCGCTTGCGGCGCCAGTTGTTGTTCTCGAGCGCGTAGCAGATGTAGCCCGTTTCTGTCGCCACGCGCGACGTTGGGAGCAGTGCGGAGCCCGGCGCCTGGCGGTCGTGATCGTTCGCGGTGAGTTGCCCGCCGAAACGAAAGATCGGCATGCGCGATACGTCGTGCTCGGGCATCACTCCGCGCGCGTTCAGCTTCTGCTCTTCGAGCGCGCGGGTGATGAAGCGCGCGAGCATCGCTTTGAGCCGCGTCCGCGTCTCCGCCGGCATCGCCTCGAATTCGAGACCGGAGTGATAGATGGTCATCCCGTCGCTGCCCGCCGAGAAACGCTCGAGGCGCGAGCGCGCGATGCGGCAGCTCACGGCGATGTCCACCTCTTCCCAGCGAAACGAGAGTTGTGAATACGCGCCGGCAATGAGCGGGACGTGATGTTCGACGCGCGCTCCCATGAGGCTGATGTCGACGAGCACCACGTGAGTCGAGCCGAGCCTCGCCACGAGCGGCTGTGCAAGGTGCACGCGTTGCACGCGCCGCGTCCGTGGGGAATCCATGCGGCCGGGAGTGTAAACGAAAAAAGCCGCGCCTCTCGGCGCGGCTTTTCGTGAATGAATTCAGGAAGTTACTTGCGAACGGCGCGGCGCCACGGGTTCTTGCCCGAAGTCGGATAAACCACGAGGATCGCTTCCGGGCTCAGCTCCTTCATGAACTGGCTCTCGAGCGTCGTTGCGTCGCCGGTCTTGTTGTCGAGGACTGAGGCGTATGCGAGAAACGCGGGGCAGCCCTGATCGCAGGTGGATGGAACGCCGGTGGTGACGGGTGTGGAGGTGCGCTGCTCGAAATGGACGAAATAGTTGTCGCCAAACGGCGCATCGGGAAACAGACCCGGGAAGTTCGTCTGCTTGTTCTCGAGCGGCGTGAGAGTGATGAGCTCCTCGTCGATCTTGTTGTCCGGGTGGAAGCGGCCTCGATAGAGCGTCGCCGCAATCTGAGTCGACGAATACTGCGAGGCGTTGATGATGCCGAAGTTCGTACGGAAACCGGTCGTACTGTTCGCGGTGTGAGTGATGCCGGTGACGAACACCTCATCGAGTTGCGCGGTCGACTGCAGCATGCTGACGAAGTTGTACCAGGGGATTCCGGAGAAGAGCTGACCAGTGGTGCCGTCGGCCGGAGTCTGGTCGGAGCGGTACGAGTAAATGCGGCTCTCCGCGCTGATGGCGCGGTAGTGCTCCGTGTTGGCCGTGTCATCCGTGCCGTCCGGGCCGCAGTTCTCGCCCTGTTTGCATCCGTTGAGGATGATCAGGCCGATGCCGCTCTGCAGGTTGAGCGCGCTGACGAAGAAGTCCTTGTATTCCTTACGCTCGAACGGCTGGAGCGTGATGATGTCCTTGAATTCCTGGCCGACCGTGGAGGGCACCTCCGGGTTCGTGGGCACGTTCACCGGCTGGTAGATCACGGAGACGACGACCGTGTCGCCGGTGAGATTCGCTAACTGCACATCCGAGACGAACGTATTCGCCCCCGCCACGGCATGTCCGGCGATCGGAATATAGACCTGGTCCGCTCCACGCCAGTTGCTCGCGTAAGCCCCGGCCGCACACATCGTGAGGGCCGTCGCGATGAGAAGTCTCTTCATGAACATGTTCTCCCTATTACTTCCTGATTTGGTCTGACTGCCGGTACTCATTGGATATGCTGCCCGCGCATGATAAACGAACTCCATCGGCTTCCGCACGTTTGTCACTGATCGTATACGGGCCATCCGCCGATTCCGTCACTCGTATACTCCATCGCCGTGAGCGAACCGCGTGACCTGCGCCACGCCACCGTCGGCGATGACCAGCAGGATCTGCGCCTCGACCGTGCCCTCGGCGAGCTCTTCCCTTCTGAATCGCGCAATTTCCTCGCAAAGCTCATCAGCAACGGCAAAGTTTCGATCGACGGCACGCCGGCGAAGAAGCCGTCGCAGCGCGTGGAAGCCGGTCAGGCGATCACCGTAGAAGTCCCTGCCGCCGCGCCGTCGTCGCTCCCCTCTCAGGATCTGCCGCTGACGATCCTGCATCAGGATGAAGACGTCGTCGTGATCGACAAGCCTGCGGGCCTGGTCGTTCATCCTGCGGCAGGTCATCCCGATCAGACGCTCGTCAATGCATTGCTGCATCACGTGCAGGACCTCAGCGGCATCGGCGGCGAGCTGCGACCGGGCATCGTGCATCGCCTCGATAAGGACACCAGCGGCGTAATGCTCATCGCGAAGAACGATGACGCGCATCGCAAACTCACCGCGGCATGGAATACGGACGCGGTGAGGAAGGAGTACCTCGCGCTCGTCTACGGCACGCCATCCGAGGATCGTGGAATCGTCGATGCGCCGATCGGCCGCGATCCGCGCGACCGCAAACGCATGGCCATCGTCGAAGGCGGCCGTCGCGCGATCACCGAATACGAGCTCGTCGAACGTTTGCGACACGCGTCATTGCTGCGCTGCCGCCTGCACACCGGCCGCACACATCAGATCCGCGTGCACATGAAGCACCTCGGCCACCCGATCGTCGGCGATCCCGTCTACTCCGGCCCGCGATGGCGCGGCATCCCCGATCGAAAGATCCAGCGCGTGATCGAATCGCTGCACCGGCAGGCATTGCACGCCGCGCGCATCACCTTCCCTCATCCTCGTGACGGAAGGGTGATGACGATCGAGTCATCGTTGCCGGAGGATTTACTGGAAGTGATTCAGGCTTTGCGGCCATCTGGAGCGATGGGCTCTCAGCCCGTCGAACCGGAACCGACGGGCTGAGACCCGTCGCTCCAATCGCCTACAACAAGACTCCTGCGATCGTCGCGGTCAGGAAGTTGGCGAGCGTGCCCGCGATCATCGCGCGCAACCCAAGTCGCGCCAGATCGCCGCGCCGCGACGGAGCGAGCGAGCCGATGCCGCCGATCTGAATCGCGATCGAGGAGAAGTTCGCGAACCCGCAGAGCGCGTACGTTGTGATGACCAGGCTACGCGGATCGAGCGAGTTGCGGATCGCCGGCTCACCCAGCTTCACGAACGCCACGAACTCGTTCAACACCATGCGCGTGCCGAGGAGATTGCCGACAGTGAGACTGTCTTTCCAGGAGACGCCCATCGCCCATGCGATCGGGCGGAAGATCCAGCCGAGGACGATGTCGAGGCTGGCGGGGAACCAGGCCGCCAGCGAGTGCACGTAACCGAACATGCCGTTCACCAGCGCGACCAGCGCGATGAACGCGATGAGCATGCCCGCCACGTTCAGGGAAAGATGCAGGCCTTCGATCGCGCCGCGGCCGGCGGCGTCGATGATGTTCACGTCCTGCTGCGGCACGTCGACCTCGACGTCGCCGCCGGTCGCCGGCTGCTCGGTCTCGGGAACGATCATCTTCGACATCATGATGGCGCCGGGCGCAGTCATGATCACCGCCGTGAGCAGGTGAATGACGTCGACCTTCGCGACGAGCACGTACGCGGCCATGATGCCGCCGGAGATGTGCGCCATGCCCGCGGTCATGATGGTCATCAGCTCCGACATGGTCATCGTCGGCAGGAACGGCCGGATCGTCAGCGGCGCCTCGGTCTGTCCCATGAAGATGGACGCGGCGACCGACGTCGACTCCGCGCCTGACGCGCCCATGAAGCGCGACATCAGCTTCGCGAAGAAGCGCACCACGATCTGCATCACGCCGATGTAGTAGAGGATCGCGAAGATGGAGGCGATGAAGATGATCGTCGGCAGCACCTGCGTCGCGAAAACGAAACCGATCCTGCTGTTCGCCGCGCCGAGATCACCGAAGACGAACGTCGCGCCGTCCTGCGTGTAACCGATCAACTTGTTGACCACTTCTTTCATGGTCTCGAAGATGAACGCCAGCAGGTTGTACGCGAGGAAGAGATAGAGCGAGACGATTCCGTAAAAGATCCAGAGCACGCGCCGCATGCCTTCCGGCACGCGCCGCAGCAGCAAAACCAGCGCGATCGTAGAGAGGATGAACACCAGCGCCGCGCCGCCGCGCGTGAGCGGCAACGCAACACTGGCGAGCGCGTTCGCGATCTCGGTGCCCTTCAGCACGCAGACGGCGATCACGATTTGCAGCACCAGCCCCCAGATGACCGGCCGCCACTTGATGGCCCGCTTGTTCGTGGACATCAAATAGGCGATCAGCAGGATCGCGAAAAACCCGATCAGCGCAGTGAAACGCTCCATCACACTCTCCGCAAACGTCGTTGGGGAACCGTGCACGACGTTATGAAGGACGGGAGGCGCGGTGTCAACGGCGGATTGCTTTCCCGGCCCGACGCGCGATTTTTTCGTCCCGCCACACCAATGCGCACCGGTGATGTCGAGACACTCGTCGCCTCGAGCGATCCGCTCCTCGAGCGCGTGATCCGCGCCGCCGGCGCGCCCGCGGAAGCGGAGATCGCGGACGGCGCCGCGCACGCATCACCGCGGTCCTGTCATCGAGCCGCTGCCGCAACCGCCAGTTCGACACGCCCATGAAAACGATCGCAGCGAGCGGTGCGACGTACAGAACGGTTTCCACGCCGTCGCGCCGGCTCATCAGAAGCATGGCACGCAGTTGCCGCCGCTGCAGATCACGCAGTTGTAATCCCACGACTCCTCATAGTCCCAGTCTTCGGCCTGGTGATGGTCGGTGCGCACGCCCCAACTGTTGAATCCGCCCGTGCACCAGTATTCGCGCTCGCCAACGATCTCGCTGAAGTTTGGCGTCGGCGTAGTAGACGACATAGAAGCCGCGCTCCGGGATGGCATGCATGGTTACCGCGCGTGAAAAAAAAGCTCTCGCTTATACTCCGCGCCCATGATCGAGAGCATCACTGAGGCCGTCGCATACGTCCGCAGCAAGAGCAGCCTGCAGCCCGAAGCCGGCGTCATCCTCGGCTCCGGACTCGGCAACGTCGTCGACGCGGTCGACATCGAGACGTCGATCCCGTACGGCGACATCCCCGGCGCGCGCGCTTCCACCGTCCTCGGTCATCAGGGACGCCTCATCCTCGGCCACACCAAAGGCACACCCGTCGCGATGATGCAGGGCCGCGTGCACTTCTATGAAGGCTACGAGATGCAGGAGGTCATGTTCCTCTCGCGCGTCCTCGGCCGCCTCGGCATCAAGAAGCTGATCGTCACGAACGCGGCCGGCGGCATCAACACGTCATTCACGCCGGGCGATCTGATGCTCATCAGCGATCACATCAACCTGATGGGCGTGAATCCGCTGCGCGGTCCGAACATCAATGACCTCGGCGTCCGCTTCCCCGACATGAGCGACGCGTACAGCGAATCGCTGCGCGGCCTCGCGCACGAAGTCGCGAAAGAGATCGGCGTGAAGGTGAAAGAAGGCGTGTACCTCGCGCTCTCCGGTCCGACGTACGAGACGCCCGCCGAGATCCGGGCGTTCCGCGTGCTCGGCGCGGACGCCGTCGGCATGTCCACCGCCCCTGAAGTGATCGCCATGGCGCACATGGGCGTCCCGGTCCTCGGCATCTCCTGCATCACGAACATGGCCGCCGGCATCCTCAAGCAGAAGCTCACGCATCAGGAAGTGATGGACACGACGGCGCGCGTCGAGAAAGAGTTCACCTCGCTCGTGCTCGCGCTCATCGAGCGCTTGAAATAGGAACGGAACTGTTGCCGGGCCGCTGAACGGCGGGCGCTACTCTCGCCGCATGCGCGCGCTCGCGATCGTCCTCGTGCTCCTCGGCCCCCTCACGGTTGCGGCGCAGGAACAGGAGCCGCTCAGCGAGACCATCTACGTCATTCGCTACGGTCTGGACGTGCGCGTGACGGATGACTGGGGCCGCGCGATCGAAGACCTGACGAAGCACGATTTCACCGTGACGATCGGCGGCAAGCGCGCGCACGTCGAGACCGCGGAATGGATCGGACAAGGCGCACGTGCGCAGGCGAAGGTCGAGGCCGACGAAGCCGACCAGGAGTTGCTGGACTTCGAGCGGAAGGAACTGCGGGAACGGCATCCCGTCGGCCGCTCGATCGTCATCTTCATCCAGACCGATTTCGCGCGCGTGAGCATGCGCGTGCTCGGCCAAATGAAGTTCCACTACATCGCCGACAAGATCCTCGAACTGCTCGGACCCGAAGATCGCGTGGCCGTGCTGTCGCATGACTCGCACCTCAAGTTCCGTCGCGATTTCACGAACGATCACAAGTCGATCCGGAAAGCGGTGCGCGAGGCATTGTTCATCGACACGCCGCCGCCTCCCGCGCCCGCGACGATCGGCGCGCCGCTGCGTCCCGATCCCGTCGAAATGAAACGCGCCGCCACCGGTGAAGCCGCGTTGCTCGTGATCGCGAAGGCGCTGCACGAGATCGAAGGCGAGCGCCTGATCATCGTTGGCGGCTGGGGCATGGGCGAACGGCAAGGCCGCTCCGGCGTGCGGCTCGAGGAGGAGTGGAACGAGGCCGTCGACCTGCTCCGCCGTGATCACATCCCGGTAATCACGCTCAACACGGGCCTCGGCGGCGAGCTCACGTTCGGACTCGCGGCCACGGCCGCCGCGACCGGCGGCTTCTATGCGGGCACGCAGGATTTTGAGTCGCAGGCGATCGAGCGCGTCAAAGGTGCGCTGGCCGGTTACTACGCGCTCACATTGCGCATCGACGATCTGCTCAAGCCCGGCGAATACGCGCTGAACGTGAAGGTCAACCGCCGCGGCGCGAACGTGCAGGCGCCCGCGTTCGTCGTACACGGACGATGACCGGCAATGTGTAGCCTTCTCCCCTCCGCAGAGGGGAGAAGGTGCCCGAAGGGCGGATGAGGGGTCGTTCGACTCATGCGTCCCGAGAGACAACCCCTCATCCGCCTTCGGCACCTTCTCCCCTCGC
>Ga0196977_1000142_pt1 | contig 46511 bp, 37 predicted proteins | sample S3v_1013CmetaG_FD_148634 | JGI IMG/M metagenome (GOLD analysis project Ga0196977, IMG submission 148634) | Soil microbial communities from Anza Borrego desert, Southern California, United States - S3+v_10-13C | ecosystem: Environmental > Terrestrial > Soil > Desert | place: USA: California... | reverse complement strand
TCATCGGCGACGACTATGCCAGCTCCCCTCCCGCGCACGCGCTGGCCAATCGCGGCATCACCGAGAACATCGTCGGCTACAGCGTCTACGGCGACTATTCGAAAGACAGTCCGCCGCGGCGCATCGTCGATGCCGTGGCGAAACGCGAGGTGGATCTCAGCGCGGTCTGGGGACCCACGGCCGGCTACTTCGCGCGCAAGAGCAGCGTTCCGCTCGTGCTGACGCGCTTCACACCCGAGATCGACCTCCCCTTCCTTCCCTTCGTCTTCGATATCTCGATGGCCGTACGGCGGGGCGACACCGCACTGCGCGATCGTCTCGATCGCATCATCATGCGTCGCCGCGCGGAAATCGACGCGATCCTGCGCGAGTACGGCGTGCCGCGCATGGATGACTTCGGGGATGAGCCATGAAGCGCGTGCTCGTCGTCCTGGCGGCCCTGACGCTTATTTCCTGCGAGCGCGAAGAACGCAAGTTCCGGCAGACGCCCGCCGAGGCTGCGCTGCAGAAACGGGAACGGCTCGTTTCACTCGTGGCGGGTCCGTATACGCCGGATGTGAAGATCGACGGCCCGTACGCGTACAACGCACATGGGATCTCCGAGGGGAAGCGGCTTTTCAGTTGGTACAACTGCGTGGGGTGTCACGCGAACGGCGGCGGCGGCATGGGTCCGCCGCTGATGGACGAGCGCTGGATCTACGGCAGCGACCCGGAACAGATCTTCGCCACGATCGTCGAAGGACGCCCGAACGGTATGCCCTCGTTCCGCGGAAAGATCCCGGACCATCAAGTCTGGCAGCTTGTCGCGTATGTGCAATCACTGAGCGGCAACGTCCCGAAGGATGCCGCCGGTGGCCGTCAGGAAAACATGCAGGTGCGCAAGCAGGAGCAATCGATTCCTGACCTCGAGCCCGAGAAAGCGCCGGCGGAACATCCATGACGATCGTGCTCATGACCGGCATTCAGTCCGCGCTGAATCCCGCCGGCGTGCAGGCGGAGAAGATCGCGCGGCTGTGGGACTTGTTCTTCTGGGTCAGCGCCGTGGTGTACGTGCTGGTGATGATTTTTCTGCTCGCCGCGCTGCTGCGGCGCCGGCCGGAGATCGTACCGAACGCCACCTCTCCACGCGTGCGCGCGGCGGTCTCGATCGCAACGGGGCTCACTGTCCTCACGCTGTTCGCGCTGCTGACAGCAAGCATCTTCACGGGCCGCAGTCTCTCCGATGTTCCGGAGCGCGCGATTCAGATCGGCGTCACCGGCAAACAGTGGTGGTGGCACATCGAGTATGACGACACGGACAAAAGCAAACGGATCACGACTGCGAACGAGATCACCATTCCCGTCGGCATGCCGGTGACGGTGCATCTGCAGACGAGCGACGTCATTCACAGCTTCTGGGTGCCGAACCTCCACGGCAAGCGCGATCTGATTCCCGGGAGGCGACTCACATGGACCTTCAGCGCCGATCGTCCCGGCGTGTATCGCGGCCAGTGCGCGGAGTTCTGCGGCTATCAACACGCGAAGATGGCGCTCTGGATCAACGCGCTTCCGGCCGCGGAGTACGCGAGCTGGCTCGAGGCCTCGCGCAAGTCCTCGAAGATCCCGTCGACGCCGGAGGAACGCAAAGGGCAGGAGGTCTTCATGAGCTCTCCCTGCCCGCTCTGCCACACGATCGGCGGGACTGAAGCAGCAGGAAAGACGGGACCGGATCTCACGCACTTCGCCTCGCGCCGCTCGATCGGCGCGGCCTCGGTTCCCAACCGGCGCGAGTTTCTCGCGCACTGGATCGTCGACGCGCAGCACTTCAAGCCGGGAAGCCTGATGCCGTCGATGACGCTCGAACCGGGACAGCTCGAGCCGCTGGTCGTGTATCTGGAGAGCCTGCGATGAGCGGCACGCGCGTCATCGATGAAGCATCCCCGCTCACCCAACCCTCTCCCCCGCGGGGGAGAGGGCAGGGTGAGGGGGCAGGGCCGTACTCGCTTCCGGGCGATCACGGCCTGCACCGCCAGCTCGAGAAGACCTGGTCGCCCGCGACCGGCCCGCTGCGCTGGTTCATGCAGATCGATCATCACGTCATCGGCAAGCGTTTCATCATCACCGCCTTCATCTGGTTCGCCCTCGGCGGTGTGCTCGCGGCGCTGATGCGCATCCAGCTCTCGCGGCCGGGGAACACCTTCCTTTCCGCCGATCTCTACAACCAGATCTTCACCATGCACGGCACGACGATGATGTTTCTCTTCGCCGTCCCGGTCATGGAGGCGGTGGCGATCTACATGATCCCGCTGCTCGTGGGATCACGCGCGCTCGCTTTCCCGCGGCTGACCGCCTTCTCGTATTACATGTTCCTCTTCGGCGGAATCATGCTTTACACGGCGTTCTTCCTGAACATCGGGCCGGACGCGGGATGGTTCTCATACGTTCCGCTGGCATCACCCGAGTTTGCGCCGGGCAAGCGCGTCGACATCTGGTCGCAGCTCGTCAACTTCACCGAGATCTCCGCCATCGCGGTGGCCATCGAGTTGATCGTGACCATCCTCAAGCAGCGGACGCCGGGGATGTCGGTGAACCGGATGCCGCTGTATGTCTGGTCGATGCTGGTGACCGCGTTCATGATCATTTTCGCGATGCCGGCGGTGATGGTGGGCAGCTTGTACCTGCTGCTCGACCGTCTCGTCGGCACGCATCTCTTCAATGTTGCGGAAGGCGGCGACCCGCTGCTGTGGCAGCACCTGTTCTGGTTCTTCGGACATCCGGAGGTCTACATCATCTTCATTCCGGCGCTGGGCATGGTGTCCTCGATCATCACGACCTTCTGCCGGCGCCCGGTGTTCGGCTACACGGCCATGGTGCTTTCGCAGGTGGCGACAGGCTTCATCGGCTTCGGGCTGTGGGTGCATCACATGTTCACGACCGGCCTGCCGCAATCGGGCGAGAGTTTCTTCACCGCGGCGAGCATGATGATCGCCATTCCCAGTGGCATTCAGATCTTCTGCTGGATCGCCACGATCTGGATGGGCAGACCGGTCTACAAACCGCCTCTCATGTTCGTCCTCGGCTTCGTGGCCATCTTCGTCCTGGGCGGCTTGTCCGGAGTCATGGTCGCCTCGATTCCGATCGACCTGCAGGTGCACGACACCTTCTTCGTCGTCGCGCATCTCCATTACGTGCTGATCGGCGGCGCGGTCTTTCCGCTGCTCGGCGCGCTGTATTACTGGTTCCCGAAGATCACCGGCAGGCTGATGAACGATCGCGCGGGACACGTCAGCTTCTGGCTCATCTTCATCGGCTTCAACCTGACGTTCTTTCCGATGCACAAGCTCGGGCTGATCGGGATGCCGCGCCGTGTTTACACGTATCTCTCCGAAACAGGCTGGGGCCAGCTCAATCTGCTCGCCACGATCGGCTCGGTCGTCCTCGCGCTGGGCTTTCTCACGTACTTCATCAATGCACTCGTCTGCGCAAAGCGCGGCGAATTCGCCGGGGCGAATCCGTGGGACGGACCGACGCTCGAGTGGGCGACCGACTCCCCGCCGCCGCACTACAACTTCATCCACATGCCGGTCGTGTCGAGCACGGAGCCGTTGTGGCACGCGCCGGAGCACGCGCCGCTCGTCACGGGGCTCTCGACGACGGCGAAGGAAGTGCTCATCACCAGAACGTTCGACGCGGAGCCGGATCATCGATACACCTATCCGGCGCCGTCGGCCTGGCCGTTTCTCACCGCGCTGGCGACGGCCGGCATCTTCCTCGGCCTGCTCTTCACGCCGTGGGCGTTCGTGATCGGGCTTCCGATCGCATCGCTCATGGCCGTTGGCTGGTTCTGGCCGACCACGCCGCAGAAAGAAGGCGACGCGCCGCAGGACAGCGCTACGGCCAGCGAGGCTGTCGCATGATCCGCAGACAGACCATCGACGTGGGCGCGCTGCCCGATCACGCGTTCGGCAACCGCAGCATCATGTGGTGGGCGACGATGACCATCATCGCCATCGAAGGCACCGTCTTCGCGATGGCCATCGCCAGCTACTTCTATCTGCAGGGGAACGAAGAGACCTGGCCGCCTGCCGATACGCCGCTACCCGGCCTGATGTGGCCGACCGTCAACGTGATCATCCTGTTGGCCAGCCTCTTTCCCAATCACAAAGTGAAGACGGCCGCCGAGGACATGAACCTCGGGCAGGTGCGCTTGTGGAGCGTGATCGCCGATACGTTCGCCGTCGCATTCGTGGTCGTGCGTGTGTTCGAGTTTCGTGAGCTGAATGTGAGCTGGGACAGCAACGCTTACGGCTCGGTCACCTGGACGCTGCTCGGATTACACAGCGTGCATCTCCTCACCGATCTGATCGACAGCGTCGTGCTCACGGTGCTCATGTTCACGCGGCATGGCGACGAGCCACGGCGTTTCGTCGACGTCTCCGAGAACTGCTTCTACTGGAACTTCGTCGTATTGTCGTGGCTGCCGATCTATGCCGTGCTCTATTGGACGCCACGTCTTTTGTGAGGATGCGATGGCGAAGCCGAAGAACCTGAAGACCGACTTCCGGCCGCACGACAAGTGGCTCGTGACCGCGTTCACGCTCGGCCCGATGTCCGCTCTCATGAATCTGACGACGAGCTACTTCCTGACGCCGGAGAGTTGCGTGCAAGGGTCAAAGCTGATGCTGCACATCAGCGCCGCGGCGTTCCTGCTGCTGTCTTCGCTCGCGGCGTTCATTGCGTGGCGCGTCCGCGAAAAAATTGGAGCGCCGCAAACCGATCCGCTGCACGAACGGACGCATTGGCTGGCAAACTCCGCAATCGTGCTGGCCATCGGCTCGGCCGTGGTCATCGTAGCCATGGAGATTCCGAACCTCATTCTGCGGAGCTGCGACTGATGCGCTCCGCGACAGCGCTCTCGCTTGCCGCGATCGGCGTGCTTTACATCCTTGGCCTTGCGCGATTGTGGAGCCGCGAGGGCGGACGCCACACCATTCGCAAGTGGCAGGCCGCGGCGTTTTTCGCCGGCTGGGCCGCAACCGGCCTGGCGCTGCTCTCGATACTCGATCGCTGGAGCGACATCCTCTTGTCCGCGCACATGACTCAACACGAAATCCTGATGCTCATCAGCGCGCCGCTGATGGTGCTCGGACGCCCGTTCATCGTCACGTTGTGGGGCTTGCCGGCGCATGCGCGCGGCGCGCTCGCGACATTCGCACGCCAGCGCACGATTGGACGCGCATGGGAGCTTCTCACCGGGCCGGTGACCGTGCTCGTTCTCCACGCGCTCATTCTGTGGATCTGGCACGTGCCGACCCTGTTCGAGGCCGCGCTGCACGACGAAACGATTCACGCGTTCCAGCACCTCGGATTCTTCCTCACCGCCGCACTCTTCTGGTGGGCACTCATTCACGGGCGCTACGGCCGCCTCGGATATGGCGTAGCCATCCTCTACGTTTTCGCAACCGCGATGCATACGCAGATCCTCGGCGCGCTGCTGACCTTCGGGTCCCGCAGTTGGTACCCGACTCACGCCGCACGCACGGCCGCGGCAGGCGTGAATGCCGTCGCCGATCAGCAGCTCGCCGGAATCGTGATGTGGATCCCGTTCGGCATGGTCTTCCTGTGCGTCGCACTGGCGCTCTTCTCGGCATGGCTGGGCGAGGCCGAGCGGCGCGTCGCATTCACGTCGGCGGATAAGGCCACTCGCACGCTGGCCGGATTGCTCATGCTCCTGTTCCTGACGGCGTGTTCACCCGAGGTTGAACAGCATGCGCATGCGCGTCCGGTGGCGCCGCCTCCTGCTGCGACGCTCGCGCCACAGGATCGCGACTTCCTGGAGCGCGCGGCGAAGGGAAGCAATGCCGAGATCGCGATGGGGACGCTTGCCGAGAAACAGGCGCTGAAGCCGGAGGTGATCGCGTTCGGACGGCGGATGGTTGCGGATCACGGCGCGATCAATCGTCAGCTGGCCTCCATCGCCGCGCGTCATCACATCGCGCTGCCGGCGTCCCTCGGCGACCATCAGGCGAGCTTCGATCGCATCGTCGATCTGCGCCGCGAACCGTTCGACCGCGAGTTCATCAAGGTGATGAATGAGGATCACGACATGGCCCTCGTGTTGTTTCAGGGCGAAGCGAATGGCGGCGTTGATCCGGCGCTGCGCGCGTTCGCTGCATCGACGCTGCCGCTGATCGAGGCGCACCTCGCGCACGCAAAGGCGCTGAAGTGAAAATCGTCCTGACGCTCCTGCTCGCGCTTCCGCTGTTCGCCGATCGCCTGTACGTCTCCAACGAGCGCTCCGGCACGATTCAGATCATCGACACCTCCACCGATCGCGTGATCGGCACCGCCAAGATCGGCGATCGCCCGCGCGGGCTCGCGCTGTCGCCCGACGGCAAGCGTCTCTATGCCGCGGTGAGCTGGTGGCGCGACGGCAAACGCGCGCGAACGGGCCAGGAACGCATCGCCGCATTCGATGCGCAGACGTTGAAATTGATTCGCGATTACGCGTCCGGAACCGATCCGGAATGCGTGGCGGTTTCCACCGACGGGGCACGCCTTTACATCTCGAACGAAGACGCCGGAACCGCGTCGATCATCGATGCCGGCACGGGAAAGCACCGCGCCACGCTCGTCGTCGGCACTGAGCCGGAGGGAGTGACGGCGAGTCCGGACGGCCGTTGGGTGTATGTCACCGCCGAAACGAGCAACGTCGTGACCGTGATCGACACGAAGCAGGAGCGCGTGGCGGCGAATATCCTGGTCGATCCGCGTCCGCGCGTCTCGATCTTCACCAAGGACGGAAGCCGTGCGTGGGTCAGCGCGGAGATCGGCGGCACGGTGCAGCTCGTCGACGCAAAGAAACATCGCATCGTGAAACGCGTCCGTCTCGGCCCCGCCGACAAGCCGGTCGGGATGGTGCTCTCGCCGGATGAGAAGCGACTGTACGTGGCCACCGGCCGCGGCAACGGCGTCGCCGTCGTGGACACGGTGTCCATGCGTGTGATCGCGACGATCCCGACAGGTGTTCGCGTATGGGGCATCGCCCTCACCCGCGACGGCCGCAAGCTCTACGCGGCGAACAGCCTTTCGAACACCATCTCGGTCATCAATACGGCCACGAACCGCGTCGTGAAGACGATCAAAACGGATGACGGACCGTGGGCGCTGGTGAGTCAGCGATAGACATTTCCTTCAACACCCACTCATCGGGATCGAGCAACACCTCCGACGGGCGCGACTCGCTCTTCAGTTCAAATCGCTCGGTGCGCTCGTCGATGACGACGTTCTCGCGATGCGCTACGTTTTCGCCGCGGAGCTCGATCACGACGGGAACACGGAAGATCGTGCCGCTCTGCTTTTGCGTGACTTCGAGCGCCACTTTGCCGTCCTGCCACGTCCATGACGTGGCGAAGACCGGATGGCCGCGCTCGAAGATCCATTGTTGGAAGAACCAATCGAGCGGTTGCCCCGCGTGGCGCTCCATGATCACGCGCAGCTCGCCCGTCGACGCGTTGCGGTCGCGATAGGCATCGTAGTAATCACGCACCGCTGCGAAGAATGCACGATCGCCCATGAGGCCGCGCAGCATGTGCAGCACCCACGCGCCCTTGTCGTACGTGAAGCCGCCGAGGAGCCTGGAAAGGTCGGTGATGGTGGGATCGTGAATGGCGCGCGGGCTCTTGCGCTGCGCCTCGAGGTAATCGTTGCGGTCCTTGCGCATCCGCTCGAGGAACTTCGCGCGGCCATCCGCATGCTCGAAGAAGAGATTGCAGAAATACGTGGCGAAGCCTTCGCTGAGCCACAGGTCATGCCATTCGCGCTGCGTGACCGAGTCGCCGAACCATTGATGGGCAATCTCGTGCGCGGCCAGCGGCTCCAAGGACGCCTCGCTGCCGATGCGCTTCTCGTCGAGAAAAATCGCGCTCGCGTTTTCCATCCCGCCGAACTTCGTGGATGACTCGACCAGCGCGAGCTTGTCGTAGGGATACGGGCCGATGGTCGAGGTGAAGTACGCGAGTATCTGCGGCACGCGTCCGAACTGCATGGCGCCGCGCTCGCGATCGCGCGGATACAGCCAGTACGTGATGGAATCAACCGGAGCGACGAGCTCGAAATCCGTAGCTCCGATGACCATGCAGTGCACCGGAATGGGAGTCGATTCGCTCCAGTGCGTGCGCTTCGTGCCGTCCGGCAGGACCGTCGTCGATTGCATCGAGCCATTGGCGATGACGTCGAACGCGGCCGGAGCCGTGACGAGAAACTCGACGGTCGCCTTGTCGGAGGGGTGATCGATCGATGGAATCCAGTAATGCGCGCGGTTCGGCCAGTTGTCGGCGAACACGCCCGCGTCGCCGTGTTTCGTATTCTGGAGAAAGAGCCCATCGGCCGGTTTGCCGTGATAGCGGATGGCCACGCGAAACGGCTCCGCGGTTTCCCGCGCCGTGGTGATGGTGAGCCGGTCTTTGTCGCGCGCGTAACGCGCCGGCTTGCCGTCGAGGGTGACGGCGTCGACGGTCAGGCCGGCGAAGTCGAGCTGCAGTTGATCGAGCGTCCGGGCAATCGGACGGATGGTGAGCTCGGCCGTCGCGTCGATCTCCGTGCCTTTGATGGTGATGTCGATGCGGTAGTGCAGCACGTCGACGCTCGCGCCGATCGGAAACGCCAGGAGAACGAGGACGACCGCTCTCAGAAGCATCGGTGCAGGATACGCCGTCGCTCCAGACGGGGTTGTATGCTGCCTCTCGTCATGCACGTCCTCGCTCTCATCGTCGTCCTGGCCGACGTGCAGTCGGTCTCCGACGCCGAACGTGCCGCCGTGCAGATCGCCGCCGACTATCTGAGCCGCGGGCCTGCAGCCGTCGCGGAACAACTCGCGGTGACGTCGCCGCTGCGCAAGCTCGCACCCGCCGAGCAGCTCGCCGATCTCGAGGTGCGACTCGGCCCGTATCGCGGCGCGCAGTGGGAACTGAAGACTGCCACCAGGAAAGGCTTTGCGGTTTTCGCCGTCACCTATCCCGCCGGATTCGAGGATCACATCGCGTTCGACCTCGTCAACGAAGGTGGGGCGTTCAAAGTCGGCGACGTGCGGTTTCTGGCGTTGGCGGCGGAGAATGCGGCAACCCCTCATCCGCCTTCGGCACCTTCTCCCCTCGTGGAGGGGAGAAGGCTACCGATCGCGCTTCCTGTCGTTGCGGCGGCGCTCGTTGCGATGCTCGTCACCGCTACGCTCATTCAGGCCATGCGGCACAAGCGTGTGCGTGCGCTGATCGGAGTTACAGTCGCCATGGCGATCATCGGCGCCGTGCTGATCATCGGCGACGTCCGCCTCCGCAGTCGCAAGGTCAACATGGCGTCAGTCGCCCCGAAAGCGTCCGCGGGACCCGTATCACTCGCCTCGCTGCTGCCGATGCGACGTGCGCTGTGCGAAGGCACCGGCGACGTCGCCGCCGCATATCGCTCCGTCGATCGCACATCGGGCCGCGGCGCGATCGCCGACCTCTGGAAGATCGAAGCGGACCTGCTGCAGACCAGCGCTGCGCCCGCAAAGTCAGCGCTTGCGAATTTTCGGATGCCGTACGACAGGCCGCTCGCGGAGCTGCTGCGCGGCCGCCTCGCATTGCTCGAGAACGACGCCGTCACTGCCGCACTGGCATTCGAGAACGCGATGCAGCTCAGCGCCGGCAGCGACGCATTGCTCTTCGAAAACGCCGAGCTCCTCTACAGCCTCGGCTTCGAAGACCGCGCGAAGGAATACTACGAAAAACTCGCCGCGCTCGGCTCGCGTGAAGCCGACGTCTACTACGCGCTCTCCGCCATCGCCGCCGAAGCGATGAAGGACGAAGATGCCGAGAAGTACCTGCGTCGCGCATGGGCGATGCGTCCCGTCGAGCGCGCGCAACTCATGGGCACCGGCTCATTCTGGGCGATGGTGCGCCGTCCCGGCGTCGCGCAACTGATCGGCTTCAGCGCGCCATCCGAACGTCTCGTGGCATCGCCGAACACCGGCAAACGCGCGATTCGTCTGCCGGCCGGAGCCGAGTCGCGCACGTCCGGCGAATACCTGCAGATCGCGATCGGCGAACAGCAACTGCGCATCCCCGGTGGGGCCGAACTCGCGCCGATCGGCACGCCTGCCGTCGAAGCAACCGTGTGGGCGGAAGCGGAACGCGAGCGCCGCCTCTCCGATCTGCAGGCGCTGCTCGCCGTCGGCACGAACGCCGCCGCGTACGCGCAACCCGCGCTGCGCGAGCGCATCAGCGGAACCGCGGAAGTCCTCGCGACGCGCAACCGCTGGGCCGATCTCGTGAAGCTCACCGAAGGCCTGTCTCCTGCGGCCGAGCACGTGCCGCCGTCGATCTTCTTCCTGCGCAGCGTCGGCCTGCAGCGCGTGCAGCGCGGCCCTGAAGCGCGGCAGTTGCTGACACAAGTCGCGACGAGCCGCGTCCTGCAACGCAGGCGCGATGCGAACGAGCTGATGCAGCTCGCCGAGCTCTTTTCCGGCCACGATCTCTTCGACGCGTCGGTCAAGATGTACGACCGCGCCGCGCGCATCGAGCCGAGCACCGCCATCGACGATCGCGTGCGGCAGATTCGCATGAACCAGCGTCTGGCGACCAGCTATTCGACGCGCAGGACGCCGCACTTCGAGATTCACTTTCCGCCCGACGTCAGCATCGCCGGCGCGGAGCGCCTCGGCCAGATTCTCGAGGACGAGTTCCGGCGGCTGCAGTCGTGGATCCCGGTCTCGAACATGCCGATGGTGGTCGTGAATGTGGTGTGGTGGCAGGAGTTCCGTTCGACCTACACCGGCAGCGACTACATCCTCGGTTTCTACAACGGCAAGATCACACTGCCGTTTGCCGGCGTGGACGTGCGTTCGGAGATCATCCCTATCCTCGCGCACGAGCTCGCGCACGCGATGATCGCGCACGCGACGGCCGATCAGGCGCCGCGCTGGTTCCACGAAGGCTTTGCGCAACGCGTGCAAGGCAGCCGCTACTCCGCGAACGCATTCAACATGTACGACGATGACAAGCTGTTGCCGCTGGCGCTGCTCGACGCCGTGCTCTCCGGTTCGCCCGATCCGGAGATGATCGGCGCGGCGTACATCGTCTCGCAGACCGACATCCGCTTCATCGAAGCGAAACTCGGCCGCAGCGGGCTGCACAAGATGCTGGCCGCATTTCGCGCCGGTGCGACGACCGAGGAAGCAATCCGCGAAGTGTTCCGGAAGCCGATGCCGGAGGTAGAGCGGGAGCTGCGGGAATGGGGGCGGAGTGAGCGGAGAGTGTTTGAAAACTGAGTACCTCGTGCCGGGTTCCTCGGGTTCCTCGGGTTCCTCGGGGTTCCTCGGAGGGGAGAAGCCCAGAAAACCACCCCGAGGAACCCGAGGGACCCGAGGAACCGAGGAACCCGAGGAACCGAGGAACCCGAGGCACTCATGTTCGACGTAAAGCCGAGTCCCATCGATGGCAAGGGCGTGTTCGCGCGCGCCGCGATCCGCGCGCGCCGCAAGGTCGGCGAGCTGCAGGGCACGATCATCACGCGCAGGGAAGCGCGGCGCCGCGCGCGCATGTCGCGGCGCATTGCCATCGTCGAGTTCGAAGACGGCATGGCCCTCGACGCGCACGACGACGTTTGCTTCCGCTACGTAAACCACTGCTGCACGCCGAACACGTACATGCGGCGCATCGCGCATCGCGTCGAGTTCTACGCGCTTCGCGACATCGCGCCGGGTGAGGAGCTGACCTGCGATTACGGCGAGACGCACCATGAAGGAGCGCTGCCGTGCCGCTGCGGAAGCGAGCGGTGCAGGCGCCGTCTCTGACGGATGAGAGTCATTTCGCCCACGGGTCGAGCGAGCGTGCGAATGCGCGAAGCTGATCGTCGGTGAGCTTGTCGAGCTGCGGAAGCAGCGGCCTGGTGATGTCGAGACCGCGGATCTCCGCAGCGTGAGCTGTCATCCACTTCACGAACTCGCGGTAGATGCGGTGATTCGCTTTGCCGTGACCGGTGTCGGCACCGACGCCTCGGTCCGTGATGCCGCCGGCCAGGGCCCGACGCGGGGACGGAGCGAGCGCGATCTCGGAGAGCTTCGCCCGGTATTCGAGCTCCGCATCGAAGCGAAGGATGCCGCCGTATTTCTTATCGATGGCGTGGCGCCCTTCATGCGCTCGAAACGAAGAGGTGAAGATGTCCTCGCGCACACGGGCGATGAAGGCATCGCGCAACGCATCCCCTTCCAGCCTGCGCCCCTTCAACTCCGCGAGGAGCTGCTCGTTCGCCTGCATGCGCAGGCGCATCGACAGGCCGGGCATCGGCGCGATGGGCGTGGTCGCCGCGAGTTGGTCGTCGCGACGCGATTCTTCCGCCGCTTCGCGAAGCTCCTTCTCGCGCGTCTCGGGGTCGGTGATCGAAAGCCACTCCGAGATCGCACCGTCAGCGTAGGCGGGACGCACCTGATAAATCTCTCCTTCGCCGTGCCACCCGCCGTCCTGCGATCCTCCATCGGTCGCCCAGCCGAGGAATCCGTTCGAGGTCATCGCGTCGAGGACGACGAAGCGGAAGGGAGCCTTACGGCCGTACTGCTCGACGTCCATCGTCTCGTCGAGGATGGCGTGGCCGAGGTGCAGGTCGAGGACGTCGTTGGTCTTTCCGACTTTCGAGTACGTGCCGAAGCGCCGCTCGAGGTCCTCGATCAACTCTTTCTCCGAGCGGTTGGGGAGTTGCTTGCCGAAGTTCGCCCACTCTGACTCGACCGCCTTGCGAAATGCGCGCGCATCGCCTTTGCCGCGCGGGACGTCGCGATAGTGACTTCGCGTTGCCTTGTCGATTGCTTCGAGAGTCGTGGCGTACCCGATGATGGTGCTCACTTCCTCGTCGTGGGGCGATCTTCTCCGTCGCGCACGGGTCGCGGAGGAGCGTGGCCGCCTGGGGAAAGAAACGCGCGCGTGCCAGGGCCAGCGCGATCGTGCGTCGCTGCGCGGCGGGCGAGCCGTTACCGCGCCAGGTCGGGAGCTCGCGTTCGAGAACGCTCACCGCCGGGGCGATGGCGCTCGGGACGCTCGTCAGCGGCGACAGTCCGTAGTACCAGCGCACTCCCTGGAATGCGGCGGCGCCGTCGCCGGCGAGAATTGCGGCGTCGATGAGCGTCAGCGACGGATCGAGGAACGGACCGTCTTTCTCGATCCGCTCGCGGAGCGCTTGCACCGTCGGAGCGAGTTCAGTCGAGGCCGCACATTTGCCGGACATCCGCGCGTCGCGAATGGGAATCAGAATGGCGCGAGCCGCGGAAACAGTCGCACCGATTCGCTCCCCCCTTCTCTTCGCGGCGCTTTGCGCTTGAACCGCGGCGACATGAGCGGCGGCGAAGTCGCGGGTGAGCTCGGTCTCCATCCGCGCTCGTTCGAGAAGTGACGAAGCGTCCGTGCGCGCTTTCAGAATCGCTCGTGCGGCGTTTGCGTCTCCGAAGATCTTCCATTCGATGTGCGCGGAGCGCGCGGCGGCGCGCGCGCTCCGATCGGGATCGGTTTCCGATCGAATCGCGTGCCGATACAAATCTGCGGCGCGCCGGAAATCGTACTGCGACACCGCCACCTGGGCGGCATCAAACGCCGGTTGCGTCGCTTCGGACGCTTGATCGCCACAAGCTCCGAGAATGACGATGACGAAAAGGAGGACCGGGGTCGTGGGCCGTTGCATGGACTCAAGATGGGCGCGCGCGTCGCCGGGCGCTTGTACTCGCTACGCGTGCTGGAATGCGCTCAACATGCGCGGCGATATTCGGTCGGCGTGACTCCGGCGAGGCGGCGGAACGTGCGAGCAAAATGGCTCTGATCGGCAAATCCGCAATCGAGGGCGACGTCGCTCAGCGCCGCTCCGGCAGCGATGCGGTTCTTCGCGTGCTCCACGCGCAGATCGCGCACGAAATCGCCAATCGTCCGTCCGTAGTGCCGACGGAACGCGCGCACGAGATGCGTAGGGTGAATATCGACCGCCGCCGCGAGATCCGAGAGAGGAAGCGGCTCGTGAAACCGCTCCGAAACTGTGGCGTGGACTTCCTTGAGCCAACTCGGCACGCGCGTGGATGAGCTGTCCTGCTGCCGATGCAACTCAGCGATCAGCTCGAGGGCCAGCCCTTCCAGCATGAGCGGGGAATGATCGTCGCCATCGATGAGCTCCCGCACCATGCGATCGGCGACGGCGACGATATTCGTCGCCTGAACGATGGTCGGACGTTCGAAAAATGAACCGCGGCCGATGAGCGCGCGCAGCCACGCTGTCTCGAACTCGATCTTCATGCACCGCGCGTCGTCCCGGCCGAAGCGATCGGCGTGGACTTCTCCAGCGCCATGGACGATCAACGCACGCGTTCCGCACTGGCGAGTCTCGCGCCGCAGGAGCTGTCGGAACGTTCCGCGAGCGACAAACGTGACGTAAGTCTGCTCATGCAGATGCCACGGCAATTCTGTACCACCCGCGTAGTCGGTGACGGAGAGGGTAAACGCACCTACCGTGCGGATGCAGCGCGGCTGGCTGGGCAACCCCTGAGGACCGATCACGAACGGCTATACGAACTGATGCGTTGCGGGTTTCCGAGATCGACGCCGCCTGCAGAAGGAGCGGTGCCGTGCCGCTGCGGAAGCGAGCGGTGCAGGCGCCGTCTCTGACGCCTGCACCAAGGAGAAATCATTTCTACGGTTGTTCGATCTGAAGGCCGTACGCGTGCACCTGGGTGCAGCCCTGGGCATCCGTCGCTCGTACGAAGATGGTGGGGAAACCCGGTTCGCTCACCTTTCCTTTGAGCGACCCATCGCTCTTGAGCCTGAGGCCATCGGGAAGCGGAAAGTTGCCCGCGTCGAAGACCTCGAACGTGTAAGGCGCCGTGCCGCCGATCGCCTCGATCTGTGTGCTGTAGTGCTGGCCGACGAAAATCATCGGAACACTCTCGGTCAGGATCGTGAAGGTCTCGCACTGGCCGAACATCGGTGTGGCACAGAGAAGAAGGACTGCAACGAAGAGGATCTTTCGCATGGGGGTCTGCATCTCCTTTCGCCGTCACATTAGCCGCAGCGCGGGAGCGCAGTCATCCCGTAATTCTGGAAAGAGCGCCGGCATCCCTGACGGATGCCGGCGCCGGACGGCAAATTACTACTGCGACGAGAGCTGCGCCGCGGGAACGATCACCAGCTCGACGCGCCGGTTCTGCTGGCGGCCCGCTGCCGTGTCGTTCGACGCGATCGGCGAGCTTTCGCCCTGGCCGGAGATGGTGACGCGCGCAGACGGCAGGCCGCGCGCGGCGAGGTAGTCTCGCACCGCGGCCGCACGCTTCTCGGACAGCGCCTGATTCAGCGCGTCGCTGCCGACGCTGTCGGTGTGGCCTTCGATCTCGATCCGCGCGTCTGGATTGAGGCGCAACTGATCGGCGATCTTCGAGAGGGTGTTCTTCGCGCCCGGCTTGAGCACGGCCTTGCCCGTATCGAAGAAGAGTCCGGGCAGCGTCACGATGAAGCCGCGATCGCTGGTGCGGGTCTGCGCGAGCTTGGAGAGCTCGGTCTGCATCGCTTCGACGCGCGCGCGATTCGCTTCATCGCGCCGCGCCAGCTCGTCGCGCGCCTTCGCGAGCTCTGCTTCGCTCTGCGTGGCACGCGCCTGCTGCTCGGCGACCTGCTGCCGCAACTCGGTGGCCTGCACTTCGAGCTCGTTGCGGCGGCGTTCCGCTTCCGCGATCGCGGCCGCGCGCGCACTCTCCGCTTCGACGCGCGCGCGCTCGGTGGCCTCACGCTCCGTCGTCAGGCGCTGCAACTCGGTGCGCTGGCGGTTCAACTCTTCTTCACGCTGCGCGAGCACTTCCGCCGTGAGTCGTCCCTCGGAACGCTCGCGATCGAGATCGCGCTGCAACACATCGATCTGATTGGACATCGACATCTCGCTGAGCCGCTCGCGCTCCTGCAGCGAGCGCAGCGTCAGCGCCTGGTCCTCGACCTGCCGGCGCAGTTGCTCCGCTTCGATGCTGGTGGCGCTGCCTTCGACGAGCGAGGCCTGGTAGCGCTGCATCAGATCGTCGTAGTTCCGCTCCGCCGCGATGCGCGCATTGCGGTCTTCGTCGAAACGTGCACGCAACTGCGCGTCGGTCTGCGCCACCTGCTGCCGCAGCTGTTCGAGCTCGGCCTGCTCGGCCTGGCGATTGGCCGACTCGCTCGCGAGTTGCGTGCGCAACTCGGCGGCCTGCCGCTCCGCCTCGAGGCGGCGATTCTGTTCTTCTTTCGCGCGAGTGTCGGCGACCTGCTGCGCGAACCGCGTGCGCTCGCCGCGCAACGCGATCAGGCGCGGTGTCACCTCGTTGCGGCGCGCGATGTACTCGGCGCGGCGCGCCTGCATCTCGGCGATGTACGCGAGGTGATCGGCGCTCGCGTTCTGCTTGTTGTCATCCGCCAGACGACGCGCGGTTTTCAGCGTCTCTTCGGCCTGCTTCAGTTCGGTCGCCGCAACGAGGTCGCCACCCGCGGCGCGTGCGCTCTTGAGGTGGTTCTCCGCGACGATGACCCGGTCCATCGAAGTGAGGCCGCGGCTGATGCTGCCGGGCGGGTCGTACAGCGTCACGGTCGACGCCGTGCCGCCGAAGTTGCTGATGTCGGTGCGCAGGTTCCGCACCTCCGTGTTCGATGCGATCAGCAGCGCCTGCGCTTCCGCGGCGCGTGCAGCGTGACGCGCTTCGACGGCGCGCAGCATCGCATCCTCACGCAGGTCGCGTTTCTGGTCGTTCCACTTCGCGCGCGCCTGCCGGACCTGCATCAGCGCCTCGTCGTAGAGCGCCTTCGCCAGGATCGGCGCATTCACGGCCTCCGCCGAAGCGAGCGCCGACTCGGCCATCGAAAGGTCCGTCTGCGCTTTCATCTTTTCGCGATCGGCCGCCGACTGCGCCCCCGCCGGGATCGCGATCGACAGCCCGAAAACAACTGCCCAAACAGCTATCGAACGATGTAGTTGAGATCTCATGGTCATCCTTTCCACCGGCACACCATTGGCCGGCTGGTCACTCGAAGGTGAGTGCAAGAAGGTGACCGGGCTGCTGCAAGCAGGCGCTACTTTCCGGCGCGCATGAGCTCGCGCGATTCTTCGATCAGCGTGTCGATGTGCTCCTGCCGCTGCACGATGTTGCCGCCGGGCGAAGAGCCGGTGCGGATCGCATTGTCGAGGTCAGCGACGAGACTGCGCAGATCGCTCATCGCGTTACGCACTTTTGCACAGGACTCGCGCGGGCAATTGCACTTCGACTCGGCGATCGAGATCCGCGAATCGACGCCCGCGCGGAAGGTCGACCACGCGTCGATGTCGTAAGGCGGATTGACGAAGCGGACGAGGCCGCTGCCCCACTGTTCCGACGCGCGCTCCGCCTCACCCGAGCACGAATCGTCGCCGAGCTGCGAGATCGAGACGCGCGATTCGCCGCCGAGCTTCTGCTGCTTCATCCACGGCAGGAACACGCGCCACGCGAACACCACCAGGCCGAGGATGAGGAGCCATTTGACGATGCGGCCGAAGTCCACGAGGGCGATTGTAGCGTGAGGCGGTTCCTCGGGTTCCTCGGGGTTCCTCGGAGTTCCTCGGGGAGAAGAAAATCCGCTCCGAGGAACCCGAGGAACCCGAGGAACCCGAGGACCCGAGGAACCCGAGGAACCCGAGGAACCCGAGGAACCCGAGGAACCCGAGGAACCCGAAGAACCCGAGGAACCCGAGGAACCCGAGGGACCCGAGGAAACCCGAGGAACCCGAGGAACCCGAGGAACCCGAGGAACCCGAGGAACCCGAGGAACCCGAGGTACTTACTTGGCGGTGCTCGCCTGATAGAACACCGTCTGCCAGCGCCCCTCGCGGTGCACCCACACTGACGTCGCGTACGCCTCCCATGGGAACGAGATCCCCTTCACGCGATACGACACGATGAAGACGTGCGGATCGGCGTGGATGAAGCGCCAGTCGCTCAGCTCGAACTCCGCGGGGGGAAGCGGCGGCGCAGAGAACACGTCCGCGCGCGTCTTGCGATGCACGCCGCCCTGCACGTCACTGCCGTATTCGACGGAGACGAAGTCGTCCGCGAAGAGGGCGAGGAACGCTTCCCGGCTGCCGAGGGAGGAAGGATTCCACTTCGAGGTTTCGAGGCGCTGGATCTCGGAGTCGGATGCCGCGATGCGCGCCGGTGAGGTGGCGCAGGCGGACAGCAACAGCAGTACGGAAAAAGCGGCGATCGTGCGCGTCATGCACGATTCGCAATTCTCAATCCGCGCCAGCACCCCTCACCCTCGCGGGGGAGAGGGCTGGGTGGCGGGGTGGCAGATCAGGATCAGAGACAGCGGCTGCCGGCGCTCCGGATGCAACGGCTCGCGCACCTCCGCGATCACGAATCCCGCCTCGGCGAGAAGGCGCGACCACGACTCGAGCGTGCGAAAAAACCAGGGCATCGGCTCCGGCCATTCGCCTTCGAAAGCGGCAAAGTTCTCGACTCGCCAGCCATCTTCGTACGGCGCGGGCGAGAAGACGGGATGCACGGTCTGGATGACCAGCGCGCCACTGGGCTGCAGTAACGCCCGGATCGCACGGAGCGGCAGCGTTTCCTCCAACAGCGAAAAGTTCGCCACCACGACGTCGAACGTTTCATCGAGTTTCAGCTCGTCGTACGCCAGCGCGTGAAACGTTCCGCCGCCTGATTCGCGCGCGCGATCGATGAGCTCGCGCGAGGCGTCGACGCCCGTGGCCATGACGCCGCGCGATGCAAGCTCGCGCGTGAGCCATCCCTCGCCGCAGCCGAGATCCAAGACCATCTGGAGCGACGGGTTCTTAGCCCGTCGGCCACCTTCGACGGGCTGAGAGCCCGTCGCTCCAGATAGCCAATCCATCACGGCTTCGACGATGGCCGCGTTCGTGGCGAGACGGCGGCTCTCGATTTTTTCTTCGCGCACCGCGGCGCTCCACGCATCCGCGTTCGCGCTCCAACTGCGGCGAAGTCGTTCCGAGTTATCGCTCATCTTGCGCTGTTCGCCTCTCGCAGCAATTTTTCCACCGGCTCGGCAATCCGCTCCGCCATCAGCGCATAGCCGCGCGCGTTCGGATGGATCTCGTCGCTCTTGAGCGTGCGGTCGGTGAGAATGCCTTTCATCACGCCGTCGATCAGCAGGCAGCTTTCGTCGTCGGCAACGCGCTCGTACATCGACGCGTAATTCGCGTTGAGGCTCGGGAAGGAGAAGCCGAGCAGCACGACCATCGCACCCGCTTCCTGAGTCTTTTTCACGATGGTCCGCAAGTTCGCTTCGGTCGTCGCGATGGCCTCGCCGCGGAGGTAGTCGTTGCCGCCGAGACCGATGATGACCATGCGCGGGTTGTTCGCCAGAACCGTGTCGATCCGCGCCAGCGCCGACGACGTCGTATCGCCGCTCACGCCTGCATTCTCGATCGGAACGCCGAGATGTTCGGCGACGAGCGAGGGGTAGTCCTCGCCTGCGCCCGCGCCGTAACCCGCGGTCAGCGAATCGCCGAAGCTGATGATCGCGGAGTTCGGCGACGCGAGATTTTTGACGCGCTCATACGGAGATGGCCAGAGCAGCCACGCGGCGACGATCGCGGCGACCCCGGCGGCGATCGCCTGCTTCTTCCGCTTTGCCATATTGGTCATGCGCAAACTTCTCACATTCATGGTCCTCACGGCGAACATCGTATTCGCCGCGGAGAACGGCTGCTGGACATGGCCGATCGCGATCAGTTCGCACGCTATGCGGAGCTCAACGATCCCGACAACGCGGAGCTGAAGAAAACGACCGCGCGCGTCAATGACGAGAACATCGTCGAGTTCGAGGGGATCATCGCAAGAGTCGGCTGGCCGGGAAAATCACTGGTCGGCACGAAGGCGTCCGGCGAAGGGCTGCCGCAGGTTTACCGCACGCAGTTCCACCAGGTGGATGGCGAATGGGTGCCGCGGCCGATCGAAGACGAAGCGAACGTCGACGCGCGGCGGAAGAGCGTCGGACTGGGACCGCTGGCCGAGTATCACGCGCTGTTCAAACAGATGCACGCGCGGAAGGCGAAAGAGTAGGCGGGTTCCTCGGTTCCTCGGCAATCGCCGAGGAACCCGAGGAACCGCAGTCATCACGCTTCTACGGCGTTGCCCACCATCTCCTCATCTTCCACGCGCGCCGGACGGCGGTGGCGGAACCACTCCTGCACGTCGTCGAACAATGAGTAGAGCACCGGCGTCGCGAGCAGCGTGAGCAGCAGCACGAGCGTCTGACCGCCGATGATCGTCGCGCCGATGGCGCGGTTCGTCGCCGCACCCGCGCCGCTCGACACGACCAGCGGGATCATGCCGGCCACGAACGCGATCGTGGTCATCAGGATCGGACGCAGACGATCGCGGTTCGCCTCGCGGATCGCGTGCGCGCGCTCCATGCCGCGCTCGCGAAGCTGATTCGTGTGATCGACCTGCAGGATCGAGTTCTTCTTCACGATGCCGAACAGCACCACGATGCCGAGGGCCGAGAAGATGTTGACGGACTCGTTGAGCAGCACCAGCGAGAGGATCGCGAACGGCACCGTCATCGGCAGCGAGAGCAGGATCGTGATCGGGTGGACCCAGCTTTCGAACTGCGCCGCGAGAATCAGGTACATGAAGATGATCGACAGCGCGAAGGCGAGCATGAAATTCACGCCCATCTCCTGCTGCTCCTTCGCGCGGCCGGTGAAGCCATACGAGAAGCCCTTGGGCATGTTCAGCTCTCGGGCCTTCTGCTCGAGCAGCGCCATGACCGCGCCCGACGAGTTGCCGGGCTGCATGTTCGCGAGCACCATGACCATGCGCCGGCGGTTGTAGCGGTTGATGACGGACGGGCCGGTGCCCTCTTCCATCAACACGAGGTCGTTGAGCTTGACGTTGCGGCCGGTCGCGGACGGCACTTCGATCTGCGAAATGCCGGCGATGTTGCGGCGCGCGGCTTCATCGGCGCGCACGTGCACTTCGTACTCTTCGCCGCCCTCGTAGTAGCTCGTGGCCTGCTGGCCGCCGACCAGCACGTTCAGCGTCGCGGCGAGATCCTGCACGCGCACGCCGAGGTCGGTGGACTTGTCGCGGTCGATGCGCACTGCGAGCTCCGGCTTGCCGACGATGAAGTTCGTATCGACGTCCGTCGTCCCCAGCTTTGGATCCTTGATCGCGTCGGTGAGCTGGCGCGCGTATTTGTCGAGCGCGTTCAGATCCGGGCCGCCGATCCAGAACATGACTTCCGCGTCGGTGCCGCCACCGAACTCGTTCACCGGCGCGACCTGCGTGCGCAAATTGAGGCGCTGATACGCGGGGAGGACGTCGGTGCGCACGCGATCCATGATCGTGTACTGATCGTCGCGCTCGGCAGCGTTGTCGAGCAGCTTCACGTAGATGGTGCCGAGGTTGAGCGTCTGCTGCGGATCGTCACCGATGGTGACGACCGTGTTCTCGACGCCTTTCATCTTGCGCACACGCGAGGCGATCGACTCGAGGATCGTAGCGGTGGTGTCGACGCTCGCACCCTCCGGCGCGCGCACGGTGACGGCGAACTGCCCTTCATCGTCGTACGGGAGAAATGTGGAGTCGACGATCATGAACAGCGGCACCGTCGAGAAGAACACCAGGATCATCAGCACGACGATCGCCCAGCGGTGCGCCATCGACCAGTCGAGCAGCTTGAGGTAGGTCTTCTCGATGATCGCGTACAGTCCTTTGTCGCGCGTGCCTTCGTGATGCAGGTCTTCGCGGCGCAGGTAACGCGACGCCATCATCGGCGTGAGCGTGAACGACACCAGCAGCGACACAGCGATGGCGAAGGCCATGGTCACGCCGAACGAGAACATGAAGCGTCCGACGATGCCGGCCATGAACGCGACCGGCAGGAAGACGACGATCAGCGACATCGACGTCGCCATGACGGCCAGGCCGACTTCCTTCGTCCCCTCGACGGCCGCCTGCGCCGGCGACATCTTCTTCTCTTCCATGTGCCGGAAGATGTTCTCGAGCACGACCACCGCGTCGTCGATGACGATGCCGACCGCCAGCGTCAACGCGAGCAGGGTGATGATGTTCAGCGTGAAGCCCATGTACGCCATCGCCGCGAACGTGGCGATGAGCGAGCTGGGGATCGCAACCGCCGCGATGAGCGTCGGTCGCGATTTCCTCGCGAAGTACAGGAACATGCCCACGCCGATCGCGAGCGCCGTCAGCAATTCGACGATGCGCGGCAGCGCGATGGCGTGGCCCCAAACGAGCGCGTAGAGCAGCAGCGTCGAGCCGACCATCAGCAGCACGGTCCAGAAGCGCGGGCTCGAAAGGAAGAGCCAGACGATGAGCGCCGCGAAGATCGAGCCGAGGATGAGGTGCTCTTTCACCGCGCCGACCGCGGCCAGGACGAACTGCGACTGGTCGCGAATCACGTCCAGCTTGTAGCCCGCCGGGATCTGCGGACGGATCTCTTCGATGCGTTCCTTGATGCCCTCGACGACTTCGATGGCGTTGGTACCGGACTGTTTGCGAATCTGCACGACCACCGCGGCCTTGCCGCCCACCGTCGCCGACGACTCGACTTCGGCCATGCTGTCTTCGATGCGCGCAACGTCGCGGATGCGCACCGGCGTCCCACTCACGTTGGACACCGGGATGTTCCCGAACTCCTCGGGCGAGGTCACGCGGCCATACGTGCGCAGCGTGAGATCGCGCAGCCCCTGCTCGACCTTGCCGCCCGGGATCTGAATGTTCTGCGCCTGCAGCGCGGCCACGACGTGCGCGGCCGTGAGACCTTGCGCGGCGAGCTTCGCATTGTCGATGACGACGTTGATCTGCCGCGGGCGCGCGCCGATCACCAGCACCTGTCCGACGCCGGTCACCGTTTCGAGGCGGCGGCGCAGGTCCTTGTCGACGTACTCGGAGATGTCGCGCTGTGAGCCCGGACCGGACACGGCGATGGTGACGACCGGGATCGCGCCCGGATCGAAGTTCTGCACGATCGGCGGATCGGCATCCGTCGGCAGGTCGCCGAGGACGGTCGAGATCTTGTCGCGCACTTCCTGCGTCGCGACTTCACGGTCCTTCTCGAGCACGAACGAGATCATGACCACGGACACGTTCTCGGACGAGAACGACGTCAGCTCGTTGATGCCGCTGATGGTGTTGACCGATTCCTCGATCTTGTCGGTGAGCTCGGTCTCGATCTCTTCCGGCGCCGCGCCGGGCAGCACCGTCGTCACGATGACGAACGGAAACTCGACGTTCGGAAAGCGATCGACGCCGAGCTTGAGATACGAGAACGCACCGATCACGACCAGCGCGAGGATGATCACCGTCGCGAAGACGGGGCGGCGGACACAAATTTCTGCGAGTTTCTGCATGAGTAGCTCCGTGTCATCCCGACCGTACGGCTCGCCATCTGGTGGCGTACGCTCGGGATGACATCAATCGAGTTTCGTTTCAACGCGCGCGAACAGTCCCGGCCGCAGCCGGCCGTCGCGGTTGGCGAACTCCGCTTCCGCGAACATTGTGCGCGTCTTCGGATCGATGACGCCGCCCACGGTCTTGATGGTGCCCTCGAACGTCTCGCCGGCGTACGGATCGACGCGCGCGGTCACGCGGTCGCCGACGCCGATCTTGCCGAGGAAACGCTCAGGAACCTGAAAGCGGAGCTTGAGCGGTGAGAGCTGCACGACGACGAACGCAACGCCGCCGTCGCCGAGGCGGGCACCGACTTCGGTGCGCTTCTCGGCCACGATGCCGGTGACGGGCGCGCGCAGCGTCGAGTCGGCGATCTGCTGGCGCAGCAACGAGACCTGCGCGGCCGCAGCGGAGTACGCGGCGTTCGACTGCTCGAACATCGCCTGCGAGCGATCGAACGTCGCCTTGGGGATCGAGTTCTTGCCGACCAGTTCGCGCTTGCGCTCGAGATCGCGCGCCGCTTCATCACGCACTGCTTTCGCGCGTGCCACTTCGGCATTGGCGGCCTGCAGATTCAGCCGCAGGTAATCATTCTCGAGCTGCAGCACGGGCTGACCGCGCGTGACGCGCGAGCCTTCGGCGACGTACATCTGAGCGACGCGGCCGGGAAGCTTCGGCGAAAGCTCGGAGCGGACGGGCGAGACGAACTCGCCTGTCGCCTCGAACGTGTTCGCGTTTGCGGTCGACGTCGCGGCCGTGGCGGTGTCGATGCCGGCGGTGTTGATCGCCGCGACTTCAGCGACGTCGCTCGGGAGCGCCGGCGCCGCGGTTGCCGTGGTGGCCGTGGTGGCGGTGGTCTCGGCCTTCGACTCGTCACCCGAGCAGGCGGTGAGGCCGAAAGCAGCGAGGGTCAGGATCAGGATCAATGTGCGTTTCATTCAGTGACTCCGTCGTTCAGCGCGTCCTTCATCGCCCCGGCCGCGTGCCAGACGCGGAGCTGTGCGAGATCGCGATTGAGAGTTTCTTCGGCCACCGCGCGGCGCGCGTCGGCGAGTGAAGTTTCGGATGCGGCGACGTCGAGCGACGTCGCTTCCTGGGCGCGATAGAGATCGAACGCCTGGTCGTATTCGGCCTGCGCGGCCTGCAACTGCTCGGTTGCGAGCTGCAGTCCGATCTCGGCGGAACGAAGATCGGCGAGCGCGCGGCGGACGTCTTCGCGCGCCACGAGCTTCGTCTCTTCGAGATCGAGCTCGGCCTGCTTCTCGCGGCTCTTCGCCGCGGCGATGCGCGCCGGCACTTCGCCCGACTGGAAGATCGGCACGTTGAAGCGCAACGCGCCGTACGAATACTTGTCTGCCGGGAACGGCGTCTTCTGCGAGATGAAGCCGCCATCGAACGTGACCGTCGGCAGCCAGTAACCGCGCTGCTTCTGGATCTCGAGCTGCGCGATGCGCACGTTGTTCTCCGCGATGTCGACGTCGGGACGCGACGTCGTCGCGCGCGCGATCAGCTCTGTTTCGGACGGCAGCGGCGGCATGGCCTGCTCGGGCGCGACCACTTCGATCGCGCCGTCGAGGTCGAGATCGGTGCGCAGTTGCGCAACTGCATGTTCGCGCTGCTGGGTCGCGACCGCCGCGAGACGCTGCGCGGCCTTCTGCGCGGTCTCGGCGCGGAGCACGTCCACTCGCGTGACTTCGCCCGCTTCGTAGAACGCCTGCGCCTGCACGAGCCGCTTCTCCGCGAGCTCGACGTTGCGGCGCTCGACTTCGACCCGGCGTTCCGCGTTGACGACAGCGAGGTAGCTCGCCGCGACGCGCAGCAGAATGCTGTCCTCCGATGCGCGTGTGCCTTCGCGAGCGTTCTCGATGGCGATCTTCGCCTGCGAATACGCGCGGAACTCGCGGCGCCCGGCGTAGATCGGCTGCGAGAGGATCACGCGATACGCCCAGTCATTGCGCGGCAGGATCGTGACCGAGTCCTCCCCTTCGCCGCCGAACGACTGCTCGATGCTGTTGCGCGTGAGATCGCCGCTCAGAGTGATCTTGGGCATCACCGCGGAGAGGAGGAAATCGCGATTCGCTTCCGCGATCTCGATCTCTTCGCGCGTGCGCTCGATGGTGTTATTCACTTCGAGCGCGCGCTCGAGAGCCGCGTCGAAGGTAAGCCTCGTCTGTGCCGATAGAGATTCGGCGCACAAGGCGATCAGGACTGCTGTCGTGATTCGTTTCAATTCAGCTCCGTTTCCGAATGCCGTCGAGGATCAGGCTGATCAACAGATCGACCTCGGCGCTCTCCGGCGGTGAGGTCTTCTCGGTCAGCCGCTCCAGGATCACGGCGGTGGTTCCTTCGATGATGAACAGCGCGACGCGCTCGGTGTCGACCGCGCGCAGCTCGCCGCGCGCGACGGCCTGCGAGAGGATTCCGGCGAGCTTGTCGACGCGCTGGCGATACTGCGGACGGCAGGTGCGCTGTTGCCGCCGCTGCTGCGCCTGCGTCCCTTCGGGCATGCGCAGCGAGAGATAGAGACGGAAGAACTCGCGGTTCTGCGTGAAGAACGCGAGCTGTGCCGTCGTCACCGCGCGCATCTTGTCTTCGAATGGGATGTCGCGGTCGAGCGCCTCGTCGATCTGCGCGAAGAGCTTCTCCATCGCCGTCTCGAACGTTTTCTCCACCAGCTCGTCGCGATCGCGGAAGTAGAGATAGATGGTGCCCTTGGCGACGCCGGCTTCGTCGGCGATCTCCTGCATCGTCGCCGCGGCCATTCCCTTGCGGCCGATGACGCGCATGGTCGCGTCCTGAATGGACGCGATGCGATACTCCTGGACGACTTCTTCTTTGGACTTGGGAGGGATCATCGGGAAGCTCGACTGTTCAGCGCGATGAACGTATGGTCAGTCGGGGAGAATTTCAAGTCATTCGTCCGCGCCGCGCGGTCATCTGTTTCGTGTTTGTGACTTCTCGGGCTGCGTCGCGGAGTCTCAGAGTCTCAGAGTCGCAAAGCGGTTCGGTTGCGCAATCACGCGCTGCGGCGCGTGACGCTGGCGAGTGCCTTAGCAACGACATCGGGAGCTCTGGATGCGACGAGAAGAAGCGCCCGCGCCGGGCCCTGAGGCTGCCGTCGTCCCTGCTCCCAGTTCTGCAGAGTGGCGACGCTCACCCCAATCATCTGCGCGAACTCGGGCTGCGACTTTTGCAGCTTCTCCCGAATCCGACGTACGTCTTCCGGCTGAAATACGAATTTGCGAGAAGGCTTTGCCTCACCGCGATGAATTTCGCCGGCGCTCTTGACGCTGGCGACGAGATCGTCGAAAAGTTGCTTCTTCATCGGAACTCCTCCGAAACCATCTTTGCCAGGAGCTTCCGCAATCCCGAAGTGCCCGCGATGACATCGCCCAGCTCGGGCTGAAGTACGAGTACCGTCTGGAGCTTCGCGTATTCGTCATCCGTCAGCAGCGATGTGATATCGCGGGTGAAAATACTCGTCTCGCGAAACTCCAGCACCATCCACGAGGGTATCCGCCAGTGGCGTACGGCGCAACCCTGCGCGCCGACACTCGATTCCGTCGGCGGTCGAGCGGGCTAGAATCCAGTGGTGCTTCAACCCGGCTCCCGCCTCGGTCGATACGAGATCCGTTCGCTCATCGGAGCGGGCGGGATGGGAGAGGTTTACCTTGCGCACGACGGGCAGTTGCAACGTCCGGTCGCGCTGAAGGTCCTCGGCGCGGCGGCGCGTGAAGACGATGACTTGCGCAAGCGGCTCGAGTACGAGGCGCAGGCCGCGTCGGCGCTCAATCATCCGAACATCCTCACGGTCTACGACATCGGGCAGCTCGGCGAGGAGCATTTCATCGCCACCGAGTTCGTCGACGGCATCACGCTGCGGCAACGGATGACGCGCGGCGAAACGCCGCTCGCGGAAACGATCGACATCGCCATCCAGATCGCGTCGGCGCTCGCGGCGGCCGAGGCCGCGGGGCTCGTGCATCGCGACGTGAAGCCGGACAACATCATGTTGCGGCGCGACGGCTACGTGAAGCTGCTCGACTTCGGCCTCGCGCGCAACGCGTCGCTGCCCGACCCGGATGTGAAGAAAACCGATCCCTTCGTCGTGCGCGGCACGGTCTTCTACATGTCGCCGGAGCAGTTGCGCGGGCGGCCGCTCGATACGCGCAGCGACATCTGGAGCACGGGCGTGCTGCTGTACGAGCTGATCAGCGGACGATTGCCGTTCGACGGCGACAGCTCGTCCGACATCGCCGCTGCGATCCTGCGCAGCGATCCGGCGCCGCTCACGCGCGCGCACGGCCACGCCGTGCCACCGCGGCTCGCTGCGATCGTCGCGCGCGCGATGGACAAGGACCGCGCGCGCCGGTATCAAAGCGCACGCGATCTGCTCGAGGATCTGGAGGCGCTCAAGGCGGACATCGGAAAAGATCTTCAGAATGCGCCCGCGCCGCTGATGGCCACAACGGAGAGCGTCGTCATCGACGCACCTCCGCCGACCAATCTGCCGCACAAACTCACGCCGCTCGTCGGCCGCGACGCGGAACGCGACGATGTGCTCTCGCTCCTCCGCAAAGACGACGTGCGCATGGTCACACTCACCGGCCCCGGCGGCACGGGCAAGACACGCCTCAGTCTCGCCATCGGCGCCGAGATGCTCCGCGAGCTCGAAGACGGCGTCTGGTGGGTGTCCCTCGGCGCCATCCACGACGCGCGACTGGTCCCCTCGGCCATCGCGGCAGTGTTCGACGTCGCCGAAGGCGGCGGCCCTCTGCTCGAAGGAATCAAAAGCGCGCTTGCGAGCAAATCGCTGTTGCTCATCCTCGACAACTTCGAACAGGTGCTCGATGCTGCGCGAACCATTGGCGAGATCCTCGCGTTCGCGCCTGGTGTGAAAGCGCTGGTGACGAGCCGTTCGCCGCTGCGCATCAATGGCGAACGCGAATATGCGGTGCCGCCGCTCACGACGCCACCGCTCGATCTGCCGCTCAATGCGGAAGCGCTCAGCAGCTACGCGTCGGTCGCGTTATTCATCGAGCGCGCGACCGCGGTGAAGAGCGACTTCGCGCTGACCGCGGAGAACGCGCGCGCGGTCGCGGAGATCTGCGTGCGCCTCGATGGACTGCCACTCGCCATCGAGCTCGCCGCGGCGCGCGTGAAGGTTCTGCCGCCAAAAGCGATGCTGTCGCGCGTCGAGAATCGCCTCAAGCTGCTCAGCGGCGGCTCGCGCGACCTGCCGGAACGGCAGCAGACCATGCGCGCCGCGATCTCGTGGGGCTACAACCTGCTGGAACCTGCCGATCAGAAACTCTTCGCGACGCTATCCGCGTTTCGCGGCGGCTTTTCACTCGAGCACGCGGAGCGGCTCGCCGGCGACGACGGCGACATGGTGCTCGACGGAATCTCGTCGCTGATCGACAAAGCATTCGTGCGCCGCGATCCCGCCTCGCGCGACGACGATCCACGCTTCACGATTCTCGAGACGATCCGCGAGTACGGCCTCGAATGTCTCGTCGAGCAGAGACGCGATTTCGAGGTGCGCCAAGCGCACGCACTGCTGATGGCTTCCATCGCGGAAGAGAATGAGCTCGACGTCGAACGCCTGCAGGTCGACGACGACAACTTCCGCACCGCGATCGAATGGGCCACGCAAGCCGGTGACGCGGACGTCGCCTTGCGCCTCGGTGCCGCTCATTGGTGGACGTGGTACGTGAGCGGCCGGTATGCCGAGGGACGGCTGGCACTGCATACGATCTTGAGCGTGCCGGGTGGTGAGGACGTGCCGACGCGTGCAAAGGCGCAGACCGGCGCGGGGGCGATGGCGTTCTATCAGTGCGACTACGAACATGCGGTGGAGTTGCTCGAGTCGAGCATCGACCTCTCGCGCAGGTACGGCGATCCGATGAGTCTCGCGCGCTCGCTGCAGCTCAGAGGATCGATCGCGCGCGAGCGCGGCGAGTACGAGCACGCCATCGACCTGCACCTGCTCTCGCGCACGATCTGGGAAGAGCTCGAGGATCGCGCGAACGTCGGCCGTTCACTGAACTACGTCGCGTTTGCGTCGTGGCTCGCGGGCGACTTCGCGAAGACGTTCGAGTTGTGCGGGGGCACGCTGCAGCTTTTCCGCGACCGGCGCGATACGGAAGGCGTGGCGTGGTCGCTGCTGAACCTCGCGGCGGCGTCGTTGTACTCGAACGATCTCGAGCGCGCCGAGGAGCGGCTCGACGAGTGTTTGTCGTGGTCGCGTGCGGGCGGCTACAAGGAAGGCATTGCCTGGTCGCTCAATCTTCTCGGCCTCGTGTTGCGCGCGCGCGGCGAAGCGTGGCGCGCGGAAACGATCCTGCAGGACAGCCTGCGGTTGCATTGGGAGCTCGGCGATCGCTGGCGCTCATGCAGCGTGCTCGAAGCACTGGGCGGACTGCGGAAGGATCCGCGATTCATCGGTGCCGCCGCGCTTCTTCGCGAGCGCCTCGGCACGCCCGTTCCGCCGGTGGAACGCGCTCAGTACGATGAGGATGTGCGGGCGGTGGGAAGCTCGCCGTTCGACGTCACGGACGCGGTTGAAGAAGCTCTTGGATAGGCACGCTCGTTCGTAGCAGCGGCTGCATCTCTTCGACCGGAAACTTCTCGCCGTACAACTTCACCAACGCCGCCGCGATCTTCAATCCCACAGTCACCGATCGCAACGCGCGTCGATCCGTGATCGCGATGCGGACGCCGCCGCATTCTTCGCCTTTGTGCGTGCTGGCAGTGGGCGTGAATCGCACGGGCGTGAGCGACACACCGGGCAGGCGGCCCACTTCCCGAATCAGCGCTGCGCCGTCGATGTAGGGCGCGCCGAGAATCTCGAAGGGAGTGGCGGTGCCGCGGCCGACGGAGATTGCGCGTTCGAGCAGACCGATGCCGGGATAGAGCGCGGCGGCGCGCAGCGAGCGCATGTTCGGCGATGTGTTCACCCACGGCAGTCCGGCCTCATCCTGCCAATGCTCGCGATTCCAGCCCTTCACCGGAATCACGGTGAGGTCGACATCGATCGGACGCTCATCGCGAAAGAGCTGCGCGAGCTCGCCGACGGTCTTGCCGTGGCGGATCGGCAGCGGATGCCAGCCGACGAAATCCGTTCTCCCTTCGAGCAGCGGACCTTCGACGACGGCGCCGCCGATCGGGTTCACGCGATCGAGCACGATGAACTTCTTCTTCGTCTCCGCGGCTGCTTCCATCGCCAGTCCCATGGTTGAGATGTAGGTGTAGAACCGCGTGCCGATGTCCTGGATGTCGAACACCAGCACGTCGACGTTTGCGAGTTGTTCGGGCGACGGTTTACGGCGTTCGCCGTAAAGGCTGTAGACCGGAATGCCGCGATACTCCTCGTCGCCGACCTTCTCATCGGCGGTACCTCGCAGTCCATGCTCCGGCGTGAAGATCGCGGTGAGCGTCACACCGGGCGCGCTGCGCAACAGATCGACGGTCGGATTGCCACTGCGATCGATACCGGTTTGGTTCGTGATCAGGCCGACGCGCATGCCCTGCAGTGCGGCGTAGCCGGACGCGTGCAACACGTCGATGCCGTTGTGCGCATCCGCGCCGCCGAGGACGTAACCGACGCGGCGTGCCGGCGGGACGAACGTCACACCTTCCAATGATTCCGCGACGAGTGTACCGATCGTCCACTGCAGCGCGACAACGCTGCCTTTGCCGTCGGGATGCACTCGATTCGAGAGGAACACGTAGAACGTGCGCGACCACGGATCAATCCAGAGAAAACCGCCGGTCCATCCGGTGTGACCGAACGAGCCGTGCGGAAAGAGCTCGCCGCGCGGGCGGCTGTAGTTCGAGTCGATGTCGAAGCCGCCGGCGCGCTGCACCGCCACGTCTTTCGGCGACACGACCTCCGTCATCGCGCGCGGAAAGAAGTTGCCGCCCATCACGGCGCGCGCGAACTTCGCGAGATCCGATGCAGTCGTGAAGAGTCCCGCGTGTCCGGCCACACCGCCCATGCGCCGCGCGGTCGGATCGTGAACCATCTGGAGCGACGGGCTCTCGGCCCGTCGACGGGCTAAGAGCCCGTCGCTCCAGTTTTCGGTCGGCGCGATCCGCTTCGATCGCATCGGGCGGAACGAGGTGTCGTGCATCGCAAGCGGCGCGAAGATGTTCTTGCGCGCGAACAGATCGAGCGGCTCGCCGGCCACGCGCCGCACGATCTCGCCGAGGAGGATGTAGTTGACGTCGGAGTAGCGGAAGACGATGCCCGGACGGTTCTGCGGCTTCTCCGCGAGCGCGCGGCGAATACCTTCCGCGTAGCCGTTCCAGTCGCCGCGATCGAGTCCCGGTTTGAGACCGGACGTGTGCGTGAGCAGATGACGCAGCGTCACCGCGTCGTCGGTGAATTCGGGGAGCACGCTGCGCACCGGCTGGTCGAGCGTCAGCTTTCCGCGCTCGATCAACAGCCAGATCGACGGAGCGGTGGCGACCACTTTCGTGATCGACGCGGCGTCGAAGATCGTGTCCGCGGTCATGCGCTCGACAGAGGGTTCGATCGCGCGATTTCCGTACGCGCGAAGCAGGCGTTCACCGTCGCGCTCAATGAGCAGCACACCGCCGGGAATCCGCTTCTCCGCGATCGCATCGCGGACGGCGACGTCGAGCTCGAGCAGTTTGTCGTCGCGGAATGCCGCGCCGGTGAGGAGAAGGAGAACGAGAGGAAGAAGGGCGGCGCGGCGCACGGCCGCATCGTATCGTTACTCGATTCGCACCGGCAGCTTGCCTGTCATCGCGATCTCACCGCGCAGCGCGCGCATCGCGGCGCGCTGCAGCACCAGCTGTACGCCCCACGCGCAGACGAATGTGCTGATGTCGCCGAGCTCGCGCAGGACATATGGACTGCCGAAGGCGACGGCGATTGTTTTCTGAGCGTGTTTGTGTGCGAGTTGCTGGATGTCGGCCGGAACGGTGATCGAGCCCGCGCCGGATTTCGGGCGCAGCGCGAGAAGCAGGACGAGGAGGTCGGCGTTGTCGTCGTGTTCGAGCTCGCGCAAAGCGTCGTCGAGTGGATCAGCGTGGGGATTGACGACGACGGTGCGCACGCGGCGGGTTGTGAGGGGCAGGAGGTTTTGTGTGTCTCGCACGAGCGTTATGGAGCGCTCGGCGATGGATGACACCATCTGGAACGACGCGCTGTCAGCCGGTCGGCTTCGACGGGCTGACAGCCCGTCGCTCCAGGTTTTTACACGCAGCACGCGCCTTACCGACTCGTCGATCCTCGCCTCACTCACTCTTTCGCGCACCGCCGCGATGGCCGCGTCCGGGTCCGGCGAGAACAAGATCTGATCGTTGCCGGCTTCAATCGCGCGTACCGCTGCTTCGCCGGGATCGAAGTGCGCGGCGAGGCCGCCCATGTCCATCGCGTCCGTGATCACGAGACGGTCGAACCCGAGGTCGCGGCGCAGTAGGTCGACCACCGGTTTGGACAGCGTCGCGGGCATGGTGCCGCCGAGTGTCACCTCGTCGCTGGCGGTACCGTAGACGTTCTCGAACTGCGCGCGCACGGGCACGCGCGTCGCGTCGAGCGTCGGCACGGCGAGATGGCCGATCATGACCGAGGCGACATCCGCCGCGATCGCGGCGCGGAATGGCACCAGCTCGACGCGATCGAGGCGCTCGCGCGTGACGCCGAGCACCGGCAGGGCGCGATGCGAGTCGATGTGCGTGTCGCCGTGTCCTGGAAAATGCTTCGCCGTGGCGAGACAGCCTTCGCTTTGCACGCCGCGTACGAACGCGGCGACGTACCGCGCCACCTCATGCGGATCTTCGCCGAAGCTGCGCGTGTTGATGACCGGATTGCGCGGATCGACGTTGACGTCGGCGACCGGCGCGAGGATGTGATTCACGCCGATCGCCAACGCCTCCCGCGCAGTTGCGCGTCCCATCTCCTCGGCAAGCGTCGGATCGCCCGTGGCCGCAATGGCCATCGCCGGCGGCCACCACGGCGCATCGGTGAAGCGCATGCCCATCCCCGCCTCGAGATCGGCGCTGATCAGCAGCGGCACGCGAGCGAGCGACTGCAGATGGGCGTTCACGCGTGCCGTCTCGCTGGCCGTCGACTGGAACCAGATCACGCCGCCGACGTGGTTCTCCCGGACGTGGCGCTCGACCTCTTCGACTGGTTCGCCCGCGCGCGCTGCGACGACGAAGAGCTGGCCGATTTTCTCTTCGAGCGTCATCTGTGCGAAGGATCACTATACGTTTCCCGACGAATTCGCTAGCCTGCTCTCGACCCGACTTTCTCGACCCGGTCAACCGTACGACTCAGTGGGGTAGTGATCGATGCGCATCCGTCTGCTCGCGCCGCTCGTCCTTGCCGTTCTCATCGCCTTTCCCTCCTCGGCACAACTGATCATCAGCGAGTTCCGCGTGCGTGGACCGAACGGCGCCAACGATGAATTCATCGAGCTGTACAACAACTCGGGCGCCGACCACACCGTCGCGGGCGGAGGAACCGGCTACGCCGTCGCCGCCTCGAACGGCGTCGCACGTTGCGTGGTGCCAAACGGGACCATCATTCCCGCGAACGGCCACTATCTCTGCGTGAACAGCGTTGGCTATTCACTCGCGTCGTACCCCGCGGGAAACGGCACCACCGCCACGGGCGACGCGACCTACACCACCGATATCCCCGACAACGCGGGCATTGCCATTTTCAATACGAGTGTGGCCCTCGATTTCGTTCTGGCGAATCGAATGGATGCCGTCGGCAGCACCGCGGAGGCGAATACGACGTACAAAGAAGGAACGGGATATCCCGCGCTCGGGATCTTCTCGATCGACTATTCGCTGTCGCGCGATGAGTGCGGAAAAAACGGATCCATCACGACCTTTCTCCCATGTCCCAGCGGTGGAGTGGTGGCCGACACGAACAACAACGCCGCCAATTTCATCTTCGTCGATCCCAACGGCACCAGCGCCGGTGCGGGCCAGCGCCTCGGCGCGCCCGGGCCGGAGAATCTGAGCAGTCCGATTTCCTTCACCCCGCCGGTCACAGACACGGCGATCGATTCGTGCTCCGGAGACACGGCCTTTCCGAACGTCGGCTATTTCGGCCAGAGTCTTCCCGCGGATGACGCAACGTTCGGCTCACTTGACGTACGCCGCCGATTCACGAACACCACCGGCAGCGACATCACGCGCATGCGCTTCCGGGTCATCGATCTCACGACGTTTCCCGCGCCGTCGGGCATCGCGGATCTGCGTCTCCGCACCTCGCCGAACGCGAGCGTGTTCATCGACGGCGCTCCGTGCGGAACGGGATTCAGCAACGTCATGGTGCAGGGCACGACGCTCGAGGAGCCGCCGGGACAGCCGAACGGCGGCGCGTTCCACGCATCGATGTCGGCCGGCACCGTCACCCTGGGAACGCCGCTCGCGAATGGAGCGTCGATCGACCTGCGGTTCCTGATCGGCCTCCAGCAACACGGCTCATACAAAGTCGGCCTCCTGCTCGAGTCGCTCCCCGGCGCGAGTCAGCTCTACGAAATCGAAGGCTGTACCGATGGTTGCACCGGAGAGTTGGAAGTCGTCCACTCGGCCACGATGGAGGCGAATCCGTCGCCGCCCGGATCCTCGGTCGACTTCCGCGTCACGTTCAACAGGATCGTGACCGGCGTCGATGCGTCCGACTTCACGCTGACGACCACGGGCACGATCGCCGGTGCCGCCGTCACCGGCGTCGTCCAGGAGCCCGGCGGCCTCGCCGGGCTGAACTTCATCGTCACCGTCAGCAGCGGAACGGGCTCCGGCACGTTGCGCCTCGACGTTGTCGACAACGATTCCATCAGCGCCGCCGGTAATCCTCTCGGTGGCGCCGGCGCGGGCAACGGCAACTTCACGGCAGGCGAGTTCTATCTCCTTTCCGGTCCGCCGAACGTCGCCTCGATCACGCGCGCGGATCCGAATCCGACCATGGGACCGACGGTCGACTTCACAGTCTCGTTCACCGAGCCTGTGACCGGCGTCGATGCCGCGGACTTTGCGCTCGTCACCACGGGCACGGTCGCAGGCTCGTCGATCGGAGTCGTGAGCGGTGGCGGCTTGACGTGGAACGTGAGTGTGAATACCGGTACGGGCGAGGGAACGATTCGTCTCGACGTCATCGATAACGACACGATCATCGACGCGGACGCGGAACCGCTCGGCGGCATCGGCGCCGGCAACGGCAACTTCACGACCGGCGAGGCGTACACGTTGTTCGATCCGCCGAACGTGGTGTCGATCACGCGCATCGGAACGAATCCGACGACCGCAGGCACCGTGGAGTTCCTGGTGACGTTCGATGAGAGCGTGACGGGCGTCGATCCGACGGACTTCACGTTCACGACCACCGGCACGGTCGCGCCGACGATTCTGCTCATCTCCGGCTCCGGCAGCACGCGCACGGTGACCGTGTCGACCGGCGGCGGCGAAGGCACGATCCGTCTCAACGTCATCGACAACGATTCGATCATCGACGTGGACGGCAATCCGCTCGGCGGACCCGGCGCGGGCAACGGCGACTTCACTGGCGGAGAGGTGTTCGCGGCCGCGAATGTGGCCGGTGTTCCGGCTCTCGATCCACGCGCGCTGATGTTGCTCGCGATGCTGCTCGCGGGCGTCGCGATCGTCGTGTTGCGACAGTGATCTACGAAGCTCTCTCCCCGCTCGGCGGGGAGAGAGCTGATCCGACGAGCACGGTCGTCAGCGACCCCACCACCGCGTACCACGGCCACGCCACCTTTGTCGTGAACGCGACCAGCGCTACCGCGACGATGCCCGCGCTCATGCCCATCAGCGCGGAGCGCGTCGTCGCGCGTTTCGTGGCACCCAGGAAGAAGACGCCGAGGATGGGGCCGTTGATGAGCGAGGCGATCGAGAGCGCGATGTTGAGCGCGGAACGATCGGTGCGCTGCATCGCCACGCCGACCGCGATCTGCGCGATGCCCGCGATCACGGTGAGTACGCGCGACAACCGCATGGCATGCCGATCGTCGCGCGGCCTGGTGAGATCTGCGACGATCGTGGCCGCGATCGCATTCAGCGACGACGACATCGCCGCCGCGAGGATCGCGGCCACGACGAGACCGGAGAGTCCGACCGGCAGATGATTGGCGATGAAGTGCGGAAAGACCTGATCGGGCGCGGTCACCGGCGCGCGGGTGCCGTAGAACGCGAACAGCAGCACGCCGATGAACAGAAACAGCGCGAATTGCACGAACACGACGATGCCCGACACCACCACCGCCTTCGACGCGCTGCGCGAGCGATCCGTACAGAGGTAGCGCTGCACCATGTATTGATCGGTGCCGTGCGTCGACAACGTCAGGAACGTTCCGCCGATCAGTCCCGACCAGAAAGTGAAGGTCTTCGTGAGATCGAGCGAGAGGTCGAAGACGCGGAACTTCCGGGCCGCCGCGCCGGCGGCGATCGCGGGCTCCAGGCCGACATGGTTGATCAACACGACCGCCGCCGCGATTGCGCCGCCGACGTAGATCGCCAGCTGCACGACCTCGATCCAGACAATCGCCTCGATGCCGCCGATCAGCGTGAAGACGATCATCACGGCGCCGAGGGCGACGATCATCGTGGTGATGTCGACGTTCTTCAGGACCGCGGCGAGTACGTAGGCCGTCAGCAGCAGACGCACGCCGTCGGCGATGGTGCGCATCCCCACGAACAACGACGCCGCAAGCGCTTTCACCGGCGCGCCGAAGCGCGTCTGCAGGAGCTCGTAGACGGTCACCAGCTCGCCGCGGAAGTACCACGGCATGAAGACGCTGGCGATGATCACGCGCGCGACGAAGTAGCCGAGGACGAGTTGCAGGAAACGAAAATCACCGCCGGCGGCCCAGGCGATGCCGGGCACCGAGATGAACGTGATCGTCGACGTCTCCGTCGCCACGATCGATGCGGCGATCGCCCACCACGGCACGCCATGACCGGCGAGAAAGTACTGCCGCGTGGTCTGCTGCCTGCGCCCGAACCAGATCCCCGCCGCGATCACGGCAGCCAGATAGGTGACGATGATGGCGAGGTCGAGCGGGTGCAAGGAGCAGGAAGGATAAACTCCCCTCATGCTCAACGTCACCGACCTCGGCGAAGGGATCCCACTCGTCTGGATTCACGGCTACCCGCTGGCGTCCAGCATCTTCGAGCAGCAGCTCGGCATCCGCAACGTGCGCCACGTCATGCCCGACCTGCCTGGGTTCGGACAGTCGCGGCCGGACGGCGGCGACATGACCATGGATGCGTACGCGCGCCTGATCATCGACCTCCTCGACGCGCGCGGCATCGACCGCGCTGTGTTCGCGGGATTCTCGATGGGTGGCTACATCTGTTTCGGCATCGCGCGACTCGCGCCGGAGCGGATGCGCGCGCTGATCCTGCTCGATACACGCGAGACCGCCGATACCGATGAAGCGCGCAAAGGCCGCTATGAGTCGATCGAGAAGGTGAAGAAGGAAGGCGTGCAGCCGATCGTCGAAGCGATGCTGCCGAAGATGCTCACGCCGGCCGCGCCACGCGAGATGCACGATCGCGTGCGCGAGATTATGAGCTCATCGACGCCCGACGGCGTCATCGCGGCGCTCGGTGCGATGGCCACACGTCCCGATTCGACAGCGCTGCTGCAAGAGATCAAAGTACCGACGCTGATCATCGTCGGCGCGGAAGACCCGATCACGCCTCCCGCCGACGCGGAGCGCATGGCCACGGGCATCCGCGGCGCGCGAGTGGTGAAGGTGCCCGGCGCGGCGCATCTCGCGAACTATGAGAAAGCGGACGAGGTGAATCGGGCGGTGGCGGGGTTCGTCCGGGGGTTGTAGGCTGCCCTCTCACGGGTATTTAGTCGCAGAGGCTTCGAGTCTCAGAGTCGCAGAGTCTCAGAGTCTCAGAGTCTCAGAGGGTCGACTGCATGGGCGCTCGTACACTGCGCATGTCTCTCGAATGGACGCCTGTGCAAACCCATGAGCGCCGGTGCAGCCGACCCTCTGAGACTCTGAGACTCTGAGACTCTGCGACTCTGAGACTCGAAGCCTCTGCGACTAAGTACTCGCGAAACGGCCGCCTAAAACCGGTAACGCCCCGTCACGTCATACGCGAACATCACATCCTCGATCTGCGCGCCCATGCCGATGTTGTGGACCACGAGATGGCGATCGGTGCCGCGCACTTTGACGTCCGAGACGACGCCGATGTGCGGCACGCCGGAGGAGAGGCGCCAGGTGATGATGTCGCCCGGAAGGTAGTCGGCGCCGCGGCGCGTCACGGCGAGCGACTTCCCGTGGCGACGAAAGAACGTCGCCAGGTTGGGTACGCGGCGGTGATCGATGTTCGTGTCGGGACGGCGCAGGCCCCAGTTCTTCGGGTACGCGTTGAACGCGCGCTTCATGTCCTCATGCACCAGCACCTGCAGATCGATGCCCGCGTGACGATAAGCGCGGATGACGACGTCGGTACAGACGCCGGTCTCGTGCGGCACGTCGCCGTTCGGGTAGGCGATGCGGCGATACGCCGGATCGTACGAGCGCGTGACGCCGACCTGGCGCTTCGCGCCTTCGATCATCGTCCGTACGGCCGGCTGCGCCGCGAGCGGAATCGCGGCCGTCATCAGTAGAATCGCGCGCGTGAGTGACATCGTCATCCCCGAATCGACAGAACAGGTCATCGCGGACAGTACCTTCCGCTTCGAAGGAACTTTCCGTTACGTGTCGGCGCGCGGCGTTCGAAATCCGGAGCGCCACCTGATGATCGCCCGCGACGTGCGCGAGATGACGGTGGTGACGACCGAGGACCAACTCGGCGACGTCGACGTGATCGAGATGAACGCAGACCGCTGGCTGCTGCTCGCCATCGACTGCGCGAATCCGTTCTACTGCGTCGGCTTCATCGCGAAGATCTCCGCGGCCCTCAGCGGCGCGGGACTGGACATCCTCGTGATCTCCACGTTCTCGTGCGACTGGGTGTTCGTGAAGGAAGACGACGGCGATCGCGCCGCGGGCGTGCTGCGCGGCCTCGGCTTTCGCGGCTGAGTCCAAGTACGATAGGCGTCATGCGCGCAATACGACGGTTCCTCGGAGTTCCACCGTCCCATCCCTTCCCAGGAACTCCGAGGAACTCCGAGGAACCGGGGAACCGCCTTCGTGTCATCCTCGCTCTCTCGCTGCTCGTCTCCACATCCGCGCTGCTCGCGCAGGAATCATCGCGCGACGTCACGCGCGAGAAGCTTCGATCGACGCTCAAGGCCTCGGGGATGCTGTCGGATGTACGCGCGACGTTCCGGCAGAGTGAGAAGGAGCCGTACAACTTCATCGGCACGATCGAGGATGGTCTCAAGAACGCGCAGTCGCTCGAGATCGTGGTCCGTGTGACCGAGCACGAGACGATCAACTTCCGCATCTATCCGCATTACAAGGACGGCTACGTCAACATCGACAAGGCCAAGGACAGCGACGGCCTGATGCGCACGATGCTGCTCTTCACCGATCACAACTTCCTCTACTGGGGTGTCGACGACGAAGAGGACGCGTTCTGCGGCTACACCTTCACGCTGGAATCCGGGTTCCCGGAGAAATCGATCGAGACGGTGCTCCGCAGCATCCGCAACACGGATCAATTCGTCGGGCGCCTGCGGCCATACATCGACGGCAGCGTTGCAAAGTAAGAAACAGTCCTCGGGGTTCCTCGGGGTTCCTCGGGTTCCTCGGGGTTCCTCGGGTTCCTCGGGGTTCCTCGGGTTCCTCGGGTTCCTCGGAGGGGATCGGTGCGCTGGCCCTCCGAGGAACCCGAGGAACCCCGAGGAACCCGAGGAACCACCGCCTCTCGTGCCGTCCTGCCGTAGGCGGTGCGGTACCATACTTCCCGCAACATGGCGATCCCGGCCAGTCAGTATGTTCTCGGTCACTCCGAATCCGAGCTCCAGCGCCTCATCGAGCAGGCGGCGTTCTTCGGCGAGCTGACCGCGGAGCTTTTCCGCAAGGCGGGCCTCCGTCCCGGCATGCGTGTGCTGGACGTCGGTTCCGGCGTCGGCGACGTGGCCTTCCTCGCCGCGTCGCTCGTCGGCCCTACCGGCTCCGTCCTCGGCATCGATCGATCCGAGGAAGCGGTGAACGCGGCGCGCGAACGCGCGGCACGGGCGGGCGCGAAGAACGTCGCGTTTGAAGTCGCGGACGCGGTGACCTTCCGTGCTACCGGGACGCTGGATGCGGTCGTCGGCCGCCTCTTCCTCGCCTATCAGTCCGATCCCGCCGCCGTGCTGCGTCATCTCGCCGCGCAGGTGGAGGATGGCGGCATGGTCGCGTTTCACGAATGCGATCTCGCCACCGCGCACACGAACCCGCCGCTGCCGCTCTTCACGCGCGTCGTCGAGAACGTAGTGGAAACATTCCGGCGCGCGAACCTGCATGCCGACATGGGCGCGCGTCTCCACACTACGTTCCGCGAAGCGGGGCTGTCAGCGCCGCGAATGATCGCGTCGACGCGTGTCGAGTCCGGGGACGACTCGGGCGCGTACGCCGCCGTGGCGAAAGTCGTTGGCAGCGCCGCGCCGATCATGGAACGCCTCGGCGTCGCCACCATCGCGGAGCTGCAACTGGAGACGCTCGAACAGCGGCTGCGCGACGAAGTAACGCGCGCGGACGCAGTGGTGTTCATGCCGCTGTTCGTCGGCGCGTGGACGAACGTGTAGCGCCCGGCGGTCGTGTTCATGCGGGTGTTCGCCGCCACTACGCGTGTGGAGCGCCGGCGCTCCGTCAGTGCGCGGTCACTTCCTCGCGTTCCGGTTCCTCTTCCTCTCGCCGCTTCGCGAACCAGCCGCTCATCTTCGTCTTGAGGTTGTCCGCGACGACGAAGAACGCCGGTACGACCAGCAATGAAAGCGCAGTCGAGATCACCAGTCCGCCGATGATCGCCACCGCCATCGGTCCGCGCGTTTCGGCGCCCGGTCCCAACGCGAGTGCAGGCGGTACTGCGGCCATGAGCGTCGCGGCGGACGTCATCATAATCGGGCGCAAACGCACCGGGCCGGCCTTGAGCATCGCATCGTGCGCGCTCATTCCTTCGCCCTGCTTCTGCACGGCGTAGTCGACGAGGATGATCGAGTTCTTCTTCGCGATGCCGAGCAGCAGCAACAACCCGATCATCGAAAAGATGTTCAGCGTCTTCCCGGTAATCAGCAGCGCGAACGCCGCGCCCGCGATCGACAACGGCAGGATCGAGAGCACCGTCACCGGATGCAGGAACGAGTTGAACTGCGACGCCAGCACCATGTACGCGACCATGATCCCGAGCACCAGCGCGAAGATCAGCTGTCCCATCGACTCGCGGAACGCCACCGACGAGCCGCCGAGCACCGCGCGATATCCGGTCGGCAGGTCCTTACTGATCGATTCGATGTATTCGAGCGCTTCGCCCTGCGACTTGCCCGGCGCGACGTTGCCATAGATCGAGATCGCGCGCTCGCGATCGCGGCGCGTGACCGACTGCAATGCCGGCCGCTCCTCTTCCTTCACGAGCGACGACAACGGCACGAGCTCGCCCGACGCCGTCCTCACGCGCAGCCGCGACAGGTCCTCGGGACGGGTGCGCTGATTCGCGAGCAAGCGCGTGCGAATGTCGATGCGGCGTCCGCCGGTCGAGTACTTGCCGGAGCGCACGCCACCAACCAGCGCGTTGATGGTCGTGGCTACTTCCTCGACCGAGACGCCGAGGTCGGCAGCGCGGGCGCGATCGGGAACGATGCGCAGCTCGGGCATGCCCACCTGATAGTCCGTGTCGATGTCCGTGGCCATGCCGCTCTGCGTGAGCTTGTCGCGCATGTCGTTCGCGACGTCGATCAGCTTGTCCCACTCGGAACCGCGCACGGAGAACTCGATCGGGAACCCGCGCTGCGCCGTGAAGCCCTGCTGCGAGAGGTCCTGCACGACCGCGCGCACGCCCGGATACGAATTCAGTTCCTTGCGGATCATCGCCGCGAATTCCTGCTGGTTCTTCTCGCGCTCCTTCGGCGGCACCATCGTGACGAAGAGGATGCCGCTGTTCACACCGCCGCCGCCGAAGCCGCCGACGTTGCCGAATACGCGCACGATCTCGGGCTGCTTCTGCAGATACGCTTCCGCGCGGCGGAAGACGCGATCGGTCTCGGCGAGATCGGCGCCGACCGCGGTCTGCAGGCGGATCATCAGGCGGCTCTGATCCTGCGACGGCACGAACTCGTTCGGCAGCTTCTTGAAGATGTACATCGACGCGATGAAGACGATTGCGGCCATGGCCAGCACGGAAAGCGGATGCCGCAGACCGATCGCGAGCACGCGGCTGTACCAGGCCGACAATTTTTCGAACGCGACGTCGACGATGTGGCCGAGCTTGGACTGCCGCTGCTCGTCCGTCTTCAGCATCTGCGCGGAGCGCGCGGGTGCGAGCGTGATGGCCTCGACGTACGACAGCAACACGGCCACGCAGAGCGTCACGCCGAACTGCAGAAAGAACTTCCCGATGATGCCCTTCATGAAGACGACGGGCAGGAAGATCGCGCAGATCGCCAGCGTCGCGGCGAGCGCCGCAAAACTGATCTCCGCCGTCCCTTCGCGCGCGGCGCGCACGCGGTCCTTGCCCATCTCGCCGTGGCGGAAGATGTTCTCGAGGACCATGATCGCGTCGTCGACGACGATGCCGACGGCGAGCGCCAGCCCGAGCAACGTGAAAGTGTTCAGCGTGAAGCCGAAGAAGTAGATGCAGGCCACGGTGCCGAGAAGCGACATCGGGATGGCCAGGATGACGTTGAGAGTCGCGCTGAACGTGCCGAGGAAGAGCCAGCAGATCACCGCGGTGAGAATCACCGAAAGCAGCAACTCGAACTGGATCTCGTGCACCGACTCTTCGATGAACTGCGTCGAGTCGAAGTTGATCGCCAGCTCCATCCCCTCGGGCAGCGTCTTGTTGATGCCGACGATCGCTTCCTTCACGCCACGCGCGACGGCCACCGCGTTCGAGCCGCGCTGCTTGCGGATGCCCATGCCCTGCGCGGGCTCGCCGTTGACGCGGGAGATGCGGCGGATGTCTTCGAAGCCGTCTTCGACGATGGCGACGTCACTGAGATACACCGGCGCGCCGGGCACGTCGCGCACGACGATCTGGCGAAACTCTTCGAGGTTGAACGCTTCGCCGAGGACGCGGACGTTCACTTCGCGTCCGGCGGTTTCGAGACGGCCGGCCGGCAGCTCGACGTGCTGATTGCCGATCGCCGTCAGCACTTCACTGACCGTGACCTGCCGCTCGTCGAGCTTGTCGGAGTCGATCCAGATGCGCACGTTGCGCTCGACCGATCCGACCTGGATCTCGCCGACGCCCGGTACAGTCTGCAACCGTTCCTTCACGCGATAACGCGCGACATCGGCGAGCATCTGCGGCGAGTACGGACCGGAGAGGCCGACCCAGAGGATGGGCTGATCTTCAGGATTGGTTTTCGAAACGACGGGCGGCTCGATGTCGCGCGGCAGGCGGCGCTGCACCTGCGCGACGCGCGTCTGCACATCCTGCAAGGCCAGGTCGACGTCGCGCGCGAGGTCGAGCTCGACCGTCACGTTGCCGCCGCCCTGGCGCGAAGTCGAGGTGACGTTGCGCACGCCTTCGACCTGCATGACCGCTTCTTCGATCGGCTCGACGACGTCGTGCTCGACGACTTCCGGCGCCGCGCCTTCCCACGAAACGCTGACGTTGATCGTGGGAAAGTCGACGTCGGGAAACTGCGAGATGCCGATGCGCGATGCCGCCACGCCGCCGAACAGCACGGTCGCCGCCATGATCATCCACGCGAACACAGGATTCTTGATGCAGACTTCCGTGATCTTCATATCGTTGTTCCGGTAGCGCGGCCCATGCGCCACATCACAGAGAACCGACAACTGACAACCGACAACATCACTGTGTGATCTTCACCTTCGCGCCATCACGCAACGCTTCCGCGCCGCGCACGACGAGCATCTCGCCAGCCTGCAGACCATTCTTCACTTCCACCTGACCGTCCGCGGTGCGCATGCCAAGCGTGAGGATGCGCTGCTTGGCAGTGCCGTTGTCGACGGTGTACGCGAGGAAGCCTCGCTCGCTGGGACGGATGGCGGTCTGCGGAATGACCGGCGAGGAACGCGGCGAGCCGACCGGAATCGTCACGCGCGCGAATGCACCGGGTCGCAGCTCCGGCCGATTCGAGTTGAGCACGTTCGCGGTGACGTCGACCATGCGTGAGGACTGGCTCGCGGCCGCCGCCACGTGTGTGATCTGCGCCTGATGCTGCGTCGCATCTTCCGCGACGTTGAACCGCGCGATGACACCGGGCCGCAGCGGCGCGGCGTCGCCTTCCGGAACCTGGAAGCGGAGCAGCAGCGGATCGCGACGCGAAAGCGTGGACAGCACGGTGCCCACCGGCACGTACTGTCCGGTCTCGACGGTGCGCGTCTGAATGATGCCCGACACCGGCGCGCTCACGAACGCGTCGCGCAGGTTGAGCTTCGCCTGCGCGAGCGCGGCCTGCGCCTGCGTCACCTCCGCGGCCGCGGTCTGCACTTTCGTGCGCCACGTTTCAATCTCTTCGCCGCGGATCAACCCGGGATTCTTCGAGTTCGCATCCTGTCGCCGCGCATAGCCAGCTTCTGCCTCGCTCTTCGCCGCCAACGCCTTGTTCAGCGTGGCCTGTGCGGCATCGACCGCGAGGCGGTAACGCTGCGGTTCGATCTCGACGAGCGGCTGACCGGCACGGACGAACTGGCCTTCACGGAAGTTGACGCTCTCGACCGCGCCGGCAACACGCGCGGTGACGGCCACGCGCTCGAAGGCATCGAGCGATCCGACCGCGGTGATCGAATATTCGACTTTGCGCGATTCGACGGGCCGCACTTCGACGGGAAACTCTGCGTTCTTGCGGCCACCGGGACCACCGGGACCGCCCGCGCCGCGCGTTTCCTTGGCGTCGCCCTTCGAGCAGGAAAGGAGGAAGGATGAAGGCAGAAGGATGACCGCGAGGGTCATCATCCACGCCAAACGCATCGTTCTCGATTCAGCCTTCATCCTTCCGCCTTCATCCTTTTTTGTGGTCTTCATCATGGTGCCGATCCGGCCGCGGTGCCACCGCTGGCTTCGCGAAGACTGAGATACGCGACCGCCATGCGGTAACGCGCCGTCACTTCGGCGACTTCGGCTTCGAACAACTGCTGCGTGGCGTCGGCGAGCTCGAGAGCACTCGCGAGACCTTCGCGATAGAGGATGTTCGTTTCGTTCGCGTTCTTCTGCGCGGCGCGCACGGCGGCTGCCGCTTCGCGGAGCGAGGCCTGCTCGGTGGTCAGTTGCACGGCCGCGCTGCGCATCTCGCGCTCGACGTCGCGCAATTCGAGCTCGAGCTCCAGCTCAGCGCCGCGAACGTTCGCGAGGCGCTCCGCGCGGTCCGCGCCGCGGAGACCAGCATCGAACACCGACCATGCGAAGAAGAATCCGGCGGACCCTTCGTTCGTGCGGCTCGTGATCGGCCCGTCGTTGAGGTTGCGCGCCTGCGCGTTGAAGAGGACCGACGGGAAGAAGCGCGCGTTCGGCTCATCGGCGAAGGCGCGCAGCGCTTCGACACGTGCGCGACGAGCAGCGATGTCCGTGCGGCGCGTCTGCGCGTCGGAGATCGCGAGCTCGCTCGTGATCGTCGTGTCGGCGGCGGCTTCGAGCAGCGACACAGGCGGAGCGAGTGCGCCGTCGATGTCGGTCTTGATCAACGTCTCGAGCTCGACGCGTGCGGCTTCGACGTCGCCGCGCGCCTGCGCCATCTGCCGCACCGCGGTCGCAAGCTCGAGCTCCGCGCGGGTCACGTCGTTCGAGCTCACAAGGCCCGCCTCGAATCGCGCGCGCACGTCGTCGAGGTTCGTCTGTGCGAACGCACGGCGGCGCTCGGCGGCGAGGAAGACCTGCTCGAAGCTCAGCGTCGTGAGAAAGGCGATGGCGGCGTCGAAGCCGAGGACGCGTTTGGTGTCGTCGGCGAAGTAGCGTGTGGCTTCGCGCTCGAAGCGCTGCTGGCGATAAAGAGGAAACG
>Ga0196977_1000141_pt1 | contig 46597 bp, 46 predicted proteins | sample S3v_1013CmetaG_FD_148634 | JGI IMG/M metagenome (GOLD analysis project Ga0196977, IMG submission 148634) | Soil microbial communities from Anza Borrego desert, Southern California, United States - S3+v_10-13C | ecosystem: Environmental > Terrestrial > Soil > Desert | place: USA: California... | reverse complement strand
GAACGGCGTCCCGATCGCCGCCTACGAGCAGGCGGTCGAGGCGAGCCACGTGTTCAACCTGCTCCAGGCCCGCGGGGTGATCAGCGTCCAGGAGCGCGCCAGCTACATGGCCCGCGTCCGCGACCTTGCCCGCGGCAGCTGCGAGGCCCACATGGCCCGCGAAGCCGACCGCTGGGCCGCCGACTACCCAGGGTGGGCGGCGTGAGCAGCGACTTAAATCCTCCCCGGCACGGGGAGGGGGACCGCGCGCAGCGCGGTGGAGGGGGCTCTCGGTTTGCGCGCCGCCCGCAGACCTACGCCGCCCGCAAGCTGCGCCGCGAGATGACGCTGCCCGAAGGCTTGCTGTGGCAACGGCTGCGCGGCAAGCAAACCGGCTTCAAGTTCCGCTCCCAGCACCCGATCGGGCCATACGTGGTCGATTTCTACTGCTCGAGCGCGCGCCTGGTCGTCGAAGTCGACGGCCGCGCTCATGACAACGCCGGTCGGATCGAGCGCGATCGTGCCCGCGACCGGTTCCTGATCGAACGCGGCTACGAGGTGCTCCATCTTCCCGCTGCCGACATTCTCCGCGATCTCGACAGCGCCATCGCCGCCATCGTTGCGCAGGCGGAGAGCCCCCTCCGTCAGCCGTTGCGCGGCTGCCACCTCCCCGCGAGCGGGGAGGATTTGCAATGACCGACTTCCTCCTCGAGCTGCGTTGCGAGGAAATCCCGGCGCGGATGCAGGCCGGGGCGCGCGCCGACCTCGAGCGGCTGTTCCGCCAGGCGCTGGGCGAGGCCGGCGTCACACCGGGCGAGGTCACCGTGTGGTCGACCCCGCGCCGCCTCGCGTTGATCGCGCGCGGCTTGCCCGAGGCGACCGAGGCGGTGCGCGAGGAAACCAAGGGCCCGCGCGTCGGCGCGCCGCCGCAGGCGCTCGAAGGCTTCCTGCGCAAAACCGGCCTGGCGCAAGACCAGCTCGAGGAGCGCGACGGGGTCTGGTTCGCCGTCGCCGAGAAGCCGGGCCGGGCGGTCAAGGCCGTGCTCGCCGAGGCGATCCCGGCGATCGTCCGCGCGTTCCCGTGGCCCAAGGCGATGCGCTGGGGCGCGGCCTCGCTTGCCACCGACAGCCCGCGCTGGGTGCGCCCGCTGTCGGGCATCGTCGCGATCTTCGGCGAGGCGCTGGTCGAGTGCGCCGTGGGCGAGGTCGCCGCCGGCTACATGACGCTCGGCCACCGCTTCCATTGCCCGGGCCCGATCACCATCGGCGGCGTCTCCGACTACCAGGAGAAGCTGCGCGCGTGCCACGTGATCGTCGCCCACGCCGAGCGCGAGGCGCTGATCCGCGAGGGCGCCGCGAAGGCCGCTGCCGAGGCCGGCCTGACGCTGGTCGCCGACGAAGGGCTGGTGGTCGAGAACGCCGGCCTCACCGAATGGCCGGTGCCGCTGCTCGGCCGCTTCGACCCGGCGTTCCTCGACGTCCCGCCCGAGGTCATCCAGCTGACCGCGCGCGTGAACCAGAAGTATTTCGTGTGCCAATCCTCCCCGGGACGGGGAGGTGGCAGCCGTGAAACGGCTGACGAAGGGGGTTCGCGTCCTGACGCGACCTCGCCGAACGCCGACAGCCCCCTCCACCAGCCTGCGGCTGGTCCCCCTCCCCGTGCCGGGGAGGATTTGGCAAACGCCTTCGTCTGCACGGCCAACATCGAAGCCACCGACGGCGGCGCGGCGATCGTCGACGGCAACCGCAAGGTCCTCGCCGCGCGGCTCAGCGATGCGCGGTTCTTCTGGGACCAGGACCGCAAGACGCCGCTGGCCGAGCACGCCAGGAAGCTCGCGCGGATCACCTTCCACGAGAAGCTCGGCACGCTCGCCGACAAGGTCGAGCGCGTCGCCAGGCTGGCCCGGTGGCTGGTCGAGGAGGGGATCGTAGTGCCTCCCCAGGATGGGGAGGTGGCAGCGCGCAGCGCTGACGGAGGGGGGGTGCGTCCTGACGGGACCTCGCCGAACGCCGCCAACCCCCTCCACCGTCCTGCGGACGGTCCCCCTCCCCGTGCCGGGGAGGACCTCGCCGCCCTCGCCGAGCAGGCCGCGCGCCTCTGCAAGGCCGACCTCGTCACCGAGATGGTCGGCGAGTTCCCCGAGCTGCAGGGCCTGATGGGCGGCCATTACGCCCGCGCCGAGGGCCAGCCCGACGAAGTCGCCGACGCCATCCGCGACCACTACAAGCCGGTCGGGCAGGGCGACGAAGTCCCGACAGCGCCGGTGACGGTGGCGGTGAGTTTGGCGGACAAGCTGGATACGGTCATCGCGTTCTTCGCGGCCGACGAAAGGCCCACGGGATCGAAAGACCCATTCGCCCTTCGTCGCCAAGCACTTGCTATAGTTGCCTTGATCGTCCGAAATGGGCTTAGGCTAAGTCTTATCGAAGTCATCGGGCGGCATGAGATCCGGCATGTCTGGGACATGCTGACCGGAAGCAACGACACACCGGATCAACTTTTCGAGTTCTTCGCCGACCGCCTCAAAGTCCAGCAACGCGAAGCCGGCGTCCGCCACGACTTGATCGACGCGGTCTTCGCGCTCGGCGGCGAGGACGACCTCGTCCGCCTGCTCGCCCGCGTCCGCGCGCTGCAGGCGTTCATCGGCAGCGACGACGGCGCCAACCTCCACGCCGGCTACAAGCGCGCCGCCAACATCCTCAGGAAGGAGGACTGGCAGGGCCTCGAGGGCGAGATCGCCCGCACCGGCGAGGAGGACCCGCTGGCGCTGGTCGACGATCCCGACCTCGCCCCGGTGATCGCCGCCAAGATGGCCGAGCGGCATCAGAAAGAGCTGTCCTACACGCCCGAGCCGGCCGAAAAGGCGCTGATCGACGCGCTCGATTCGGCCGAGCCGACAGCCGTCGCCGCCGTCGAAGCGGAAGATTTCGAAGGCGCGATGGCGGCGCTGGCCTCGTTGCGGGGCCCGATCGACCGGTTCTTTGACAGCGTGACGGTGAACGACGAGGACGCGGACAAGCGCGCCGCCCGGCTCGACCTGCTCGCCCGCTTCCGTGACGCGGTCCATCAGGTGGCCGATTTCTCGCGGATCGAGGGGTGATTTTGCGTTCTTGTTGGAAGAGTGTCGCCCGGCAAATTCAACAGGAATCCTAATGAACTCAAGTGATTGACGATGATTCCCCAAGGCGACAGGGTGTCGCCTTTGTCGCCGGACCTGATGAGGAAATGATGCAGACGGTCTACACCTTCGGCGGCGGCGCCACGCACGACGACCCGCGCGCCAGGGACAAGACCGTCACCGGCGGCAAGGGCGCCAACCTCGCCGAGATGGCGGCGATCGGCCTGCCGGTGCCGCCGGGGTTCACCATCACCACCGAGGAATGCCTGCGCTACCTGAAGGACGGGGCGGACTTCTCGTCCGCCTTGCGCGCGGCGGTGGCCGGGGCGCTGGGGCACATCGAGCGCGCGGTCGGCAAGCGCTTCGGCGACGCGGCCGATCCGTTGCTGGTGTCGGTCCGCTCGGGCGCGCGGGTGTCGATGCCGGGGATGATGGACACCGTCCTCAACCTCGGCCTCAACGACGCCACGGTCGAGGGGTTGGCGGCGGCGGCGGGCGACGACCGCTTCGCGTGGGACAGCTACCGCCGCTTCATCCAGATGTACGCCGACGTCGTCCTCGGCCTCGATCACGGGCTGTTCGAGGAAGCGCTCGAGATCGCCAAGGACGGCGCCGGCTACTACGCCGATACCGAGATGCTCGGCGCCGACTGGCAGGCGCTGGTCGGCGAGTACAAGTCCATCGTCGAGCGCGAGCTCGGGCGGCCGTTCCCGCAGGACGTGGACGAGCAGTTGTGGGGCGCGATCGCCGCGGTGTTCGACAGCTGGGATTCGGACCGCGCCCGGGTCTACCGCCGGCTCAACGACATCCCCGGCGACTGGGGCACCGCGGTCAACGTCCAGGCGATGGTGTTCGGCAACATGGGCGAGACTTCGGCCACCGGGGTTGCCTTCACCCGCGATCCCGCGACCGGCGAGAAGGCCTACTACGGCGAATGGCTGGTCAACGCCCAGGGCGAGGACGTCGTCGCCGGCATCCGCACGCCGCAGTACCTGACGCGGGCCGCGCGCGAGGCGGCGGGCGCCAAACCGCTCAGCATGGAAGAAGCGATGCCCGCGGCCTTCGCCGAGCTTTCCGCCGTGTTCGAGCTGCTCGAGGCGCACTACCGCGACATGCAGGACATCGAGTTCACCGTCGAGCGCGGCCAGCTGTGGATGCTGCAGACGCGGAGCGGCAAGCGCACCGCCCGGGCGGCGCTCAGGATGGCGGTCGAGATGGCCGGCGAAGGGCTGATCGACGAGAAGACCGCGGTGCTGCGGGTCGACCCGATGGCGCTCGACCAGCTGCTCCACCCGACGCTCGATCCGGCGGCGGCGCGCGACGTGCTGGCCAAGGGCCTTCCGGCGAGCCCCGGCGCGGCGAGCGGCCGGATCGTGCTCGACGCCGACACCGCCGAGAGCTGGGCCGGGCGGGGCGAGAAGGTCATCCTCGTGCGGGTCGAGACCAGCCCCGAGGACATCCACGGGATGCACGCCGCGCGCGGCATCCTCACCGCTCGCGGCGGCATGACCAGCCACGCCGCGGTCGTCGCGCGCGGGATGGGGCGGCCGTGCGTTTCGGGCGCCTCGGCGGTGGCGATCGACCTTGCCGCCCGCACGCTGCGCATCGGCGGCCGTGCGCTGGCCGAAGGCGACATCCTCACCCTCGACGGCGCGACCGGCGAGGTCATGGCCGGCGAGGTGGCGACGATCGAGCCCGAGCTGTCCGGCGACTTCGGCACGATCATGCAATGGGCCGACCGCCACCGCCGGATGGGCGTGCGGACCAATGCCGAGACGCCCGCCGACTGCCGCATGGCGCGCACATTCGGCGCCGAGGGCATCGGCCTCGCCCGCACCGAGCACATGTTCTTCGATGCTTCGCGGATCAGCGCGGTCAGGCAGATGATCCTCGCCGAGGACGAGGTCGGCCGCCGCGCCGCGCTCGCCAAGCTGCTGCCCGAGCAGCGCGCCGACTTCGCCGAGATCTTCCGCACGATGGCCGGGCTGCCGTGCACGATCCGCCTGCTCGACCCGCCGCTGCACGAGTTCCTGCCCCACGGCGAGGCCGAGTTCGAGGAACTGGCGGAAGCGACCGGGGTCGGCGCCGACAGGCTTAAGCGCCGCGCCGACGAGCTGCACGAGTTCAATCCGATGCTCGGCCACCGCGGCTGCCGCCTCGGGATCACCTACCCCGAGATCTACGAGATGCAGGCGCGGGCGATCTTCGAGGCGGCGTGCGAGGTCGGCGAGGTCGTCCCCGAAGTGATGATCCCGCTGGTCGGCACCCGCAAGGAGCTGGCGATCCTCAAGGCGCTGGTCGATGCGACCGCCGCCCAGGTGTTCGAAGAGCAGGGCCGGTCGCTCGACTACCTCGTCGGGACGATGATCGAGCTGCCGCGCGCCGCGCTGATGGCCGGCGAGATCGCCGTGGAGGCGCGGTTCTTCTCGTTCGGCACCAACGACCTGACCCAGACCACGCTCGGCGTCAGCCGCGACGACGCCGGCCGGTTCCTCGGCCAGTACGTCGACAAGGGCATCTTCCCGCGCGACCCGTTCGTCAGCCTCGACGTCGAGGGCGTCGGCCAGCTGATCGCGCTCGCCGTCGAGCGCGGCCGGCTCGCGCGGCCCGACCTCAAGCTCGGCATCTGCGGCGAGCACGGCGGCGATCCCGCGAGCATCGCCTTCTGCGAGAGCGTCGGCCTCGATTACGTCAGCGCCTCGCCCTACCGCGTGCCGATCGCGCGGCTGGCGGCGGCGCAGGCGGCGCTGAATGCTCGCTAGCTCACCATCCCGCGTCCCCGCAAAGGCGGGGACCCAGGGCGGCGCGGCGCTAGACTGCGCTGGGCTCCCGCCTTCGCGGGAGCGCGGGTATCTATCCTGGCCTCCAGCCGCTCAAGGTCAGGATCTCGAACGTCTCGACCACGCGGCCCTCCTCGTCGGCTTCGGCGGCGAATGCGGCGCGGGCGCGCTCGAGCCCGGCCTTGCCGAGCGGCGCGGGCGAAGCGAGGACGTTGCCGAGTCCCTGCGCCCGCAAGTCGGTCACCAACTGCTCGAGCGAGCGGTAGGCCACGGTCAACGTGCGGCCGTCCGCCACCGGGTCGGCCCAGCCGGCGCGCTGCAGCAGCTGCGCCCCGGCGCGGACGTCGACCATCGGGTGGAGCCGCGCCGCGGGGCGCTCGCCGTCGGCCGCCAGCATGATCCGGCGCAGCACCGGCAGGCTGCCCGCGCCGACGAAGCTGGCGATCGCCCGGCCGCCCGGCGCCAGCGCGCCGCGGATATGGATCAGCGCGCCCGGCAAGTCGTTGACGGTATCGAGCGTCGCCACGCTGGCGACGAAGTCGCAGCCCGCGAACGGCAACGGGCGTTCCTCGTCGAAGCCGTCGGCCGGCTCGCCCCGGATCACTTCGGCGCCCTGCCGCGCCAGCGCCTCGGCGAGCTGCCCGGTCCAGTCGCCGATCGCCAGCGCCCGCCTCGGCTCGTGGCGCAGGAAGGCGAGCCGCTCGAGCACGTCGTCGACGATGTCGTCGAGCACGAACCGCGCCGCGCCGGGCTGTCGCTGCAAGCCGGCGATCCGGCGCCGCGCCGCGGCTCTGCGGGCGCGCGAGAAGATCGTCGGCGGCGGGCTGGCCATGAGAAAGTCCTGCCCCTGCCGGCCCGCGCATGCAAGGTTGCCCCGCGATGACGCTCGCCGAAGCCCTCGCCCCGCTGGTCGACCTGGTCTACCCGCCTCGCTGCCCGGCGTGCGGCGAGGGGATCGCCGCGCAGGACGGCTTGTGCGCCGCCTGCTGGGCCGACCTGGCGTTCCCCGGCGAGCCCGCCTGCGCACTTTGCCAGCGCCCGTTCGGCGCCGCCGCCGTTCCCGACGGGGCGCTCTGCGCGCCGTGCCTCGCCGAGCCGCCGCGGCACGACGGGATCGCCGCCGGGACGCTCTATAACGACGCCTCGCGCCAGCTGGTGCTGGCGTTCAAGCACGGGCGCCGGATCGCCCTCGCGCCGATGCTGGCGCGGATGATCGCGGCCCGCCTCCCGGCGCTCGACGGCGAGTGGCTGGTCGTGCCGGTGCCGCTGCACCCGTGGCGGCTGTGGCGGCGCGGGTTCAACCAGTCGGCCCTGCTGGCTCGCGAGATCGCCCGGCTGCGCGGGCAGGCCTTGCGGGTCGACGCGCTGGAGCGGCGCAAGCCGACGCCGGTGCTCGGCGGCCTCGGCCGCGCGGCGCGGGCGCGGGCGCTGTCCGGCGCGATCGCGGTGAACCCACGCCATCGCCCGGCGCTGCCCGGCGCGAGCGTCGTGCTGGTCGACGACGTCGTGACCAGCGGCGCGACCACCGACGCTTGCGTGCGCGCGCTCAAGCGCGCCGGGACGCGGCGGGTGGTCGTCGCCTGTTTCGCGCGGGTGCTCGATGAAGCGCTCTAGCCGAATAGCAAAACGCCCGGGGCGAGCCCCGGGCGTTCGCGTGACGAAGTTCGCTGGACCGGGTACCGCATCACCCCCCAGTAGATGCGTCGGCCCAAACCCTCATTTTCCCGGCCCGCCCTTGCGGACTGATGCCGAGACCCCCCTTCCTTGGCGCTTATCCGGCGCTGCCGGTCGGTCGCGGCCCGTCAAAGCCGCGGCGGCATTCATCCCATCGAAAGGGCGTGTCACAAAGCGCCTTCGCGGCGCGGCATGGATTTTCGCCGGCCGCTGTGGTTATCGTGCAACAAGGCTTTGGCGCGGAAGGCAAAATTCGCCGAAAATACAACGCAAGCGAGGGACGTTTCGAGATGGCCGGTGACCCCGCCGGGCGCGAGCAAGGCGCCGCATTCATGCCCCGGTTCGACTCCGCCGGGCTGCTCACCGCGATCGCCCAGGACTCGGCCAGCGGCGAGGTGCTGATGGTCGCGTTCATGGATGCCGAGGCGCTCGCGGCGACGCGGGCGACCGGCCTCGCGCACTTCCATTCGCGCAGCCGCAACCGGCTGTGGCGGAAAGGCGAGACCTCGGGCCACGTGCTCCACGTCGAGGCGATCCTGGTCGATTGCGACCAGGACGCGCTGGTGCTCAAGGTCCGCCCGGCGGGCCCGGCGTGCCACACGGGCGAGCGTAGCTGCTTCTTCCGCGCGCTCGACGGCGAGGGCCTCTCTCGCGTCGACGGTTGAGCGCCGCCGTGTTCCCATACGTTCCGCCGCTGCGCGACGTCCGCTTCGTGCTCGACCGGCTGCTCGACCTCGACAGCCAGGTCGAGGGGGACCTGATCGACGCGATCCTGTCCGCAGCGGGCCGCTTCGCCGCCGAAGTCGTCGCGCCGCTCAATCCGGTCGGCGATCGCGTCGGCTGCACCCGCCATCCGGACGGCTCGGTGACGACCCCGCCGGGCTACCGCGAGGCCTACGCGCAGTACCGCGAAGCCGCGTGGGGCACGCTCGCGCTGCCGGTCGAGCATGGCGGGCAGGGCCTGCCGCATGTCCTGGCGACCGTGGTCGAGGAATTCCTCAACTCGGCGTGCCACGCCTTCAACATGTACCCCGGGCTGACGCACGGCGCGGTTGCGGCCCTGCTCGCGCGGGGCAGCGAGGCGCTCAAGGCGGCCTACCTGCCCAAGCTCGTCTCGGGCGAATGGCTCGGCACGATGGCGCTGACCGAGGCGCACGCCGGCACCGACCTCGGGCTGATCCGCACCACGGCCGAGCCGCGCGGCGACGGCCGCTTCGCGGTCACCGGCGAGAAGATCTTCTGCTCGGGCGGCGAGCACGACCTGACCGACAACATCGTCCACCTGGTGCTGGCCAGGCTGCCCGGCGCGCCGGAAGGCTCGCGCGGGATCTCGCTGCTCGTGGTCCCCAAGCTGCTGCCGGACGGCTCGCGCAACGCGGTCGCGTGCGGGGCCATCGAGCACAAGATGGGAGTGCACGGCAGCGCCACATGCGCGATGAACTTCGACGGCGCGACCGGCTGGCTGGTCGGCGCCGAGAATGAAGGTCTTGCGGCGATGTTCGTGATGATGAACGCCGCGCGCCTCTCGTGCGGCAACCAGGGCCTGGCCCAAGCCGAGCTCGCCTATCAGAACGCTGCCGCCTACGCGCTCGAGCGCCGCCAGGGCCGCGCTCCCGGCAGCCCGGCCGCCGCCGACCCGCTGATCGTCCATCCCGACGTGCGGCGCCTGCTGATGGACGCGCGCGCCTTCATCGAGGGCTTCCGCGCGCTGGTGCTGTGGACTGCCTCGCAGATCGACTGCGGGGAAGAGGAGGTGGTCGGCCTGCTCACCCCGGTGATCAAGGCCCACGGCACCGACCGCGGCTTCGAGACCGCGGTGGCGATGCAGCAGGTCTTCGGCGGGCACGGCTACGTCGCCGAATGGGGGATGGAGCAGATCGTCCGCGATGCGCGGGTAGCGATGCTCTACGAGGGCGCGAACGGGGTGCAGGCGCTCGATCTGGTGGCGCGCAAGCTGGCGCGCGATGGAGGCCAGACGCTCGAGCGCTTCTGTGCCGGGGTCGAGACCGAATGCGGCGAGGCCGAGGCGGAGCTGCGCTTCATCGCCGCGCCGCTCGCCGAAGCGGTGCGCGAGGCGCGCGAGGCGGCGTACTGGCTGCTGTCGCAAGGCCGGGAGGACCCGAACCAGCTCGGCGCCGGGTCCTATGCCTTCCTGCAGCTGTTCGGCGTGCTGGCGATCGGGTGGATGTGGCTGCGCCTCGCCAAGGCCGCGCTGCCCGACGCCGACGATCCGTTCTGCGCCGCCAAGCTGGCGACCGCGCGCCACTATGCCTTGCACGCCCTGCCGCAATGCGGGGCACTGCGCCACAAGGTCGAGGCCGGCGCCGAGGTGCTGATGGCGCTGCCGGCCGAGGCCTTCCGGCGCGAGTGACCGTCACGGCCAGGTGAAGAACAGGCCGCCCGGGTCATGGCGCTGCCGCAGCTCGCCGAGCCGCGCGAGGGCCTCGGCGGTGAAGCATTCGGCGAGGCGCTCGGGGCCTTGCGTCAGGTCGGCCTCGCCGACGTAGCGGCCCGCGCGCAGAGGGGCGAGGGCGTCGTCTACCCGGCGGACCCAGGCGCGGTTGGCCTCGTCGTCGGCGGGATCGTCCCACAGCGCGTAGATGCCCGCGCCGGTGCCGCCGCCGACCGACAGCGCGCCGCCGCCGAGCTCGACGCGCCCGCCGCCGCCGAAGGCGACGATGTCGATCGTCGCATGGCGGCTCGGCGCGGGCAGGTGGCCGACCGCCAGGAGCAGCTCGCCGAGCGGCGCTTCGCTCCACAGATGATCGGCGGCGACGCGCTTGCCCGCGGGCATCGGCGACATGCGGAACAGCTCGGGGAACGCCACGACCTCGCCGCACGGCGCCGAGATCGCCTCGGCCGCGGCGGGCGGCGAGGCGAACGCGACGAGCCGATCGCGCGCTTCGTCCTCGCTGGCGGCGCACGCGGCGACGCGCAGGATCACCGCCGGCTCGTGCGTGTCCCAGTGGGTCAGCAGGAAGCAGCCGATCTCGACCGCCGGGTGAGTCGCGGCGGCGGCGGCGGTGAGCCAGTCGGCCAGCGCCGGGGCGCACGTCGCGGTGAAGTAGCCGCGCCACGCGTAGGTCACCGGCGGCAACGGGTGCAGCTGCAGATGGTACGCGGTCACGGCCGCGAAGAACCCCGGACCGTGGCCGCGCGCGGCCCAGAACAAGTCGGCGTGGTGCTCGGCGCTCGCGCGCACGATCTCGCCCGCGGCGGTGACCAGCTCGATCGCCGTGACGTTGGCGCACGCTGCGCCCCATTCGCCCGCGTTCCAGCCGAATCCGCCGGCGAGGATGTAGCCGCTCAAGCCGACGTCGACGCAATGCCCGACCGGAAAGGCGAGGCCCTCGGCCGCGAGCCGCTCGGCCAGCACCCCGTCGCACACCCCGGCGCCGACCCGCGCGGTTCGCGCCGCGGCGTCGATCTCGATCGAGTCGAGCCGGCCGAGGTCGAGCATCAGGCCGCCCTCGCGCAGCGCCGCCGCCTCGTAATGATGCCCGCTGCCGCGCGGCGAAACCCTGAGGCCGTGCGCGGCGGCCGAGCGGATCGCCGCGGCGACCTCTTCGGCGCCGGTGCAGCGAACGATGGCGTCCGGCGAGCGCGCCCGGTGCAGTCGCTTGTTCCAGATGGCCTGCTCGCGCGCCGCATCGTAGCCGGGCTCGCCGCGCTTCAGGAAGGTTGGGTCGTCGAGCGGGGCAGGCACTCGGCCCTAACCGAACACCTCGGCGAACAGTTCCAGCATCGCCGCCCAGCTCTGGCGGTCGGCGCTGGCATCGTAGGCGGTGGCCGGGTTGTCGGTCGGGGCGGGGTTGGTGAAGCCGTGGCGCACGCCGCTGTACGAATGGAAGTGCCAGTCGGCCCGGGCGGCGTCCATCTCCTCCCAGAAGGCGAGCACCTGGCTCCGCGGGACCATCGGGTCGGCGTCGCCGTGGCAGACGAGGATGCGCGCGGTGATCGCGCCCGGCTCGGCCGGGAGGCCGGTGTCGAGCAGTCCGTGGAAGCTGACCACGGCCGCCAGCGGCGCGCCGTCGCGGGCCAGCTCGAGCGCCGCCTGCCCGCCCATGCAGAAGCCGATCGCCGCCAGCGGCAGGCCTTGCGCATCGGGCAGCGTCGCCAGCGCCCGCAGCGCGGCCTTGAGGCGCCGCCGGTAGGCCAGGGGATCGGGGCGGATGCCTCCGGCGAGAGTGCGGGCCGCGTCGAAGTTCGCCGGGCGCTCGCCGTAGAAGTCGGCGATCAGCGCGAGGTAGCCGGCCTCGCCCAGCATCCGGGCCTTCGTCTCGACCGCCGGCGTCGGATTCATGATCGTCGGGAACACCAGGATCGCCGCGCGCGGCGGCCCGGCGGGGCGGGCGACGAGACCCGTCAGCCGGGTCTTGCCGTCCGCGTAGTCGAGCGATTCGAGTTCCACAGGCACTCCCAACCTTCCCTCGCCCCCGGCGAACAGGCTGCTACCGGCTTCCCGGAAATGGGCAAGGGGACGTCCTTCGACCAGGCGCCGGCTGGACCCTCCTCTCGGCCACGAAAAAAGGGACGGGCGCACTGGCACCCGTCCCTTCTCTTGTCGCGCGAAACCGCGGTGGCGGCTTAGGCGTTCTGGAGATTGACCGCGCTGGTCTTGCCGCGCTTGTCGTTCTCGAGGTCGTAGGACAGACGCTGCTCCTTATCGAGCGAGCTCATCCCGGCGGCCTGGACGGCCGTCATGTGGACGAACGCGTCGTTGCCGCCGGCTTCATTGGTGATGAAGCCGTAACCCTTGGCATTGTCGAAAAACTTCACTGTGCCGATCGGCATATCAATTTCCTTCTTTGGCTGCGGAGGCCGAAGTGGCCTCCTCGTGCTAGGAGAAGCGGAGAGAAGGAAATTGGAGCCGCAAAGCGCCGAAGACCGTCAATTTGCGACTGTAGCGACCCCTATGTGGGGACGCGACGCCGCATTACTAGGGGTTGGTGGCGTTTATTCCGTCGGCAGGAAGTCCGGCACCGAGAGATAGCGCTCGCCGGTGTCGTAGTTGAACCCGAGCACTTTCGCCCCGGAGCCCAGCTCGCCCAGCTTCTGCCGGATCGCCGCCAGCGTCGCGCCGGAGCTGATGCCGACCAGCAGGCCCTCCTCGCGGGCGCAGCGGCGGGCCATGTCCTTGGCGTCCTCCGCCTCGACGGTGATCGCGCCGTCGATCGACTGGGTGTGCAGGTTGGTCGGGATGAAGCCGCCGCCGATGCCCTGGATCGGGTGCGGGCCGGGCTGGCCGCCGGAAATGACCGGCGACAGCGTCGGCTCGACGGCATAGGCCTTGAGGCCCGGCCATTCGCGCTTCAGCACTTCGGCGCAGCCGGTCAGGTGGCCGCCGGTGCCGACGCCGGTGATGAGCACGTCGAACGGGCTGCCGGCGAAGTCGTCGAGGATCTCGCGCGCGGTGGTGCGGGCGTGAATCTCGACGTTGGCGGGATTGTCGAACTGCTGCGGCATCCACGCGCCCTCGGTCTGCCCGGCCAGCTCCTGCGCCCGGGCGATGGCGCCCTTCATGCCGAGCTCCTTCGGCGTCAGGTCGAACGTCGCGCCGTAGGCCAGCATCAGCCGGCGCCGTTCGAGCGACATCGATTCGGGCATCACCAGCACCAGCTTGTAGCCCTTCACCGCGGCGACCATGGCGAGGCCGATGCCGGTGTTGCCGCTGGTCGGCTCGATGATCGTGCCGCCTTCGCGCAAGGCGCCCGACTTCTCCGCGTCCTCGACCATCGCCAGCGCGATGCGGTCCTTGATCGAGCCGCCGGGATTGGCCCGCTCGCTCTTCACCCACACCTCGTGATCGGGGAACATCCGCGCCAGGCGGATGTGCGGGGTCATGCCGATGGTTGCCAGGACGTTGTCGGCCTTCATGTCGCGGGCTCCTTTGCTGGGTCCTCATGCAGGAACGTGGAATCGAACGTCTTCGCCCGGCGCAGCTCGGGGAACAGCACCGCCCACATCGCGGTGACGACTATCGCACCCACGCCGCCGATGGCAACCGCGCCGACGGCCCCGAGCACGCCGGCCATCAGACCGGCGCGGAACTCGCCGAGCTCGTTCGAGGCGGAGATCGCCAGTCCGGAGATCGCCGAGACGCGCCCGCGCATCGTGTCGGGCGTGTTGAGCTGGACCAGCGAGTTGCGGATGAACACCGAGATCATGTCGGCCGCGCCGAGCAGGCCGAGCATCGCCAGCGAGAAGGCGAAGTTGCGCGACAGCGCGAAGGCGACCGTCGCGGCGCCGAAGCCGACCACCGCCCACAGCATCTTCACGCCGACGTCGTGCTCGAGCGGTTTCCACGACAGCCATGCGGCTACCAGCGCCGCGCCGACGGCGGGCGCGCCCCGCATCAGGCCGAGGCCTTCGGGCCCCACATGGAGGATATCGCGCGCGAATACCGGCAGCATCGCCGTCGCCCCGCCGAGCAGCACCGCGAACAAGTCGAGCGTGATGCAACCGAGCAGGAAGCGCTCCCGGCGCACGAACACGAAGCCGTCGGCGATCTGGCGCAACGGATGGCGCGGCGGGCCCTGGTGGACCGCCCGGACCGGGCGGACGCTCGAGATCAGCAGGCCCGACAGCAGCAGCATCGCGGCCGAGACGAAATACGGCAGCGACGGGCTTTCGGCGAACATGAAGCCGCCGGCGGCGGGACCGACCACGGTCCCCACCTGCCACCCCATCGAGCTCAGCGCGATCGCCTGCGGCAGCAGCGCCGGCGGGACGATGTTGGGGGCGATGGCCGCCAGCGCCGGCCCGTTGAACACTCGCGCCGAGCCATGCGCGGCGGCCAGCCCGAATAGCAGCGGCAGGGTCAGCGCGTCGCTCGCGGTGGCGAAGGCGAGCGCGAGCGCTATGCCGCAGTCGATGGCGTTGGCGAACAGCACCACGCGGCGGCGGTCGAAACGGTCGGCGGCGACGCCGGCGACCGGGGTCAGCAGCAGCAGCGGAACGAACTGCGCCGCGCCGAGCAGGCCGAGCATGAGCGACGCGTCGCGCAGGCCCATCCCGTAGTCCTCGCGGGCGACGTCGTACGTCTGGTAGCCGATCAGCACCACCATCGACAGGGTGGCGAACGTGGCGAGGAAGCGGGCGAGCCAGAACCGCCGGTAGTCGGCGATGTGCAGCGGCGATGTCGGTTCGACGCCGGAGCCTGTGATCGTCTCGCTCACCCGCGCGCCATGGCAGGCACGGGGGAGAGTGCCAAGATACTTGGGCTAGCTCACCGCCAACTCGTCATTGCGAGGAGGCGACGCGACGCACCGCAATGACGAAAGGGGTGCCGGATCAGCCCCGCCGGCGCAGGCGCGGGTTGGGCTGGAGGCCCTCGATCATCATCACGAAGTCGTCGAGGCGGATGATCCGCTCGAACTGGAAGCCCGCGCGGTCCTCGGTCAGCCAGATGCAATACGCCTCGATCCGGCCGATGACGGGCAGGCGGATGATCACCCGGTCGCCGCGCGCCATGTCGGCCGCGCCGTCGACCATGAAGCCGTGGGCCGAGAGGTTGCAGACGTGCAGCTTGAGGTCGCCGCGCGTGCGGTGCTCGCCGATCACCGGATAATCGACCGGGTGCCGCGTCGAACGCCGCATGTCGGGCACGGACAGTTGAGCCCCGCCTGCCATCAATCCGATACCCCTTTTCCCGTCCCTTGAGCCGCCGCAATCGCAGCAAATGTTGGAAAAAGGGTAAAAGCCGGGGTCAGGCGCCGCGCAGCACCCCGTGCCGCTTGCGGCCGAGGCTGAGCTTGCGCTCCTCGCCGGGAGCCAGCCGGACGAGCAAGGCGGGGTCGGTCTGCGGCTCGTCGTCGATGCGCACCGCGCCTTCGGCGATCTTGCGCTTGGCCTCGCCGCCCGAGGCGGCGAAGCCGAGCGCGGTGCACGCCGCGCCGAGGCGAATCCCTTCGGCCGGCACCTCGAGCACCGGCAGGTCCTCGCCGAGCCCGCCGGCTCCGAACGTCTGCGCGGCGGTCGCCTCGGCGGCGCGCGCCGCCTCGTCCCCGCGGACCAGCCGGGTGACCGCGTTGGCGAGCACCACCTTGGCCTCGTTGATCCACGCCCCCTCGAGCGCCTCGAGCCGGGCGATCTCGGCGAGCGGCAGGTCGGTGAACAGGCGCAGGAACCGGCCGACGTCGCGGTCGTCGGTGTTGCGCCAGTATTGCCAGAAATCGTAGCTCGGCAGCTGGTCCTCGTTGAGCCACACCGCGCCGGCCGCGGTCTTGCCCATCTTGGCGCCGTCGGCGGTCGTCAGCAGCGGGGTGGTGACGCCGTAGACCTCGACCCCGTCCATCCGCCGGCTCAGCTCGACGCCGTTGACGATGTTGCCCCACTGGTCGCTGCCGCCCAGCTGCAGCCGGCAGCCCAGCTCGCGCGACAAGTGGCGGAAATCGTAGCCTTGCAGGATCATGTAGTTGAATTCGAGGAAGGTCATCGGCTGCTCGCGGTCGAGCCGCAGCCTGACCGAATCGAAGCTCAGCATGCGGTTGATCGTGAAGTGCGTGCCGACTTCCTGCAGCAGCTCGATGTAGCCGAGCCGGCCGAGCCAGTCGTGGTTGTTGACCATCACCGCGTCCGTCGGCCCGTCGCCGAACGTCAGGAAGCGTTCGAACACGGTGCGGATCGAGGCGATGTTGGCGTCAATCGTCGCGTCGCTGAGCATCTTGCGGCTCTCGTCGCGCCCGGTCGGATCGCCGATCCGCGTCGTCCCGCCGCCCATCAGCACGATCGGCTTGTGCCCGGCCTGCTGGAGCCGGCGCAGCAGCATGATCTGCACCATCGAGCCGACGTGCAGCGACGGCGCGGTCGCGTCGAAGCCGATGTAGCCCGGCACCACCTGCCGATGCGCCAGGGCGTCCAGTCCCTCGGCGTCGGTTAGCTGGTGGATGTAGCCGCGCTCGTCGAGTAGACGCAGCAGCTCGGACTTGTACTCGCTCATGATGCTCCCTCGTGAGGAGCGGGCGCGTAGCACGCGAGGAACTTCATGCAAACGCATCTGCTCGCCGCCCATCCGGACCACCCGCCGCTCGCCGTCAGCCAGGTCGAGGCGCGGATCATCGGCCGCGATGACAACTGGTTGCGGGTGCGCTGGCGGATCGAGGGGACGCGGCAGCTCGTCGTGCCGCCGTTCGCCGGCAAAGGGCGGTCGGACGACTTGTGGCGGACGACCTGCTTCGAGCTGTTCCTCAAGCCGGCCGGCGGCGAGGCCTATTGCGAGCTCAACCTGTCGCCCTCGGAACGGTGGAACGCCTACGACTTCGACGGTTATCGCGGCGCCATGCGCGAGCGCCCGTTCCCGCACGAGCCGGAATGCACGATGCGCCAGGGCAGCAGCTTCGCGATCTTCGACGCGGCCATTCCGGTCGCCGGCCTGCCCGACGCCGATTGCGCGATGGGCTTGTGCGCCGTGCTCGAGGAGCAGGGCGGGGCAGTGAGCTACTGGGCGCTGGCCCATCCCGCGGCCCGGCCCGACTTCCACGCCCCCGCTTGCTTCGCGGCGGAGCTTCCGGCAGCGGGAACCGCATGAAATTCGGCATCGACCGCCTGCTGGCGGAACCCGATCTGCGCAAGCCGCTCGACGGCAAGCGCGTCGCGCTCGTTGCGCATCCCGCCTCGGTGACCCTCGACCTGACCCATTCGCTCGATGCGCTGGTGGCGGCGGGAATCAACGTCACCGCCGCGTTCGGCCCGCAGCACGGCATCAAGGGCGACAAGCAGGACAACATGGTCGAGACCGCGGACGAGACCGATCCGCGCTACGGCATCCCGCTGTTCAGCCTCTACGGCGAGGTTCGCCGCCCGACCGGGCAGATGATGAGCGCGGCCGACGTGTTCCTGTTCGACCTGCAGGACCTCGGCTGCCGCATCTACACCTTCTGCACCACGCTGCTCTACCTGCTCGAGGAGGCGGCGCGGCACGGCAAGAGCGTGTGGGTGCTCGACCGGCCGAACCCGGCGGGTCGCCCGGTCGAGGGCACGCTGCTGCTGCCGGGCCAGGAAAGCTTCGTCGGCGCCGGGCCGATGCCGATGCGCCACGGGCTGACGATGGGCGAGATGGGCCAGTGGTTCGTGCGCCGGTTCGGGCACGACGTCGATTACCGCGTGATCGAGATGCACGACTGGCTGCCCGAGGCCGCGCCCGGCTGCGGCTGGCCCGAGAGTCGCATCTGGATCAATCCGAGCCCCAACGCGGCGAGCCTCAACATGGCGCGCGCCTATGCCGGCACGGTCATGCTCGAAGGCACGACGCTGAGCGAGGGCCGCGGCACCACGCGGCCGCTGGAGGTGCTGCTCGGCGCGCCGGACATCGACGCCCAGGCGGTGCTGGCCGAGATGCGCCGGTTCGCGCCGGCGTGGCTGGCGGGCTGCGCGATCCGCGAATGCTGGTTCACGCCGACCTTCCACAAGCATTCAGGCATGCTGTGCAACGCGCTGATGATCCATGCCGAAGGACCGTTCTACCAACACGAGGCGTTCCGGCCCTGGCGGCTGCAGGCGCTCGCCTTCAAGGCCATCCGCCGGCTCCATCCCGATTACCCGCTGTGGCGCGACTTCCCGTACGAGTACGAGCTCGAGCGGCTGGCGATCGACGTGATCAACGGTGGGCCCGGCTTGCGCGATTGGGTCGACGATCCGGCCGGCGAGGCGGGCGATCTCGAGGCGCTGGCCTCCCCCGACGAGGCGGCCTGGCGCGACGAAGTGGCGGACTTGCTGCTGTACTGAGGGTTCAGCGGATCCGTTCGAGCCGGCCGGGCCCCTCGAACGTCGGCAGCGGCCGGACGTCGCGGATGTCGTCGCGCATGACCAGGACCGAGCAGCCGTCGATGCGCTTGTCGACCGCGGCGATGAGCAGCGGCTCCTCGGCCGAGGCAGGCTCGCGCTCGAGCTTCGGCAGGCCCCGCTCCTCGCGCACGAGGTGGATGCGGTCGCGGCACACGGCCTTCGGCCCGATCTGGGCGACGATCGCGCCGGGGATCGGCTCCGGCAGCGCGGCTTCGCGGGCGGCGGCGCCGGTGGCCAGAGCGAGGGCGACGAGGGGAAGGACAACGCGCATGGGCTCTCTCCTTGCCGGCGATCCATAACAGATCGGCGGAATTTCGCCCACTTTTCGTTAACGCGATATTGCGGTTCCGGCGCTAGCCCGGGGCGATGGGCCAGGAACTCGCCATCGACGCCGCCGCGGCGGAGCCGGCCGCGTGCCATGTGTGCGGCGGGCGCGAGCCGCGGCACCTGTTCCGCAAGTTCGGCTACGACCTGGTGCGCTGCCGGGGCTGCGGCCTGGCTTATGTCGCCAATCCGCCCGGCCGGTCAGCGATCGAGGCGTTCTACAGCGCCGAGGCCGACTATCACGGCGAGCTGCTCGATCCGGCCGATCCGGCGTTCGCCCGGACGGGGCGGATCGCGCGCCAGCACTTGCGCATGCTGCGGCGGAGCATCCGCCATCCGCACCGCCACAAGCTGCTCGACATCGGCTGCTCGAGCGGGCTGTTCCTCGACGCGGCGCGCCGCGCCGGCTTCGAGGCCTACGGCGCCGAGCTGTCGCCCGACACCGCGGCGTTCGCGCGCACCCATTTCGGGCTCGAGGTTCACGCCGGCGATTGGCGCGACGCCGGCTATGCCGAAGGCAGCTTCGACGTCGTCACGCTGTTCGACGTGGTCGAGCACCTGCCTGACCCGCTGGCCGAGCTGGCGGCGATCCGCGCCCTGCTCAAGCCCGGCGGGCTGCTGCTGCAATCGACGCCCAACATCGACGGGCTGTTCCCGCGGCTGTCGTATCGGCTGGCGGCGAAACTGGACTACTGGCCGCATCCGGAGCCGCCGCACCACCTGTTCCAGTTCTCGCGCCGGACGCTCACGGCGCTGACGGAGCGGGCCGGCTACCGTGTCGCGCGCGCCGACCAGACGCGCATCCAGCTCGGCTACACCTTCGGCACCCCGGCGAGCTGGCGGGTCAGCCCCAAGCTGCTCGCCTATGCCGCGCTGTTCGCGCCCGCCGCCATCGTCGGGCCGTGGCTCGGCATGGGCGACTGGCTGTACCTCGCCGCGCGCCGGCCCGCTTAGCGCTTGCTCTCCGGCGCCGCGGCTCGCTAAGCCGGGGCGAGGGGGAACGCGATGACAATCACCGAAACCGAAGCCGCGGCGGCCGGCCGCCTGATGGAGATGACCATCGCCCACTGGGGCGGCGAGCTGCTGCTGCAGGCCGCCGAGATGAGCCTGGCCGACAAGTTCGCCGGCCGCGAGCCGCGCACGGCGACCGACCTCGCCGGCGAATACGGCATGCGCCACCGCGAGCTCTATCGCTACTTGCGCGCGCTGACCGGCATCGGCCTGCTCGAGTTCGCCGGCGACGACAGCTTCCGCCTGACCGACCTCGGCGCCGCCCTGCGGAGCGGCGCGCCCGGCGCCGCCCGCTCGGCCGTGATCGCGCTGGTCGGCGACATGGTCAAACCGGCGTGGAAGGCGTTCGACCACGGCCTCGTCTCGGGCGACCCCGGGTTCGAGAAGGCTCACGGCATGGGTTTGTTCGAGTACCTGCAGAAGAACCCGGGCATGGCGCAATTCTTCAACGAGACCATGGTCGGCTTCCACGGCCGCGAGCCGCCGGCGGTGGCCGAGGCCTACGACTTTGCGGGGATCGGCTCGCTGGTCGACGTCGGCGGCGCTTCGGGCAACATGCTCGGCCACGTGCTGTCGCGGCATCCGGGCCTGAAGGGGGTGCTCTACGACCTGCCGCACGTGGTGGTCGACGCGCCGCCGCTGCTCGAAAGCTTCGGCGTGCAGGACCGGGTGACGATCGAGAGCGGCAGCTTCTTCGAGCGCGTGCCCGCCGGGCACGACGCCTACCTGCTCAGCCACATCGTTCACGACTGGGACGACGACGAGAACGCGACCATCCTCGGCCACGTGCGCGAGGCGATGAAGCCCGACGCCAAGCTGCTGATCGTCGAGATGGTCCTGCCCGACGGCGACGCGCCGCACATGGGCAAGATGCTCGACATGATGATGCTGCTGGTGCCGGGCGGCGAGGAGCGCACCGCCAGCGAGTACGACGCGCTGCTCGCGGCGAACGGCTTCCGCATGACCCGGGTGGTGCCGACCGCGTCGCCGGTCAGCGTGGTCGAGGCGGTGCGGGCCTAGCCGCAAGTGTTACCCTTGGCGACACGCAGATCGCGGATTTTCGAGCAAGATTCGTCACCCCTCCGGTCGACTCGCGCCAGCGCCCGGTCGTAGTGCGACATCAGCCTGAGAAGCGCGGAATTGTCCGGTTTCTGGCGCGATCCGATGTACTTGCCGCCGCGGAAACGCGGGCGAATGAGGCCCTGATAGGCAAGGAATTGCAGGTCGGCGATTGTCACCCGGCGAACCGGCGATCCGAGCGCCGCGTCCCAGGCCGCGCAGAAGCTTTCAGCACCCGGCCGGTTGCGTAGCTGGTAGGCGCCCTTGCGGCTCATGCCCACGCGCGCGCAGGCGGCGGACACCGAGCCGGTCTCGGCCAGATAGCCGAGAAAGTGCGCCTGGCGCTCGGGCGTCCATCCGTGCGGATTGGCGCGCAGCGGCACGGGGTAGAACGCGGGGACGCGCGGCAGGCGGCGGCGCGGACGGCCCTTCGACACGCCCGGGGCGGTCGGTGGAGGTGATTCGCTGCTCATCCCGAGCATAAGCCCGATTTTGGGGGCTGTAGGACAGCGTTTTCTTGACCAGTTACGCGTCGCCGACCGCCTCGCCGGTCACCGGGTCGAGGCGGTGCGGGCCCGGGCGGCCCCTATTCGGCCGGTCCCGGGGTGTTGATCTGCACATTGCCGTCGCGGTCGTTGATTGCCAGCGCCTGCGCGTCCTGAGCTATCTCCCACGCTGTGGCGGGATCAGGAGGCCGATCCGTCATCGCCATCAGCATTATGCGGTCCGCGTCGGCGTAGATGATGGGCACGCCCTGATCGTGGCGGCCCACGCCCGGCAGTTCCTGCATCGATATGCCGACGAACAAGGCGTTGCCGCTGTCGCCGAAGGCGATCGCGTATCGATCCGTCGCCTCGTCCGGCCGGTAAACATTGAGGCCCTCGACCCGCTCGTCTCGGCACCAGCGAACGTCCGGCAACGGAACCTTTTCGCCCTGCTCGTTCTGCGACGATGAAACGCCGTCCATCATGACAGCAATCGCCGCGACGGCGGCCTGCTCCGGCTCGAGTCTCGTCGCGGTGCCGGCGGCAAGCTGCGTGCTGCACGCCTCGACGGCATAAGCCGGCTGAGACAGGAAGCCGGGCTCCGGTAGCTTCAGGGACGCCTCGACCCGCCTCAACAGCTGACCGAGTTGGCTGGCATCCAACGCCGAAGAAGTGGCGCGCAGCTTGATCAGCCATGACCCATGCGGAAACAGCAACGCGCCGGTTGCGCTGTTGGGCTGGCCGGGCGCGAGGTCATACGCAATCGCGAGTCCGGTCGAAGTCGCGCTGCCGGTGGGTCGGAACGTGGTCGGGACCAGCGAGCCGGTGCCGGCGGGCAGGAAGCCTTCGCGCGCGGCCATGACCCGAATAAGGCGATCGAACGACAGCGAGGCGTCGGGCAGGCCGGCGCGATAGACGTAAAGCGTCAAGAATGTCGCTTGATCGTCGGTCTCATACATTGCCGCGACGTCGTGCTGCTCCGTGCCGAAATCGCGGACGCGCTTGCGGTCCATGCCTTCGAGGTTCGGCGGAAAGCTGATCTGGGTGCGCTGATGATCGAAAGCCGCGTCCTCGGCGACTGCGATGTCGTCGACCGCCAGCGCCGGCCCTGCGGCCATCAGCAGGCCAAGAGTACCCACAAGCAGATGAAATCGCATTCAGCTCCTCCCCACCGACTTCGGGAGGATGTGCCGGTGCTGTCACCAGCGTCAAGCGTCGATCATCTCGCGATCGACCTCGCCGGCGCGGTTCTGGATGAAGTTGAAGCGGTGCTCGGGGTTGCGGCCCATCAGCTGGTCGACCAGCTCGGCGACGGCGTAGCGCTGCTCGTGGTGCTCGGGCAGGGTGATGCGGATCAGCGAGCGCGTCTCCGGGCTCATCGTCGTCTCGCGCAGCTGCTGCGGGTTCATCTCGCCGAGGCCCTTGAAGCGGCTGACCTCGACCTTCTTGCCCTTGAACAGCGTCGCCTCGAGCTCTGCGCGGTGCGCGTCGTCCTTGGCGTAGGCGCTCTCCTTGCCGGCGGTCAGGCGGTAGAGCGGGGGTTGGGCCAGGTAGAGGTGCCCGTTCCGCACGATCTCGGGCATCTCCTGGAAGAAGAACGTCATCAGCAGCGTGGCGATGTGCGCGCCGTCGACGTCGGCGTCGGTCATGATGACGATGCGGTCGTAGCGCAGCGCTTGCGGATCGCAGTCCTTGCGGCTGCCGCAGCCGAGCGCGAGGATCAGGTCGGCGATCTCGGAGTTGGCGCGGATCTTGTCGGCGGTGGCGCTGGCGACGTTGAGGATCTTGCCGCGGATCGGCAGGATCGCCTGGCTCTTGCGGTCGCGCGCCTGCTTGGCGCTGCCGCCGGCGGAATCGCCTTCGACGATGAACAGCTCGGTCTCGGCGTCGCCTTCGCCCGAGCAGTCGGTCAGCTTGCCGGGGAGGCGCAGCCGCTTGGCGTTGGTGGCGGTCTTGCGCTTGATCTCGCGCTCGGCCTTGCGCCGCAGCCGCTCGTCCATCCGCTCCATCACCGCGCCGAGCAGCGCGCGGCCGCGCTCCATGTTGTCGGCGAGGAAGTGGTCGAAGTGATCGCGCACCGCGTTCTCGACCAGCCGCGTCGCGTCGGGCGAGGTCAGGCGGTCCTTGGTCTGGCTCTGGAACTGCGGCTCGCGGACGAACAGCGAGAGCATGATCTCGGCCCCGGTGACGATGTCGTCGGCCGAGATGTCCTTGGCCTTCTTCTGCCCGACCAGCTCGCCGAACGCGCGGATGCCCTTGGCGAGCGCGGCGCGCATGCCCTGCTCGTGGGTGCCGCCGTCGGGCGTGGGCACGGTGTTGCAGTACCACGAGTAGGCGCCGTCGCTCCACAGCGGCCAGGCGACCGCCCATTCGACGCGGCCCTGGTCGTCCGGGAAATCCTGCCGCCCGGTGAAGAACTGGCTGGTGACGCACTCGCGGCCGCCGACCTGCTCGGCGAGGTGGTCGGCGAGGCCGCCAGGGAACTGGAACACCGCTTCGGCCGGCACGTCCCCGCTCGCCAGCGACGGCGCGCATTTCCAGCGGATCTCGACCCCGGCGAACAAGTAGGCTTTCGAGCGCGCGAGCCGGAACAGCCGCCCGGGCTTGAAGTCGCGCTCGCCGAAGATTTCGCTGTCGGGGGTGAAGGCCACCGTGGTGCCGCGCCGGTTGGGCGTCGGCCCGAGGCGCTGCAGCCCGCCCGTCGGGTGCCCGCGCTCGAACTCCTGCGCGAACAGCTCCTTGTTCTTGGCCACCTCGATGCGGACGTGGCTCGACAGCGCGTTGACCACGCTGACGCCGACGCCGTGCAGGCCGCCGCTGGTGGCGTAAGCCTTGCCCGAGAACTTGCCGCCCGAATGGAGCGTGGTGAGGATCACCTCGAGGCTCGACTTGCCGGGGAACTTGGGATGCTCGTCGACCGGGATGCCGCGGCCGTTGTCGGTGATCGACAGGCGGTTGCCTTCCGCCAGCTCGACCTCGATCCGCGTCGCGTGGCCGGCGACCGCCTCGTCCATCGCGTTGTCGAGCACTTCGGCGGCGAGGTGGTGCAGCGCGCGCTCGTCGACGCCGCCGATGTACATCCCCGGGCGCCGGCGCACCGGCTCGAGCCCTTCGAGCACTTCGATCGCGGAGGAGTCGTAATCGCCGCCGCCGACGGGCAGCTGGTCGAACAGGTCTTCTGACATGGTACGGCTATAAGGCGCGGATTCGCGCGGGTTCAAGGAGACGACGCCGGTTATCCGGAGGGTCCTTCGAGACGAGCCTTCGACTACGCGCCTGCGGCGCTTCTCTCAGCCTCTCCTCAGGACGAGCGGAGTTTGTTGACCCGCTCATCCTGAGGAGCGGCTGAGGAGCCGCGCAGCGGCGTTTCGAAGTCGCGTCTCGAAGGATCAGAACCGCTCGGGCGCGGGATCGACGACGCTGATCGAGCCGTTGCCGATGCGGCGGACCTCCATCGCCCGCTCGCCGACGCCGGTGCTGCGGAAGCGGAACGGCCCGTCGAGGCCGAGGAAGCCGTCGTCGGCGAGCATGCGGCCGGTCGGGAAATCGCGGCCCGGCTGCCAGTCGCGCGCGACGCGCAGCGCCAGCAGCACCGCGTCGTAGCCAAGCGTGGCGAGGCGATAGGGCTGCTCGCCGAAGCGCGATTCGTAGCTGGTGACGAATTGCCGGTAGCGGTTGTCCGACACCGCCGAGAACCACGCGCCGCGCAACGGCGCCGAGCCGGCGATGCTGGCTTCGCCGCTCCACAGCTCGGTGCCGAAGATCATCGGCTGCGCGCCGCCTTCCTTGAGCTCGGCCGCGGCCATGGCGGAGAGCCGCGCGCCCTCCGCCAGCAGCACCGCGTCGTAGCCGCCCTGGGCCTTGAGCCGCTGCGCCGCGCTGACGATCGAGGTGTTGCCGCGGTCGTAGCGCTCGATCGCCGCCAGCGTCCCGCCGACCCGGCCGACCGCCTGCGACAGCGCGTCGCCGGCGCGGCGGCCGTAGTCGCCGTTGGGCACCAGCGCGGCGAAGCGCCGGGCGCCCTGCGCGGCGGCGTAGGCGACCGTGCGCGCGACCGACTGCTCGGGCACGTGGCCCATCACGAACACGTCGGGCGCGGCGATCGTGGTGTCGTTCGAGAAGGTGATCAGTGGCACGTCGGCCGGGCGCGCCTGGGCGAGGATCGGCGTGACGTCCTCGCGCAGCAGCGGGCCGAGGATCAGCTTGTTGCCGTCGCGGATGGCGCTCGCCGCGGCGGTGCCGGCCCCTGTGGCGGTGTCGTAGGTGGTGATGCGCAGGTTCTGCGCGCTGGTGTCGAGCAGCGCCATCGTCGTCGCGTTGGCGATCGAGCGGCCGACCGCGGCGTTCTCGCCCGACAGCGGCACCAGCAGCGCGACGCGGTGGCGCGCGGTGTCGGTCGGCAGCACGTTCTCGCTCGGCCCCGGAGTCGGCGTGGGGGTCGGCACCGGGCCGGGCCGGCTCGTCTCGGGCACGACCTTGCACGCGGCCAGCAGCACGGTGAGCATTCCGACGGCGAGCGCCCGTCCAAAGGACCCCTGGGTGATCGCCAACATGCTTGCGGCATCCTCCGAATGTGGGCCACAAGCGCTCGCGTGAGCGACGCCGACCGACCCGAACCTCTACCTCCCGGCCTCTATATTGTCGCCACCCCGATAGGCAACCTCGGCGACATCACGCGGCGGGCCGCGGACGTCCTCGCGCGGTGCGACGCCATCGCCTGCGAGGATACCCGGGTGACGGCCAAACTCCTGCGCCATCTCGAAGTTTCCCGGCCGCTGTGGCGCTACGACGATCACAGCGCGGACAGGGACCGCGAGCGGCTGCTCGCGGCGATGCGGACGCAGGCGGTGGCGCTGGTCAGCGACGCCGGCACGCCGCTGGTGTCCGATCCCGGATACCGCCTGGTGCGCGAGGCGCGGGCGGCGGGGATCGCGGTGACCAGCCTGCCGGGCCCGAGCGCGCCGGTCATGGCGCTGACGCTGGCCGGGCTGCCGAGCGACCGCTTCCTGTTCGCCGGGTTCCTGCCGAGCAAGGACCAGGCGCGCCGCAAAGTGCTCGAGGAGTTGCGCGCGGTCCCGGCGACCCTGCTGTTCTTCGAGACCGCCCCGCGGCTGACGAAATCGCTGGCTGCGATCGGCGAGACGCTGCCCGGCCGCGAGGTGGCGGTCGCGCGCGAGCTCACCAAGCTGTACGAAGAGTGCCGCACCGGTACGCCCGAAGAGCTGGCCGCGCATTACGAAGCCCACCCGGCGCGCGGAGAGATCGTGCTGCTGGTCGGTCCGCCGGCGGCCGAGGAGGCCAGCGAGGCCGACGCCGACGCGCTGCTGCGCGAGGCGCTCGAGACCGAGAAGGCCTCGCAGGCGGCAGCGCACGTGGCCCGTGTGACCGGGCTCGACCGTAAGGCGCTTTACGCGCGGGCGCTGGAGCTGCGTCCCAAGTGAGGCGCCAGATTGCAGAAGCCGCCGGTCGCAAGGGCGAGGGTTGGGCGGCCCTGTGGCTGCAGCTCCAGGGCTGGCGCATCGTCGAGCGCCGCGTGAAGACCCCGCGCGGGGAAATAGACCTGATCGCCCGACGCGGCCGTGTCGTGGCCTTCATCGAGGTCAAGTGGCGCGGAGCCGCCGAGAGCCTCGACACCGCCATCGACGCCTACCGGCTGCGCCGCGTCGCCGCCGCCGCCGATGCCGTCGCGCACCGCTACGCCGGGCCTGGTGACACCATGCGCATCGACGTGCTGCTGCTTGCGCCGGGCCGCTGGCCGCGCCACATCGTCAACGCCTGGCAGCCCTGAGGGGATCGGAATGACATTGCGCGTCGCGGTCCAGATGGATCCGCTCGAGAGCATCAACATCGCCGGCGATTCGTCGTTCGCGCTGATGCTCTCGGCGCAGGCGCGCGGGCATCGGCTGTGGCATTACGACGTGCGCTCGCTGGCGTGGGAGGACGGCCGCTTGACCGCCTGGGCGGCGCCGGTGCGCGTCCAGCGCGTCGAGGGCCAGCACTACGGCTTCGAAGGCGACGAGGCGAAGATCGACCTCGCCAGCGACATCGACGTCGTGCTGATGCGCCAGGACCCGCCGTTCGACCTCGGCTACATCAGCGCCGCGCTGCTGCTCGACCGGCTCAAGGGCACGACGCTGGTGGTCAACGACCCGAGCAGCGTGATCAACGCGCCCGAGAAGATGTTCGTGCTCGACTACGCGCGGTTCATGCCGCCGACGCTCGTCGCCCGGCGGATCGAGGACGTGCGCGCGTTCCAGCGGAAGCACGGCGCGGTGGTGGTCAAGCCGCTCCACGGCAACGGCGGCAAGGCGATCTTCAAAGTCGACGCCGACGGCACCAACCTGTCGGCGATCGTCGAGCTGTTCGGGACGGTGTGGCCCGAGCCGTTCATGGTCCAGCCGTTCCTCCCCGAGGTCGCCGACGGCGACAAGCGCATCGTGCTGGTCGACGGCGAATTCGCGGGCGCGATCAACCGCCGGCCGGGCGAGGGCGAGTTCCGCTCGAACCTCGTCCAGGGCGGCTCGGCCGAGGCGACCTCGCTGACAGCGCGCGAGGAGGAAATCTGCGCCGCGCTGGGCCCGGAGCTGAAGCGCCGCGGTCTCGTCTTCGTCGGCATCGACGTGATCGGCGGGCGCTGGCTGACCGAGATCAACGTCACCAGCCCGACCGGCATCGTCGCCATCGACACGTTCAACGGCACCGACACCGCCGCGCGCATCTGGGACGCGATCGAGGCCCGGCTCTAGCCCCGCGCGGCCGGGCTGAACCCGAACGGCATCTGGTCCGTTTAGTCCCCCATGCAGGAGCTGATCTTCGACGCCATCGCGATCGGCGGCTACGGGGGCATCGCGCTGCTGATGGCGATCGAGAACGTGTTCCCGCCGGTCCCGTCCGAGGTCATCATGGGCATCGGCGGAGTGCTGGTGGCGCGCGGCGAGATGGAGTTCTGGCCGCTGATCCTCGCCGGCACGGTCGGCTCCACGCTCGGCAACTACGTGTGGTACTGGATCGGCGACCGCTGGGGGTACCGCCGCCTCGCCGCCTTCACCGCGAGGCACGGGCGCTGGCTGACGCTGACGTTCGACGACATCGAGAAGGCCGCCCGGTTCTTCCAGAGCCACGGCCAGTGGGTGGTGTTCGCGCTGCGCGTGTCGCCGTTCCTGCGGACGATGGTGTCGCTGCCCGCCGGCCTGGCCCACATGCAACTGTGGCGCTTCCTGCTGTTCACGTTTCTCGGCGCCGGGCTGTGGAATGCGCTGCTGGTCGAGGGCGGGCGCCGGCTGGCGCCGCTGATCGAGAAATACGAGAATGTCGCCAGCTGGATCATCGCCGGCCTGTTCGGGGCGATCCTGGTGTTCTACCTCTACCGCGTGATCACCTGGAAGCCGCGCGATCCGGCCGGGGACTAGCGGCCGGGAAACCGCTCAAGCGCCGAATTTCATCGGCCAACCCGCTTGAAAACGGGTCTCGCCGTGGGCATCCTCGGGGCCGAGGGAGAGGACCGAAGACATGGCATTCACCGCAGCCGAGCTGTCCTACGTCGAGCACACCGTCGCCAACGATTCGCCGATGACCGGATTGGCCTACTTCCTGTGGCTGTTCGGCTGGTTCGTCAGCGCGCACCGGTTCTACCTCGGCCGGCCGGGCACCGCGGTGCTGCAGATCCTGTCGTATTTCATCCTCGTCGGCTTCGTCTGGGTGATCGTCGACGCGTTTCTGATCCCCGGCATGGTGCGCGATAAGAAGAATGCCGTGCGCGGCGAGGTGATGAGCCAGCTGTCGCGCGCCGACCTCCTCGCCTTGCGCTAGCCTCGCTCGCGCGGGTGCGCCGCGCGGTAGGTGTCGAGCAGCGTCGCCGCGTCGACCTTGGTGTAGATCTGGGTCGAGCCGAGGCTGGCGTGGCCGAGCAGCTCCTGCAGGCTGCGCAAGTCGGCGCCGGCGCCGAGCAGGTGCGTGGCGAAGCTGTGGCGCAACGCATGCGGCGTCGCGGTCGCGGGGAGGCCGAGCGCGATCCGCGCGCGCGCCATCGCCTTTTGCACCATGCCCTGGCCGAGCGGCCCGCCCTTGGCGCCGCGGAACAGCGGCTCGCCGGGCGCGAGCGTCCACGGGGCGCGCGCCGCGTAATCCGCGACCGCGGCGCGGACCACTGGCAGCATCGGCACCACGCGCTGCTTGCCGCCCTTGCCGGTGACGGTCAGCGTCTCGCCGAGCGGGAAGTCGGCGCCTTTGAGCGACAATGCCTCGGCGATGCGCAGCCCGGCGCCGTACATCAGCAGCAGCACCGCCCGGTCGCGCGCGCCGATCCAGTCCTCGGCGGCCGACAGCTTGACGACGTCGGCGAGGTTGGCCGCGTCGTCGGGCGTGACCGGGCGCGGCAGGCCTTTCTTGATCCGCGGGCCGCGCAGGCGGGGCGGGGCGGGGTCGGCGCTTCCGGCCTGCTCGCGGGCGAAAGCGAGGAACGCCTTCAGCGCCGACAGCTCGCGCGCGGCAGAGACGTTGCCGAGGCCGCCGGCCCGCCGCTCGGCGAGCTGGGCGCGCAAGTCCCCCGCGCCGAGCCGCGCGAGCGCGCGCCAGTCCCCGGCATCGAGCCGCTCGAGCCAGCGCCCGGCGGCGGCGACATAGGCGCGCACGGTGTGCGGCGAGCGGCGGCGCCCGGCGGCGAGGTGCTCGCGCCACTGCTCGAGCAGGTCGGCTTCGCTCATGCTGCAGCCAGCGCGTCGGGCACCAGCTCGCCAAGCAGCGCGTCGAGCACCGGCATGCCGGGCGCCGTGATCCCGATGCGCGCGCCCTCGCCCCACGCCAGGCCGAGCCGCTCATGGAACGCCAGCCGCCCGCGATCGACCAGCGCCCCCGGGGAAAGGCCGAAGCGCCGCGCCAGGCCGTCGAGATCGACGCCCTCGCGCAGCCGCAAGCCCATCAGCAGCGCCTCGGTCGCCTGCTCGCGAGGGACGAGCGCGCGCTCCTCGGCGAGGCCATGGCCGTTGCGGGCGACGGCTTCGAGGTAGTTCTCCGGCTTGCGGTGCCGCCGGGTGGCCATGCCGCGGCGCCGACCGTGCGCGCCGGGGCCGATCCCGGCGTAATCGCGATAGCGCCAGTAGGCGAGGTTGTGACGGCTTTCCTCGCCCGGGCGGGCATGGTTGCTGACCTCGTAGGCGGGCAGCCCGGCGGCCGCGGTGCGCCGGCGGGTCAGCTCGAACAAGTCGGCGGCAGGATCGTCGGCCAGCGGGGCGAACGCGCCTTGCCGGACATCGGTGGCGAAACGCGTGTTCGGCTCGATGGTCAGCTGGTAGAGCGACAGGTGGCCGGTGCCGAAGCCGAGCGCGCGGTCGAGCTCGCCTTGCCACTGTTCGGCGGTCTGGCCGGGCCGCGCGTAGATCAGGTCGAAGCTGACGCGGGCGAAGTGGCGCTGCGCGGTCTCCAGCGCGGCGAGCCCTTCGCGCACGTCGTGCAGGCGGCCGAGGAAGCGCAGCGCGTCGTCGTCGAGCGCCTGCAGCCCGAGCGAGACGCGGTTGACGCCCGCCGCCGCCAGCGCCGCGAAGCTGGCCGCCTCGACCGACGAAGGATTGGCCTCCAGAGTGATCTCGACGCCGGGCGCGAAGCCCCACAGCCGCTCGGCCTCGCCGAGCAGCGCCTCGACCAGCGCCGGCGCCATCAGCGACGGAGTGCCGCCGCCGAAGAACACCGATTCGAGCGCCTCGCCGCCCGCCGCTTCGGCCTCGTGGCGCATGTCGGCCATCAGCGCCGCCTGCCACTGTTCCGCGTCCACCGCATCGCGCACGTGCGAGTTGAAGTCGCAGTACGGGCACTTCTTCAGGCAGAACGGCCAGTGGATGTATAACGCGCGGGTCACCGTGGCCTTTCAGTCGGTGTTAAGCACGGCCCGGTCAAGTTCCGCGGATGAGGACGGGACGGGTCATCGCGGCGCTCATGGCGCCGTTCATCGCTTTGGGTCTGACGGGCGCGGCGCCGGCGCCGCGCGCGGAGGCGCCGGCCAACGGCTTCGCCCGCCAGCTGCTCGCCGAGCACAACGCCGAGCGCGACCGCGCCGGCGTGCCGCGGCTGGCGTGGAGCGGCAAGCTGGCGAGCGACGCGCAACGCTGGGCCGAGCTGCTCGCCCGCGAGGGGGGGATGCGCCACTCCTCGAACGAGCAGCGTCCGGGCGCGGGCGAGAACCTGTGGATGGGCAGCGCCGGCTACTTCGGCGCCCGCGATATGATCGGCGCGTTCGTCAGCGAGAAGCGCCATTACGTCCACGCCGCCTTCCCCAAGGTGTCGAGCACCGGCAAGTGGGAGGACGTCGGCCACTACACCCAGGTCGTGTGGCGCGACACCAAGGAAGTCGGCTGCGCGGTGGCCCGCAATGCCCGGGACGACTTCCTCGTCTGCCGCTACTGGCCCGCGGGCAACTGGATCGGCCAGGTAGCCTACTGAGCTCGCCTACTAGGCGAACTGCTCCGCCACCAGCCTCGCGAACGCATCGGCGCGATGGCTGATGCGGTGCTTCTCGGCCGGGTCGAGCTCGGCGAACGTCTGCGCGTGGCCGTTCGGGACGAACACCGGATCGTAGCCGAAGCCCATCGTCCCGCGCGGCGGCCAGGTCAGCGTGCCGTCGGCGCGGCCTTCGTAGATCGCCTGCTCGCCGTCGGGCCAGGCCAGCGCGAGGACGCAGGAGAACCACGCCGCGCGCGACGTGTCCGCGCCCTTCGCCTGCAGCATCCCCTCGACCTTGCCCATCGCCATGTACCAGTCGCGGCCCGGCTCGCCTTCGAACCACTGGCGCTCGGCCCAGTCGGCGGTCCACACGCCCGGCCGCCCGTCGAGCGCGGCGACCGACAGCCCGCTGTCGTCGGCCAGCGCCGGCAATCCGGAGCTTTCGGCGGCGGCGCGGGCCTTGAGCAGCGCGTTGGCGACGAACGTCCGGCCGGTCTCCGCCGGCTCGGGCAGGCCGAGCGCGCCCGCCGAGAGGCAATCGACGCCGTATGGCGCCAGCAGCCCGGCGATCTCCTTGAGCTTGCCCGCGTTGTGCGTGGCGATGACCAGCTTGCCGGAGCCGAGCTTGCGGCTCACCGCCCGACCGCTTCCGCCTGCGCGGCAAAGATGCGCTCGCAGCCGATGCGCGCGAGGCGCAGCAGGCGCAGCAGGCTTTCCTCGTCGTAGCAGGCGCCCTCGGCGGTCGCCTGGGCTTCGGCGATCTGGCCGCCTTCGAGCAGCACGAAGTTGGCGTCGGCGTCGGCGCAGGAATCCTCCGAGTAGTCGAGGTCGAGCACCGGCACGCCGTTGCAGATGCCGCAGCTGACCGCGGCGACCTTGTGCAGGATCGGGTCGTCGACGATCGAACCCGCCTTGATCAGCTTGTCGACCGCCAGCCGCAGGGCCACCCACGCGCCGGAGATCGCCGCGGTGCGGGTGCCGCCGTCGGCCTGGATGACGTCGCAATCGAGCACTACCTGGCGCTCGCCGAGCTTCGTCAGGTCTGTCACCGCGCGCAAGGAACGCCCGATAAGCCGCTGGATTTCCTGCGTCCGTCCGCTCTGCTTGCCTTTGGCCGCCTCGCGGCTGCCGCGGGTGTGGGTGGCGCGCGGGAGCATCGAGTACTCGGCGGTGACCCAGCCCTGGCCTTTGCCGCGCAGGAACGGCGGGACCTTCTCCTCGACGCTGGCGGTGACCAGCACGCGGGTGTCGCCGAACGAGACCAGCACCGAGCCTTCGGCGTGCTTGGTGTAGCCGGTCTGAATGTCGATGGCGCGCATCTCGTCGGGCGCGCGGCCGGATGGTCGCATGTTGGCTCCGTAGCCGGGGGTTCGGCTTTTCTGCCGCCCCCGTAGCGACTAGACAGCGCGCTGTCATGGCCTCTCCCCCCGTATCCGAGCTGACCGAGCGCGCCCGTGCGATATTCCGCCTGGTGGTCGAGGGCTATCTCGAAAGCGGCGCGCCGGTGGGCTCCAAGACGCTGGCGGCGGACGGCGCGCTCAACCTGTCGCCGGCGTCGATCCGCTCGGTGCTGGGCGAGCTCGAGGGGCTCGGCCTGCTCGCCGCGCCGCACACCAGCGCCGGGCGGATGCCGACCGACAGCGGCCTGCGGCTGTTCGTCGACGGGATGATGCAGGTCGCCGAGCCGACGCCGGACGAGCGCGCGGCGATCGAGCGGCGGCTGGCGCAGCCGGGGCCGATCGAGGCCGCGCTCGAGGCGACCAGCGCGATCCTGTCGGACATCTCCGGCGCGGCCGGCATGGTCATGGTGCCGCGGCGCGAGCCGCGCCTGGCGCAGCTCAACATCCTCCCGCTCGACAAGGGGCGCGGGCTGGCGGTGCTGGTCGGCGACGACGGCTCGGTCGAGAACCGGCTGCTGATGCTGCCGCCGGGAACCGCCCCCTCGGCGCTGCAGGAGGCCTCGAACTACATCACCGCGCGGCTGGCCGGACGGACGCTGGGCGAGGCGGCGCGGGCGATGCAGGCGGAGATCGCCTCGGGCCGCTCGGCGCTCGACGCGGCGAGCCGCGACCTTGTCGAGCGCGGCCTGGCGGTATGGAGCGAGGACGCCGCGCGCCGCCCGGTGCTGATCGTGCGCGGCCAGTCGCGGTTGCTCGACGACACCGCGCTGCACGACATCGAGCGGGTCCGCTCGCTGATCGACGACCTCGAGGACAAGCAGTCGGTCGCCGAGCTGCTCGACCAGGCGCGCCAGGCCGAGGCGACGCGCATCTTCATCGGCAGCGAGAACCGGCTGTTCGGCCTCAGCGGCTCGGCGGTGATCGCGGCGCCTTATCGCGACCGCGAGGGACGGGTGGTCGGGGTGCTCGGGGTGATCGGCCCCACGCGGTTGAATTACGCGCGGGTCGTGCCCATGGTGGATTTCACCGCCCGCTCGCTGGGCAAGTTGATTGGCTGATCCGGGAACATCATGAGCGACAACGACAACCCGCGCGACGAAGCGGTCGAGAAGGAATTGGCCGGCGTGCCCGAGGACCTGCTCGACCAGGACGGCGAGGCGGCCGAGGAAGGCACGCTCGACGACGCGCTCAATTCGCTGCGCACCGATCTCGAGAAGGCGCAGCAGGAGATGCTCTACGCCAAGGCCGAGGTGCAGAACGTGCGCCGGCGGATGGAGAAGGACATCCACGACGCGCGCCAGTATGCCGCGACCGGCTTCGCCCGCGACATCCTGTCGGTGGCCGACAACCTGACGCGCGCGGTCGAGGCGATTCCGGTCGAGCTGCACGACGATCCGCGGATCAAGGGCCTCGTCACCGGCATCGAGGCGACGCAGCGCGAGCTCGACAAGGTGTTCGGCCAGCACGGCATCAGCCGCATCGCCGCCAAGGGCCTGCCGCTCGATCCCAACCAGCACCAGGCGATGCTCGAGATCCCCACCGACGAGGCCGAGCCCGGCACCGTGGTGCAGGAGATGCAGGCCGGCTACATGATCAAGGACCGCCTGCTGCGCCCGGCGATGGTCGGCGTGGCGAAGAAGCCGGGCTGAGGGTCCTTCGAGACGGGCCTTCGACTTCGGCTGCGCCTCCGCTCAGTCCCTCCTCAGGATGAGCGGCCTTTTGGCAATCTCCGCTCATCCTGAGGAGCCGCTGAGCTTGTCGAAGCGGCGTCTCGAAGGACGCTCAGACCAGCTGCGCCCGGTTCTCGTCGCGGTGCTTCTTGAGGTACTTCATGAACGGGGTGCCGCCGGTGCCGACGTCGGGGTCGTTCCCCGCGATCGAGCCGGCCTGCTTGTTGATGTAGCTCGCCGCGTACTCGAGATGCCGCGTGCGGAAGCGGGCGACCTGCTCGAGGCAGGCGTTGAACGCGTCGCGCAGGGCGGGCGAGTTCGAGCGCTCGACGAACGCGCGCAGCGTCGAATCGCGCGCGAGGTCCTCGATGAAGCGGCGGTGGGCCACCGGGCGGTAGTGGTGCAGCTCGTCGAGGAACGTCTTCAGCGGATCGGCGCTGTGATGCACCCCGAACAACGCATCCATCGACGGCACGATCGAGCTTTGCGATCCGGTCTGCCCGCGGAACGCCTGCGGCTGGCCGGCGAACTTGTCGACGCCTTCGTAGATCAGCCCTTCGCCGAGCGCGGGGTTGTTGGCCCAGCCGTGGATGTACGGCCGCACGCGATGGAAATAGACGTACGGGTCGCAGCGGTCGGTCATCTGCTTGAACACGGCGTAGATCCGCTCCCACGCGGCATCCATCTCGGTCAGTAGCGCCTCGCACTCGGCGGCGTCCTCGCGCCGCGCGGCGGCGACCAGGCGCACCGCGTCGTCGAGCAGCACGCCGGCCTCGGCTTCGATGGCCACGTGGATCATCACGAACCAGTTCTCGTCCGCCCCGCCGAGGAAGTTCTGCACCATGCGGATGTTGTCGAGCGCGATCGGCCCGGACTTGTCGATCCGCGCCCAGTTGTCGAGCACGTAAGCCGAGTACGGCAGCAGCGGCGCCTGGCCGAGCCGGTCGGCCAGCGCGACGATCGGGCGGGCGAGGTTGGCCGGCAGGTGCTCCGGCGGCTCGGGCTCGCCCCACACGTAAGTCTGCACCAGGAAGCTGTAGCGCACCATCATCGTGCGCACCTGCTCCTCGGGCGCCGTGCGCGCCCAGGCTTCGATCTCGGGCATGGGCAGGCGATCGAGCCAGTGCCGCACGCGCCCCGTCGTCAGCAGGTCGGTCAGCCGCTCGGCGGTGTCGACCACCGCGTCGAACCGCGTCGGCAGAAACACTTCGTCGATCTCGTAAGGCGAGAGGAAGCCCCGCTCGCGTGACATGCCGTAGTCGGAAAGCCGCATCGCTGGTCCCGGTCGGGCGCGGGTTGGGCCGCCCGACATGGTGTCACACGATACCGCTCGCGGCCCCCGGCCTCAATTTCAGATTGCTTCGCAACTCGGCAACAATGTTACAGGATTGGCGACCGATCAGATGTCCTCGTGGACCATGTCGATCTCGCGCACGCCGCGGCGCTGGCGGGCGGCGTCGACCAGCCGGCGCAGCTCCTCGCGGCGGGCTTGCGCTTTCTCGACTTGGCGCAGCACGAGGTCGCCCGTGCGCGTGGTCTCGTCGCTCGACGAAAGACAGATCGTGCCGATGCCGGCCCACTGGTTGAGCAGGCTGAAATCCATCCGCACGTCCTTGATGCGGTAGAGCTCGACCTCGTCGATGCTCTTGAACACGATCCCGCGGCGGACGATCAGCCGCTCGGGCGTGATCTCGTACTTGGCGCCCATCACCTCGAGCCACTTGACGAGGATGACGACGAGCGCGAGTCCGGTCAGAACCAGCGGCCACGCCCCCCAGTCGCCGGCGACGGCGATCATCGTGGCGAAGCCGGCGATGCCGACGAACACCGTCGCCAGGCCCGCCGCGGTGCCTCTCAGCCAGCCGCCGAGCGAGGAGCGAAAGCTGTCGCGCACGTCGTCCATCGGTATCCTCCCTGTTGTCCCGCCAGCTTAGCCCGCGCCGGGGAAATCGACCAGCAGGTCGTAGGCCGCCGGGTCGCCGACGCCGGCGAGGCGAATGCCGCGACGCAGCAGGAAGGCGTGGCGGACGATCTCGGCCTGCTGCTCGATGCCGTACCGTTCGAGCTTCCAGCCGGGCCTGAGGCTGTAGCCGTAGCGGCACCACGGGTGGCGGTGGAGCAGCAGGTACCACTCGCCCTTGGCCTGGGTCTGCCAGACGTGGGTCAGCTCGTGGATGAAGAGTCCCTGGCGCAGCGGATGCTGGGCGGCAAAATCGTCGGCGTAGGCTTCGCCGAGCGGATGGAAATGCAAGTGCCCGCGCGGCGCCATGGTGATCCGGCGCGGCTGGAACGGGAAGAACTTGCGCCGACGGATGGTGACTCTGGCATAATCGATCGCGCTGCCGAACACGCTGCGGGCGAGAGCGACCTCGCCGTCGGTCAGCCGGCGCTCGCCGCCGACCGGGCAGGCGAGCGCCGTTTCCGTCAGCGCTCGTCGCCCGCCGCGCGCACGGCCGCCGGGAAGCTCACCTTGTCGCCGCCGACGAACGTCAGCGTGACTTCGGCCTCGCCGCCGGCGGTGACCGTGTCGGCGAGATCCATCGCCATCACGTGCGTCCCGCCGGGCTCGAACTTCACCGTCTCGCCGGGCGGCACCATGACCTGCAGCGTCTCCTGCATGCCGGCTTCCGCGTCGGTCGTGTGCATCATCGATCGACCGGCGCCGGCAACCGAAGCGGCGCGGATCATCCGGTTGTCGGCGCCGCTGTTGGAGACGTCGAAATAGACCGCGGCCGGGTTGCCCGCCACCGCCGGGAGCATCAACCGACCGTTGGCGACGGCGATGCCGTCGGGCGCCTCGGGCGCCCCTTCCTCGACAGGCGCCGGCGCCTCGCTGCAGGCGGCCAGCCCGATCGTCGCCAGGCCGAGCGCCGCGGCCGTCCAAAGCCTTCTCTTCATGTCGTTTCCCCCTCGCGTACGGCGGTTTTTGTAACGCTGCGCCGCTCTTGTGCCAAGCCGGAGCCCACCTATATCACCCGCGTAAACGAGCCGCCGACCGGTCTTGCCACGGGACGGGAGACCGCCGGGCGGCGTCCAACTTGAAAGGGATGTGGGGAACATCATGGCCAAAGTTATCGGTATCGACCTCGGCACCACCAACAGTTGCGTCGCGGTCATGGAAGGGGGCAAGCCCAAGGTCGTCGAGAACGCCGAGGGCGCGCGCACGACGCCGTCGATCGTCGCCTTCACCAAGGACAACGAGCGCCTGATCGGCCAGCCGGCGAAGCGCCAGGCGGTGACCAACGGCGACAACACGATTTTCGCGGTCAAGCGCCTGATCGGCCGCCGCTTCGACGACCCGGTGACCAAGAAGGACACCGAGCTGGTCCCCTACACCATCGTCAAGGGCAAGAACGGCGACGCCTGGGTCAAGGCCGGCGGCGAGGACTATTCGCCGAGCCAGATCAGCGCCTTTATCCTGCAGAAGATGAAGGAAACCGCCGAGAGCTATCTCGGCGAGACCGTCAGCCAGGCGGTCATCACCGTGCCGGCCTACTTCAACGACGCCCAGCGCCAGGCGACCAAGGACGCGGGGCAAATCGCCGGCCTCGAGGTGCTGCGCATCATCAACGAGCCGACCGCGGCGGCGCTCGCCTATGGCCTCGAGAAGAACGACGGCAAGACGATCGCGGTCTACGACCTCGGCGGCGGCACGTTCGACGTCTCGATCCTCGAGATCGGCGACGGCGTGTTCGAGGTGAAGTCGACCAACGGCGACACTTTCCTCGGCGGCGAGGACTTCGACGCCAAGCTGGTCGAGTGGCTGGCCGACAAGTTCAAGGCCAAGGAGAACATGGACCTGCGCACCGACAAGCTCGCCCTCCAGCGGCTCAAGGAAGCCGCCGAGAAGGCCAAGATCGAGCTGTCGAGCACCGCGACGACCGAGATCAACCTGCCGTTCATCACCGCGCGCATGGAAGGCGGCAGCACCACCCCGCTGCACCTCGTCGAGACGGTCACCCGCGCCGACCTCGAGAAGATGGTCGCGCCGCTGATCGAGCGCACCAAGGAGCCGATGAAGAAGGCGCTCGCCGACGCCGGCCTGAAGGCCGCCGACATCGACGACGTCGTGCTGGTCGGCGGCATGACCCGCATGCCCAAGGTGCGCGAGACGGTGAAGGAGTTCTTCGGCAAGGAGCCGCACGTCGGCGTCAACCCCGACGAGGTCGTGGCGATGGGCGCGGCGATCCAGGCCGGCGTGCTACAGGGCGACGTCAAGGACGTGCTGCTGCTCGACGTGACTCCGCTGTCGCTCGGCATCGAGACCCTGGGCGGCGTGTTCACCCGCATGATCGACCGCAACACGACGATCCCGACCAAGAAGGCGCAAGTCTACTCGACCGCCGAGGACAACCAGCAGGCGGTGACCATCCGCGTGTTCCAGGGCGAGCGCGAGATGGCCGCCGACAACAAGCTGCTCGGCCAGTTCGACCTCGTCGGCATTCCCTCGGCGCCGCGCGGCGTGCCGCAGATCGAGGTCACCTTCGACATCGACGCCAACGGCATCGTCAACGTCAGCGCAAAGGACAAGGGCACCGGCAAGGAGCAGCAGATCCGCATCCAGGCCTCGGGCGGCCTCAGCGACGCCGACATCGAGCAGATGGTCCAGGACGCCGAGAAGTTCGCCGAGGAGGACAAGAAGCGCAAGGAAGCGGCCGAAGCCAAGAACAACGCCGACAGCCTGGTCCACGCGACCGAGAAGCAGCTCGAGGAGCACGGCGACAAGATCGACGCCGAGCTCAAGGGGCAGATCGAGGCGGCGCTGGCCGAGGCCAAGACCGCGATCGACGGCGGCGACGTCGAGGCGATCAAGGCCAAGTCGCAGGCGCTGACCGATCTCGCGATGAAGATGGGCCAGGCGATCTACGAGAAGGACCAGGCCGCGGCCGCGTCCCCCGGCGGCGAAGGCGGCGAGCAGGCCGCGGGCGCCTCGGCCGGCGACGAGGAAGTCGTCGATGCCGAGTTCTCGGAAGTCGACGAAGACACCAAGGGCTGATCGCCTGATGAAAACCGTGGCCGCCACCGTCGCCAAGCGCGCCGGTGGCGGTTAGGGTTTGGGCGGGGTCTCCAGTATGTCCGCGATGGAACACGATTTTTACGAGCTGCTGGGGGTCGAGCGGGGCGCCGATGGCGCCACGATCAAGTCCGCCTATCGCAAGCTGGCGATGCAATACCACCCGGACCGCAACGGTGGGTGCAAGGACAACGAGGCCAAGTTCAAGGCCATCAGCGCCGCCTACGAGTGCCTCAAGGACCCGCAGAAGCGCGCCGCCTACGACCGCTATGGCCACGCCGCCTTCGCCCAGGGCGGCGGGGCGCAGCACGCCGACTTCGGCGATCTCGGCGACATCTTCGAGACCATCTTCGGCAGCGCCTTCGGCGGCGGCGGGCGCAGCCGCCCGCGGCGCGGCGCCGACTTGCGCTACGACATGGAGATCGGCCTCGAGGACGCGTTCCACGGCCGCAGCCGCGAGATCGAGGTCGAGGTCTCGGTCGCGTGCGAGCCGTGCGGCGGGCAGGGCGCCGAGCCGGGCACCTCGGCACGCCGCTGCGAGCTGTGCCACGGCCACGGCAAGGTCCGCGCGCAGCAGGGCTTCTTCGTCATCGAGAAGGCGTGCCCGAGCTGCCATGGCCGCGGCGAGGTGATCGAGCGGCCGTGCCGCGAATGCCGCGGCGAGGGGCGCGTCGACAAGGTCCAGAAGCTCGGCGTCGAGATTCCCCCGGGGGTCGACAACGGCACTCGCATCCGCCTGTCGGGCAAAGGCGAGGCCGGCCCAATGGGCGCGCCTCCGGGCGACCTGTACATCTTCGTCCACGTCCGGAAGCACCCGGTGTTCGAGCGCGAGGGCACCTCGCTGTTCACCCGCATCCCGGTCAGCTTCACCACCGCCGCGCTCGGCGGCACGATCGACATCCCCGGGCTCGACGGCGAGACCCATTCGATCGAGATTCCCCCCGGGATGCAGTCGGGCAAGCAGCTGCGCAAGCGCGGCGCCGGAATGCCGGTGCTGCAGGGCCGCGGGCGCGGCGACCTCGTCACCGAGATCGTGGTCGAGACGCCGACCCGGCTGAGCGCGCGGCAGAAGGAGCTGCTGGCCGAGTTCCGCGAGACCGAGACCGGCGACGAATGCCCGGAGAGCGCGGGCTTCTTCGCCAAGCTGAAGAACGCGTTCAAGGCGTAACGCCCTCTCCCCTTGCGGGAGAGGGTTGGGAGAGGGGTCCGCCGCGTTAGCGGCGGCTGACGCCGCCGACCCCTCTCCCTCCGCGCCTTCGGCGCTCCTCCCTCTCCCGCAAGGGGAGAGGGCTGACAATGGCTCACCCGTTCGTTACCACTGCCGCGGGGGAGGCCTGTCATGAACTATCGTCCTTACCTGTTCGGTGGCGCCATCGCGCTGTCGCTCGCCGGCGCGGCGATCGCCCAGCAGCAGCCGAACTGGGATGCGATCCAGGTCACTGCGACCGAGATCCGGCCCGGCGTCGCCGTGCTGTTCGGCAACGGCGGCAACATCGGCGTGAGCTACGGCGAGGACGGGACGTTCATCGTCGACGACCAGTTCGCGCCGCTGGCGCCGAAGGTCCAGGCGGCGATCGCCGGGCTCGGGGCGAGCCCGGTCAAGTACCTGGTCAACACCCACTGGCATTTCGACCACGCCGGCGGCAACGAGCCGTTCGGCGAGGCCGGCGCGATCATCGTCGCGCAGACCCGCGTGCGCGACCGCCTCGCGGCGGGCGGCACCGTCGCCGGCAACACCTCGCCGCCCGCGGCGAAGGCGGCGCTGCCGGTGCTGACTTACGATCACGGCATGACGTTCCACATGAACGGCGACACGATCGACCTGATCCACACCGGCGGCGGCCATACCGACGGCGACACCGCGGTCTACTGGCGCAAGGCCAACGTGCTCCACACCGGCGACATGATGATGAAGGGCGCCGGCTTCCCGTTCGTCGACCTGAGCTCCGGCGGCAACGTCGAGCACCTGCTGGTGTCGCTCGACCAGCTGATCGCCATGACCAATGCCGAGACGGTGATCATCCCCGGCCATGGCCCGCTCGCCACCCGGGCCGAGCTGATCGCCTGGCGCGGCATGATCGCCACCGCGGTCGAGCGGGTCGCGACGCTCAAGACCGCCGGGCGCACGCTCGAGCAGGCCAAGGCCGCCAAGCCGGTCGCCGGGCTGGCGGACACGACGAACGCGTTCTTCCCCGAGGACCAGTTCGTCGAGGCGATTTGGGCCAGCCTCGAGGCGCACAGCAGTTGAGCCCTCGCGTGCCGGCCTGCCGAATGACGATGCGCCTGTTCATGACGATGCGCCTGTTCACCCTGTTGTCGGCCTTCGCGCTGGCGGCGGCCGCGAGTCCGGCGGCCGCCCGGGATGCCGCGCTGAGCGGACCCAGCTTCGACTGCGGCGGCGCCGGCACGAGGATCGAAACGGCGATCTGCGGCGATCCTGCGCTCGCCGCGGCCGACGCGTTGATGGCGCGGCTGTTCGCCGCCTCGCGGGTGAGCGCTTTCGGACGCGGCCCGACGAACCAGCTCGCCGTGCAGCGTCGCTGGCTGGCCGACCGCGACAGGCTTTGCGGCGAGGACTTCGGCACGAGCGAGGACGACGGCCGCCGATGCCTGCGCAATTTGATGGCCGCGCGGAACCGCGAGCTCGCCGCCGCCGCCATGGCGGGGGAGCCGGAGCTGGCGATGGACACGCTCCGCGCCTTGCTGCCCGCCGCGGCGCCGCTGGTCGAGGCGATCGGGCTTTATGCCAGCGAGCCGCCGGGGGCCGACTGGGGCGCACCGGCGCTGGCGGCGAAGCGCTCGCGCCTGACCGCCCTGCTGGAGCCCTTCGTCCGGCGCTTCGCCGAAGACGAGGACCTGCGCTTCGGCTGGCTCATCCTCGAGGACCAGGGCATCGTCGGCCTCGACGACGCGCTCGCGAGCGAGGCTGCCTTCGCCGACTTCGTGCGGGTCGCCTCGGCCTATACCGACGACAGCACCGAGACGGTGATGCCGTGCGCGGTCGTGGTGGGTCATCCCAAGCTGCTCGAGGCGACCGGTCCGGTATTCGGCAGCACGATCGACAGCTTCATCATCTCCACCGATTGCGCCACGATGCTGCCGCCGCTGCCGCAGCTCGACCGCCTGCTCGATCGGATCTCCGAGCGCTGGCCCGAGTGCGAGGGGACGATCCGCTTCGCCGCGTACCGCACCCACGCGCAGAACGTCGATGCCACCCGCCTGGCGACCGAAGCCGCGCTCAACGGTGAGAGCTTTGAGGGGCCGATGCCGCGCCTCGCCGGCGTCGCCAGCGCGCAAGTCGACGCCGCCGTCGCCGAGCTGGCCGAGTACTACGTCCGCTATGACCGCGCCTCCGCGGCGCGCGCACCGGCGCTGGCCCGGGCGATGATACGGCGGATCATGACGTCCGGGCACAGCTGCGGCTGACACGCCGGCGGCGCTTGTGTTCCCTCTCTGTTCCTGATAGCCCGCCGACCATGGCCAAGCCCAAGCGCCGCTACGTCTGCACCGAATGCGGCAGTGTCGCCCATCGCTGGCAGGGGCAGTGCGTCGATTGCTCGCAATGGAACACGCTGGTCGAGGATGCGCCCGAAACGGCCTTCTCGGCGCGGCACGACCTGTCGAGCGGCGGGCGGCCGGTCCTGTTCGAGCCGCTCGACGCGCCGTCCCCGCCGCTGACCCGGCGCGGCACCGGCCTTGCCGAGTTCGACCGCGCGCTCGGCGGGGGGCTGGTGCCGGGCTCGGCGGTGCTGATGGGCGGCGAGCCGGGGATCGGCAAGTCGACGCTGCTGCTCCAGGCCGCCGCGCAAGTCGCCCGCGCCGGCGGCAGCGCGATCTACATCAGCGGCGAGGAAGCCCCCGGGCAGGTGCGCCTGCGCGCGGCGCGGCTCGGGCTGGCCGATGCGCCACTCCAGCTCGCCGCCGCGACCTCGGTCCGCGACATCCTGACCACGCTCGGCAACAGCGCGCCGCCGGCGCTGTTGGTGGTCGATTCGATCCAGACGATGCACTCGGACACCATCGAGGGCGCGCCGGGCACCGTCACCCAGGTCCGCGCCAGCGCGTTCGAGCTGATCCGCTACGCCAAGGAGAACGGCGTCGCGCTGGTGCTCGTCGGCCACGTGACCAAGGACGGCACGATCGCCGGCCCGCGCGTGCTCGAGCACATGGTCGACGTGGTGATGAGCTTCGAGGGCGAGCGCAGCCACCAGTACCGCATCCTGCGCGCGCTCAAGAACCGCTTCGGCGCGGTCGACGAGATCGGCGTGTTCGCGATGGAAGGGCAGGGGCTGGCCGAGGTTCCGAACCCGTCGCTGCTGTTCCTCTCGGGCCGCGAGGAGCCGGTCGCGGGCAGCGCGATCTTCCCGGCGCTCGAGGGCACGCGCCCGGTGCTGGTCGAGGTCCAGGCGCTGATCGTGCGGCTGCAATCGGGCGCCACCCCGCGCCGCGCGGTGGTGGGGTGGGATTCGGGCCGGCTGGCGATGCTGCTGGCGGTGCTCGAGGCGCGCTGCGGGCTCAATTTCTCCTCGGCCGAGGTCTATCTCAACGTCGCCGGCGGCTACCGGCTGACCGATCCGGCGGCCGACCTGGCGGTCGCGGCGGCGCTGGTCTCGGCGCTGGCCGACAAGCCGCTGCCGCTGCGCGGCGTGTGGTTCGGCGAGGTCTCGCTGTCGGGCGAAATCCGTGCCGTGGCGCACTCGGGCGTGCGGCTGCGCGAGGCGACCAAGCTCGGCTTCGACCTCGGCTACGGCCCGGACGATGGCGGCAAGAGCGCGGGCGGCTTGCGCTACGCCGGCCTGTCGAGCCTGCCCAAGCTCGTTGACCGCGTGATGGCCTCGGCATAGGCTTTCTCCCGGGATGACGGGTTTCGACATCATCGTCTTGCTGATCGTCGGGGTGGCCGCCGTGGGCGGCTTCCTGCGCGGGTTCGTGCAGGAGGTGCTCTCGCTTGCCGCGTGGATCCTGGCGATCTTCGCCATCCGCTATCTCCACACCGATCTCACCGCATTCCTCTTCAATTACATCGGCACGCCCTCGGGCGCCGCGGTGCTGGCCTTCGCCATGCTGCTGCTGATCCCCTACGCGGCGATGAAGCTGATCGCCGGGCGGGCCGGCAAGGCCACGCGCGCCTCGGTGCTCGGCCCGATCGACCGGGTGCTCGGCTTCGGCTTCGGCGCGGTCAAGGGCGTGATCGTCGTGGTCATGGCGTTCTCGCTGCTGGTGCTCGGCTACGACACGATCTGGGGGCCGTCGGGCCGGCCGACGTGGATCACCACCGCGCGCACCTATCCGTTCGTCAACGCCAGCGCCGATGCGCTGGTCCAGCTGATCGACGAGCGCGAGCGGGCGATCGACGCCGCCGACGCGGTCGAAAGGGACGATACCGGCGAGGCGCGATGAGCGCCGCGCGCCTCTACACGCCCGAGCTGCTGGCGCTCGCGGTCGAGCTGGCGAGCTACCCGCCGCTCGAACCGGCTGCGGCGCGCGGCGAGGCGCGCTCGCCGACGTGCGGCAGCACGCTCGCGGTCGACCTCGAGCTCGACGGAGCGGGGCGGATCGCAGGCCTCGGGATGCGGGTCCGCGCCTGCGCGGTCGGCCAGGCGGCGGCGGCGATCTTCGCCCGCCACGCCCGGGGCCGCGGGCAGGCCGAGATCGGCGAGGCGCTCGCTCGAATGGAAGCGTGGCTGGCGCACGAGGGCGCGCAACCGGCGTGGCCCGATCTCGCGCTGATCGCCCCGGCGCGCGCCTACCCCGCGCGCCACGGCGCGATCCTGCTGCCGTGGAAGGCCGCGCTCGCCGCCCTTTCCACCACCGCGCCCGCGGGCTAACCCTCCGCCAGGAGAGGCGAAGGGCGGGCGTATGGCGACGATGGCTGAACCGGTGACGGCCCGCGAGCCCAGCGCGAAGGAGATCCGCCTCGTCATCGGCGCCTCGTCGATCGGCACCGTGTTCGAGTGGTACGATTTCTTCGTCTACGGCACGCTTGCGGCGATGGTCGGCCAGGCGTTCTTCCCGGCCGGGGACGCGACGCTGCAGATGCTGCTGGTGTGGGCCGGGTTCGCGGTCGGGTTCGGCTTCCGCCCGCTCGGGGCGATCCTGTTCGGCTACCTCGGCGACCGCCTGGGCCGCAAGTACACCTTCCTCGTCACGGTGACGCTGATGGGCGTCGCCACCGCCGGGGTCGGCTTCATTCCCTCGGCCGCGAGCATCGGCCTCGCCGCGCCGCTGATCGTGCTGTTCCTGCGCATCCTCCAGGGCCTGGCGCTCGGCGGCGAGTACGGCGGCGCGACGATCTACGTCGCCGAGCACTGCCCGCCGGAGAAGCGCGGGTTCTACACCAGCTTCATCCAGGCATCGGTGGTCGGCGGGTTCGTGCTCAGCGTGGCGGTGGTGCTCGCCTGCCGCCTGCTGCTGACGCCGGAGGACTTTGCCGCGTGGGGCTGGCGGCTGCCGTTCATCCTCTCGCTCGCGCTGCTGGCGGTGTCGCTGTGGATGCGCCTCAAGCTCAGCGAGAGCCCGGTGTTCCAGGCGATGAAGCGCGAGCGGCGGACCTCGCGCAACCCGTTCAAGGAAAGCTTCACCTATCCCGGCAACAGGAAGCGCATCTTCGTCGCGCTGTTCGGCGTCACCGGCAGCCTGACGACGATCTTCTACGCCGCCTATTTCTCGAGCCTGTCGTTCCTCAAGGGGCCGATGCGGGTCGATGCGACGACCACCGAGACGCTGGTGCTGATCGCCGGCCCGCTGATGATGGCGTTCTACGTCCTGGTCGGCAAATGGTCCGACCGCGTCGGGCGCAAGAAGCCGATCATCTGGGGCAACGTGCTGATCCTGCTGACGCTGTTCCCGGCGTTCTGGGCGCTCGG
>Ga0196977_1000140_pt1 | contig 46613 bp, 37 predicted proteins | sample S3v_1013CmetaG_FD_148634 | JGI IMG/M metagenome (GOLD analysis project Ga0196977, IMG submission 148634) | Soil microbial communities from Anza Borrego desert, Southern California, United States - S3+v_10-13C | ecosystem: Environmental > Terrestrial > Soil > Desert | place: USA: California... | reverse complement strand
CTCCGGGCGCAAAGAACGGCAGCCCCACCGCGCCCTCGAGCAAATACGCAATCACCGCCGCCGCGCCCAAACGCGACCCGAGCAGAGCGCCCGTCAATAAAACCGCAAACGTCTGCCCCGTGATCGGTATCGGGCCAATCTGAATTGCAAACTGCGCCGCAGCGGCAATGAACAAACTGAAAACAATTACTAGCCCGACGGAACGCGTCCAATCGAGCGGCGCCAGGGCGGCACCCATCAACGTGTCAGGTTTGGCGTAAGTATTCATAGGTTGCTTCTTAAGTTGTTGAGATCAATCTCCCGCCACAGTCTTCACGACTTCACGCTCGGCCGGCGCCGGTTCCAGGGCCGTCGTGCCAATGCGCATCTTATGGAACGAGCGCCAGAGGAAGTAAACCGATGCCAGGAAGAACACCAGCGCAAGAATGTGTGTCAACGTCGCATCGCCGTTGTTACGCGCCGTCAGGCTCACTGCCAGTTCAACTGCCAGCAATCCAAACAATGTCGTAAACTTGATCACTGGATTCAAGGCCACCGATGAAGTGTCTTTGAACGGATCGCCGACCGTGTCGCCGACCACCGTCGCATCGTGCAGCGCCGTACCCTTCATCTTCAGATCAACTTCCACCACTTTCTTCGCGTTGTCCCACGCGCCGCCGGCGTTGGCCATAAAGATCGCCTGGTACAAACCAAATATCGCGATCGAGATCAGGTAGCCGATAAAGAAGAACGGCTCGACAAACGCAAACGCGAGCGTTGAGAAGAACACCGTCAGGAAGATATTAAACATGCCCTTCTGCGCGTACTGCGTGCAGATCTGGACCACCTTCTTACTGTCTTCCACCGAGGCTTTTTCAACACCTTCGAGCCGAATGTTTGCCTTGATGAACTCAACCGCGCGATAAGCGCCGGTAGTTACCGCCTGAATCGAAGCACCGGTGAACCAGTAGATCACGGCGCCACCGGTGATTAACCCAAGTAAAAAAGGCGCGTGCAGTAGCGAGAGGCTCTCAACGTTAGTGCGGAGTCCTTCGGTAAGCGCCATGATGATCGAGAAGATCATCGTGGTTGCACCGACAACGGCCGTTCCAATCAACACGGGTTTCGCCGTAGCTTTGAACGTGTTACCGGCGCCGTCGTTCTCCTCGAGCAGGTGTTTCGCACGAGTGAAGTTCACGTCGACGCCAAACGATTTCCTCACCTCGTCGTTAACGTCAGGTTCCTGTTCGATGAGCGACAACTCGTAAACCGATTGCGCGTTGTCAGTCACCGGACCGTATGAGTCCACAGCGATCGTCACCGGTCCCATGCCGAGGAAGCCAAACGCCACGAGGCCGAAACCAAACACGGGTGCAGCCACGGGATCGACCATCAAGGCTCCGAGCCCTAATCCGGACGAAAAACCGAGGTTCGTGAAGAAGTAAGCAATCGCCATCAGGCCGACGATGCTGATGCCGAGCCAGTAGGCGGAGAAGTTTCCCGCCACGAGACCGGAAAGAATGTTTAGTGACGGTCCGCCTTCACGAGACGAAGTAACGACTTCGCTCACGTGCCGCGACTCGGTCGACGTAAACACCTTGACCAGCTCCGGAATGATCGCGCCCGCAAGCGTACCGCAGGAGATGATGATCGCGAGTTTCCACCAGAGCGTCGGGTTGCCGCTCAACGCGGGGATCGTCAGATACGAAACGACGAAAGTGATCGCGACCGAAACGAGGGAAGTGATCCACACCAGCGACGTCAGCGGCGCTTCGAAATTCATCGAGTCGGAGTTTTTGTAACGAGCCTTGGCGACCGCGTCGTTGACGAAATACGAAATCGCGCTAGCCACGATCATCATCACGCGCATGACGAAAATCCAGACCAGCAACTGCACCTGCACAGTCGGATTCGAAACGCCCAGGAGAATGAACGTGATCAACGCCACGCCGGTCACGCCGTAAGTTTCGAAACCGTCGGCGCTTGGTCCAACCGAGTCGCCCGCGTTGTCGCCCACGCAGTCGGCAATCACACCCGGATTACGTGCATCGTCTTCTTTAATCTTGAAGACGATCTTCATCAGGTCGGAACCGATGTCGGCAATCTTCGTAAAGATGCCGCCGGCGATACGCAATGCCGCCGCGCCGAGCGATTCACCGATCGCAAAACCGATAAAACACGCGCCGGCGTAGCTGCCCGGAATAAACAACAAAATGCACAGCATGATCAGCAACTCAACGCTGATCAGCATCATGCCGATGCTCATGCCGGCCTTCAGCGGAATCGCATAAAGCGGAAACGGTTTACCTTCGAGACTGGCAAACGCGGTGCGCGAGTTGGCGAACGTGTTGACGCGAATGCCAAACCACGCGACGCTGTAACTGCCCGCGATACCTATCAAACTAAACAACAGAATGATCGCGACGCGGAACGGTTCCATACCCGACAATACGCCGAAGTAAAGAACGATCACGACCGCAATGAACGCCTCGAGGATCAGAATGAACTTGCCCTGCGTCGTGAGATACGTCTTACAAGTGGTGTAGATCAGTTCCGAGATCTCGCGCATGGCCCGATGGACCGGCATCTTTTGCAACTGCATGTACATCGCGAGACCGAAGCCCAGGCCAAGCAGGCAGATGACGATGCCACCCAGGAGCAGGTTGTGACCAGAGATGCCGTTGAGGAAGGTCACCTGCGTCAGGTCGGGAAGTTCGAGGTTCGCCTCACCCCCGTGGTGCTGCTGCGCGTAAGCCGGCAGCGCAAAGGCCAGAGTCGACAGCGTTGCAGCTATAGCGATTGCGGCACGCCGCAGTAATAGGGATAGTTCCACTTCGAAAATTCCTTTCTAGTTTGTCTAGATTATGGCGAGAAACGCTTTTACGAAAGCGGGTATTATCCACAGATTACATGCTTTTTTCAAAGAGGGGCTCTTGAATTTTCGAAATCTGCGGGCGCCTTCCCGTCCCGAGCCAGCGCCGGATCGAGTCGATCATGATGACGACTGCGGCAAACATGATGATCACGGTCAGGCCCGTGTTGATCATGCCTTGGGTTGAGGTTTCGGGCTTCTGCGCCAGCGGCCAGAAGATGTCGGTGATGGATTTGAAGCCGGCGACCAGCGTGGTAGTGCTTACAAAGACGAGGGGAATGAGGGTTACCCAAGCGTATCTCGCCTTGCCTGAGTTGATGACAATGGTCGTCGCGACGCACAGTGCAACCGCCGCCAGAAGCTGATTAGCAACGCCAAACATTGGCCAAATCGTGGAAATTGACCCCGACCAGATAAATGCCGCCCACGCGGCAACTACCAGCGCCGAGGTGATTACCGAGCCCGGTAACCAATTTGGCTCCTCAAGCTTGCGGTAGAACCTTCCGCCAAATTCACCTACCAGAAAACGTGCGACACGCGTGCCCGTATCGATCGTCGTCAGGATGAAGAGCGCTTCAAACATGATGGCGAAGTGATACCAGTACTTCATGAAACCGCCGAGACCGGGGATCCCTTCGAAGATCTTCGCGATGCCGATCGCGAGTGTGACCGCGCCGCCGGTGCGGCCGCGCAGGTTTTTCTCGCCTGATTCCTGTTGAAGTCGATCGATTTCCTGCGGCTGGAGGTTGAAACCCTCGCTGGAATGCGTATCGACCATGCGGACGTACGCGGCTTTTTGTGCTTCGGTGCCTTGAGCGGTGTTGATGGCGAAGTAGTCACCGGGAAAAAGCGAGGCGGCGGCGATCAGCGCGACGATGCCGACCACCCCTTCCATCAGCATGCTGCCGTAGCCGATCAGGCGCGTGTCCGTCTCTTTCGCGATCATCTTCGGTGTGGTGCCCGATGAGACGAGCGCGTGAAAACCGGAGATGGCGCCGCAAGCGATCGTGATGAAGACAAACGGAAACAGTTTGCCCGGAATGACTGGACCACCGCCGGCGGTGAACGGCGTGAACGCCGGCATGTTCAGGTTAGGCGCAACGACGATCACGCCAATAATCAAAAAAGCGATCGTGCCGATTTTTAAGTACGACGACAGGTAGTCGCGTGGGCAAAGCAGCATCCAGACTGGCAGCACTGAAGCGATGAAACCGTAGGCCGCCATGATTACAATCAAACTGTTGCGCGAGAGCGTGAAGGTTTCAGCCAACGGGGACTCGGCAATCTTCCCGCCGAGGTAGACCGCAAACAAAAGCCCGATGATGCCGATGATGCTCGCTTCCACGATTTTTCCTTTGCGAAAGCGATACATGTAAAGCCCCATGAATAACGCGAGCGGAATCGTAAACCCGACCGTAAACGTTCCCCACGGCGACTCAGCCAACGCGTTGACAACCACTAATCCGAGTCCGGCGAGCGCGATCACAACGATAAAGAGGATCGCAATGCCCGCGACGAGCCCTGAAAGCGGACTGATCTCCGTGCGTGCCATTTCCGCCAGCGATTTGCCTTTGCGCCGAACGCTGCCGGCCATGATCATGAAATCGTGCACCGCACCGCCTAGACACACGCCGATCACCAGCCATAACAATCCGGGCAGGAAACCAAACTGCGCCGCGAGTACGGGACCGATCAGTGGTCCAGCGCCGGAGATCGCGGCGAAGTGATGGCCAAACAGCACCCACTTGTTCGTCGGGTAATAGTTGTGCCCGTCGTACATCGTTTGCGACGGCACCGGGCGCGAGTCATCCAGCGCGAGCACCTTCGCGGCGATGAAAGCGGAGTAGTAGCGATAGGAGATCGCGATTACGCAAAGGGCGCCGATGATTATGGGTAATGCGTTCATGTCGACTTACTACTGCGCTACCGGCGATTAGCTGCCAGAATGCTACTCGTCCATTTGGTAGTAAACCCCTTGATTGTTTCCATATCAGTATTCGCTCGATACTTCATGAAGGCGTAGACGAAAAGGATTCGCTCCTTCACTCTCACAATATTCGTTGTAGCCAGAACCAGGACACTTTGCTCGGTTCCTGCCACGTTGACTGTGACCGTTATGAGCATTAGAAAGCTGTTGACGTCCGGCCGGGTGTCAAATTCGCCGAGAATCTGTGGTCTACTAAAATCGATCGTCGTTTCTTTCGCGTCCAGGCGGGAGAGTCCCTGTCCCACCTTCCGCTCGAGCTCTTTCATTGCCGAGCCATTTGGATCCAGGAAGGTGCCGACGTTTCTCCGAAAATTATCGACTAATTCTCTCATCAATGCGCTGGACACCGTCAACTCTCTGCCAGCCCTGAGCACCGAGACCTTCGTGTAATGATTGTAAGTCGGATTCAAGCCTTTCCTGAACAACTCACAATCGCTAACAGGCAAATGGGCCAGAAGCATATCGTTTTGCTGCGCTTCCGTGGCCTCCATGCGCGCCTTGAAGTCTGGGAATTGTGCAGTCCCTTCTTCAAACCCTTCCGGGTCAGGGATCGAGATGACTTTGTCCCCAAGCTGAACGGATGAGGTTTTTGCCGGCCGCGCCGCTGCGGTGGTTGCCGGTCGCGGCTCGTGGTCCTGGGCGTTAACTGCCGCCGCAAATAGGAAACCGACAGTTATCGCGAGGATTATTGTCGACTTACTAAACTTCATTTCCTTCAGAGCTTTCTGTCTTTGAACCACCGAGCTTAATACCGATGGCGGCGCCGATAAGGCCGGCGATAATTAACAGTAAACCATAGAGCGTCTGGTCGTGTTTCTCGGCTGATGAATCAAAGGCTTCCGAAAAGAGTTCGCGTGGCGCGACGTCGTGCGGGATCACGAAGAGCCCGATGGCGACTAAGATGAAACAAACAGCCGCAAACTTCAGGGCCAACGGGGTGCGCGAGGGGCGTCCCATCTGCTGCCCGACGCCGCTACGCGTGTAGCCGTAAGAAAAATAGATCGCCAGGCCGAGCGCAAGCCAGCCAACAAAACGCCAGTAAGAACCTTCCGGCAGAAAATAGATCAACAGCGCGCACGAGATCGCACCGAGACCCGGCAACAGGTACGGACCAAGCGGAACCCTGAACGGCCGCGGTCGATTCGGATCCTTGTGCCGCAACACCGTCACGCCAAGACAAACCAGAATGAACGCGAAAAGCGTCCCGATGTTGGTCAAACTCACCATCTCGTCGACGGTCGCAAACGCCGCGATCCCGCCCACCGCGACGCCCGTCAAAATCGTCGTGACGTAGGGCGTTTTGAACCGCGGATGAACGGTCGCAAACGTTGACGGCAGCAATCCATCGCGCGCCATCGAGAAGAAGATACGCGGCTGACCGAGTTGAAATACGAGCAACACCGCCGTGTGCGCGACGACCGATCCGAACGCAATTACCGTGTTTTGCCACAACGCCTGCGGCGCGACAGTTTCGAGCGCCATCGTCAACGATTCGCCGCGTTGCGCCGACGTCCAACCGCGGACTGTGTCCCACGGCACCATACCCGTGAACACACCGGCCACGAGAATGTAGAGCACCGTACAGACGATCAACGACGCAATGATTCCGATCGGCAGATCCCGGGCCGGGTTCTTTGTTTCCTCCGCAACCGTACTGACCGCGTCGAAACCGATGTAGGCAAAGAACACGACCGCGGCGCCGGTCAGGGTGCCCATCCAGCCCTGCGGCTGGAATGGTTTCCAGTTTTCAGTCATCGTCGCTGGCGACACGTAGTAAAGGGCGAGACCGATGAAGAAGAGCAGCACGAGGATCTTGATCAGCACCATGACCGCGTTGAAGTTTGACGACTCCTTGATGCCCCAAACCAGCACGACAGTGATCAGCGCCACGATGCCAAACGCCAGAATGTTGAAAACTATCGGAACGCCGAAGATGTGCGGCGCGCTGGCGAGAGTCTCTTCCGTTGCGGTGCGGTAGTTCGAGGTCAACCAGTCAGGCATGTGAATGCCTAGATTGCGCAACAGACGGTTGAAAAACTCCGCCCAGCTAATCGCAACGGCGACGTTGCCGATCGCGTACTCGATGATCAAGTCCCAACCGATAATCCACGCGACGAGTTCGCCCAGCGTGGCGTAGGAGTACGTGTAAGCCGAACCCGAGATCGGCACCATCGACGCGAGCTCGGCGTAACACAATGCCGTGAAGCCGCAAACGATTGCCGTGATGACAAACGAAAGCATCAACGATGGACCAGCACCCGCGCGTTCGGCGGTGCCTGACGCGGCGGTGCCGACAGTCGCGAAGATGCCGGCGCCGATGATGGCGCCGATTCCGATTAGCGTTACGTTGAAGGCGTTGAGCGTTCGCTTGAGTGAAAACTGTGGGCCGCCCACACTGGCCAGAATCTCATCTAGGTTCTTGGTCCGAAAGAGTCCGCGAAGCAATGTGTCGCCTCCATGGAGTGGATTCGAAAAGGAAGCCTGCGGAGTTTGGCATGGTCTTGTAAATCTTGCAATCCTGTCTTAGTGTTGAGTCATGTTTCCGTTCAGAAACGTCCTCCTTCCTACTGATTTTTCTGCTCATGCTCATGCTGCTTTGAAGTACGCGGCCGGGTTCGCGCGCGATGGGAATGGGCGCGTGTTGTTGCTGAACGTTCAGGACGCGAAGGTGCCGGCCAATCTGCTGACGCTGCCGGTTCACGTCTTCGAGGATCAGGAAAATCAGTGGCTACTGGACTTGCGCGCGAAAGCGAAAGAGCTGATTGCCGACCCGTTGCTGGCTGGGGTTGAAGTGGACCCGGTGTTTGAGGATGGTGATCCGGCAGCGGAAATCGCGCGTGTTGCGTTTGAACACGAAGTGGATCTGATTACGGTCGTGACACGCGATCGCAACCGGCTCCGTCGTGCGTTTGGTGGTTCGATTGCGGAAGAGATCGTGGCCGAGTCGCCGTGTCCGGTGCTGGCCATCCGTCCGCCGCAACGTGATTTTGTCGAGCATCGCAGCGGACGAACGGAGATCCGTCTCAATCGCGTCTTGCTGGCAACGAACTTCCGTCCTTCTTCGACAGCCGCAACTCAGTTAGCCGCCAGCATATCGAATCACCGCAACGCCGAGCTGCACGCTGTTTACGTGATCGGCGATTACTTCGAACAGATCTCGGTGATGTTTCCCGAAGGAGGGCTCGCGGCGCTGACGCGACTGCGCAGTCACGTGCAGGAACGCATGGGCCAACTCGCACGCTCGTTTGGTTCGAGAACGTCAACGCACGTCGTCGAAGGCCGGCCGTACCAGGAAATTGTCAAACTGGCGGCGAATCTCGATGCCGATCTAATTGTTATCGGAACGGCCGTGCACGGATCGTTGTTTGGTAGTAGTCAGGTGCTTGGGTCCGAAATCGAACGCGTGATCCGTGTTGCGCCGTGTCCGGTGTTGTGCGTGCCGGCGGCGAGAGTGGTGACGCCGTTGCCAGCGCTCGTAACGCAAATTGTCTAGGTGTTACTGTTTCCGATCGATCGGCTTGCCTTCCTTCTGCCACAGGTTGAAGCCACCCAGCAATGCTGCTGCGTTTTCGATTCCTTTGCTCTTGAGCGCGACCACCGCACCGGCGGACGTATGTTCGGCGTGTCAAGAACAGTAGGTCACGATTACCTTGTCGCGCGGCAGTTCCTTGAGATGATTCAGGATCTCGCCGGACGGGATTAGCTTTGCACCGGGAATGTGACCAGCGTCGTATGAATCCTGGCTGCGCACGTCGACGACGAAAGCTTTGCCGTCTTTCATCATCGTTTCGAGTTCCGCGATTGTGACGCGGCGCGCGCCGTCAGGGTACGGCGTCGAGGTCAGGGTTGGTGGATTGTTCGAGTTCTGTGCCTGGCTGTTGCTCTTGCTGTGGATCATGCTACAGGCACTTAATACAACCGCCAGTGCTAGTCCCGTTATCAAGAATGTAAGAAGACGCATCAACTAACCTCCAAAATGATCACGGGTAATTTGTGACGCAGCGCGGGATTTGTCAATCTCAACGGCCGGAAATGTTATAGTCTGGCTCCCGAACGCTGGAGCTTGTCTATGACGGAGTCGCCGGCCCCGATTCAGTGGGCCAAGGTAATCGACCACACGCGCTGCATCGGCTGTCATGCGTGCACGACCGCGTGCAAGTCGGAAAACGTCGTTCCGATTTCTGTTACGCGCACGTACGTGAAGCACGTTGACGTCGGTGTGTTTCCGCAGGCGCGACGCGCGCACCAGGTGACGCGCTGCAACCAGTGTGCGCACGCTCCGTGTGTGACTGCGTGTCCGACCGCCGCGATGTTCAAACGAACGGACGGCATCGTCGATTTTGATAAGTCGATCTGTATCGGTTGCAAGGCGTGTATGGCGGCGTGTCCATACGATGCCATCTTCATCAACCCGGAAGATCATTCGGCGGAGAAGTGCAATTTTTGCGCGCACCGGATCGATATCGGACTCGAACCGGCGTGCGTAGTTGTGTGTCCAACGCAGGCGATTCTGGTCGGCGACATGAACGATTCGGATTCGTACGTAGCGCAGATCATCAATCGTGAGAGTGTTGCGGTGCGCCGACCGGAAAAAGAGACGTTGCCGAAGTTGTTTTACAAAGGCGCGCATCAGGCGACGCTCGATCCGCTCGCGGCGCGGCGTCCTGACGGTGGGCTGTTCATGTGGAGTGAACAACAGCAGACTTCGGAAACGGTGGTCTCCGGCAATCCGAATTACCAAAACTCTTCCGCGGCGGCGTTGCTGTCGTATGACGTGGCGCATTCGATTCCGTGGGATTGGCGCGTGAGTTTGTACACGTGGACGAAAGGAATCGCAGCGGGTGTTTATCTAGTGGCGGCGTTGCTGGTGCTGTTGGGTGTGCTACAGGTGAACGATCCGATTTGGTTGTGGGCGACGCCGGTGATTTCGGGCGCGTTTTTGGCGCTGACTGGCGGGTTGTTGCTTTGGGATCTGGAACATCCGGAGCGGTTCTACTTGATTTTCACGCGGCCGCAGTGGCGCAGTTGGCTGGTGAAGGGCGCGTTTATAATCGCGGGTTATACGCTGGTGTTGCTGCTGCATTTTATTGCGAGCTGGGCGGGGTCGACGTTCTTTCAAAACTGGTTGATGATCGCCGGTGTACCGCTTTCAATATTGACTGCGGTTTACACGGCTTATCTCTTCGCGCAGGCGAAGGCGCGCGACATGTGGCAGAACCCGCTGTTGCCGCCGCACTTGCTGGTGCAAGCGTTGCTGCTGGGCTCGGCGGTGTTGTTGTTGACACTCGCCGGACTGGGTGACTGGTTAAGGCCCCACTCATCGCTTGACTACGTCTTCGAGCCCGCGCGTCTTGAACCGGTTCATCTGGTTTGGTTTTTGGCGGTCACGAGCTTGATTCATCTATTGATGGTCTGGGGCGAAGTCTCGCTAACACATCCGACCGCACACGCACGACTGGCGATTCACGAAATGATTCACGGCCGCTTTCGCAACGACTTCTGGTTCGGCATTCTTCTTTCTTTGTTCGGCGGCCTGCTACCATTTCTGGCCCTCCTGGATCTCGTGAGTGTCACCGTCGGCGCCGCCGGCGCCCCCCTCGCCCTCGTCGGCCTGATGCTCTTCGAAAGCGCCTACGTCCAATCCGGCCAGTCCGTCCCGTTGGCTTAACAGGCGTGCTAGACTGAACGGACAACACCAAGGCGTTGCCACGGAGACGGTATGAGCACTTATGAAGAAATCGAGATGGCTGCACTAGCGCTTCCGCCCAATGCGCGAGCAATGTTGGCGGAACACTTACTCGAAAGCCTTAGTGCCGACGAACAACAACGAATCGACGACATGTGGGCAGAAGAGGCCGAGCGACGCGACCAGGATATAGAAGACGGAATCGTAGCAGCGGTTCCAGGCGATGAGGTCATGAGCAGACTACGCTCACGTTACAAACGTTAAAGCTATGAACTATACCTTTCATCCTCACGCTGAAAGGGAACTAGAAGAGATAGAAAGTCACTACGACAGCATACTTCACGAATTGGGAGATCGCTTTCGAGAAGATGTTGAAATGACTCTTTCCCGAATTCTCGAGTTTCCACAGGGCTGGCAGCTACTGTCGAAAGTGACTAGACGTTGTCGCTTAAGTAGATTTCCCTACGCAATAATTTACCGAGTGCGCAAAGACGAGATTCGTCTGCTGGCAATAGCGCATCACCGCCGCGAACCCAACTATTGGAAGAGCCGAATTTGAGTAGCAAAGAGCATAAGCATTCACCGAACGAAACCTTCTATCCGGGGCCGAGTAGGGGGCATTTGGCGGCGTTTCCGCCGAAGGAGAGATGGGATGATTGGACCGAACTTGATTCGCAGGCGTGGCCCAAGCGAGTCGAGCGGCATTACTCATTAGTCCCGACGACGTGTTTTAACTGCGAGTCTGCGTGTGGGCTTTTGGCTTACATCGACAAGGTCACGGGTGAGGTGCAGAAGTTTGAGGGGAATCCGGAGCATCCGGGATCACGCGGAAGGAATTGCGCAAAAGGACCTGCAACGCTAAACCAGGTAACAGATCCCGATCGCATCCTTTACCCAATGAAACGCGCCGGTAAACGCGGCGAAGGAAACTGGGAACGCACTACCTGGGACGAAGCACTAAACACGATCGCCAAACGAATCCGCGCCGCGATCGTTGAAAACAGACGCGAAGAAGTCATGTATCACGTCGGCCGTCCCGGTGAAGACGGTTTCACTGAACGCATTCTCGCGGCGTGGGGCATCGACGGTCACAACTCACACACAAACATCTGCTCGTCGGGCAGTCGTGAAGGTTACCAACTCTGGATGGGCCTCGATCGCCCAAGCCCGGATCACGCAAACGCGAAAGTCATACTACTGATCAGCGCGCATCTCGAGTCCGGGCATTACTTCAACCCACACGCGCAACGCGTGATCGACGGCAAAGCAAACGGAGCGAAACTGATTGTCTTCGACACGAGACTTTCGCACACGGCGACGCACGCCGATTATTGGGTCGCGCCTTATCCGGGTTCGGAAACGGCGATACTGCTCGCTATTGCGAATTACCTGATCCAGAACGACCTCTACAACAAACAATTCGTCGACCAGTGGTGGAACTGGCAGGAGTTTCTCGCTGTAACCGGAGAGGCGTCCAGCTTCGAGGCCTTTCAGGAAGAGATTAAAACGATATATCGGGATTACACTTTTGAGTTTGCCGCGCAAGAGTCGGGTGTTGAAGCGAAAACGATCAAAGAGATCGCGGAGCTTGTCGCATCCGCGGGCACGCAGTTCTCGAGTCACAACTGGCGCAGCGCCGCTTCAGGCGTTAGCGGCGGTTGGTCCGTCGCCCGCGCGCTTTTCATGCTGAACGCACTGCTCGGCGCAGTCGCCACTGAAGGCGGCGTTTACCCAAACGCGTGGAACAAATTCGTCCCGCGACCAATCTACACGCCGCCACATCCAAACATGTGGAACGAGACCACGTGGCCGCGCGAGTATCCGCTTTCAATGAACGAGATGTCGTTCCTGCTGCCGCACTTTCTCAAAGACGGCCGCGCCAAGATCGACGTCTATTTCACGCGTGTTTACAACCCGGTCTGGACCAATCCGGACGGCTTCTCGTGGATCGAAGTCCTAACCGATCCCGATCTCATAAAGTGCTACGTCGCGCTCACGCCGACCTGGAACGAAACTGCTTACTACGCTGATTACGTCTTGCCGATGGGAGTCGGCTCCGAACGCCACGATCTTCACTCTTACGAAACACACGACTCGCAGTGGCTCGGTTTTCGCCAACCTGTGATGAAGGCCGCACGACAACGAGCAGGCGAAACCATAAACGACACACGCGAAGTGAACCCCGGCGAAGTGTGGGAAGAAAACGAATTCTGGCTGGAGTTAACGTGGCGCATCGATCCGGATGGAAGCCTGGGTATTCGGCAATATGCAGAGTCCAAGAAAGAACCTGGGAAGCGCCTCAGCGTTGATGAGTATTACGAGTGGATCTTTGATAACTCAGTTCCCGGTCTGCCTGAAAAAGCCGCGGAAGAAGATCTGACGCCGCTCGAATTCATGCGTCGCTACGGCGCGTTTGAAGTTAAACAAAAGATTGGCAGGATCTACGATCAAACAGTCGGCCTCGAAGAACTCGACGACGCACGCGAAGACCACTTCGGCCGAATTTTCACGCGCGCACCAAAACCCGCCGGCCCAAACATCGTCCCGCTGCCGCTTCCCGACGGCGACTCCGAAGGCCGTCGGCTCGCAGGCGTAAACATCAACGGCGAAATCAAACGCGGATTCCCCACGCCGAGCGGCAAACTCGAATTCTTCTCAACCACTCTGGCCAACTGGGGTTGGCCAGAGTTAGCGATTCCGATCTATTTCAAAAGCCACGTTCACCAGGACAATCTCGCCGAAGATCAGACGATTCTGATTTCGACGTTCCGGCTGCCAGTGCAGATTCACACGCGCAGCGCAAACTCAAAATGGCTCGACGAGATCGCGCATACAAATCCTCTGTGGATTCATCCGAGCCACGCAAAGAAGCTCAACGTCAAAACCGGCGATCTCCTCCGTGTCGAAACCGAGATCGGTTATTACGTCGTGCCCGCGTGGGTCACTGAAGGCATTCGTCCGGGTATCGTCGCGTGCAGCCATCACATGGGTCGCTGGAAACTGTCCGATGAAGAGGGCCAGCGACAGTTGATGGCTACGGTGAAGCTGGAACAGAACGGGACCAAGTGGCGTTTGACGCGCGAGAAAGGCATCGCGCCCTACGAGTCGAAGGACGGCGACACGTTGCGCATCTGGTGGAAAGACGCGGGCGTGCACCAGAACATGACTTTTCCGGTTCATCCCGATCCGATTTCGGGAATGCATTGCTGGCATCAGGCCGTGCGTGTGCGCGTGGCAGACGCGGCCGATCGGGCGGGCGACATTTTTGTCGATACGGAAAAGTCGCGCGAGGTATATCGAAAGTGGCTCGCGATGACGCGTTCGGCGGATAAGTTTTCACCGGACAACACTCGAAGGCCTTACTGGATGCTTCGCCCGTTGAAACCAGCGCGTGAGTTTTATAAATTGCCGTAGCGGTTTGTGCCTGTGGGGATTCTGATGTACTTCAAACAGTTCTATCTCGGCTGCCTGGCGCATGCGTCTTATCTGATCGGCTCAGACGGCGAAGCTGCGGTCGTCGATCCGCAACGCGACGTCGACGAATACATTGCCGAAGCCGAAGCAAACCAACTATCCATCAAGTACGTCATCGAAACGCACCTTCACGCCGATTTCGTCAGTGGACATCAGGAACTCGCCGCACGCACCGGAGCGCAGATCGTTTTCGGCGAACAAGCCAACGCCGCGTTTCCGCATCGCGCGGTTCGCGATGGTGAAGAGATCAGACTCGGGAAAGTCGTGTTGCGTTTCATCGAGACTCCCGGTCACACACCGGAGGGGATCTGCGTGCTCGTCATCGACACGGAAGTCTCGAACGAACCACAAAAGATCCTCACCGGCGACACGCTCTTTATCGGCGACGTTGGCCGTCCCGATCTCGCCGGCGGCAAGGGCTACACGCCGCAGACGATGGCCGAGATGATGTATGAGAGTCTGCACGGAAAAATCCTGAAGCTGCCTGATGAGGTTGAGGTCTATCCGGCGCACGGCGCGGGCTCGATGTGCGGCAAGAACATGTCGAAAGAAACCTCTTCAACGATTGGCGAGCAACGCAAGTTTAACTACGCGTTGAAGCCGATGACGAAGGAACAGTTCGTGTTCATGATGACGGCGGACTTGCCGGAAGCGCCGGCGTACTTTCCCCGCGACGCCGAGATCAATCGCGCCGGCGCGCGTGAACTCTCTGAATTATCGCCGCCGTCCGCGCTTTCACCGCAACAGGTTTCCGAGTTGCACGAACAGGGACACGTGCTGCTCGACGTGCGTTCGGCGGCTGAGTTCGGCGAGGGCCATGTGCCGGGTTCGATCAACATCGGACTCGGCGGACAGTTTGCGATTTGGGCCGGCAGTTTGCTTCCTCTGAATGCCTCGATTGTCCTGGTTGCCGATACGAGAGAAGAGGTCGACGAATCCGTGGTCCGGCTTGCGCGCGTCGGCATCGAAAACGTAAAGGGTTATTTGGAAGGTGGCTTTGAGAATTGGCGCCGCGCGGGTTTTCCGATCGATGCGATCCCGCAGGTCAGCGTCAATGAATTGAAAGACAAACTCGCGGCGAGCGAGGACCTGCAAGTGGTCGATGTACGCCGGCCGGCCGAGTACGGCAACGGTCACGTTCCGCGCGCACTCAATGCACCGCTCGCAACACTAGACCGAATCGCAGGCCAGTTGCCATTTGAAAAAGACAAACCAACGGCCGTGATTTGCGCGGGCGGATACCGGTCGAGCGCCGCTGCGAGTTTGTTGGAGCAGTTGGGCTTCACGAATCTGCTGAATGTTTCAGGCGGAACCGGCGCCTGGATAAATGCCGGTTATCCAGTCGAAACCCCCACCGCTAAATAGACTGGCGCTTCGAGGCGAACATCGATCCGTTAACGTTCAAACTCCTGATCGCGATTGGAATTATCGTCGTCGCCACCATTCACGGTTTCGGCGCGGCGTGGCTCGCGATCTGGATGCTGTTTCACCCGTACAACTCGGTGAAACTATTCGGCCTCACGATATGGCCGCAAGGCATGATCCCGCGTCATCGCGAGAAGTTGGCCCAATCGATCGGTAATGCGGTCGGCAACGAGCTTGTCTCGCAACAGACTGTCTTCGATGCACTCTTTGAGACCAGTTTCTTTCAAGACAAGGTCGAAAACTTTGTCGGTGGTTACACAAACGATCTTCTTTCACGCGTGTACCCTTCGTTCATCGATGCGTTACCTTCGCAAGCACGAGCGCCAGTGCTCGACACGATCTCCGCGCTTCAGTATCGACTCGCCGAATACATCACCGACATGCTGAAGAGCGAAGAGACGTCGGAAGCGATCGAACGGTTTGTTGATAAGCAAGTTAACGATTTAACTGCGCGCCGCGTCGGCGACGTTGTAAATCCGGAATCGGTTGATAAAGCGCGTGACTTTGTCGAACAACAGTTGCAACGCCTCATCGGCACCGAAGCCTTCGAACAAAAAGTGCACGACTTCGTTTCCGGACGTCTCGACGATCTGGCCCACAGCAACGCCACACTGGCCGAGACGTTCACGCCCGAAACGATCGCCTTCATCAAAGAACGCATCGACCAGCAAGTGCCGCCAATCGTTCATCACCTGGCAGACATTGCGACCAGCCAAAGCACGCGCAAACAGATCGGCGCGCTGATCAAGCAGGAAGTCGATCAGTATTACGAACAACTCTCGATCTTCAAAAAGATTTTCATCTCGCGCGAACGCATCCATCGCGAGGTCGACGATCTGGTCAACAAAACGTTGCCGCGGCGCATTGAAGAATATTTACGCGGTCCGGCGTTCGAGCAGGAAGCCGAAGCGTTTCTAAACGCCACGATCGACAACGTCATGGCGCGGCCACTCAACGAACTCATCGGCCAGATCGACACCATAAAATTCGAAGATCTCAAAGAACAGATCACCAATCGCCTGGTCGAGATTCTCCGTAGTGAATCGTTGTTTACTTCAATCTCGATCTACTTCACCGACGCGATCGATCGACTCTTTCCACAAACCATCGGCTCCGTCATGCAGCAGATCAATCCCCGTTCGGTCGACGAAGCAAAACGCTTCCTGAGCCGCGGCCTGCTAAATCTGCTCGCACACGAACAAACAGCACGCACGATCAACGCGATTCTGACGGCGCAAGTCGAACGTCTCCTCATCGCTCCAATCGGCAAGCTGGGCGATCACGTTTCCCAAAACGCGATGCAACGCGCGAGCTCAGCACTGGTCGAGCGCATCACCCTCGCGGCTCGCGAACGACTTCCGGTCGCAATCGCTGAATTTGACGTTGGCGGCCTCGTCCGCAAGAAAGTTTCAGACTACCCAATCGAAAAACTCGAAGAACTGGTACTCTCCGTTGCCCAGCAGCACTTAAAAACGATTGAACTTTTTGGCGCCGTAATCGGTTTCTTTATTGGTGTGGCGCAGGCCATCTATTTCTGGTTCACTTATCACCCGCAATGAACTAACGCGACCGAGTTACGGAGGAACGGCTATGTATTGCGCAAGCTGCGGCATACAGCTCGTCGAGGGCTTGAGCTACTGCAATCGCTGTGGCTTCAAGCTGACCGAACAAACCGAATCAAATACGGCGGTAATTAGCGCCTTTCTCACTGCCATCACAATCCTCGGCGCGGCTGGCTTAGCCATACTGTTCGGTGGCGCGGTTGTGTTGAAAAGGAAGGCGCAGTTGGACCCCGAGTTGATCGGCGTTTTTATGACGTTTACGTTTCTGCTGGTCAGCCTCATTGAGTTTATGTTGATCAGAAACCTTTCGAGACTTATGGGTCCGAAAGAAAGCAAAGTACGTTCGTTGCCATCGCCGGCTACTAGTGAACTCCGTCTGCCGCAACACTCAAATCTCGGCGAACCGGTACCGAGCGTGACCGAGAACACCACCCGCACGCTCGAATACGCACGGCGCGAACAATGAGCCGTTGAGGAGACCTGTCGATGAAGAAGCTGCTGAGTTTGATCGTTTTGACGTTGCTTGTTACCGCCGGTTGTCACCACGGCTTTAATGAAGTCAAAGGCTCCGGCAAACGTGAATTACAAAAGCGAGAGGTCGGGCCGTTCACCTCCATCGCCACTGAAGGTGCTTTCAATATCGAGATCGTTTGCCAGAAAGATCTGAGTCTGGAAGTTGAAGGAGACGACAACATACTACCGCTCGTGAGCAGTGAAGTTCGCGGCAACGTGCTCCGGCTTTCAAACACAAAGAGCTACTCCGTCGACGAGCCGGTAACGTTTCGGATCTCTATTCCAAACCTCGAGGCGATCACCGCGGACGGCGCCGGAAAGATTCAGATCACTGGCGTAAATAACGACAAGATTCAGATCTCGTCCAATGGCGCGCCAACGATTACCGTCGCGGGAACTACGAAGATGGTCGGCGTCGATTCGAATGGCGCGGCGAAAATCGACACACACAGCCTGCGTTCCGCGCATGCGATCGTCGATAGCAAGGGCGCTTCGAAAGTAGACCTCGGCGTTTGCGAAAAACTCGACGTCAACGTTTCAGGAGTTTCGCAAGTCACTTACCGAGGCGATCCGGTGGTGAACAAAACAATTCACGGACCCGGCAAAGTTGAGAAGCGAGGCGACGAGGGAGCTTAGCGACAAGAAGCGCAAGACGCACAAACAATTCACGCGGCAACGTAACAGGCAAAACATTCCTTCACTTGTGCCTCTTGTGCCTCTTTGTGGCTTTTCCTGTTGACATAAAGCTCGTAGTGAATTAACTATTTGCCATCACCGAAAGGAGCTTACGTCCCTAATGACCTACGTAGTTGTTGAATTATGCGTCGATTGCAAGTACACCGACTGCGCAGCTGTTTGTCCTGTAGAAGCATTTCACGAGTTAACGGATCGTCTTTATATCAACGCCGACACTTGCATCGATTGTGATGCGTGCGTGCCTGAGTGTCCCGTCGAAGCAATCTTCGCCGACACAAACGTGCCCGAGAATTACGCACACTGGACGCAGATCAACATCGAAGAAGCTCCCAAGTACCCAATAATCAGTCAAAAGATTCCGGCACTTCATGGTCCGACCTGCACGGGACCTGAAGAGTAAAGTCGTAATTCCAAGACGATCACCGCTTGAGGCGTGCTCAACTGCACGCCTCAAGCTTTCTCAACCCTCTTGCAAACGAGCAGGGTCGAAAACTATAATCCGCCCGTCTCTCGACCCTTCACTTTCTCGCGAACCCTTGGGCCATGATGATGAAGCGCTTTGTTTTCCCCCTTACTGTAACTCTTTGTCTTCTACTCGTAGTCTCTCAACCCACACCTGTCTCTGCTAAAGACAACTGGATCAGCCTTCGTAGCAAGAACTTTTTCCTCGTGGGCAACGCCAGCGAGAAAGAGATCCGGCAAGTCGCCTTGAAACTGGAACAGTTTCGCGAGGTATTTACGCGCGTGTTGCCGAACATTCGTTTCAACACGCCCGTGCCGACTACGGTTGTCGTTTTTAAGAGCCACAGCTCTTACGCACCTTTTAAGCCGTCTCCGAACATCGCCGGCTACTTTCAGCCCGGACCTGACGTGAACTACATCACACTCACGACCGAAGCTATGGGTGCGAACAATCCATATGTCGTCCAAACACGCGAGGGCCAGGAAGCAGCCTACCGGGTGATCTTTCACGAGTACACACACTTGCTCGTCAACAACACCTTTGAGAAAGCTCCGCTTTGGTTCAACGAAGGGCTTGCCGAGTACTACAGCACTTTCATCATCAACGACGATCAAAAAATCGTACTCGGAAGAAACATAGGCCATCACGTCTACCTGCTTCGCGACAGCAAGATGTTGCCGTTGAAAACGCTTTTTGAAGTAGATCACAAATCACCACACTACAACGAGCGGAAAAAGCAAGGCATCTTTTATGCGCAATCATGGGCGTTGATGCATTACCTGTTGATCGGCAAAACCGGAAAAACTGAGCAACTCGCGAAGTTTCTCGACTTGATCAAGACCAAGATCACGCTGGAAGACGCATTTCAGCAGGCGTTCGGAATGACGTTTGAGGCGATGGAGAAGGAACTCCGCAACTACGTCAACCAGAATCGCTATAACGAACTCGCCGGTCACTTCAGCAAAAAACTGCAACTCGACACGAACACCCAGGCCACGCCCCTAACCGAAGCAGAAGCCCAGGCGTATCTCGGCGATCTACTGCTTCACAGTTATCGCAAAGACGCTTACACGTATCTGCAAAAATCACTCAAACTCGATCCAGATCTCGGCATGGCCCACGCTTCGTTGGGCATGGCGTATTTTCGCGAAGGAAAAGTTGATGAGGCGCGCGCGAGTCTCGAACGTGCGGTCACATTGAACTCGCAAAACTATCTCGCGCATTACTACTACGCATTCACTTTGAGCCGGCAGACGACTGAGAGCGAGCCAGTGTCCGCTTACACCCCCGAAGCGCTCAAGAAAATACGCGAGCATTTGCAGAAAGCGATCGCCTTGCGGGCGGATTTTCCCGAGTCGTACAACCTGCTGGCGTTTGTCAGTCTCGTGAGTGGCGAGAACATGCCCGAAGCGATCGATTCGTTGAAAAAAATGTTGAGCGCTTCACCGGGGCGGCATGATTTTTCGTTCACCTTGGCCCAACTCTACGCGCGCATGGGTGAATACAAAACCGCGCGCCAGATACTCGAACAACTCTCAAAATCAACTGCCCCGGAAGATGTGCGTAACCATTCGGAGACGCTGCTGAATCAGATTCGCGGCATCGAAGAACGCGAAAAAACCTATGTCGATCAACTGGCCGGATCGAACACGACGAACAATGGTGGACCGCCGGCTCTCGTCGACGTCGGTCCAGAGTCAACAGCAAACGACAGCGGCGGCGGCGGCATTGGTACACGTCCCGCGAAAACTGCCCCGTCCGATCCGTCTTCCTACTTGCGCGAGGTTTTGCGCGGGCCTGGCGAGGGCGAAACTCAATTGCAAGGCACGTTGTTGCGGCTCGAGTGCGACGCCAAAGGGATCGTGTTTGTCGTGCAGACCGAAACCGGACTGTTGCGACTCAGGGCCGCCAGTTTCGACGACGTCGAAATCACCACCTACGACACCAACGTCAAAGGCGATATCACTTGCGGCGAGCGCAAGCCGGCGAATCTGGTGGTCGTTGTCTACGCGCCAAACACAGACAAGAGAATCAAAGCAGACGGTATTCTGAAGTCGATTGAGTTTGTGCCACCCGACTTCAAACTCAAGCCCGCAGCCTGAGACTTTAGCCACAAAGAGGGCACAAACGCCTCCAAAGTCCGGCCACGGACGCTCTCTTGTTTTTTGTGTCTGCTGTGCCTCTTTGTGGCTTATACTCGGTCCTACCCTCACTTGCCCTAAGCCTCAACATCAACTGACGTTTAGGGTGAGAACTTGCGACACGCCCGTTACTTAATCGCCTTTTTCTTTGTGTTCTTTTGTCTGGCGCTGTCATGGCCGGCACGCGCGCGAGTAGCGCCTGCGCCAATCCTGCTTACCAAACCGAATTCCGCGCGCGCGGTCGCGGTGGAATCCGTCACTCGTGTCGAGGAGCCATTCTCGCCGGCCGCTATCCTGCCGCTCGGTTCCGACAACCGCACGCGCGTGATGCTCTTCGCCAACAACCTGTCTTTGCTTGTGAACGAAACCGTCGCCGACGTCACGGCGTCAGCCGAAGACGTTAACCACATTCAGTATCCACTTGTGGTTGAGTATGTCGGCGACATTGCTGATGCTTCAGGTGTAACGGCCGTCGTCGTTCGCTTGCACTTTGAAGTCATCAAGATGACTAACATCGTCACTCAATAGCCACAGACTTTCACGGACGAACACAGACCAGAGCAGAAGAACCGAGAAAGAGCGGGTCAGAACCACTTTTCCAACCCGCTCTGTCCGTGTCCGCCTGTGTTTGTCCGTGGCTTATCTTTGCTGCTGTTGTTGACCTTCCGTGGCCACGTTGCGCCGCGTGCCGTTCAATTGCTTCATCAGGTCTTCAACCGCAGCTTCGAGTTGACGATCGCGTCCGGCCAACGTGTCTTCCGGTTTGTTGTCGACCAGCATGTCGGGTTGCACGCCGTAGTTTTCCATGTTCGTTCGCTTTGGATCGGCGAGGAACACGCCCACGCCCGGAGTGCGGACCGTTGAACCGTCGATCAAACTGTAACTGCCGGTTCCGATGACGGCGCCCATCGTCGGCGTACCAACGACCTTGCCGAGCGCGAGAGCACGGAAGCCCGCCGGGAACATTTCCGCGTTGGAAGCGGAGCGCCAGTTTTGCAGCACGATCTTCGGTCCGAAGAAACCGGCAAACGGACGTCCGGACGCTTCAGTTCCGCGTGGTTGCCAAATCTGGTACTGACGTTGGACCAGGATCGCAAGCAACTCCTGTTCGATGTTGCCGCCGCCGTTCCAACGTTGATCGATCACCAGCGCTTCCTTGTTGCGATACTCGCGAATCTCCTTCTCAAACTTGCGCAGAGATGGTTGATTCATTGCCTGAATGTGGACGTAACCGATGCGTCCGCCCGAAAGCTCGTCGACTTTCTTGCGTCGCTCCTTCACCCAGCGCTCGTAACGCAACTGGCTGTAAGCGCCGCTATTGATCGCCTCAATGCGTGTGGTCCACGCGCCATCCTCAGCGGGTTTGCTATTGAACGTGGCGGTAACCTTGCGGTTCAATCGGTTGTTCAATAACTGCCAGTACTCGTCGCCGGCTTTCACTGGCTTACCGTCGATCGCGAGCAGGTAGTCGCCGACTTTCACCTTCACCCAGTCTTTGTCGGCTGGTCCATCTTCGTAAATGTAAGCCACGCGATAACGGCCCGCCGCTTTGTCCGGTTCGAGCTCCATACCGAGGTGACCGGTTGACACTCCACCACCGCCGGGTCCGCGTGGCGGCGGCGCTGCACCGGTGTGCGATGCATTTAATTCACCGATCATCTCGTTGATGATGTTGAGCAGTTCCTGACGATCGCCGACGTAATCGACGAGCGGACGATACTTCGCGCGCATCGCGTCCCAATCCATGCCATGCATCTTCGGATCGTAGAAGCGATACTTCATCGTGCGCCATCCGTCGTCGAACATCTCGGCCCATTCCGCCGGACGATCGATCCTGACGCGAACATTGAAATTGATCCGGCGCCGACCACCGCCGGCGCCCGCGCCGCCGCCCGCGCCTGCTGCCGTCATGCCCGCGGCTGCGCCTGCTCCCGGTCCTCCGGCCGAGACCGGCACTGACCAAACGCCGTTGCGTTCGCGGAAGAAGAGCGTGCGGCCGTCGCGCGAGATGTTCAGATCAGAAATTCCGCCGCCGAAACCACCGCCGGCGCCTTCATTTGGCGGTTGGCCCGCGGTTATGCGCGCGAGCCGGCGGCCGTCTTCCTGAATCGAATAGATCACCGGAATGTTTGCTTGGCCTGCGGGCTCGGTGGTGACGAAAACGATCGTGCGGCTGTCGGGCGCGATTGTGTAGTTGAGAATCGGAAACGGCATGCGCGTGATTTGGCGCGTGCGACGCTTCATTCCGTTGAAATCCATCTTGATCTCTCGGGGAGGACGGTTCGCCTGTGGCCGAGGACGCGCTGCGGGTGCTGCTGCACCTTCACCGCCTTCTGCTGCAGGCGTAGCGGGCGGTTCCGCCTCGCGCTCTTCCGGATCGTCAGGATCTTTTTCCTGGCGCTCGAGCCACATCGAGTAGATCTGGACCGAGTTGGGTTGGCTGCTGTTGCCCGTGGCTTCCTGGCGTTGGAAGAAGAGTTTACGACCGTCTGGTCCAAAGCGCGGGTTTCCCTCGTTGTTTGAATCAAACGTGACTCGGTGAGCTTCTTTTTCGGCGCCTGACGAAGCGATCAAATAGATGTCCGCCGTGCGCGAAATGTCCTGTTTGGAGTAGGCAATCCATTTTCCGTCGGGCGACCAAACCGGCGCGCTGAAAGCGCCGTAACGCGAGGTATCGAGCTCGACGACTTGCTTTGTCGCCACTGTAACCTTGCGCAGCTTGTCGTCGGATGTAGAAAACGCGATCTCTTTCGAATCCGGAGACCAATTGGCGCTAAGCTTCAGCGCATCGATATTCGTGATTTGTTGCGCCGGAGCCGAACCATCCACCGGTACAACGTAGAGTTCTTCGCGTCCACTCTGGTCCGAAACGTAGGCCAGCCACTTGCCATCCGGCGAATAACCGACGCCGCGATCGCGCGCTGGGCCATCGGTGATCTGTTTCAGATCGCCTTCTTCAACCGGCGCGGTAAAAATCTCGCCGTGAATTGAAAACGCAATCCGGCGTGAATTCGGCGCGAGATCGTAGTCGTCGGCTTGCGAGCTGAATGACTCGCGTTCGCTAAGGTTCTCCTGTGTTTCCGCGTCGATGTTCAACGCGATCGGCGTCGCGCGTTTGGAGTTGAGGTCGAGCTTCCAGATGCCGAACTCGTGCTCGAAAACGATCGTCCGGCCATCCGCGCTGATCGCGGGCCAACGCACGTCGCCGGCTTTGAACGACGTGACCTTGTCGGCTTTGCCGCCGCTTTCCGAAACACGGTAGATGTTCGTAAGTCCGGCGCCATCACGATCGCTGACGAAGTAGATGTAACCATCGTGCCCCCACATGGGCCATGAATCGAGACCGTCGAAATCAGTCAATTGCGTGAACTTCTTCGCGCCGACGTCCATCACCATGATGTCGCTCTGGTAAGAGCCGCGATAGTACTTGCGCCAGTAAACCTGCGACTTCTGGTTGTACGCGAGCTTTTGCCCGTCAGGCGAATACGAAGCCTGCACGCCCATGTCGGTGCCCGCCCTCCACGGCATGCCACCTTCGGTGCTGACGAGATAGAGCTGAGGCATGAAGTCTTCGCCACGATTACTCGTGAACAGAATCGAGCGCGAGTCGGCGGACCATCCGAGCACCGTGTCGTCGGCGGAGTGCGCGGTTAATTGTTTCGCCTGGCCGCCGCCCGCAGGAATCAGGAACACGTCGAGATTTCCTTCACGATCACTCGAGAACGCGATCCACTTGCCGTCGGGCGAGAAGCGTCCGTAAACGTCGCGGGCGCGATTGACCGTCAGCCGTTGCACGTTCTGACCGTTTTCATCGGCCGTCCAAATGTCGGCGAGATACGTGAAGACTACGCGGCCATTATGGTAGTGCGGGTAGCGAACGAGCCGCGCTTCGCGGCCGAACGCCGAGATTGCTGCAATGAGTAACACTGCTGCTGCGAAGAGAATGGTTGTCTTTTTCATGGCTCCTGACCTGCGTTAACTGGGATGGAAATTACCTGGAAGTGGCGGGAATTATACGCGCGAAACTTGCGAATTGCGAAGGCGAATTGGCATGATTGGCCCGTGACGACGATTCGCTGCCGAAAGATGGGCGCCGCCGATGTGCGTGACGCGTTTCACATGCTCACTGATTTTCTCAGTGCGGACGAACACTACCTCGCGAGCAGTCAGGCTTACGGCGACCTTGGTTTGAAAGGTCTGAACGATGCGCTCGACCTCTTTTTGGAACGTCCCGAACTCGGGTTTGTGTGGATGGCTTACGACGAACAGGGCTGCGCCGGGATCTGCGTCGTGTGTTACGCGATCTCGACCTCGATGGGCGCGGTCGTGGCAAAACTGGACGACGTTTCCGTTAAAGCAGATCGGCGCGGCGCGGGTATTGGCGGCGAGATGTTGAACCAGCTAAAAGAGCAACTACGCAAAGAAGCCGTCACACGGATCGACGTGGCGGTCCATCTCGAAAACCCGCAGGCAAAACACTTCTACGAAAAAGCCGGATTCATCGCGCTTAATGAAGAGCGCCTGTCTTGCGTGATCTGAGCCACAAGAGGCACAAAAAGCTTTAGGAAAGAGTGGTCCCCTCCCCCTCCTTTGCCCTCTTGTGCCTCTTGTGCTTCTTGTGCTTCTTTGTGGCTAAAGCTTTGAGATCTCCTCGAAGTACTTCGCAAACGCCACCATTCCACCTGACGCCTGCTGCCAGTCGAAGTTTTCATTCGGCGCGTGATAGCCGTGCTCGGGTAGCGACAGGCCAAGGAAAAGCACCGGGCACCTCAAGACCTTCTCAATGCTCGTCATCGCGCCAATCGTTCCACCATCACGCACGAACACCGCGTCGCGATTGAACGCAAACTTCACCGCGCGTTTCAATGCTTCCGGAAGTTGTCCTTCAATCACCGTGCGAAACGCGGGCGCGGCGTGTTCAAACTGAATCTTCACATCGGGATTTCTTTCCTTCACCGCCGCTGCAATCAACTTCTGTAATTTCTTTGGATCTTGCCCCGGCACCAGCCGGCACGACGCTTTCACTTCCGCACGCGGCGGCACGATCGATTTCAGACCCGGTCCCTGGTAACCGCCAACCACGCCGTGAATTTCCAACGTCGGCATGCCCCAAATACGCTTCATCACTTCCAGCGGATCTTCCGTGCGCATCTTTTTCAGGTGATGCGCCTTCTTGTAAGCGCTGACCGAGAAGCCGCAGTTGGTCCAGTCTTGAAGCTCTTTTTTCGATGGCGGGATCACATCGTCGTAAAAGCCTTTGATTTTTACTTTGCCGGTGCGTACGTCGTAAAGATCGGTGACGAGTTGCATCAACTCGGCAATCGGATTGCGCGACGCGCCCCCTGTTTCGCCGGAGTGTGTGTCGACAGTTGCGGTTTCGAGCGTGAGTATGAAACCAAGCAGGCCGCGCAATCCCGCCGAACTTGCCGGGCGGTTGCGCGAGACCCAAACCGTATCGGAAACAACCACTGAATCGGTGCGCAGGTCTTTCGCAGCCTTGGAGATGATCGTTTCGAAGTTCGGCGAACCGATCTCTTCTTCAAACTCCCACAGGAAACGGATGTTGACCGGAACATCCGCCTCAATCGCCGCGCGCGCGCCAAACAGTGCGGTTAACGCCGGACCTTTGTCGTCGGTCGTACCGCGTCCGAAATACGTGTCGCCTTTTTTAGTGAATACAAATGGTTCGGTATTCCACGGTTCAGTTTCTTTTGAAGCCGGCTGCACGTCGATGTGGTTGTAAACAGTCACCGTCGGACGGCCACTGTTGCTGCCAAAGACGCCATGAACAACGGGATTTCCCTTGTCCGCGCGATAAACCTGCGCCTGACCGCCGAACCGTTCGAGAGTTTCAACCGTCAGCTCAACGCCTTTTTTGATGTCGTCCAGGTGGTTCGGATCGACGGAAACAGTCGGTGTTTCGACAAAACGGCGTAGAAGTGATTCATATTCCTCCCGGTGTTCGTTCGCAAAAGACACAAGACTCTCCCGCTTCAATGTGGTTGGCATTCAACTTCCTCCGGCGAATTGTCGTTTAGAGCTTAGGACCAATAATACATGAGTATCGGAGATTCGCGGGCGACGAAAATCCCTGCCGTGGCATCTACAAAAGCTCAGGCTCTTCGTGTTATTCTGGCGTCCCCGAGTTTCCGCCCGAAACCGGCCGTAAAGCATTGTCGATTGCCAATTGCCGATTGCCGATTGGAAACCGACGAAATGTCAAAATCGGAACTTGGCAATCGACAATTGGAAGTGGTAGGAGGGTTGCGTGAGAAAAAGCTTTTTTGCCCCGGGGATTCTTTTCCTTATTTTTGCCTTAACAGTTCCCGCATTTATTCTAGCCCAGCAGAACCGATCAGCCAGACGGGCCACACCGCCCGATCGGACTTCACCGGCGAGTCCGGCACCGGGTAAGGGTGTTGCGACAGCGCCGATGATTAAAAGCGACCTGGCGGAAGCTTTGGGCGTGATTCAGTCGAATCACATCGACGGCAAAAAACTGGATTACAACGGGATCTTCAAGTCGTCCATCAGCGGCATGTTGAGCGTACTCGACCCGCACTCGACTTATTTCGATCCGATCGAATACGCGTCGTTCCGCACCGAACAGCGTTCGGAATACTTCGGCATCGGCGCCACTATCGAAGATCTTCGCCAAGGCACTGACGTCAATACATACATTCGCGCCACCTTCCCGGATTCGCCGGCACATCGCGCCGGACTGCGGTACGGAGACCGCATTACGGCGATCGACGGGCAGTCGATGGCCGGCAAGACCTATCCCGAAGTCCGTAAGTTTCTGTTGGGACCCCGCGGTACAACAGTGAAAGTCACAGTCGAGCACCCGGCGACTCGTTCGCAGGAAACAGTGAACATCGTGCGCGATGCGGTGTCGCTGCCTTCGATCGCTCAGGCTTACATGCTGCGGCCGGGCGTCGGGTACGTCGCGATGACCGGTGGTTTCAATCTGACAACGGACGATGAGTTTGGCGAAGCGCTGCGATTTTTGCACGGCAAGGGCATGAACATGCTCGTGCTCGACTTGCGCGGCAATCGTGGCGGCCTGCTCATACAGGCTGTGCGCGTGGCCAACAGGTTCCTTCAGCAGGGCCAGATGATTGTCACGCAGAAGGGCCGCTTCCGCGACAGTTCGCAGTCGTATCCGGCCTTCAACGAGAACCCGGACACCGTTCCACTCGTCGTGCTGGTTAATGGTGAAACTGCTTCCGCGGCGGAGATCGTCGCGGGCGCGCTTCAGGATCACGATCGTGCACTGATCGTCGGTGAAACGACTTTCGGTAAGGGACTGGTGCAGTTCCCGTTTCAATTGGACTACGACTCGGCACTCTTGCTTACGATTGCCAAATACTTCACGCCGTCCGGCCGCCTGATTCAGCGCGACTATTCGAACGGCGGAAATTACGATTACTACTTCCGCGGCGGTCTCGCGGCTGAAAAAACTCAGCCGACGACGCCGACTGGTCCCGAGAGTCATACGGACATGGGCCGCGCCGTTTATGGCGGCGGCGGTATCGCGCCGGATGAAGCTGTGAAGCCCGGCCTGATTAGTGGCGCCGAGCGCCATCTGCGTGACATCCTGTTTGCTTTTTCACTCGAGCTCACGTCCGGCAGAGTCGCGGGGTTCGATCAGTACAAGATTCAGCGAGCGATTGAGTTCGATCACGATCTCGTTGAGGAAGACTATCCGGTTACCGACGCGCTCTTCCGCGAACTGAAAGCGTTTGCGGCGAAGAAACCGATGTTCAAAGTAACGCCGGATCAGCTCGACAAGTCGCGTTCGTTTGCGGAAAGACAGTTGCGCTACAACGTACTGTCGGCCGCTTATGGTTTTCGCACGGCCACGCAGGTTTTCAACGACGCCGATCCGCAGATCACGAAGGCAGTTGACGCGATGCCTCGCGCTCGCGAGCTTGCGGTAGCTGCGAGCCGCGCGCGTGCCCGCGGCTAAGTGCTGATCATCGTTAACAACGTCGCAGCGAAAGCGCGGCAATCCTGGCCGAAGATTAAAAACCAACTCGACGCGGCGGGCGTCGATTACCAAACCTACCACACCAACCAGCAGGGCGACGCGACACTTAAAACACGCGTCGCCCTTAAATCTGGAATCCAACTGATAGTTGTAGTCGGTGGTGACGGCACGTTGAGCGAAGCCGCTCAAGGCTTCTTCCAGTTCAACGACGACCTCGACATCCTTCCGACGGCGATTAATTCCGAGGCGACGCTGGCAGTGCTGCCGGCGGGTACCGGCGACGATTTTGCGCGGGGATTGCGGCGCGGTCGGGTGCCGCTGCAAGACTGGATTGATACGCTGATCGGTTACGCGCGCGACAGGGACAATCGCAGGGAAGCCGCGACGCACGATAACGGGCATGCGGCTGCGCCGCGCATCGATGTTCTTTACGGGCGTTGCGATGGCTTGCAGACACCGTTCATCTGTTTGAACGCTTCGACGATGGGTATTGGTGGCGAGACGGCGAGTCGCGTCGCGGCGCAAGGTGGTTTCATGCGCAAGTTTTCGGGCGAGTTTCGCTTTGTTTTTGCTGCTGTGGGCGCGTTGGCTGCGTGGCGCGAACGGCGCGTACGCGTGACCGTCGATGATTGTTTGGTTGCGGATCGACCGATGAATCTCGTCGGCGTGGCCAACGGACTTTACGCTGGTGGTGGCATGATGCTCTCGCCCGAGGCGCGCATCGACGACGGCCAGCTTGATGTAGTCACCGCATCGGGTTTGAGTCGCACAAACGTTGTCACGGAGCTTTCCCGCATACACACGGGCGGGCATCTTGACAACCCAAAGGTTTCGCTAACGCAGGGCGCGCGTGCACGGATCGAAACGTTGCTGCTTCGGGACGCGATGTTGTTGGAGGCTGATGGGAACGTCCGGGGCGTGACGCCGGTTGAATTTCGAGTAATGCCCAAGGCACTACGGTTTCTCGTCTAGCGTTCCATTGCTGCGACCTTCGCCAAGCGGCGTCGGTGACGTTCTTCACCAGTAAATCGAGCGGCCACAAACGAACGCACGATCTCGAGCGCGAGTTCAACTCCTGTCACGCGCGCGCCGAGACAAAGCACATTACAATCGTCGTGTTCGCGTGACTGGTGCGCCGAATACGTATCGCCGCAAAGCCCAGCACGGACGCCGCGCAGTTTGTTCGCCGCCACCGCCGCACCAACGCCACTTCCACACACCAGAATTCCAATCTCCGCCGCGCCACTTTGCACGGCTTCGCCAACCTGTTTTGCGTAGTCAGGATAATCGTCAGGAAGCGAGCCGTCGTGCGTGCCGAAGTCGGTGATCTCGTGTCCGGCGTGACGCAGTTCTTCAATCACCCGCTCATTGAGCGGGAAACCACCATGATCTGCACCAACAGCAATTCGCATAACGTTGCACCTGCTCTACAACAACGAGCGCGCCCGGGTAAGAACGTTCTCAACATTGAACCCCAATTCGCGTAACGCCACTTCACCCGGCGCAGAACCACCGAACCGATCTAAACAGATCATCGCGCCGTTCGCACCGACGTACCGATCCCATCCCTGACAAACACCCGCTTCGATCGCGAGTCGCGCAGTCACAGCCGGCGGCAAAACTTCATCGCGATAGTCCTTCGGCTGTTCCTCAAACAACTCCCAACACGGCAGCGAAACGACGCGCGTCGGCGAACCTTCCGCCTGCAGCGTCTCACGCGCTTCCAGTGCGAGCCCAACTTCCGAACCCGTCGCGATCAAGATCAGCTTCGGCGCCGTCACATCACCATCAGCAGTTTCCGCTTCTGCCAGCACGTATCCGCCGCGACGCAAACCCTCAGCAGGTGCAAACCGCTGGCGATCGATCACCGCTACCTTCTGTCGCGTCAGCGCGAGCGCGGTGGGCGCGTACCGGCGCAAGATCGCGATGCGCCATGCTTCGCTCACTTCCGCCGGATCGCAGGGCCGAATCACAAACAAATGCGGAATCGCACGCAACGCCGCGAGATGTTCCACCGATTGGTGCGTTGGACCATCTTCACCCAGGCCGATCGAATCGTGCGTAAAGACATAGATCACCTGCACTTCCGACAACGCCGCGAGGCGAATCGCCGGCCGCATGTAATCCGAGAACGTCAAAAACGTTCCACCAAACGGAATCAAACCGCCGTTCAACGACATTCCGGTCAATGTCGAACCCATCGCGTGTTCGCGCACGCCGAAATGCAGGATGCGGCCATCGTAGGCGCCAGCCTCAAAACTATGACTCTCCTTGATATCGGTGTTGTTTGACACGCCGAGATCCGCAGAGCCGCCAATCAACATCGGCAACACCGGCGCGAGCGCGTTGATGACCTCGCCACTCGCGACGCGCGTCGCAATTTCTTTGGAGTTTTCAAACTTCGGCAAGTGATCTTCCCAACCCGCCGGCAGTTCCGGACTCATCATCGTCCGCCAGAGTTTCGCTTGTTCCGCATGCGCCTGTTCGTAACGCTCAACCAACCCATTCCATTCGGATTCCAACTGCGCGCCGCGTTCGATCGCTTCACGATAATGCGCTAACGCCTCGTCGGGAATATAAAACTCTTTGTCTTCCGGCCACCCGAGATGTCGCTTTGCTTCGCGCACCGCGTCTTCACCGGGCGGATCGCTGTGCGCCTTGCGCGTCCCCTGCGTCGGCATGCCGTAGCCGATCACTGTCTTGACTGCGATTAAGCTCGGGCGATCGTCCGCCTGTGCCGCCCGAATCGCAGCTTCAATTTCGCTGAGATTATTGCCGTCAGGGACATTGATCGTCTGCCAGCCGTAGGCGTCGAAACGCTCGGTAACTCTTTCGCTGAAAGCAAGCTTGGTGAAGCCCTCGATCGTGACGTTGTTGTCGTCGTAGAGATAGATCAGTTTGCCGAGTTTCAGATGGCCCGCGAGTGACGCCGCTTCAGACGCGACACCTTCCATCAAATCGCCGTCGGACACGATCGCGTAAACGTAATGATCGATCAGGGGAAATCCATCTCGATTGAAACGCGCGCCGAGATGAGCGGCGCCCATAGCCATGCCGACGCCATTCGCAAAGCCCTGGCCCAATGGACCAGTCGTGATCTCCACGCCCGGCGTCAAACCGTATTCCGGATGACCCGGCGTCTTCGAACCCCACTGCCGGAAGTTCTTCAACTCCTCGAGCGGCAGGTCGTAACCGGTCAAATGCAGCAACGAGTAAATCAGCATCGAACCGTGGCCGGCGGAAAGCAGGAACCGATCGCGATTGTCCCATTTCGGGTTCTTCGGGTTGTGGCGCAGGAAACGCGTCCAAAGAACATAGGCCATCGACGCCGCGCCCAGCGGCAATCCCGGATGACCTGATTTGGCCTTCTGAACGGCGTCGAGCGTCAACGCGCGAATAGTGTTGATGCACAGTTGATCGAGTTCAGGGTTGATGTTGGAATTTTCTTTCGGCAAAGGTGCGCTCATTAGTTCGGTTGTCCTGTTTTTTGTTTTCAGCTCATTTGACCAAACAGTCGCTCGTACAACTCCTGCTGCCGCGCGAGACCTTCGCGATAGCGCGCGTGGCGCTGCATGTCGGGTTCGAAAACCTCGTCGATGGAAACCGGAACTGCTTCGAGGTTCACTATTTTGCCCACCGCTTCGAGCGCAAGCAAGGCAGCCCCGCGGATCGAGGCTTCGGGCGTGCCGCCAAACAGCACCGGACGCCCTAAAACATCGGCAATGATCTGTAGCCAAACGGGCGATGAGCGCAACGCATTCCCCGTGGCGATGATCTTCGCGTTTGGTGCGATCTCGTCAAGGGCTTCTGCAATTAGGGCGAAACGATAAGCGATTGATTCGAGGGCTGCGCGAATGATTTCGACTGTCGTTGTTTGTTGACGCAGACCAAAAATGCCGCCGCGCGCTTCAGCCGACCAACCGGTGCTGCGTTCGCCTGACCAGAATGGAAGGATCGTAAGTCCGTGCGCGTCGGGTTCGAGTGCGGCGAGTTGTTGCTGAAGTTTGATGACGTCGTTCCCGGTGTTGAAGGATTGGACCAACCACTGCAACAGGCCGCCGCCGTCTGACAGCGCGCCTCCGACTACAACACGATCGCGAGATGCGCGATAGCTCCAGAGTGAAAGAGGTAAGTTGGCGGGAGGATCGCCAACAAAGGCAACGCGCATCGCGCCGGATGTGCCAATCATTAATGCGATCTCGTCTCGTGTGGTACAACCGCCGCCGATGTTATTCGCCGCGCCGTCGCCGACAACGAAGAGTTCTTTTTCCGTACTTATCCTCGGCAGTTGATCCGGAGAAACGTCGAGTTTTTCGACAAATCCCCGGTCCCAATTACAGGCCCGTTGATCCAAGAGGCCAGTAGCGGACGCCATCGAAATACTCGCCGCCATTTTTCCAAACATCTTCAAACATAAGTACTCAGCAAACCCAAGCCACTGCCGCGTTGCATTGAACTCTTCCGGATGCTCCGTCTTCAGCCAGCGCAACTTCGCCGGCCAGTAACTCGGATGAAAGCGACAACCGGTGCGCGCATGAATCTCACGCTCGTCGAATTCCGCTCGCAACTCCCTCGCCGCTTGCGCTGCACGCGTGTCGGCCCACGTCAGCAACGGTGTCGTCGGCGCGCCATTTTCATCAATGCCCATCAAACTGTGCCAGAAGGCGGAGATCGCAGTTACTTCGACGCGTGTCTGACTAAACCGCAACGCCTCAACCGTCCTCTTTACTTCATCAACCAACGCATCCGGATCGAGCTCCGCAAAATCAATAAGCTCACGCTTCGTCGTCGCCTGCGCGCCTTCGACCTGATTGCCGTCTTCGTCAAACAGCGCTGCACGAACACCTGACGTACCGACATCAATGCTGAGTACCGAACTGTTCAACTTGTGGCTCATCTCTGTAGAATGCTCTTGACCTGATGCGATCAAATCCGCTGCGCTGGTTGGCTCTCGCTGGCGCCATTCACATTACACTAACACTCGCGATTTTTCTCGTTGGGCATTTTCAACTGATGCCGAGCGTTTTTGATCAGCACGGCACCGGCCTGACGTTTGCCATCGACGGCGCCAGCTATCGCGAACTCGCGAGTCAACTGGCAACCGAATGGCAGACGAACGGCTTTTCGGCGTGGCTCGCGCTAAAAGCACCGCTGCACTGTCGCCTTTATTCATTACTCTTCGCGACGATTGGCAGACTGCTGGGTCACAACATCCTCGCCGCCGAGCCGCTCAACCTCATTTATTATCTCTGTGTTCTCAGTTGCGCCTGTCTTCTCGGCCGCGAGATCTTCAACGAGCGCGCGGCGATGCTCGCGGCGGCAATCGTCTCTGTCTGGCCGTCGTTCCTGTTGCATTCAACACAGTTCATCCGCGATTCGTTCGCAATCTCTTGCCTGCTCGCGCTGCTGTTTGTGCTGACGCTCGTGTTGCGTCGTGACTTTTCGTTGCGCGCGGCGGCGGTTGCCGGTATTGCGGGTGCGGCATTAACAACTCTGTTCTGGGTGCTGCGCGGAAACATGTGGAACGTCGTGGTGCTCGCAGTCGGCCTGACGATCTTGTTGCTGTCTTTGCGGATGGTCCGCGCGCACCGCTTGCTGCCGGCGAATGCGATCGCGATCGTAGTCGTGCTCGTCGCGATGCTGCTGGTTCCTTCCCGAATTGAAAGCACGGCTCTGGCCGGCGTCCGGCCGCCTGCTACTCCGCTCGCCATTCCTTCGTCCACGCAAGCAATGCCGGGTGAAGGTGTGTTCGCGCGCGTGTTCAGGCAAGTCGGACAGCGCCGCGCCGGTTTTCGGAACTATCGCGCTCAGGAATCAAACATAGATGATGACGTACGTCTCAGGAGCGCGGATGACGTCGTGAAATTCATTCCGCGGGCCACTGTTATCGGGTTCTTCGCGCCGTTTCCACGCATGTGGATACAAGCGGGTAGTTTCAGGTTAGCGGGCCGGCTACTGAGTGGCGGGGAAACGTTGCTGATGTACTTGTTTTACTTCGCGGCCGCTATTTGCGTGTGGCGCAATCGAAAGCGGATCGAGATGTGGCTGCTGTTTCTGGTTGCCACGATTGGGACGATAGCGTTAGGGCTGGTAGTAGTTAACGCGGGCGCGCTGTACCGGCTGCGCTACGTGTTCTGGATCATGTTCATCATCATGGCGGCGGACACGCTGGTTCACTTCACGATCTTGCGAACCAGCGCGACGAAGTCGTGAATGTCCTCTTCCGTCGTGTCAAACGACGCCATAAACCGGCACTCCGATGTCTCTTCGTTCCAGACGTAGAAGAAATATTTCTTCTGTAAGGCCTCTACATATTTTTCCGGAATGACGGCAAACACTCCGTTGGCTTCGACCGGCTGCGTGAGCTTTATTCCAGGGACTTTTTCCAACTCGCTACCCAACACGCGCGCCATTCGATTCGCGTGTGCAGCGCTACGCCGCCACAGATCGCCAGACAACAAGGCTTCAAACTGCGCGGAGATGAAACGCATCTTCGACGGCAGGTGCATGCCTTGCTTGCGAATGTATTTGAAGTTTTCGCCGAGCTTGTTGTTCAGGAAGACGACGGCTTCGCCGTACATCAGGCCGTTCTTCGCACCGCCGAATGACAAGACGTCAACACCGCATTCGACCGTGATCTCTTTCAGACTCACGTTCAGACTTACTGCGGCGTTTGCGATGCGCGCGCCGTCGACGTGCAGCAACATGTCGTGATCGTGAGCGAAGCGCGCGAGTGTTTTGAGTTCGTTTTTAGTGTAGACGGTGCCCATCTCGGTCGCTTGCGAGACGGAGATCACGCGCGGTTGCACGTGATGTTCGAAACCGACGCCATGCAGGAACGGTTTGATCTGATCGACGCGGATTTTGCCGTCAGGTGTGCGGATCGTGAGCAGTTTGCAGCCCGTGAACTTCTCTGGCGCGCCGCATTCATCGACGTTGATGTGCGCTGTCTCGGCGCAGATGACGGCTTCGTAAGAGTTGGTCATCGCCTTGAGGCCGAGCACGTTTGCGCCCGTGCCGCCGAAGACGAAGTAGACGGCGATGTCTTTGCCGAAGTGTTTTTGAAAGACTTTCACCGCTCGCGCGGTGAAAGGATCGTCGCCGTATGCGACGACGTGACCTTCGTTTGCGGCCGTGATGGCCTCAATCATTTCCGGGTGAACGCCCGCGTTGTTGTCGCTCGCGAAGCTTCGTTTAGCCATTGTTTTCGTGTTTTTATCCCCGTCAGACCTTGCCCGACTTGAAGTCGCGGGCGATTTCACGGGCGGCGTTGAAGCCGGGAAGTCCGGTCAGGCCGCCGCCGGGATGCGTGCCGGCGCCGCAGAGATACAAACGCCGCAAGGGCGTGCGGTATTGCGCCCAGCCGATCAATGGCCGAAACGTAAAGAATTGATCGAGCGACTGTTCGCCGTGATGAATGTGTCCGCCACTCAATCCGTAATCACGTTCGAGATCCAGCGGTGTGATCACCTGCGCCGCTAACGCCAATTCGCGCGTGCCTGGCGCGTACTGTTCGAGCAGATCGAGAACGTTCTCCGCAAACTCGTCGCGCCGCGTGGTCCAATCCCCGTGTTTTAGTTTGTACGGCGCAAACTGCACGTGAACCGACATCACGTGTTTGCCGTCCGGTGCGAGCGATGGATCGGCGATCGATGGAATCGTAATGTCGAGATAGGGTTGGGCCGAGAACTCACCGTACTTCGAGGCGTCAAACGCGCGTTCCAGGTAATCGATCTCTGGTCCGATGTGAATACGTCCGGTCAGTTTCTCGGCATTGCCGCCGTTGAAATTTGGCAAGCCTGACAACGCCAAATTGAGCTTGCCAGCTGCCCCTGGTGCGCGATAGTTGCGCATCTTCGAAAGGAAGTTCGGATCCAGATCGACCGGATCGACGAGGTTGAGAAAGGTCGTGCGTGGATCGGCGTTTGAAACAACTACTCGCGAACCAATCTCCTCGCCGCTTTCTAGTACCACCTTTGGCGTGTCGGTCTCGGCCCCAAGAACCGACACAACACTCGCACGCGTGCGAATCTCCGCGCCCGCTGCCATGGCCGCCCTGGCTAGTGCTTCAGATAACGCGCCCATGCCGCCCCTGGCGTACGAAGCCGACCCGATCGCGCTTCCGTCCATCGCGGCTTGCCACAACAAGCCGAGGCTCGTTCCCGCCGACCATGGACCAGCAAACGCGCCGTAGATCCCGCGCGCGGCAACGACGGCACGTAACAACTCTGTTTCAAACCACTCGCTCACCAGATCCGCGACCGCCATCGGTCCCCAACGCAGCAACCGGTACTCGTCTTTCTTCCCGAGTTTGCGAAAAGCGAGACCGACCTTGCCGAGTTGCCACACGTCCGCGGCTGTCGGTTCGTCGATCGAAGGCGGCGTCATGGAAATCAACGGCGCGAGCACCCGACCGATACGCGAGAAGCTGTTGACGAACTCCGGATAGTTCTTGGCGTCGTTCTTCGAAAACCTCTCGATTTCACTGATCGTTCGTCCTGTGTCCTCGTAAATACAAACCGAACCCCGATCCGCTGACAATGCAAGCGCTCGCACTTGCGGGACGATCATCTCTAAACCAAACCGCGCCAAATTCAGGTCCGCGGCAACCTGTGGCGAAAACGGTCCGGCGGCATGGTCCAACGCTGACACGCGAAACCCCGGATGAATCTCTTCAGTAACCGCTCCACCGCCGACAATCTCGCGCCGCTCGAGCACGAGCGTCTTCAGTCCGCTCTTCGCAAGGTAAAAGGCAGTCACCAGACCGTTGTGGCCGCCACCGATGATTATCACGTCGTAGGTTGGCATCGAATAGGTCTTTATAGGTCCTATAGGACCTATTTCCAGTCCTTCAACAACTGAAGCGCGGCGTTGCGTCCTGGCGCGCCCATGATTCCACCGCCCGGATGCGTCGCCGAACCGCACATCCAAAGGTTCTTGATCGGCGTGCGATACTGCGCCCAACCCGGCGCGGGACGCAGAAAGAAGAGCTGTTCGAGCGTGAGTTCACCCTGAAATATGTTGCCTTCCGACAGCCCAAACTCACGTTCTAGATCGAGCGGCGTCACAATCTGTCGATGTCGAATCAATTCGCGGATGTTCGGCGCGTGTTCGGCGATTGTGTCGATCACTGTATCGCCAAACTCTTCGCGCTTCTCGTCCCAGTTGCCTTCCTTCAAGTTGTACGGCGCGTACTGCACAAAGCACGACATCACGTGTTTGCCCGGTGGCGCCACGGAAGGATCGGTCAAACTCGGAATCACCATGTCGATGTACGGCCGGCGTGAAAAACGGCCGTACTTCGCCTCGTCGTACGCACGCTCCATGTATTCAACACTCGGCGAGATCGAGATCGCGCCGCGAAGGTGTGCGCCTGGACCAGGCAGCGATTTGAAATTCGGCAAACCGTCGAGCGCGAGATTCACCTTTCCTGAGGAGCCGCGATACTTGTACCGCTTGAGATCGGTGCAAAAATCGTCCGGCAAGTATTCTTCTCCGATCATCTTCATGAACGTCAACCGCGGATCGACGCTCGACGCAACAACCTCGGCGTGAATCTCGTCGCCGTTTTGCAGCACGACGCCCGTGGCGCGCCCGTTCTTCAGCAATATCTTTTCGATCGGCGCTTCGGTGCGTATCTCGACGCCCGCTTCGCGCGCTGCGTCGCCAATCGCGTTTGATATTGCGCCGGTGCCGCCGCGCGCAAATCCCCACGAGCGAAACGCGCCGTCGATCTCGCCCATGTAGTGATGCAGCAAAACGTAAGCAGTTCCGGGGGAGCGCACGCCGAGAAAAGTGCCGATGATGCCGGAGGCAGACATCGTCGCTTTCAGTACGTCAGTTTCAAACCACTGATCGAGAAAGTCGACGGCGCTCATCGTCATCAACTGCACCTGGTTGTACTTGTCGTCGGCGGGAAGTTTTTGAAAGCGCCGCCCAAGGAACGCGAGATTCTTCCAGGCCTTCGGTTCCAGGGTTGTTGGGTCTGGCGGCGTCATGCTCATGATCGGTTTGACGAAGTGGGCCATCTCGATCATCGCTTTGCCGTACTCGTCGTAAGCCTCGGCGTCGAGTCTTGAATGACGCGCGATTTCGCGGCGCGTGCGTGCGTGATCGTTGACGCGCCAGAGATAATCGCCGTTGGGCATCGGCGTGAATGTGCCGTCGAGCGGGAGTATTTCGAGACCGTGTCGCGGTAGATCGAGTTCGCGAATGATCTCCGGTCTGAGCAGCGAGACGACGTAAGAACAAACAGAGAATTTGAAGCCGGGAAAGACCTCTTCAGTGACAGCCGCACCGCCGAGCACGTGACGCCGTTCGAGCACGAGGACCTTCTTCCCCGCACGCGCCAGGTAAGCTGCGTTGACCAGACCGTTATGTCCGCCGCCAATCACGACGGCGTCGTATCGATTATTCATTGCGTGTTTTTCGTATAGGAGTGCCTTGCTGCAAACGCGTTAGGATACTTATAATCGCTCGCCCTGACAAACCCGGGACAACAACACAACACGCATGCCCATTGGAACCGCTTTTCACGAACGAACATTCGAACTCTGCGAAAGTCTCAGCTATCGCGAGTGGTCCGGTTATTACGCCGTCAGTTCTTATGAACCGCATCACGAACACGAGTACAACGCGATCCGCAATGCGGCGGCGTTGATCGATATTTCGCCGCTGTTCAAATACCGGTTGACCGGAAAAGACGCGACGCGGCTCGTCGATCGCATCATCACGCGCGACATGCGCAAAGTGACGGTGGGCCAGGTGGTCTACACGCCATGGTGCGACGAACGCGGCAAAGTAATCGACGATGGCACGGTTTCGCGGCTCGAAGAGAATGTCTATCGCTGGACGGCGGCCGATCCGAGCCTGCGCTGGTTTACGCAGAACGCCGCAGGCATGGAGGTGCAGATCGAGGATATTTCCGAGAGTGTTTCCGCGCTGGCACTGCAGGGGCCAACGTCCGGTCGCTTGTTGGTAAATCTTGTTAAAGATGCCGATATCGCAAACCTGAAATACTTCCGCGTGACTAAAGGAACGATCGCGGGTGTGCCGGTCGAGATCTCGCGCACCGGTTACACAGGCGATCTCGGTTACGAGATCTGGATCTCCTCCGATCAGGCGCTGAAGGTTTGGGACGCGTTGATGGACCACGGCAAGGCTTTCGACATTCACGCCGCGGGGATGCTCGCGCTTGACGTGGCGCGGGTTGAGGCCGGGCTGTTGTTGATCGAGGTCGATTTTAATAGCAGTAAGAAGGCGCTGGTTGATGAGCAGCGATACTCGCCGTACGAGATGGGGCTCGGGCGTTTGGTCCATCTCGACAAGAATCGGTTCGTGGGCCAGGCGGCGTTGATTGCCGAGCAGAAGCGCGGGCAGGCGCGTGAAATCGTAGGGCTGGAGATCGACTGGCCGCAGGTCGAGAGTCTTTACGAAGCCGTCGGTTTGCCGCCTGCTGTGTCGCCGATGGCTTCGCGAGTTGCGGTGCCGGTTTATAAAGAAGGCGTTCAGGTTGGTAAAGCTACGACGAGTACCTGGTCGCCGACGTTGAAAAAGATGATCGCACTCGCAACCGTGAAACGTGAGTACACGCGTCCCGGCACGCGGCTGCAATTTGAGATCACGGTGGAGGCGGTGCGGCACCAGGTGCGAGCGACTGTCGTGAAGATGCCGTTTTTCAATCCGAAGCGCAAAACTGCGACGCCGGTCGCTTGAGTCAACTTCGCATGGCCTCAATGCTCGATAAGATTGTTGCTGAGTACGATCCAAATGCTCCACTCGAGCTTGCGTTCACAATCCCCTCCTCCTGGTACGTCGAGAAGGGCGTCGCTGACCTGGAACTCAAAACTGTTTTCTCAAACACGTGGCAACTCGCTGCGCGAGCAGACCAGGTGCAGCAACCCGGTCAGTACGTCGCTACTGACGTTGCGGGCGAACCGATCGTTGTTGTGCGCGGGAACGATGGATTGTTGCGCGGGTTCTTCAATGTTTGCCGGCATCACGCGGCGGCGGTGATGACAGAGCCCGAAGGCAAGACTGCGCAAATGCGTTGTCCTTACCACGGCTGGACGTATTCGCTCGAAGGCGAGTTGAAAGGGACGCCTGATTTTACGGGTGTCTGTGATTTCGATCGCGCGCACAACGGCTTGATATCCGTAGAGATCGCTGAGTGGGAGAGCTGGGTTTTCGTTAAGCTCAGCGAAAGTAGCGCAATGACGCTCAACGAGTTCTTGACTACGAGCCTCACGGCGGAGATAAAAGCATTAAATCTGAAGGATCTTCACTGGTTCGAACGCCGTCACTACCACTTCGACTGCAACTGGAAAGTCTTCGTCGATAATTACCTCGACGGCGGCTATCATGTCCCTTACCTGCACAAGGGCCTCGACAGCGTGCTCGACTACAGCAATTACACGATCGAAAACGGCAAGCGACATTGTTTGCAGTGGAGCCCCATCGTGACCGAAGGCGCGGAAGCGCAGACCGGCGCGGTGCGCAAAGGCGACCGCGCGCTCTACTACTGGATTTATCCAAACTTCATGATCAACTGGTACGACGGTGTGATGGACACGAACCTCGTCGTGCCGCGCGGTGTGGACCAAACGGAAGTGATCTTCGACTTCTACTTTCCCGACGTAACCAGCGAGGAGGCACGCGAACGCAACGCCGCGAGCGTCGCGGTGGGCCAACGCATCCAGGACGAAGACGTCGCCATCTGCAAATCGGTCCAGCGCGGCCTAAACTCCCGCGCCTACACCGCCGGCCGTCTCTCCGTCCGCCGCGAAGCCGGCGAGCATCTCTTCCACCGCTTGCTGCACGCCGATCTAACGCTATAATCGCCAGCGATGGAGATCGCCTTGATTCAATCAGATCCCGCAGTGATGATGGGTGAACCCGTCGTCGCGGGCACCCGCATAACAGTAGAGCTCATTCTGGAAAAACTTGCTGAGGGTGAAACGGTTGAACAGATATTGGAAGCGCATCCTCGTCTCACCCGAGAATCCATTTCCGCGGCTCTAGCTTACGCGGCAGAAGCTGTTCGGAACTCACCTCCGAAGATAGCTGCATGAAGATTCTTGCCGACGAAGTGTCGACAATTAAATCGTTAAGCGACTTCGCAAGTATGGTCACGAGGTCCACTACGTTGCTGAATCAACACCGGGATAACCGATCCCGAGGTTCTCAAGCGCGCCAACGAGCTAACTGCCTTGTTAGTTACCGCAGACAAGAACTTTGGTGAATTAGTGTTTCAGCAACTGTGGTCCAATTCAACCGGAATAGTCTTACTTCGTCTGAGTGGCATGTCTGCCGAACGGAAAGCGCAAACAGTCTCCGAAGCGTTTCAGCAACCTGAAGTATTTGCTGACAGTTTCAGTGTCATTAGCGCAGGACGAATCAGAATACAGTCGAAAGCGTAGTGACCGAGGCTTGGAACCCTCCATAACAACTCCACGAACTAAATCTCGAGGGCATTTGTTGCGTGTGCTCGGGGTGGGGTTTGGGTTGGCGGTGATTATCGGGAATACGATTGGGGCGGGGATTTTTCGGGCGCCCGGACAGATTGCCGAGCAGCTTCCGCATCCCTGGTTGTTTCTTGGCGTCTGGTTGTTGGGTGGACTGTACGCGTTGCTCGGTGCAATTTCGCTGGCCGAACTCGGGACGATGATTCCCCGTTCAGGTGGACAGTATGTGTTCGCGCGGTATGCGCTCGGTGAGTATGCGGGGTTTATCGTTGGATGGAGCGACTGGATCTCGTCGTGCGGTTCGACGGCCGCGGTGGCGCTTGTTGTAGGAACGTTCTCAGGTGCGCTGATTCCGGCGCTGGATGGAAAAGCACCGCTGGTTGCGGCAGCGGTCGCAATCGTTTTTGCGGTGTTGCAGTGGCGCGGTATTGTTTGGGGCAGCACGATCCAAAACTTCACCAGCCTGTTGAAAGCGCTGGCGTTCGTCGCTTTGATTGCGGCAGCGTTCGTACTTGGCAGTGGCAACGGCGCGCTCACCAGTTCGCAAACCTATTCAACTTCGACCGTGACAATGGCCGCAGTGGTCGCTTCGCTTCAAGCGGCGATCTACACGTACGACGGCTGGAGCGGCGTGATCTATTTCTCCGAGGAAGTGCAACATCCCGGACGCGACATTCCACGCGCGTTGCTCGGCGGCGTGTTGACGATCACGGCGATCTATCTGCTGGTCAACCTCGCGCTGCTCTACGTGTTGCCGATCTCGGGAATGGCGGGCAAAGAGTTTGCGGCAGGTGAAGCAGCAAACGTGATCTTTGGACAGTACGGCGACGTGGTGTTCCGGTCTATCACGATCGTCTCGATGCTGAGCAGCATCAATGCACTTCACCTGATGGCGACGCGTGTCGTGTTTGCGATGAGCCGGGATGGTCTATTCACTGAAAGGGCCGCGGTGGTGAACGTAGGCGGCACGCCGACCGTGTCGCTATTCCTGAGCGCGTCTGTCGCGTTGCTGTTTATCCTGTTCGGTCAAACTTTCGATCGCGTCATCATCATCCTGGCGTTTTTCTTCGTCGCGAATTACGTACTCTCGTTCATCTCGCTCTTCGTGCTGCGCTTTCGCGAACCCGACAAACCGCGGCCGTATCGCGCGTGGGGCTACCCTGTGACACCGGGGTTGGCGCTGGTTGGATCGCTATTGTTTATGGCGGGCGCAGTTTACGCGGATCGGACCAACAGCATTTATGCGTTGCTGTTGCTGGCGGCGAGTTATCCAGTGTTTCGGCTGGTGAAGTTATTGAAGTAAGCGGCAGCCGTGGTTGTCGACGTCGAGTATGCGAGTAGTCGAATCGATTTTGTGTGTGCTGAAACAGTTTGCGAGACGCGAGCCGATCTCTTCTGCGTGATCGCTGACTAAAGCCAGAATACTCGGGCCGGCGCCGCTCAGTGCGACACCCAACAAACCATCCGTCCGCGGCAGCGCCAACGCTTCTGCCAATCCCGGTACTAAGGATTCGCGTTGCGGCTGGTGCAACTGGTCGCACATCGCTTCCCAAAACAAATCGTATTTCCCCTGCGCCAGAGCAGCCGTAAACAACGCGGTTCTTTGCAGGTTGTGCACGGCAGTTGCTCGGCTCACTGTTTTTCGCAAAGCCGCTCGCGCGACGTGTGTCGGCAATTGCGAATGCGGCGAGACAACGACTACGCGCACCTGCGACGGCCAATCAAACTTCGCTGAGATCACCGATCGATCGTTTCGAAGACAACTGATCACAAAGCCGCCACACAGCGAAGCAGCAACATTGTCCGGATGTCCTTCAAACTCCGTCGCGTAGTTCAGGATCGTTTGATCCGCCAACTCGCGCTCAGTGAGTAGCGACGACAACTTGATGCCCGCAACGATGGCGGCCGCGCTACTGCCAAGTCCACTCGCCAGCGGAATCTCGTTATGAACTTCCAACTCAACAGACGGCAGCGACACCCCTTCGCGCCGCGCGGCAAACGCCATCGCACGATAAATCAGATTCGCGGCGTTGCGCGGCAGCGCTTCATTCTCTTTCGCGCCAGTCGTTGTGACACGACAAGGCTCGGAACTTTCCGGAACGGCTGCAGCACGCACCGTAAGATACAACTTCAGCGCGAGGCCGAAACAGTCGAACCCGGGCCCAAGATTCGACGTCGACCCCGGAACTACTACCTCGAAAGGACGTTCGTCAGCCTCTGTCATAACTAAGACTCGCGGTTGAATCGCAGTTGCAAGTCTCGCAACGCTGAGTCGATCGCACAGGGCGCGGCTGCAACACGTCTGATGGAGTTGGCGAAAGTCCCGCGAATCGCGCCGCCACTACCAGCATCGGGGGCAACCAGCGTTTGGTTGTGATACTTGATCGCGTAGTCAGTGTCTTTAAGCACGTGCCCGGTCAGCACGGCGACAACGGCCTCGTCTTTATCGATCACATCGTCTCCGACGAGTCTACGAATGCCCGCGACGGTCGTAGCAGACGCCGGTTCACAACCAACACCGTCACGCCCGATCATCGCTTTCGCGTCGGCAATCTCCTGTTCGCTGACCGCGATCACGTGACCACCAGTTTCGCGTACCGCGCGCCACGCCTTCTTCCACGAAACAGGCGCACCGATCTTTATCGCCGTGGCCAACGTGTGCGGTTGTTTCTCGTTAACAAAGTCTGAATCACGATTCTCGACGAAGCGCGCAAACGGAGCCGCACCATCGGCTTGAATGACACTGATCCGTGGCTGTTTCCGTATAAATCCGTGGCTTAGTAACTCACGAAAACCCTTCCCAAATGCCGAACTATTCCCGAGATTTCCACCCGGTACAACCAGGTGATCCGGCACATTCCATTCGAGCTGCTCGGCAAGCTCAAACGCCACCGTCTTCTGCCCTTCAATGCGAAACGGGTTGATCGAATTGACGAGGTACAACGAACTCTGTTCAGCCAACTCCTGGATGACACGCATGCAGACGTCGAAGTTTCCCTCGATCTCCAGTACCTTCGCGCCATAATCGAGCGCCTGCGCGAGTTTCGCATCGCTCACCTGCCCTTCAGGCACGAGAATCGCGCAAAGCATCCGCGCACGCGCCGCATAAGCCGCCAAGCTCGCCGCGGTGTTGCCAGTGCTCGCACACGCAACCAGACGCATGCCTAACTTGAGCGCCTGCGTCACGGCGACCGTCATGCCAGTGTCTTTAAATGAACCGGTCGGATTATTGCCCTGGTGTTTGAGTTGCAACGAAGAAAGACCGCAGTAATCAGCGGAACGTGGCGCGTCGTAGAGCGGCGTGTTGCCTTCGCCCAGTGAAACGATAGCGTCTTCAGATTCGAACGGTAGAAACTCGCGAAACCGCCACACACCGCTGCGATCACGGGCCGCGCGCGACTGCAACCGCTCCAACCACAGCGCCCGCAACTCCTCGACGTCCGGAACCCAAAGTTCACGTCTTTCCACGTCGAGCAAATCGCCACACTGCGAACAGACATACATCCGCCCGAGGATCCCAAACTCGCTTTCACAATTGATGCAGCGCTGAACAAACACAGAGCCTAAGCATACAACGAATCAAAACTATTGACATTGCTTCGCACTTCACCTAAAGGTGGAGCAGGTTGGTTTGAGAAGGAGAACCCGATGAAGATCCCCTATGCGATTTGTTTATTGATTTGCGCCGTAATTTTAGCCGCTGCTCCCGCCGTTTTTTCGCAAGAAGCGGATGCCGCGCGTGACAAAACACGTGAACGCATGAGCGCCCTGCTGCAACGCGTCGGGCCCGACATGAACGTCAGCTTCAAGCCGAGTTCGAAATCGCAGTTTGTGTTCACGGGAGTGATGCGAGACGGATTGAAGAACGCCGATCAGTTTGAGATTGTGATTAGCGTGACCACGAAGGACACGATCGGTTTCCGCGTCTTTCCGCACTACAAAGGCGCGTACATCAATGTCGACAAAGCACGCAACCCCACGCAACTGCTACGCAAGATCGCACAATTGAACGACTCGACATTTCTGTTTTGGGGGGCCGATGAGTCGGGCGACGTCTTTACCGGTTACACCTTCACGCTCGAGTCCGGTTTTCCAGACAAAGCGATCGAGATCGTCCTCTCGAGCATCAAGAACTCGGATCAGTTTGTCGGCGAGATGCGACCGTCGATCGACGGCAGCAACCCTTAAAAAGTGAAGCGGATCTGCGCGTCGATTCTGCGGTTGTAAGCCACATTGGCACCACCAAAACCGCCAAAGCCACCGCCAGTAGAAGTGGATTGTCCGAAGAACCGCGAACCGAGATTACCCACCGGGTTACCGAGATTGGCGTGGTTCAGCAGGTTCTGGAAGTTTACCGAGAAC
>Ga0196977_1000139_pt1 | contig 46752 bp, 33 predicted proteins | sample S3v_1013CmetaG_FD_148634 | JGI IMG/M metagenome (GOLD analysis project Ga0196977, IMG submission 148634) | Soil microbial communities from Anza Borrego desert, Southern California, United States - S3+v_10-13C | ecosystem: Environmental > Terrestrial > Soil > Desert | place: USA: California... | reverse complement strand
GGTCGGACCGATCGGCTTCCTCGGCTCGAACCGCGACGTCGCGGTGGCGAGCGACGTGTGGGCGCTGTTCGGCGAAGTCCAGCTGCCGCTGACGGACCGCGTCCAGGCGCAGCTCTCCGCGCGTTACGAGGACTACGGCGGCGCGGTCGGCTCCACGTTCGACCCGCAGGCGCGCGTCAGGATCGAGCTGACCGACTGGCTGGCGCTGCGCGGCGGGGCGGGCACGACGTTCCGCGGGCCGCCGCCGCAGAACCTCTCGTCCGACCTCGTCATCCTGACTTTCATCGGCGGCGCGTTCCGCGCGGTCGAGATCCTCGGCAACCCCCAGCTCGCGCCCGAAAGCGCGATCACCTGGAACGCGGGCGTGCTGCTCGACCGCGGCGGCTTCAACGCCAGCCTCGACTACTGGCGCTACGACTTCGAGGGACCGATCGAGAGCGAGCCGATCAGCGGCATGGTCTCGGCGCTGTTCGGCGCCAGCGGCAGCGCGAACTGCGCCGACCCGGCGTACGCCGGCCTGCGCGCGCGCTTCACCTTCTCGGGCGGGGTATGCGGGGCCGCCAACGTCCAGCGGTTGACGACATACGCGTTCAATTCGGCGGACATCTCGACCAGCGGGTTCGACTTCCAAGCGGTCTACGATACCGTGCTGGGCGCGGCGCCGGTGCACGCGGGCGTCGCCGGCAGCTATGTCATCGACTACGCGGTCGACGACGTGAGGGTCGAAGGCATTCTGGTGCAGCCCGCCTACGACGCGGCGGGCCTGCTCAACTACCAGACCACCGCCTATCCCTTGCCGCGGTGGAAGGGCCAGGCGTGGCTGCAGGGCAGGCTGGGCGCCCATTCGCTGCGGCTGCAGCTCAACCACGTCGACAGCTACACCGACCAGCGCGGCGCCGACGTGTTCGGGCCGAACTTCGCCGCGCTCGCCGGGGCGAGCGTGACCGCGGGCAAGGTCATCGGCAGCTTCACCACGGTCGACGTCACGTGGCGCTGGCAAGTGCGCGACCGGACGAGCGCGTCGCTGGCGCTGTTCAACATCCTCGACGAGGACCCGCCGCTGGCCCGGCTCGACCAGAACTTCGACCCTTTCACCGCCAGCCCGCTCGGGTTCACGGCCAAGCTGGGGGTCAGCCAGGGATTCTGAGGGCGCGGCCACCCCTGCGCTATTTCACTCGCCCAGAAGCCGATCCCGTGGCCGCCGGTCGACCAAGTCCGACGATCCCGGCCTCAAACTGTCCCGCGCCGCCGCACGCCTGCTGAGACGCGAAGCTAGTCCAACGCGGTCGGCACCTCCGGCGAATGAAGGCGGTCGGTCTGCGTCAGACCGTTGCGGCGGCGGACACAATGAGGCCGCGGCGGCGGCCTGGGTCGAACTTGGCTATCACTGCAAGCCGACGGGCGTGACGTGAAGGGCGCACCTAGCGCCGCGCCTCGACATAGACCGTCATCTGCGGGTGGGTGTTGTCGAAGAAATGCGTGTTACGAAGAACTTGCGCAGCGGACTGGCCGTACCCGGAGCGATAGATAGTTTCAAAGCCCGCCTGTCGCATGAAACGCACCAGCTTTTCTGCGTTCCACCAGGAGACGTGATTGAACGGCCGGTCGGGCTGAAACTCGCATAGGCCTGTAAAATAGTCGAGCGCGCCGATCTTGCCGCGCTCGGCAATGATTTCTCGAATAGCCGCGGCCGAAAACTTGTGCGCGGAGGGAGATCGGTCGTTGGGCGCGAGCTGGCTCGCGAAGTGATGCAGCCATCGTTCTTCCAGCGGCCGTCCAGAGGGCGGCTGGTGAAAGATGTTGCTGTATTGCTCGAATGCGCCGTCGTAGCCGACATCCCAGTAAAACCAGTCTGCGTCTCCCGCTTCCAGAGCGCGGAAATTGCTATCTGCATCAGGTCCGGTCGCGACACGCAAGATGCCGCCGAGTCTCAGGGCCCTGAAAGCATTGCGGAAGAAGCGTTCGACCGCCCGATCCGTGACGTGTTCGACGGTGTGGCTGGTGTATATGATCTCGGCGGTTCCGTCTTCGACCGGGAGCGCCTGCCCCGACATCAGGTCATACGGAGTAACCGCCCGCTGCACCTCGCCATACCATTTGGAAGGGAAATCGAGATTCGTCCAAAACGCGTGGCTGAACGAGCCGGCCCCCACGTTGTAGAACCGGCGATTGGCAAGCGAGTCCGCCGAGTAGATTCGTCGGTAATCACCGATGTCATCCGCCCGGACCCTGCTCACCTTCAGCCCAACGCGCGCCAGGCTTGCGCGAATGAGATCAAGGGTTATGGCCCGACCCCTGGGAAGCAGGCTTGCCGGCCATTTCTGGCTCGGCTGCTCGGCCGATTGCCGATCCAAAGCAACATTAGCCATCCCCGCAGCCTAACAGCGCCAGGGTTCGCCTGCCAGCGCCAACCGCGCGCGTGTGGTGGTGTGGCCGCACTGTTCCCCCGGCCGAACTCTTGCGGGTGTGTCAGGCGGTGGCCAACAAGGGCGCGTAGTGCTCGAGCGTTCGCCTCCGCGCCATGTGGCGCGACGCACAAAGATAGTTGGTCAGCGCGTACCGCTGGCCTGCGGCGATCGGGGCCCCGCAATGGACACTGCTCGTGTCGAACACGATGGCAGTCCCGGCATGCGCGCAAATGGTGCGTTGGCGCCCGCCTGCCGCGAGGCGGTGAGCCTGATCGTCGTCGATGCGGTTCTGAAGCGCGCGCAGGCCGGCGCGGCCGATGTCGCTCAGGATCGCCTCGCTACCGTGCGACCGCCTAATGATCTGGAACGGGCCGTTATCCTCGCGCACGTCGGTAAGGTAGACCATCGCCTTCAACTCGCGGGCGAAGCAATCGCGGTGCCAACCACCGCCAGAACCGTAGGGCTCGCCTCGCGGCACGACGCGGTTCGCCATAACGAAAAGCGAGCAATTGGCCTCGCCGGAATAGGCGTCGGCCAACTCGATCCAGAGCGGATCGTCGATGAACCGCCGCGCTATCGGCGAGACGTTCTCCATGCCGAACAGCCGCTCGTCCTCGCGACGATGAACGAACGCCGAGTGCGTAAGGCGAGCGGTGTCGAAATCGGCCCGCGCTTGGGCGCACTGAGCTGCCGTCAGGTATCCCGGGACAACTGCGAAGCCGTCGCGATCGACCCGCCGCAGGATGGAGTCCTTCGTCTCATCGCCGGTCCATCGGATGCCGCGAGAGCGCGACGGTTCTTTCAGCGCGAACTGCAGCCGTTGCGCCGTGCGGGCCGGAACAGCTTTCAGGAAAAGCGAGCGCCCCACCGAGGCCAGCGACTGCATGGGCGCAGTATGGCACCGGCGGAATCCGCGCAAAGTTGGAAAGGCTCGGGAAAACATGCCCAACTGCACCTCTCATCCCGCGCCCGAGCTGAGGGCCAACGCGAAGCCGCACTAGGCTACCGTAGGGCGTGCCTTTAGCGCCGCGGGAATTCAAGCCGCCAGCTTCGCCGCCGTCTCCGCGACCTTCCGGCCGAGATAGCGCGCGCCGTCGAGGTCGATCTGGCTCGGCTGGCGCGAGCCGTCGCTGTTGGCGATGGTGGTCGCGCCGTACGGTGCGCCGCCCTTGACCTCCTCTGAGCCGTTCTGCGCGGCGTAGTTGTAGTCGAGCCCCACGATCGTGCAGCCCATGTGCAGCAGGTTGGTGATGATCGAGAACAGCGTCGTCTCCTGGCCCCCGTGCTGCGCCGCGGTCGAGGTGAACGCCGCGCCGACCTTGCCGACCAGCGCGCCCTTCATCCACAACCCGCCGGTGGTGTCCCAGAACGCCGCCATCTGGCTGGTCATGCGGCCGTAGCGGGTCGGCGTGCCGACGACGATCCCGGCGTAATCTTCGAGCGCCTGCGGTCCTTCGATCACCGCGTGGCCTTCGTTCGCGCTGAAGCCCGCCGCCTTGGCCACCTCCGGCGGCGCGGTCTCCGGCACCCGGCGAATGTCGCATTCGTGCCCGGCCTGGCGGACGCCTTCGGCGACGGCTTCGGCCATCTGCGCGGTGTGGCCGTAGGACGAATAATAGAGCACGAGAATGCGGGCCATGGGGGCGTCCTTTCGAGAGGGTGCGGCTCATTTAGCGTTCCTGAGCACAAGTGCAATTCGCGCCGCTTGTTCCGACCGGGCGTGCGGCTACAACGGCGCGAAGGCGAACGACGGGGGATCGATGAGGACAGCATTGCTCGCTGCCAGCCTGGCGCTCGGCCTGCTCGGCGCCGCCGGCGCGCGCGCGCAGGAATGCGACCGCGCCTGCCTCGAGGGCGCGGCGGACGGCTACCTCGCGGCGATGCTGGCGAAGGACGTCTCGCGCCTGCCGCTGGCGCGCGATGTCCGCTTCGCCGAGAACGGCGCGCGGCTGACGGTCGGGCAGGGCTCGTTCGCGACGATCGACGGGCTCGGCGCCTACCGCCACTACTTCGCCGACCCGCGGACCGGCAATGTCGGCCTGATCACCACGGTCACCGAGCACGGCGCGCAGGCGATGCTCGACCTGAGGATGCGGGTGAAGGACGGCAAGATCCACGAGATCGAGACGATGTTCATCCGCGATCCCGGCGGGCACGTGCGCTACGAGGCGATGGGCGCGCCCGAGGCGACCTGGCTCGAGGTCGTGCCCGAGAGCGAGCGGCTGAGCCGCGACGAGATGGTCGCCACGGTCAACAAGTACTTCACCGCGATGGTGGGGAACGACGGGCGCGCCGACTACCGCTTCTTCCACCCGCAGTGCGACCGGCTCGAGCACGCGCTCAAGACCACCAACGTCACGTCGAAGGAAGCCTACGGCCATTCGACCGACACCGACTTCAGCTCGATGGATTGCCGCAGTCAGTTTGGCATGGGCTTCCTCGGCTTCGTCACGCAGATCCGCGACCGCCGCTTCCTGGTCATCGACGAGGAGCGCCAGACGCTGCTGGCGATGGTCTATCTCGACCACGACGGCACCGTGCGCGAACTGCCGCTCAGCACCGGGAGCACCTTCGTCGTGCCGCCCTATTTCAGCGTGCCGCGCGGCTTGCAGGTGATCGAGGGGTTCAAGCTGAAGGACGGGATGATCTACCGCATCGAGATGACGCTGATCGAGACGCCCTACGGCAACCCGCCGCAGTGGGCCGACGCCGCCGACGTCACGGTGATCGAGTGAGCGCGCGGTGGCTGACGGGCGCGGCGGCGCTGGCGCTGTCGGCGCCGGTCCTGGCGCAGGAGGCGACGCTCGAGCAGCTCGCCGACCGCTTCGAGTACGCGCTCGTCGCCGGCGACGGGCGGGTGCTGCCGCGGGCGGAGGGGTTCCGCTACACCGAGAACGGCAACGCGCTGAAGATCTGGGACGGCATGTGGCGCACGCTGAGCGCGGTGAGCGGGACCGATCCGGCGCTCTACCCCCGCGCCGAGGCGCTCGATTACCGTGTCGAGATCGTCGACGGCGACGAGATCGTGCGGCTGGTCGAGACCGACGAGAACATGGTCCAGGGCGTGATGGTGCTGCGGCTCAAGGCCGATGACGGCCAGCTGACCGAAGCCGAGGTGCTGCCCGTGCGCGAGGAGTTCTCCGGCGCGCGCGGCGGCACGATCACGCTGCTGCAGCCATCGCTGCCGGTAACGCTGGACGGGGCCAAGGTGGGCGCGGCCGACCCGCTGTTCTCGGGCACCGTCGCGCGGCCGGCCAGCCGCAAGCAGCTGGCGGACATCGCCGATGCCTATTTCGAGGCGATCCTCGCGGGCCGCGTAAACAAGCTCAGGTTCGCCCCCGATTGCCTGCGCCGCGATAACGGCCAGCCGGTGACGAACGTCGTCGGGGCGCCGCTGCTCGATCCGGCCAAGCCGGACTTCCGCCCGTTCGCGCTCGGCTGCGCCACCCAGATCGAGAGCGGCTATTACAGCCACATCCGCCAGGTCCGCGGCCGGCGCTATTTCGTCGACCCGGCGCGCGGGCTGGTGCTGGCGCTGGCGCAGATGGACCAGCCGGGAACGGTGCTGTCGTTCGCCACGGCCGGGTTCGGGCAGATCGACTATCCGGGGCCCCGCGGACCGGTGGCGACGGGCGGCCAGCAGTTCGAGGGCCGCATCCTCAACAACATGATCAGCCCGCTGACGATCAACGGGGCGTGGCTGTTCCGGATCGAGGACGGGGCGATCCGCCGCATCGACGCGTTCTACCGCGGCGCGCCCTACGGCTGGCAGAGCGGGTGGTGAGCTAGTCGCCGCGCGCTTCGGCGGCCTCGATCTCGCGCCGGTAGGGCTTGAGCGAGAGCCAGGCGAGCAGCAGCCCGAGCGGGCCGGAGATCAGCGCCAGCGCGACCATCGACTTGTCGATGCCGCTTTCGCCGAACACGTTGTCGTTGAACCAGCCGACCACCAGCGGGCCGAGCCCGTAGCCGATGACGTTGTAGATGGCGATGTAGATCGCCGTCGTCGTGCCGCGCATCCGGCCCGGCGTGACCGACTGGATCGCCGCGTTGGCCGGTCCCGAGCCGAGCGAGCCGAGGAACAGCGACAGGCCGACCAGCGCGAACGCCAGCGACGCCTGGTCGGCCAGCGGGAACAGCACCGCGACCGGGATCAGCGGGATGGTCACCAGGAACACCATCCGCATGTTGGCGTCCTGGTAGCCCCTGGCCGCCAGCCGGGTCGCCAGCCAACCGCCGAGGATGAGGCCGATCGGCGAGACGATCAGCGAGATTATCCCGAGCGTCGGTCCGGGCTCGCCCGGCGCATAGCCGAATTTGCGCTCGAAGAAGACCGGCGACCACACGGTGACCCCGAAGCTCAGCATCGCCTTGATCGCATTGGCGAGAAACATCGGGCCGAACGCCGTGCCGCGATCCCACAGGTAGCCGACAGTGGCGATCAAGCTCGGCGTCGGCGCGTCGCTGGTCGAGCCGCGGCGCGGCGGCTCGGGGATCGTCGCCATCATCAGCACCGCCCACAGCACGCCGGGCAGGCCGACGATGACGAACGTCATCTGCCACGGCCTGAGCGTGCCGACGACGGGGATAGTCTGCGGCCCCAGCTCGGTCAGCCAGACGATCAGAATGCCGCCGATCAGCAGCGCCATGCCGCTACCGAAGATCGTGCCGATGCCGATCACCGAGATCGGCAGCGCCAGCTTCTCGCGCGCGAACATGTCGCTGGTCATCGAATAGGTCGCCGGCGCGTTGCAACTCTCGCCGACCCCGACGAGCATCCGCGCCAGCGTCAGCTGCCAGACGGTCTGCGCCAGCCCGCAGGCCGCGGTCATCAGGCTCCAGAAGGCGATGCCGAAGCCGACGACCCACTTGCGCGGGCCGCGGTCGACCAGGCGGCTGATCGGGATTCCGGCGAGCACGTAGAACAGCACGAAGGCGAAGCCGATGAGCAGGCTGACCTGGGTGTCGCTGAGCCGGAGGTCGGCCTTGATCGGGGTGATCAGCAGCGTCATCAGCTGCCGGTCGAGGTAGTTGAACATCAGCGCGACCATGAACAGGCCGATCGCCCACCAGCTCCGCGCCGGGGAGAGCGGTGCCCTCGATGCCATCAGCCTGCCTCCCCGACCGTTCCCGGCATCTCGCCGGAAAAGCTCCGACTGGGCAAGGCTTTTGTCCGTCGGCGCCTACGCCTGTTCGGCGAGGCGGAACAGGCGCACGGTGCCGAAATCCTTGGCCAGCGCCCGCTCGCCCAGCGGGCTCGCTTCGAGCCCCTCGACGCCGTCGAGGATCAGCGCCGAGGCGAATGCCTCGGTGCAGTACACATCGCCCATCGGCGTGACCGGTTCGATGCGGGCGGTCCGGTTGACCTCGCCGCCGTACCACAAGTCCCCCGCGGTCACCCGGTCCGATCCGACGTAGATCGGGCCGTAGTGCAGGCCGATGCGCATCCCGGACGGCGCGCCTTGGGGCGAGAGCGTGTCCGGCAGGCCGCGCAAGTCGCGCTGCAGCTCGAGCGCGAGGTGCGCCGCGGTGCCCGGCTCGTCGACGATCGCATAGACGGCATCGCCCCAGGTGTTGCGGAACTCGACGTGCCGGCCGTAGCGGTCGAGCGCGGCGCCGATCCGGCCCATGACCTCGCGCATGAACAGCGGCAGCTCGCGCTCGCCGAGGCGCGAGAACCCCTTGTAGTCGGCGAACAGGATCGAGCGGATCTCGCGCCGGGCATTGGCGAGTGGCGGCGGCCGGCATGGAAATTTGAGGCCGCGCGCGACTGGCCCGGCGTCGACGACGATCGTCCGCTTGCCGAGCCGTTCCCAGATGCCGATGTCGGCGGCGGTCCCGGCGAGGCCCGTCGCCGAGAACGAGCGCGCCGACGCCGAGGCCACGGCGAGCTGCACCGCCTCGCTTCCCAGCTCGCGCGCACGCAGCGCGGCGAGGCCCATCGCGAATCGCGTGTTGTAGTAGAACTGGTTGTCGTCGCCGACGTAGGCCAGCGGCGTGGCGAAATGCACTGCGTGCGCCGCCTCGCGGCAGCGGCGGTAGCGCGCCAGCCAGCTCTCGCCGCCGCAGGTCACCGATTCGGCGATGAAGTCGTCCTCCGCGAACGGCAGCACGACCTCGAGCCGCCCGCCGCGCGCGAGCACCGCTTCGGCGATGAGGATGTCGGCGCCGCACGCGAGCGGGCCGAAGGCTTCTCCCGTGCCGAGCTCGTCGAGCGCCGCGGCGATCCGGCCCGCGAGCGCGGGTTCCTCGGCGCAGCCCTGCTCGAACATGTGGCCGCTGTAGACGACGACCGGAGGCGGCGCCGGGGCCATCAATCGCGCCGGAAGGTGACCGCCCCGGTCTCGTCGTTGTCGAAGTCGGCCTGCAACACGCGCGCCCCGCGCTTGACCGTGCCGTTCGGCCAGCGCGCCTCGTACATGTAGCGGCCGGAGGCGAAGGTGGTGTCGCCGGCGACAAACTCGCTCCACCCGCACGAGCGATGGTTCCACGGGTCGGCCACCTTGCGTTCGCAGACCCGGAAGGCGAACGCATTGATCAGCCACAGCTCGCCGTTGGCGGGCACGAGCTTGATCTCGAACTCCTCCTCGCCCGCGCCGCAGCCGCCTTCGGAGACGATGCGCGGCTGGCGCGGATTCAATTTAGCCCGTCGCGCTTCCATCTCCTGCGCCAGCCTGTCGAGCAGGTCCCAGTCCTGCGCCTCGACCAGCTCGCCATAATCCTCGCCGCCGTCGCCGACGATTCGAAAGGCTTCCGGGTTGTCCGCCCGTTCGCCGCGCTCCTCGGCGAATTCCGCGAGCGCGGCGCGCTCGTAGGCGAGCAGCGGGCCGTCGTAGACGTCGCGATCGTAGCCAAGCTCGGCGAGCTCTTGCCGCATCCGCGCGATGTCCAGCGCGAGCGTGCCGGTCTGGCGTTCGTAGGCCTCCATTTCCGGAAGATCGTAGGCCAGCAGGCAGTCGATGACGTCGTAGGTCTTCACGGTCGGGTCGTCCCAGTCCTCCATCAGGACGACCCGCGGGTCGCGCGGGAAGTCCATGACCTGCTTGGCCGCGGCTTCACGCAGGTCGAGATACCCCGCGGGATACCAGGCCTGGTTCGCGATCGAACTGGCCGGCTGCGCCATCCCGGCCGCGGGCCACGCGACGAGGCCGAGCGCCGCGACGATTGCCATCCACTGTCCTGCAGTCCTCATGTTCGCCTGCTCCCCCTCCGCAATCCGAATATCCTGATCCGCTCGATGCGCGCCGCCGCCAGCGCCAGCCCGGCGACGAGAATCAGCCATCCGGCCACCAGCCCGACCCTGACCAGCATCACCGAGGAGCCGGTCCACAGCGTGGCCGCCTCCCATTCGGCATCGCGCAGCGCGTCGCGGCCGAGCGCCGGGCAGCTGTCGCCGTAGACCAGCACGGCGTCGGGCGTGCAGGTAAAGCCCTTGACCACGCGCACCGCGGTCCCGGGAATGGTCTCGACATACAGGGAAGCCAGCGAAAGATAGGCGATCGCCACGAGCGCCAGCCCGGCCACAATTGCCTTAACCCAACGCTTCGAAACCAGCGCGCCCGGGCTCGCGCCGAAATGCGCCCAGGCGGCGCCGCCGGCGACGAGCGCGGCCGAGAAGTATCCGACCCCGCTCGGCCACGGCGGATCGAATCCGAGCACGGTGGCCGCGACCGGCAGCAGTATCAGCGCGCCGAGCGCCGCGGCGGCGACCCTGGGATCGATCCTGCCGGGCACCGGCGGCGGCGCATATTCGCGCCCGGCGGCCGGATCGTCGAGCAGCCGCCCGACCACCTCGGCGAGCTCCTCGAGATGCGCCTCGAGCGGCGGCGTCATCGCGTCGAGCCAGTGCGGCACGCTCATGAAGTATTCCATCGAGCGGTGCGGCGCGACGTCCTCGATGCGGAAGGGGATCACCAGCAGGCCGTGGTGGACCGCGCGCTCAATCTCGCGGCGGACCTGGGGCGAATCGTTGGAATTGGCCGAGAATACCAGCACGAACACCTCGCACGAGGTCAGCCCGTCGATGATCGCCTCGCCCCATTCGCGCCCCGGAAGGATATCGCGCGGGGCGATCCAGCAGCGATAGCCGCGTTGCTCGAGGATCGCGCAGACGGCGTCGCCGACCGGCTTGTCCTTGCTCGAATAGCTGATGAAGACCTGCGATCCCACCTTCGCCTCCCCCAAGGCAACGGACCGCATATCATGGCGAGGCGCAAGGTGGCGAGAGACGGCAGTTCAAGAGTCGCGCTCGCTGCGCGCTGCCCGCGGCTGGCGTCCGTCGGCTTGGCGAACGCAGGGCTTGCGAGTATCCTTCGGCCATGACTGCAAGACTCACGACCCCGATCATGGCCGCCGCCGCGCTGGTTCTGGCGGCCTCGCCCCTTCGCGCGGGCGGCAACGACGCCGCCGAACTCGACAAGCTGCTCGCGGGCCGGGTCGCCGGCGAGCCCGTCGACTGCGTCCAGACCGACAATCACGGGGCCGGAAACCTGACGATCATCGACGGAGTCGGGCTGGTCTATCGCCGGGGCGACACGATCTACCTCAACCGCACCGCCAACCCCGAGACGCTCGACTGGAACGACCTGCTGGTGACCGAGCCGTTCTCCGGCTCGCGGCTATGCCGCCACGACCGCGTCTACACCCACGACCGCACCAGCTACGGGCGCACCGGCGTGGTGTTCCTCGATCGCTTCGTGCCTTACCGCAAGGCCAGTTGAGCCGACCGCACAATCCCCTTGCGCGATTGCCCGGGCTGGCCCTAGGTAGCGCTAACATAATCGCGCGCCATCGAGCGCCGGCACAGGAGGGGATGATGGTGGCAGCAGCCAGCAGGAACAGCGTCAACACCGCGCTCATCGGCGCCATCGTCGCGGTGGCGACGATCGGCGGCTTGCTGTTCGGGTACGACAGCGGCGCGGTCAACGGCACGCAGTCCGGGCTCACCGAGGAGTTCGACCTGAGCGCAGCGGGGCTCGGCTTCACCGTCGGCTCGCTGCTGATCGGCTGCGCGGTCGGCGCGTTCTTCGCCGGGCGTCTCGCCGACGCGATCGGGCGGCGCTCGGTGATGATCCTCGCCGCGCTGCTGTTCGTCGCGGGGGCGCTGGTGCAGGGCCTGACCGACCTGCATGCCCTGTTCGTCGTCGCCCGCTTTGCCGGCGGCATGGCGGTCGGCGCGGCGAGCGTGCTGTCGCCGCTGTACATCTCCGAGGTGGCCCCGGCGAATATCCGCGGGCGGCTCTCCACCGTGCAGCAGGTGATGATCATCACCGGCCTGACGGCGGCCTTCCTGGTCAACTATTTCCTGGCCCAGAGCGCCGGCAACTCGCTCGGCGACGTTGCCGGTATCGCCGCGTGGCGCTGGATGTATCTCGCCCAGGCGGTGCCGGCGGTGGTGTTCCTCGTCGCCCTGTTCTTCATTCCCGAGAGCCCGCGCTACCTCGTCAGCCGGGGGCGCGTCGATGAGGCGCGCAATGTCCTGACGCGGCTGTTCGGCGGCGAGGAGGCCAACCGCAAGATCGGCGACATCGAGGCCAGCTTCTCCAAGGACCACCGCCCCAGCTTCCGCGACGTGACCGCGCCCGGCACGGTATTCCGGCCGATCGTGTGGGCCGGGATCATGCTGGCGACGTTCCAGCAGTTCGTCGGCATCAACATCATCTTCTACTACGGCGAGACTCTGTGGAAGCTCGCCGGCATCTCGGAAGAGGTGGCGCTCGAGCGCAACATCATCTCCGGCCTCGTCTCGATCGCGGCGGTGTTCGCGGCGCTCCTGGTGATCGACAAGATCGGCCGCAAGCCGCTGCTGCTGATCGGCTCGACCGGCATGGCCGTCACCCTCGGCGCGATGGCCTGGGCCTTTAGTGGCGCAGGCAGCGACGCCGCCGGCAACTTGATGCTCGGCGAGACCGAAGGGTTCACCGCGCTCGTCGCCGCCAACCTCTACGTGATCTTCTTCAACATGAGCTGGGGCCCGGTGATGTGGGTCATGCTCGGCGAGATGTTCCCCAACCAGATGCGCGGCTCGGCGCTGGCGGTGGCCGGTCTCGCGCAGTGGGGGGCGAACTACCTCGTGGTGCAGAGCTTCCCGGCGATGGCCGATGGCCTCGGCCTGGCCGGCACCTACGCGCTCTACACCGTAGCGGCCGTCATCAGCATCTTCCTCGTCCGCTCCTTCATCAAGGAGACCAAGGGCAAGGAGCTCGAGGAGATGGAGGGCTGATCAGGTCCCCCTCCCCGCTTGCGGGAGGGGTTAGGGGAGGGCATGTCCCGACTCGGCCAACAGGCCCTCCCGCTGTTCCTTCCGCAAGCGGGAGGAGAGATCATGCGACCACGCGATGCCGTTGAATAGACCCAATCCCGTCCGCGTCGTCGTGCTCGGCGGCGGCACCGCCGGGTGGATGAGCGCCGCCGCGCTGGCCAAGCTGCTGCCCGGCGTCGCCGAGGTCGAGCTGGTCGAGAGCGAGGACATCGGCATCGTCGGCGTCGGCGAGGCGACCTTGCCGCACATCCGCGGCTTCGTCGAACGGCTCGGGATCGACGAGGCGAGCTTCATGAAGGCGACCCACGCGACCTTCAAGCTGGGCATCGACTTCCGCGATTTCGGGCACGTCGGCGAACGTTACGTCCACCCGTTCGGCAGCTTCGGCGAGGAAGTCGCCGGGGTGCAGTTCCATCACTACTGGCTGGAGCTCGAGCGCCAGGGCCTCGCCGAGCCGATTGGCCACTACTCGCTCGCGGTGGCCGCCGCGCTCGCCAACCGCTTCCGCCCGCCGACCGACGATACCGCGCTGTCATCGACTTACGGCTATGCCTACCAGTTCGACGCCACGCTGTTCGGTCCGTTCATGCGCGAGCACGGGCTGACGCTGGGGGTCACGCGCACCGAAGGCCGGGTGGTCGAGGTCAGGCGCGATCCGGAGAGCGGCGACGTCACCGCGCTGGTGCTGGCCGACGGGCGCATTGTCGCCGGCGACTTGTTCATCGATTGCTCCGGCTTCCGCTCGCTGCTGCTCGGCGACGCGCTCGGCGAGCCGTGGGAGGACTGGCAGCACTGGCTGCCGTGCGACCGCGCCGCGGCGATGCCGTGCACCCACGTGAGCCAGGAGATCGATCCGTTCACCCGCGCCACGGCCATGCCCGGGGGCTGGCGCTGGCGCATCCCGTTGCAGCACCGCATCGGCAACGGCTACGTGTTCTCCAGCCAGTTCCTGTCCGAGGACGAGGCCTGCGCGGCGATCCGCGGCGCGGCCGAAGGCGAAGTGCTGGCCGACCCGCGGGTGCTGCGCTTCCGCGCCGGCCGGCGGCGCCAGTCGTGGAACCGCAACGTGCTCGCCGTGGGGCTCGCCAGCGGCTTCCTCGAGCCGCTGGAATCGACCTCGATCTATCTCGCGCAGATGGCGATCACCTACCTGATCGAGCTGTTCCCGCTCGGCGGCGCGATCGATCCCCGCGACCGCGACGAGTTCAACCGGCTGGTCGACATGGAATACGACCGGGTGCGCGACTTCCTGATCCTGCACTTCCACGCGACCCGGCGCGACGATTCCGAGTTCTGGAACCATGTCCGCACGATGCAGGTGCCCGACACGCTCGCCGACAAGCTCGAGCTGTGGCGCGAGACCGGCCGGATCGAGAAGTATTCCGACGGCCTGTTCTACGACGCCAGCTGGATCGCCGTCTACATCGGCCAGGGCTTCCTGCCGCGACGGCACGATGCGCGCGCCGCGTTGCCCGATCCCCGGCAAGTGCGCCGCGCGCTCGACCGGCTCGAGGAAGAGATCCGCCGCGAAGTCGCCGCCATGCCCGGCCACCGCGACTATCTGGTGGCCGAGTCCGAGCGGCTGGCCCCCGCGCCGTGAGCGTCGCCCGGGAGCAGTTGCGGCGGATCGCCATCGCCGGCGACGGGCCGCTCGGCGTGCTGGCCGCGATCGCCCTGAAGCGGGCCTTGCCGACGACCGACATCGTCATCATCGGCACGCCGCCCGACCCGGCCGCGCTGGCCGAGCGCTCGGCGACCGCGCTGCCGTTCACCAGCCGGCTGCACGACAAGCTGGGCGTGCCCGAGGAAGAACTGGTCAAGCGCTGCGGCGCGAGCCACCGCCTGGTCACGCGCTACCTCGGGTGGGGCGGGGCGGAGCACGAAGGGCTCGCCAGCTACGGCGCGGAGATCGACCCGAAGCTCAACACCGGCTTTGCCCGGCACTGGGGAGTCGGGCCGCGCAACGCCTCGGCCGCGACGCCCCCCGGGTCGCTCGCCGAAGTGCTCGCGGCGGCCGGCCGCTACGCCCCTCCGCAGCCCGACGGGAGCCTGACGCTGCCCGGAGTCGAGGCGGCGCTGCGCTGGAACATCCCCGCCTATCGCGACTTGCTCGTCGGCAAGGCGCAGCAGCTCGGCCTGCGGCACGTGTCCGGCGCCATCGCGGCGGTCGAGCCGGACGGCAGCGGCGGGGCGGCGTCGGTGTCGGTCGCCGGAGGCCTCAGGATCCCCGCCGATCTGTTCATCGATTGCAGCGGGCCCGGCGCGGCCATGCTGTCGCAATTGCCCGGCTTTCGGAGCACCGATTACTCGGCGCGCCTGCCGGCCACCGCGATCGTCGAGACACGGCCGCGCGCGCCGATGCTGGCGCTCGAGGATCGGATCGTTCTCGCCGCGGCGGGCTGGCGCTGGGACCTGGCGGGCCGCGACGGCGCTATGGCGTGGCTCGGGATCGCCGCCGGCGTCGATCCGGAGAAGGCCGCGGCGGGCCTCGGGCTCGAGCCCGTCTCGATGGTTCGCGTGACGCCCGGGCGCGCGGCCGAGCCGTGGCTCGGGAACGTCGTCGCGCTCGGTGACGCGGCCGCGCGGCTGGAGCCGCTCGGGGGCTTCGCGCTCGATCTGTCCCACCGCCAGCTTGACCTCCTGCTCGATGTGCTGCCCGGCCGTCCGCTCAGCCCTCTCGAGCGCGCCGAGTTCAATCGCCGCGCCGGGCTGATGGCCGATCGGGCGGGCGATGTCCTCGGCGCGCACTATGCCGCGCCGATGGCCCGCGCCGCGTTCGGCGAGCGGGCCCTGTCCGACGAGCTGGCGCTGACCCTGGACCAGCACGTGCGCCGCGGCCGGGTGCCGTTCTTCGAGGAAACCCCGCTGCTGACGCGGGAAACGGGCAGCCTGCTCGACGCGCTCGGCTTCGCGGTGGGCGAGGGTGCGCTCGCCCGCGCCGAAGGCGCCGACGACGGGGAAGCCCGGGCGGGGGCCTTCGCCGCGCGCGCCCGGGCGGCGCTCGGCGCGGTTCCGCCGTATCGCGAGTGGATGGAGCGCCTGGTGCGCGGCTAGCGGCCGTCGAGGCCCTGGCGCAGCATCGTTCGCATCGCCTCGAACAGCCGCGGGCTCGGCTCGCCCATGATCCCCTTGGCGTGGGGCGGCAAGTGCGCGGCCGGGTCGCCCTCGCTTTCGAACACGTAGTGCTCGACCATCCGCCGCCAGACCTCGCGCTGCCGCGGCGGCAAGTGGCGATAGGCGAGCATCGCGTGGAGCAGCGCGTCGTACGGTCCGCCGACGCCCGCCGGCGTCTCGGCCCACCAGTAGTTGACCAGCACACTCAGCGGATCGAGCGAATCGACCCCGTGCCACCACATGTACGGAATGTAGAGTGCATCGCCCGGCTCGAGCGTCGCCTGCGCGGCGTGCCGCCACGCCTCGGCAAAGCGTGGAAACCGCTCGAGATCCGGCGCCGCCGGGTCGACCATGCTCACCGGCGTCCCGGCCGGCGTGTGCTCGAACGGGCCGGGATAGAGGTTGGCCAGCTGGTCGGGCGGAAACACCGTGAAGCGGCGCCGCCCGGCGACGTTGCAGGCGACGTTCTCCTTGAGGTCGTAATGCGGCGCCACGCGGATGCGGTTGCCGATCCAGATCCGCGCCACGACCTCCGGAAGGAGGGCGAGACGGTTGGCCTCGGCGAAAGCGGGGAGGACTTCGGGGACGATCTCGGACTGCACCGCCAGCGCCGGCGGCCGCTCGCTGCGGCGCGCGCGCTGGAGATCCGCCAGGAACCCGGCGAGCGAGCCTTGCCCCTTGACGAAATTGAAGCCGGTCAGCTGGCGGTTGTAGAAAAACCGCCCCTCCTCCCCCGGATCGGCGGCGATCGCGGTGACCGGCCGGGCCGGTTCGCACGCGACGAGATATTCGATCAGCGCCTCGTCGCTCTGGCGCGCTGCCGCCACGGCGGGCCAGTCCGCCACCAGCCGGCGCAACACCACCGGCTGCCCGGCCGGACGGATCTCGCGGTTGAATTGCTCGGCGTCGACCGGCCCGATCTCCGGAATTGCCGCCGCCGGCCCAAGCTCGCTCATGCCGGAAGTCGCGCGCCGAGGTCTATCGCGCTGGCGTGGGTGCGCAGGAAGTCCTCCTGGGCCGGCATCTGCTCGACCGTGCGGGCGATGACCTCACGGATATGCTGGAGCCGCTTCAGCGTCTCCGCGTCCGGCAGCAGGTCCGCGACCGGGTGATACCCGCCCGGCTCGATGCCCTGGCCGACCATCGCCGAAAGCCAACTGGTCTCGGTGAACAGCTCGTTGTGCTCGCGGAAGACCCGGCCGGAGCTGCGGAACATCTCGAGCTTGTCCTTGAGCCCGTCCGGCGGCTCGATGTTGCGGCAGTAGCGCCAGAATTCGCTGTCGTCGCGTTCGGTGGCCGAATAGTGCAACACCAGGAAGTCGCGGATGTCGATGTAGTCCTGCACCGTCTGGCGGTTGTAGCGTTCGATCTCGGCCGCGGAGAACCGACGGGTCGGGAACAGCGACATCAGCCGCGCGATTCCGGCCTGCACGAGATGGATCGCGGTCGATTCGAGCGGCTCGAGGAATCCGCCGGCGAGCCCCAGCGCGACGACGTTCTTGACCCATGCCTCGCGCCTGTGCCCGGCGAGGAAGCGCAACTGGTTGGGCTCGGCCAGCGGGGTGCCGTCGAGGTTGGCGAGGAGCAGCGCGGTCGCCTCGTCCTCGCCGATGTGCGCCGAGCAATAGACGTGGCCGTTGCCGATGCGGTGCTGCAGCGGGATGCGCCATTGCCAGCCGGCCGGCCGCGCGGTCGAGCGGGTCAGCGGCTGGGTGTCGCCGGCCAGCGTGCAGGGGATCGCCACCGCGCGGTCGCACGGCAGCCAGTGGCTCCAATCCTCGAACCCGACCCCGAGCGTCTGCGCGATCAGCAGCCCGCGGAAGCCCGAGCAGTCGATGAACAGGTCGCCTTCGACGCGGTGGCCGCTTTCGAGCACCACCCCGGTGACGAACCCGCTCTCGGGATCCTGCTCGACCCGGACGATTCGGCCCTCGGTGCGGACCACGCCCGCGCCCTCGGACCGGCGGCGCAAGTAGCGGGCATAGCGCCCGGCATCGAACTGGAACGCGTAGCCGAGCCTCGCCAGCGGCGAGTTGGGATTGTCGTTGCGCGGGCGAGCGAACTTGCCCGCCTTGGCCGCCACCGCCGAGATCGAATAATCGTCGAGCTCGCTGGTGTCGCCGAGCAGGCGTCCCTTGAGCCAATGATGGTGGAACTCGACCCCCATCATGTCGATGCCGTAGAACCCGAACGGGTGGATGTAGCGGTGGCCCGGGCGCGTCCAGTCGACGAATTCGATGCCGAGCTTGTAGGTGGCGTGGGTCTCGCGGACGAACTCGTCCTCGTCGAGCCCGAGCATCCGGTTGAACACGAGGATTTGCGGGATCGTCGCCTCGCCGACGCCGACCGTGCCGATGGCCTCGCTTTCGACCAGCTCGATCGTCAGCCCGGGATAGGCGCCGACGGCCTTCGACAGCCCGGCCGCGGCCATCCACCCGGCCGTGCCGCCGCCGACGATGACGACCTTGCGGATCGGATCGGCGGTCATGCCGCGCCCAGCATCGCGGCGCGCGGATCGGCCGGCGCCCAGGCGTTGGCCATGCGCAGGAACTGCTCCTGGTCGGGCAAGGCGCGCGCCGCCGCTGCGTATTCGTTCCGCATCTGGGCCATCGCCATGGCCACCTTGCCGGGGTCGAGCGAATCGACGATCGGGTCGTAGTTGAGCGGCTCGATGTTCTGGCCGAGCAGGACGGCGACCCAGCTGGTCACCCCGAACAGCTCGGCGCCCTCGCGGAAGATACGCCCGTGCAGGCGCCACAGCTCGATCTTGCGCGCGAGCGCGTCGGGGACGTCCATGCCCCCGACGTAGCGCCAGAATTCGGAATCGTCGCGCTGGGTTGCCTTGTAGTGGAGGATGATGAAGTCGCGCACGTCCTCGTACAGGTCGCGCATCCCGCGGTTGTATTCGTCGCGCTCGAGCGGGCTGATGCGGCGGTCCGGGAACAGCGCCAGGAGGCGCGCGATGCCGTTCTGGATCAGGTGGATGCTGGTCGACTCGATCGGCTCGAGAAAGCCCGACGAGAGCCCGAGGGCGACGACGTTGTGGTTCCAGGCGAGCCGACGCATCCCGGTGGCGAAGCGAATCAGGCGCGGCTCGGCCAGCGGCGCCGAATCGAGGTTCCCCAGCAGCACGGCCCGGGCCTCGTCCTCGCCGATGAAGCGGCTCGAGAACACATGGCCGTTGCCGGTTCGGTGCTGCAGCGGGATGCGCCATTGCCAGCCCGACGAATGGGCCGTGGCGCGGGTGAACGGATGCGGTGGGCCGACATTGGCGGTCGGAACCGCAAACGCCCGGTCCATGGGCAGCCAATGGCTCCAGTCCTCGAATCCCGTGCCCAGCTCCTGCTCGATCAGCAGCGCGCGAAAGCCCGAGCAATCGATGAACAGGTCGCCGGCGACCTGCTCGCCGCTCTTGAGCACCACCGCGGCGACGTCGCCGCTGTCGCCGTCGCGCACGACCGAGCTGATCAGCCCTTCGCGCCGCACCACGCCGTTGCGTTCGGCGAAGCGGCGCAGGAACCGCGCGTACAGGCTGGCGTCGAACTGAAAGGCATAGAACAGCTGCGACAGCGGCGCGCCGAGGTCGGGCCGCGGCCGCCCGAACCGGCCCTGGGAGGCGGCCATCGCGCTCATCGAATACTCGCCGATCGCTCCCGGACTGCCGCGCTCGCGCTCGCGCAGCCACAGCTGGTGGAACGGAATCCCGTGGAGATCCTGCCCGAACGCGCCGAACGGGTGCAGGTAGCGGTCGCCCTGGCGCCCCCAGCCGACGAACTCGACCCCCAGCTTGAACGTGCCCTGCGTCTCGCGCAGGAACTCGTTCTCGTCGATTTCGAGCATGCGGTTGAAATTGAGGATCGGGGGAATCGTGGCTTCGCCGACGCCGACCGCGCCGATCTCGTCCGATTCGACGAGCACGATCTCGCGCCGGCCGTCGGCGAGGAAGCGCGAGAAGGCCGCCGCGGCCATCCACCCGGCGGTGCCGCCGCCGACGATCACCACCTTGCGCACCGCGTGATCGCTACCACTCATCCAACCGATCCCATCGCCACCCTGTGATTGGGACGGTGCATAAGCCTAATCCCCCCTGCATCAAGCGCACTTGCCAAGCTTCGAATCGGACGATAACAACGAACCCAACGATAAGCTACCGGTGCAATTGGTAGCGCTATCATGGGGGAGAGTTTGAACGTGGCCGATCTTAACGACCGCTATCCGACGAAGTTTGCCGGCCTTGCCGGATCGCTCCGCGCCGGGGCATCGGTGCTGGCGCTGGGGTGCCTGCTGGCGTGGACGCCCGCGCTCGCGCAGGATGATCCGACGACGACCGAGATCGACGACACCGAAGACGGCGATGCCGCCGTCGAGGGCGACGCGATCCTCGTCACCGGTATCCGCGCCAGCCTCGCCAACTCGCAGGACATCAAGCGCGATTCGGACACCGTGGTCGACGCGATCACGGCGGAAGACATCGGCGCGCTGCCCGACCGCTCGGTGACCGAAGCGCTGCAGCGCGTCCCGGGCGTCGCCATCAACCGCTTCGCCGGATCGAACGATCCGGACCACTTCTCGGTCGAAGGCGCCGGCGTCGTCATCCGTGGCCTGAACTTCGTCCGCGGCGAGTTCAACGGCCGCGACGCGTTCTCCGCCAACGGCGGTCGCCAGCTCGGCTTCAACGACGTTCCGGCGGAGCTCCTCGGCTCGGTCGTCGTCGCCAAAAACCTGACCGCCGAGATGATCGAGGGCGGACTCGCCGGCACCGTCAACCTCAACACGCGCGTGCCGTTCGACCGCCGCGGGTTCCACATCGCCGGCACGCTCGAGGCGAACTACTCCGACCTTATCGAGGAGGTCACGCCGCAGGGCTCGTTCCTCATCAGCGACACCTGGGACACCGAAAGCGGCACGTGGGGGTTCCTCGCCGCGGTCAGCTACAGCCAGATCAAGAGCCGCTCCGACGGTATCCAGGTGACCAACTTCCAGACGCGCGACGGCGCGCTGACCGGCGGCTCGAACAATTCGGGCCCCGTCACGCGCACCCGCTTGCCCGGCAAAGACGTCGCATATGCCCCGCTCGGCGGCCAGTTCCGCACGCAGGACTACGATCGCCAGCGCCTCGGCATTGCCGCCGCCGCGCAATGGGAGAGCGTGGACGAGACGCTCGTGGCGACGCTCCAGTTCATCCGCTCCAACGCGACCAGCGCGTGGGGCGAGCACACCTTCGAGTCCGGACCCGACCTCGCCGAGTACAACACCTTCCCGGCGGCCGGCACTGACTACGAATACGACGCGAACAACGTGTTCGAGAGCGGCTACATCACGCTGCCGGGCACCGGCTGGCGGTCCGGCGCCTTCAACGGCCAGGGCAACGCCGATGGCCGCGTGGCGACCGGCGGCGTGCAGCAATCGCTCTCGCGTCGCATGGTCGACCAGGAGACGACGAACCAGGACTTCGGGTTCAACGTCAAGTTCACGCCGGACGACCGCTGGGCGTTCAATTTCGACGCCCAGTACACCGAGGCAACGACCGAGAATCTCGACGTGTCGGTGTTCGGCTCGACCTTCGCCGATACGATGCTCGACCTCACCGGCGGCATCCCGTCGGTGATCGTGACCAAGCCGCAGAACACGCGCGCGACTTGGGCGGCGCCGAACGAGATGGACGGCCTCACCGACGAACAGTATTTCAGCTCCAACCGCTACACGTTCTGGCGCGCCGCGATGGATCACATCGAGGATAGCGAAGGCCACGAGTTCGCCTTCCGCGGCGACACCCAGTACTCGTTCGATCCCGACAACTTCATCAAGCGGCTCAAGCTCGGCTTCCGCTATGCGGACCGCGACCAGACCGTGCGCAGCACCACCTACAACTGGGGCCGCCTGTCGGAAGTGTGGGCCGGCAACAACGGCAGCGCGGTGTTCTTCGACGAGTTCGGCGCCAACCAGACCGAATTCTTCGAGTTCCCCAACTTCTTCCGCGGCGCCACTCCCGGCCCGGTCGGCGGCTGGTACTACAGCGGCAACCTGGTCGACGACTACAACGGCTCTTCGGCGTTCTTCCGCAGCATCGACGATTACTTCCGCTTCGGACAGGCCGGCCCGGCCAGTGGTCAGGGCACCGGCTGGGTGCCGCTCGCCGAGCGGCCGAATGCCGTGAACGGCACCCCGTTCCTGCCGTCGGAAATCCAGATCGTCTCCGAAACGACGACCGCAGGCTACGGCATGCTGTCGTTCGGCAATGACGAATATGCCGATTATCCGACGATCAGCGGCAACATCGGCGTGCGCTACGTCGGTACCGACGTGGATTCGGCCGGATCGATCCAGTTCCCGCCGATGAGCACGACCGGGTTCGACCAGGGGACCGGGACTTATCCGACCTATGCGGATTATTGCGCGCCCGAACTGATCGATCCCGACGGGCCCGAGGGTCCGCTGCCGCCACAGCCGCGCGACCTCCCCGCGGTCTGCGATCTGTCCGAGGCGCAGTTCCTCGCCGTGCGAGCCTTCTCGAACGGGGCTTCGGCGCCGGACGTGGCGCAGAACGACTACGAGAACTGGCTGCCGAGCCTCAACCTCAAGCTCGAGGTGAACGACGAGCTGCAAATCCGCTTCGCGGCGTCGCGGGCCATGGCGCGGCCGGACTTCAGCTACATCCGCAACTTCGTCACCGTCGGAACCAATACTCAGGCCGGGTTCCGCTTCCAGGGCGGCGCGGGCAATCCGTTCCTCAACCCGGCCCTCGCGGACCAGTTCGACCTCTCGGCCGAATGGTACTTCGACGATGTCGGCTCGCTGACGCTGACCGGCTTCTACAAGTCGATCAAGGACTTCTTCTACCAGGACGTCACCGAGCGGCAGCTGACCAACGGCGGCCAGACCTTCACCGTGTTCATCACCGGACCGGCCAACTATTCGGCCGAGCGCGGCAAGGTGAAGGGTTTCGAGCTGGCCTACCAGCAGACGTTCGACTTCCTGCCGGGCGTGCTCTCGGGCCTCGGCGTGAACGGCAACTACACCTTCATCGACAGCAAGGGCATCCCGAACTCGATCCTCGACACGCCCAACGCGCCGACGATCACGCCGGGGAACCTGCCGCTCGAGCAACTGTCGAAGCACAACTTCAACGCCACTGCCTTCTACGAGAAAGGTCCGTTGTCGCTACGCGCCTCGTACAGCTGGCGCTCACGCTTCCTGCTGACCTCGCGCGACGTGATCCACCCGTTCTTCCCGGTGTACAACGCCGGCACGGGACAGCTCGACGCATCGATCTTCTTCAACGTCACCCCCAACATCAAGCTGGCGCTGCAGGGCACCAACTTGCTCAACGAGGTGACCAAGACCGAGCAGCAGTTCACCGCCGACGGGCTGATCGGGCCGCGGTCCTACTTCATCAACGACCGCCGGTTCACGTTCGGCGTTCGCGCAAGCTGGTAGCGGGCTCCCTTTCAATCCTCCCGCGATCACTGGGCCGCCATCCTCGGATGGCGGCCCTTTTCATTGGTGCGCTATGTCGGCTGGCGAGCGATCTCGGCGCTCAGCATTGTCAACGCCTCCTCATCAGCCTGCCAATGCGCCGCGAACAGGCCACGTGGGCCAAACAACGCCGCGGCGATGTTCCGCTCTCCGGCCTCGCGCCAGGCCTCGGCGAGCGTCCCCGCCAGCGGGTCGTCGACCGGGTGGCCGTCTCCTCGGACATGGCGCGTCCACGCCGCCAGCGCGCGCAGGGTCGCCGGGCACGCGCGGCCCCGCCGCTGGTGGTGCGCCAGCACCGGCAGCCAGCGCTGCGGAATCTTCTGGCTGCCGTCGATGGCGATCTGGGCGAGCCGGTGCTCAACCGCCGGATCGGCGAACCGCTCGATCAGGGCATCGGCGTAAGCGGCCAGGTCCTGGTCGGTCGCCGGCGTGAAGCTGGTGGCGGCTTCGTCGCGCATCAGCCGCTCGACCAGCGCGCGCTCCGCGGGGCCGGCGATCGCTTCGTGAACGTAGCGGTAGCCGCGCTCGAGTCCGAGGTAGGCGAGCGCCGAATGGGCGCCGTTGAGCAGGCGCAGCTTGGCCGTCTCGTAAGGCTCGGCATCGCCGACCAATTGCACCCCGTGCGCTTCCCAGCCCGGGCGAGGACCGGCGAACCGGTCCTCGATCACCCACTGGCTGAAGCGCTCGCTCACGACCGCGGCTTCGTCGCGCAGGCCGAGCCGACGCTCGGCAAGGTCGCGATCCGCGTCGCTCGTCGCGGGGACGATCCGGTCGACCATCGTCGAGGGACAGGCACATCGGTCCGCGAACCACTCGGCCAGCCGCGGGTCGCGCCGTTCGAGGTACTCTTGGGTCAGCGCCGTGAGCTTGCGGCCGTTGCCGGCCAGGTTGTCGCACGAGATCAGCGTGACCCCCGCCAGTCCGGCGGTCATGCGCCGGGCGAGGCCTTCCGCCAGCAGCGGATAGAAGCTGGCCTCCGCCGCCTCGCCGTCGAGCCGGCCCTCGGGACCGATCGCATATCCTTTCTCGGTCACCGTGAAGGTGACGATCCGGCAGTCGGGGCTGGCCAGCCGGTCGACGACGGCGCGCGCCTGACGAGGGGCAATGAGAACCTCGCCAACCGCCCCGATCACGCGCGTCGCCGCCGCCGTCCCGCTGCGCTCGGTCAGCGAGTAGATCCCCTGCTGCGGATTGAGCCGCTCGGCTACCGCGCCGGAGCGCAAGGACACGCCGCAGATCGCCCAGTCGCGGTCGCCGGCGTCCATCGCCCGGTCGGTGTACCAGGCCTGGTGCGCGCGATGGAATGCGCCGAGCCCGAAATGGACGATGCCAATCCGCTGGTCCCGGCGATCGTAGGAGAACCGCGCGACCTCGGCGGGAAGCCGCGCCACCGTCTCCGGGCCGAGCCTCACAGCCGATAGGCCTGCTTGGCCAGATCGTAAGCCAGCGCCCGCGCCACCTCGGCGGCTTCCCAGTCTTCCAGACGATGCTCGACCACCAGCTCGGCGAGGAACCCGCAGTCGATCCGCCGGGCGAGGTCGTGCCGCGCCGGGATCGACAGGAACGCGCGGGTGTCGTCGTTGAAGCCGACGGTGTTGTAGAAGCCGGCCGTCTCGGCGGTCATGCGGCGGAAGCGGCGCATCCCTTCGGGGCTGTCGTGGAACCACCACGCCGGGCCGAGACGCAGGCAGGGGTAGTGCCCGGCCAGCGGCGCGAGCTCGCGCGCGTAGGTGCTCTCGTCGAGCGTGAACACGATCAGCGTCAGCCTGGCTTCGTTGCCGAAGCGGTCGAGCAGCGGCTTGAGCGCGTGGACATAGTCGGTGCGCAGCGGGATGTCGGCGCCCTTGTCGCGCCCGAGCCGCGCGAACAGCGCCGCGTTGTGATTGCGGAAGGAGCCGGGATGGAGCTGCATCACGAGGCCGTCGTCGAGGCTCATCGCCGCCATCTCGGTCAGCATCTGGGCGCGGAACAGCTCGGCTTCGGCCGGGCCGAACTCGCCCGCGACGATGCGCGCGAACAGGCCCTCGGATTCGGCGGGCGAGAGATCCGCGGTTTGCGCGGTGGGATGGCCGTGATCGGTCGAGGTCGCGCCGTGCTCGGCGAACACCGCGCGACGCTTGCGGTGGGCCGCCAGGTAGCCGCGCCACGTCCGGCAGTCCTCGCCGGTCAGCGCGGAGAGCGCGTCGAGGTTGGCCTGGAAGCCCTCGAACTCCGGGTCGACCACCGGGTCGGGCCGATAGGCGGTGATGACCCGCGCCGGCCAGCCGCTGTCCCGGATGGCTCGGTGATGCCTCAGATCGTCGAGCGCGCCTTCGGTGGTCGCCAGGACCTCGATGCCGAAGCGCTCGAACAGCGCGCGAGGGCGAAAGCCGGGCTGTCGCAGCGCTTCGCCGATCACGTCGAAATAGAGGTCCGCGGTTTCGGCGGCGAGCCGCACCTCGAGGCCGAAGACTTCGGCGAAGACCCAGTCCAGCCAGATTCGCGACGGCGTCCCGCGGAACAGGTGGTAGTTCTCGGCGAGGATGCGCCACGCTGCGCGCGGGTCGGCCTCGGCGCCGATGCCGAGCGCTTCCAGCGGCACGCCTTGCGAGTAGAGCATGCGGAACAGGTAGTGGTCGGGCTTGAGCAACAGCTCGGCCGCGTCGGCGAACGGCTCGTTGCCGGCAAACCACGCCGCGTCGCAATGCCCGTGCGGACTGACGATCGGCAGGGCCGCGACCGCGCCATAAAGCTCGCGCGCCACCGCGCGGGCGGCCGGTTCGGCGGGCAGCAGCCTGTCGGGATGAAGCTCGAGCCGGTGCGCCACGACCTTCCTCCTCGATCCTTGTGTTTTCCCGGCGGCTCGCGCAGTTGGTAGCGGTAACGGCAAGGACTTTCGCGGATGAAGATCACTTCGGCAAGGGTCATCGTGACCAGCCCGGGCCGCAACTTCGTGACCCTCAAGGTCGAGACCGACGAGGGCGTCAGCGGCATCGGCGACGCGACGTTGAACGGGCGCGAGCTGGCGGTCGCCTCGTACCTCACCGACCACGTCATTCCCAGCCTGATCGGCCGCGATCCGCGCATGAGCGAGGACATCTGGCACTACCTCTACCGCGGCGCCTACTGGCGGCGCGGGCCGGTGACGATGAGCGCCATCGCCGCGGTCGATACCGCGCTGTGGGACATCAAGGCCAAGCTCGCCGACCTGCCGCTCTATCAGCTGCTCGGCGGCAAGAGCCGCGACAGGGTCCTGATCTATGGCCACGCCAACGGCGCCGACCTTGAGGCAACGGTCGATGCGGTCGGCAAGTACATCGACATGGGCTACAAGGCGATCCGCGCGCAAAGCGGCGTCCCGGGGATCGAGAAGGCCTACGGCATCGGCCGCGGCGACATGTACTACGAGCCCGCCGATGCGCGCCTGCCGACCGAGACCGTCTGGGACACGCCGGCCTACCTCAACTTCGTGCCCAAGCTGTTCGAGAAGCTGCGCGACACTTACGGGTTCGAACCCCAGTTGCTGCACGATGTGCACCACCGCCTGACGCCCAACGAGGCGGCCCAGTTGGGCAAGTCGCTCGAGCCCTACCGCCTGTTCTGGATGGAGGACTGCACCCCGGCCGAGAACCAGGAAGCGTTCCGTCACGTCCGCCGCCACACGACGACCCCGCTCGCGGTCGGCGAGGTGTTCAACACCATCTGGGACTGCAAGCAGCTCATCGAAGAGCAGCTGATCGACTACATCCGCGCGACCGTGGTCCACGCCGGCGGGATCACGCACTTGCGGCGCATCGCCGACCTCGCCGCGCTTTACCAGGTCCGCACCGGCAGCCACGGGGCGACCGACCTGTCGCCGGTGTGCATGGGCGCGGCCCTGCATTTCGACACCTGGGTGCCGAACTTCGGCATCCAGGAATACATGCGCCACACCGACGAGACGGACGCGGTGTTCCCGCACGACTACCGCTTCGAGGACGGCCACCTGATTGTCGGCGAAACGCCCGGTCATGGAGTGACGATCGACGAGGCGCTGGCGGCGAAATATCCGTACGACCCGGCCTCGTTGCCGATCGCGCGGCTGCGCGACGGGACCCTGTGGCACTGGTAGGAATGCCTTCCGCCCGTTCGATTCGAGCGCAGCCGGGAACCGGCCGCGCAATCTGTCTCGTCATCGCCCGACACGAACGGAGGAGCTGCCGATGAGCCGCATCGTCTGCGTGGGCGAGGGGATGCTCGAGCTCACCCGGGACGGCGAGGACTGGCGCCTCGGCTACGGCGGCGACACGCTCAACACCGCGATCCACCTCGCCCGGATGGGCCACGCGGTCGGCTATTTCACCGCCATCGGCGCCGACCCGCTCAGCCAGGAGATGAAGCGACGGTGGCACGACGAGGGCCTCGATGTGTCGCGGGTGCTGACCCATCCCGAGCGGCCGGCCGGACTCTACGCGATCAACACCGATGCCGCCGGGGAGCGCACCTTCACCTACTGGCGCGAGGCCAGCGCGGCGCGCGAGATCTTCGCGCTGCCGGGAGCCGGGTCGGCCGTCGCCGACAGCGAGCAGGCCGATCTACTGCATTTCTCGCTCATCACGCTCGCCATCCTGCCGCCGGAGCACCGCGGCGCCCTCCTTGCGCTGGCAGCGCGGGTCCGCGCGCGTGGTGGCCGGGTCAGCTTCGACGGCAACTACCGCGCGCGCCTGTGGCCCGACCGGGGCGAGGCGGTCCGCGCGCGCGACGCCGCGCTCGCCGTGGCCGACATCGGCCTGCCGACGCTCGACGACGAGGCCGCGCTGTCGGGCGCGGAGGACGCCGCGCATGTCGCGGCTCACTGGCAAGCCCACGGCTGCGCCGAAGTCGTCGTCAAGCTCGGCGAGCGCGGCTGCCGGCTGGCCGACGGCGCCGTGGTGCCGCCCGACGCGAGGCTCCAGCCGCTCGACACCAGCGGCGCGGGCGATGCGTTCGATGCCGGCTACCTCTCGGGCCGCCTGCGCGGGGGCTCGCCGGACCAAGCGGCGCGGGAGGGTCACGCGCTGGCGGCGTGGGCGATCGCCCGCCGCGGCGCGATCCCTCCGCGCGATCCGGACGCGCCCTACAAGCTGAGCTCGACCGGCTCCCCCGAATAAGTCAGCGAGCTCGCCGGCGGGCGGTCGAATACCGGGCCGGCCTCGCCGCCGTGGACGACGACACCGATCCGCCGCGTCGACGCCATGCCGGGGAAGCGGCCCTCGCGCCGGCCGATGGTCAGCTTGCGGGCGGCGTCGTCCCACCGCAGCGCGATACGGGCGAGCTCGCCGCGCGTGTAGCCCATGTCCTCGCCCTGGTCCTCGTAGAGCGTGAACTCGCCGTCGGCGCCGGCGAACACGTGGATCGTCAGCGGCCCTTGCGGGTCCTCGCCGGTCCACTGCACGTCGGGGCCGAGCGGGACGATCGCGCCGGCGCGCACGAACAGCGGCATCCGCTCGCGCGGCGAGGAGGCGGTGAAATCCTGCCCGCCGGGGAGGCGTCGGCCGCTGGCTGCCTCGTACCACTCGCTTCCCACCGGCAGGTAGACCGAGCGCTCGCGCGCCTCGAACTCGGTCACCGGGGCAACGAGCAGCGCGGTGCCGAACAGGTACTGGTCGTCGATCCCCCACGCCCGCTTGTCCCGGGCGAAATCCATCACCAGCGGGCGCATCATCGTGCCGTCCTCGAAATGGGTCTCGGCGGCGAGGGTGTAGATGTACGGCAGCAGCCGATAGCGCAGCCGGTGATAGTAGGTCAGGCCTTCGAGCATCGCCGGATCGTCCTTGGCGATGATCGGCGTCTCGCGGAACGGGAACTCGCCGTGGCTGCGGAACAGCGGGCTGAAGGCGCCGAACTGGAACCAGCGCAAGTACAGCTCGCGCCATTCGGGCAGATGTTCGGGATCCTGCTGCGAGAACCGTTGCTCGAGCGCGAAGCCGCCGATGTCGTGCGTCCAGTTGGGCACGCCCGAAATCGACAGGTTCGAGCCCGCGCTGATCTGGTCGCGCAGATCGTCCCACCGCGCGGCAACGTCGCCCGACCACAGCGCGGCCGAGGCGCGTTGCACGCCGCCGAAGCCGCTGCGGGTGAGGATGAACGGGCGCCGGTCCGGCTGCGCCGCGCGCAATCCTTCGGCGACGCCCTCGGCATGGACCAGCGGATAGGAATTGAAGATCGCCGCGCCGGGCACGCCGGTCGCGGCACTGGTCATCTGGAACGCGCGCTCCTCGACCGACAGGTTCGAATGCCAGTCAGGCTCGGTCGCATCCATCCACCAGGCGTCGAAGCCCTTGTCGACCAGCGCCTCGCGCATCTGGCGAAAGTAAATCTCGCGCGCTTCGGCCGGGTAGGGGTCGTAGAAGGTGTTGGCGTAGCCGGGCCCGACCCAGTCCTTTTGGGCCGCTTCCAGCGGCCGCTGGTAGAGATAGCCCTTGGCGGCCAGCTCCTGCCCGTTGGCCGTGGTCGGATAGAACTTGGGCCACACCGAGATCATGATCCGGCCGTTCAGCGCGTGGACCGCGTCGACCATCGCTTGCGGGTCGGGGAAGCGCGCGGGATCGAACTTGTGGCTGCCCCAGGCGTCCTCGGGCCAGTAGAACCAGTCCTGGACGATGGCGTCGATCGGGATGAGCGCCTCGCGGTACTGGCGCAGCACGCCGACCAGCGCTTCCTGGGTCTCGTAGCGCTGCCGCGACTGCCAGAAGCCATAGGCCCAGCGCGGCATCATCGGCGCCTTGCCGGTGAGGCGGCGGTAACCGGCGACGAGCGCGTCCATGTCGGCGCCGGGAACCACGTAATAGTCGATCGCCTTGCCCGCGTCGGACGCGAAGCTGACCGAATGGCGGTCCGCCACCGGCAGCGGATCGGCATGGTAGAGGGCGATGTAGCCCTGGTTGGGCTCCCATTCGACGCGCAGCTCGACCGGCTGGCCGGCGTCGAGGTCGAGCTCGAAATTGTGGTACCACGGGTTCCAGTTCTGCCGCCAGCGGCTCAGCACTTCCTTGCCGTCGGCGAACACCTTGACGTAGCTCGACGAGTAAAGGCGGAATTTGTGCCTGCCGCTCGCCTCCGGGGTGTAGCGGCCGGTCCACGTCACCCGCTGCGTCTGCACGGCGTTGCCTTGGGTGTTCTGGCCGGTGGTTGCGGCAACCGTCTGCGCCTTCGCCTCCTCCGGCCAGCGCGCCTGGTCGCGGATGTACTGATAGTCGATCGTCGCTTCGGAGCGCGACAGCACGCGGCGGTCGCCGAGGTAGTAGTCGGCCTGCCAGGCGGCGGCGAGCTTGTCGTAGGGTTCCGGATCGCCCACGCGGGTGATCGAATTGTTGTCCCACAGGATGCCGTAGCCGCGCGTCGACAGCAGGTACGGGATGGCGATGTCCATGTTGTGCTGGGCGAGCTCGACGTCCTCGCCGTTGTAGTTCATCTGCCGGTTCTGGTGCTGGCCGAGGCCGTAGAGGCCCTCGTCGGTGCCGCGGTTGAACTGGACGCGGGTGGCGAGCCACGGCTGGCCCTCGACGTCGACCGGGTCGAGCCGCCGGGCGGGGACGTGCTCGTCGAGCAGCAGCGTCCCGGCGGCATCGAACACCTGCAGCCGCCCGTCGGAAAGGCGAACCTCGGCCCGCGAATGCGGCGTGGCGAGGCTCGCCGTGTCGGCGCTGATGACCAAAGCCGGAAGGCCGTCCGGCTCGCTGGTGACCATGAAGCTCTTGGGCGCCTGGTCGGCATCGTCCGCCACGGTGACGCGGAAGGTGCCGTCGCGATAGGCGAGCACGCGCACCTCGTGGCCGGCGTCGGTGGTCACGAGCACGCCATGCGGCACCGGCACCGCCTCGCCCGCAATAGCAGGCCCGGCAACCAGCAGAGCCGCCGCGGCGGCGAGGATGCGGACAATCATCGGTAACTCCCCATTTCGATCTTCAACCACACCGGCTCGGCCCCGAAGTTGAACCCGTAGTCGATCTGGTCGCCGTTCCAGCGCCGTTGCATGACCCACTCGCCGTTCACGAACCGGCCCTCCTGCGCCTCGATGACTTGCGCGCTTTCGCCTGAGGCCGGCTCCGCCAGCGCCAAGCGCACGCGCACGTGCTGGCCGGCGACGAGAAACGTGTCCGGCCCGAGCTGCGCGACCACGGCGCCGCCCACGGGCGCGTCCTTGAGCGGGTGCGCGTCGCGCTCGATCCAGGTCCAGTCGTCCTCGCCGAACTGCCAGCGGGCGAACTGCGCGGCGATCTTCCAGCGCCCGAAGCGGGTTTCGCGGTCGGCCCCGTCGGCGCCTTTCGCGATGCCCCAGGTGGGATTGTCGCTGGCGATCCGCGCCCAGTCGCGCGCCGCCGGGCCGAGCAGGCGAAACGGCGCCGCGAACGCCTCCAGAGTCGCTTCGTCGAGCGCCTTGGCGCCGAGCGGGTAATTCGAATAGCCGGTGCCGTCGATGCCGAACGGGGTGAACATCGCCGCGCCCCGGCCCAGCGCCGGCCACACGAAGCGCGCGAAATCCCCGGCGTTGCCGATCTCGGGCACCAGCAGCGGGCCGGGCTCGGCATAGCGCTCGAGGAACTTCTCCACCGCCGCGGCATCGCGGGTGTAGATGTCGGGCGCGAACGCGTCGATGTGCGGCGCCGCGGCGCGCCATACGGGAAGCGCGTTCCAGTTCGGCCCGCCCGACGGCCCGACATCGCCCTGCTCGTCGGTGAAGGCGTTGCCGAGCGCGGCGTTGACGTACAGCGGCAAGTCCCACTCGCGCTTGCCGGCCTCGGCCACCTGGTCGACGTAGCGGGCGAGGTGCCAGGTGGTGAAGAATTGCTCGGCCCGCGGGCCGAACGCTTCGCTCCATCCGGTCCGCGCCACGCCGAGCGCCTCGGCCAGGGCCTCGGGGATCGGCTGCTCGAACAGGCGCGCGGGCCCGGCCGCGTGGTCGCGCGCGAGGCCGTAGCTCCCGGCCTCGTTCTCGACCTGGACCATGATCACGGTGTGCTGCGGATCGTTCTCGCGCAAGTGCCGCATCAGCCGCGCGAACGCGCGCGCGTCGGCGGCGAGCGTCTCGGCGCCGTGCGGGCTCAGCGCATAGTGCGCGCGCCCGTCCGGGTGGCGCATGCGCGGGAAGCGATCCCCGTCGTTCTTGACCCACGCGGGGGCATAGCTGGCGGCGGTGTTCTTCCACGTGCCGAACCACAGCAGCACCAGCCGCTTGTCGCGGGCGCGGGCCTGTTCGAGCAAAGTATCGACGAAGCCGAAATCGAATCGCCCCTCGGACGGCTCGACCTGCTGCCACGCGACGGGCATGAGCAGCGTATTCGCGCCGATCCGCTCCACCGCCGGCCAGACTTGCGCCAGCATCGCCGGATAGTTGGAGGAATTGTTGGCTTGCGCGCCGAGCACGAGGAATGGGGCGCCGTCGACGATCAGCGCGGGCTTCTCGCGGCCTTGCTCGAAGCGGGGCGCCTGGGCAATCGCAGCCGACCCGGTCACCGCCAGAATCGCTGCCGCAAGAAGCGCCGGAAGTCGCAGAATCCCCTCCATGTTTGCGCTACCATGACAAAGCTGCAATGACTTGGCCAGCCGGTTCGGGCGAAAGGGAGAGCGGATGCGGCGCAGGGACATGCTGGCTTCGGGCGCGGCCCTGCTGGCGCTTCCCGCAGCGCTTCGGGCGGACGAATCGGCCCCGGCGCCGGGCGAATCCTTCGCCGTGCCCGCCTGGTATCGCGACGCCAAGCTCGGCATCTGGGCGCACTGGGGCCCGCAATGCGCGCCCGAGGCCGGCGACTGGTACGGCCGCCACCTGTACCTCGAAGACCATCCGCAGGCCGCGGTGCACCGGCGGCTCTACGGCCACCCGGCCGACAACGGCTTCATCCCGGTGATCGAAGGCTGGAAAGCCGAAGCCTGGGATCCTGACGCGGTGTTCGGCGCCTATGCCCGCGCCGGGGCGCGGTTCCTGGTGGCGATGGCCTGCCACCACGACAACTTCGACTTGTTCGCCAGCACGCACCACGGCTGGAACAGCACCCGGCTCGGGCCCAAGCGCGATATCGTCGGCGGGTGGGCGGCCGCGGCCCGGCGCATCGGCCTGCCGTTCGGCGTCAGCAACCACGCCAGCCATGCCTGGCACTGGTGGCAGACCGCCTACGGCTACGACACGGTGGGCCCGCGCCAGGGCGAGCGCTACGATGCGTTCCGGCTGACCGCGGCGGACGGGCGCGGCCGCGAGTGGGAGGGCCTTGACCCGCAGCAGCTCTACACCGGCCCGCGCATGGTTCCGCCCGACGGGCTCGATAACCCCGAGGCGATGCGCGCCTGGCACGATGCGCATTCCGGGCAATGGGTCGAGACCGTCCCGCCAGGCGATCGCGCCTGGGCGCTCCACTGGCTGGCGCGCCAGATGGAGCTGGTCGACCGCTACCAGCCGGACTTCGTCTATCTCGACGGCTACAGCCTGCCGTTCGGCGACATCGGGGCGGCGGCCGCCGCCCATTTCTACCGCGCGGCGATGCAGCGCACCGGCGAATTCTCCGGGGTAATGAGCGCGGGATTTACCGAGGGCCAGGGCACGCTGGTCAATCTCGAGCGGCGCGCGGCCGAGGGGATCCGGCCCGAGCCGTGGCAGACGGCGACCTGCATCGGCGACTGGCACTACAACCGTGGGCGGTTCCTGGATCGAAGCTACGTCCCCGCGCGCGAGGTGCTCCGCCAACTGGCCGACGTCGTCGCCAAGAACGGCACGCTGCTGCTGTCGGTGCCCGTGCGCGGCGACGGCACGCTCGACGAGCTCGAGCTCGAGATCCTCGCCGGCCTTGGCACCTGGATGGCGCGCGAGGGCGAGGCGGCGATCTACGGCTCGCGGCCATGGCGCACGTTCGGGGAGGAGGCGGGCGGCGGCGTGCGCTACACGGCCAACGGCGGCGCGCTGCACGCGCTGCTGCTCGATCCGCGGCCGGGGCCGCTCCGCTTGGCGGCTCTCGGTTGGGACGCGCTCGGCGGCGGCGCGATCGAGCGCGTCACGCTTGCCGGGGAGCCGCTGGGATTTGGCGCGTCACCCGCGGCGCTCGAGATCGCGCTGCCCGACGGCATCGAGCGATGGACGGTGCCGGTCCTGCGGATCGACGGCCGCATCCCGCCCGCATGAGCTTTGCACTGGAGGAACCATGAAGATGATCCGATGGCTTTTCGCGCTCCTCGCCGTCGCGGCATTGCCGGGCTGCGCGACCGTGACGACGGGTCCGCCCGCGGGCAGTCCGGTGGCGCACCATGGCGCGCTGTCGGTGGAAGGCGGCAAGATCGTCGGCGCGCACGGACAGCCGGTGACCTTGCGCGGCATGAGCCTGTTCTGGTCGCAATGGGCCCCGCAGTACTATTCGGCCGAGACCGTGGACTGGCTGGCGCGCGACTGGAAGGTCGGCGCCGTGCGCGCGGCGATCGCCGCCGAGGGCGACGACGGCGCCCGCCAGCATTTCGACCGCGAGCTGGCCAAGGCCTCGAGGGTGATCGACGCGGCGGTGGCGAACGGCATCTACGTGATCGTCGACTGGCACGCGCACCGGCCGTATCCCGAGGAGGCGACGCGCTTCCTCACCGCGATCGCGCGCAAGTACGGCCACCTGCCGAACCTGATCTACGAGCCGTTCAACGAGCCGCTGCGCGACGGGGTCGACTGGTCGCGCGACGTGAAGCCCTATCACGAGCGGGTGATCGCGGCGATCCGCGCGGTCGACCCGGACAACCTGATCGTGGTCGGCACTCCGAGCTGGAGCCAGGACGTCGACATCGCCGCGCGCGATCCGCTGCCGTTCGACAATGTCGCCTACACGCTCCACTACTACGCGGCGACGCACAAGCAGGAGCTGCGCGCCAAGGCCGACGCCGCACGCGCGGCCGGGCTGGCGCTGCTGGTGACCGAGTACGGCACCGTGGAAGCCACCGGCAACGGGCCGGTGGACCGCGAATCGAGCGAGGCCTGGTGGCGCTGGGCCGAGGCCAATGACGTGGGCTATCTCGCCTGGTCGATCGGCGACCGCGACGAGACCAGCGCCGCGCTCAGGCCCGGCACGCCGGTCAGCGGCTGGGGCGAGGCCGACCTCACCGAGAACGGGCGGCTGCTGCGCGCGCGCCTGCGCGCTGCGGCCGAGGCGGAAGCACGGTGAGGCGGGCGCTCCCGCTCGCCGCGCTGGCCCTGGCCGGCTGCGCGGCTACGCCGCCGCCGGTCAGCCTCGACCTGACCGGCACCTTCACCCCCGCGCCGGCCGCGACGCCGCGCGTCGGCCCGCGGCTCGAGCTCGGCAAGTGCGTCAACCTGTCGAACATGCTCGACGCCCCGCGCGAAGGCGACTGGGGCCGGCCGTTCGAGGACGCGGACATCGCGCGGATCGCGGCCAAGGGCTTCACCTCCATCCGCCTCCCCGCGCGGTTCAGCGCCCATGCGCTCGAACGCCCGCCGTACACCATCGAGCCGGCGTTCATGGACCGCGTCGCGCATATCGTCGACCTCGCGACCGCGCAGGGCTTGTCGGTGATCGTCGACTTGCATCACTACGAGGAAATCAACGAGAACCCGGCCGGACACACGGACCGCCTCGCTGCGCTGTGGCGCCAGATCGGCGAACGGTTCGCCGCCGCGCCGCCGAGCGTCAGCTTCGAGCTGCTCAACGAGCCGATGAGCAAGCTCGATGCCGGCAACCTGCTGGCGGTGATCGGGCCCGCGCTGGCCGAGGTGCGCAAGAGCAACCCGACCCGAATCGTGGTGATCGACGGACCCGAATGGGCCGGGCTCGACGCGATGCTGACGAGCCCGTTCCCCGACGATCCTTATGCGGTGCCGACGTTCCATTACTATTCGCCGGTCAACTTCGGTTTCCCCGAAGCCGACTGGCTGACGCCGAAGAGCCGCGACGACTTCGGCAGGCCCGAGGATCTCGAGCTGATCCGCAGCGATCTCGCCAAGGTCCAAGGCTACATCGAGCGCACCGGGCGAGTGCCCTTCGTCGGCGAATACGGCGCCTGGGTCACCCGGCCACTGGCCGAGCGCGAGGAATTCTACGAGACGTTGAGCGAGGCGTTCGCCTCGATCGGCGTCGACACCTGCGCCTGGGGCTACACCAACACGTTCGAGCTGTGGGACGACGAAAAGGCCGCCTGGCGCGGCCGGATCGCCGACCGCATCGCCGCGCCGCTGCGGCCGTAGCCGGTCGTGGCGAACGCCTCGGCGTGCTCGCGCACCAGCGCGATTATCGCCGCGTCGCTGTCGAAATTGCCGTACCAACCCTGCGGCTCGTGCATCGGGTCGCCCATGTAGGCGTTATCGCCGTTGCGGTAGCGGAAGTCGGGATGCTTCGCCCGCGCCTCGCCGTTCCAGGCCCAGAAGTTGGTGCCGGCAACCGGTCCCCCCTCGGCCAGGCTCTGCTCCGCCGCACCGTAGATGACCCGGTAGTAGCGCTCGCGAAAGGTCGTCGGCACCGCCGGATCGTAGAGCTCGCCATCGCGCGGGAAGCCGAATTCCTCGAACGCAAGCGGCTTGCCGGCCTCGCTCGAGAGCCGGATGGCGGTGGCGATGTAGTCGTCGACCTTGCGCTTGCCTTCGGTCCAGGTGCCCGCGAGGTCCTTGCCGTCGACCCAGCCCCAGTTGAGCGGCCAGATGTGCGCGGTGTGGTAATCGATGTTGCGGTGCGCGCGCGCGACCACGTCCTCGCGCCCGTTGGCGCCTTGCGTGCCTTCGTGGCCGAGCGATACGAGATGGTTCGGATCGAGCTCGCGAATCAGCGCCGCGGTCGTGTCGATCCACTCGTAGTAATGCGGCAGCGCCGCTTCGATGCCTGCCGCCGATCCGCCCGGGCGCGGCTCGTTGCAGTGCTGCCACGCCATCACCGCGGGATCCTCGGCGTATGGCTTGCCGGTGACCGAGTTGATGCGCCCGACCATGGTCCGCACCCAGTCGTAATAGCCCGCCTTGGCCTCCTCGTTCGAATAGAACGCCGATGCCGCGTCGGGGAAGGCCGGCCACGGCTTGGCCGGATCGTTCATGTCGGTCCATTGGCCGGTCGCACGGGCGAGGCGGTTCATCATCCCGCCCGACCATTCCCAGAAGTTGGTCAGGCACAGCACCGCGACCATGCCGCGCTTGCCGATTTCCGCCATCGCGTAGTCGAGCCCTTCGAGCAGGACCGTGTTGTGCGCCCCTTCGGCGTCGATGAAGCCGGGCTTGATCGAATTGTTGACCGGTCCTTCCTCGCCCGAGGCCATGATCCGCAGGTTGGTGACGCCGATCGCCTTGAGCCGGTCGAGCTCGCGGCCGAGCCGGGCGCGGTCGCCGTAGGCGGCATCGGCGCCGAGCCAGGCGGCGTACCAGGCGTTCGCGCCGGTCCAGCGATACGGCCCGCCGCCGCGGGTGAAGCCGGTCCCCGCGCGGCGGATGAAGGCGTCCTGGCCGGGCGGGGGCACGCTCGCGCACCCCGCCAGCGTCGCCACGCCGGTCGCCCCGAGGCCGGCCAGCAGGGTGCGCCGATCGATTGGAAACCCGTAGCGCTGTGCCATTTCCCACTCCCTTGCCGGCGGCGATTGCAATCGTCGGTGATAGCGCTAACAAATTGCGCAATGCGTGACAAAGGGCATGATCGGGGAGTGCGATCGATGAGGGTAGCGGTCCGGCATTGGGCATTGGTGGCGGCGGCGGGCTTGGCGGCTTCGTGCACCGCGTTGCCGGAGGAAGCACCGCTCGCGTCCGCCGCCGGTCCCGGCGTGGCCCACCCCGAGATCTGGCCGGCTTACGATTACCCGGTGCCGCAACGCCCGGCGGACGAGCGACTCATCGCTGACCTGCTGTCGCGAATGACGCTCGAGGAAAAGGTCGGCCAGCTGGTCCAGGCCGACTTGTGCTGCGTCACCCCGGCCGACGTGAAGGCCTACAACCTCGGGTCGGTGCTGAACGGCGGCAACAGCGGGCCTTACGGCAACGACCTGGCGCCCGCGGCGGACTGGCTCAAGCTCGCCGACGAGTTCCACGCCGCCTCGACCGACCGCTCGGACGGCGGCGTCGGCGTGCCCGTCATCTGGGGCACCGACGCGGTCCACGGCCACTCAAACATCATCGGCGCGACGATCTTCCCGCACAACATCGGCCTCGGGGCGATGCGCGATCCGCAGCTGATCGAGCGCATCGGCCAGGCGACCGCGCGCGAGATCCGCGTCACCGGGCAGGAATGGACTTTCGCCCCGACGGTGGCGGTGCCGCAGGACTTCCGCTGGGGCCGCGCTTACGAAGGCTATTCGTCCAACCCCCAGCTCGTCGCGAGCTATGTCGGCGCGATGGTGCGCGGACTGCAGGGCCCGCCGCAGACCGAGGACCTGCTCGAGGGACCTTACGTCATCGCGTCGACCAAGCATTACCTGGCCGACGGCGGGACCGACCGCGGGGTCGACCAGGGCGACGCGAAGATCGGCGAGGAGGTGCTGCGCGACATCCACGGCGCGCCTTACGGCCCGGCGATCGAGAACGGCGTCGCCACCGTCATGGCCAGCTTCTCGAGCTGGCAGGGCCGCAAGATGACCGGCAACGAAAGCCTGCTGACCGGCGTGCTCAAGGAGCGGATGGACTTCGGCGGGTTCGTGGTCTCCGACTGGAACGCGCACGGGCAGGTCGAGGGCTGCACCAACGCCTCGTGCCCGCAGGCGCTGCTTGCGGGGGTCGACATGTACATGGCCCCCGACACCTGGAAGGACGTCTACACCGACCTGCTGGCTCGGGCCCGCGCCGGGACGATCCCGCTGGCGCGGATCGACGAGGCGGTGACGCGCATCCTGCGGGTCAAGGCGCGGCTCGGGCTGTTCGAGGCGCCGAAGCCGTCGGCCCGCTTGCTCGCCGGACGCTACGACTTGCTCGGCGCGGCCGAGCATCGCGCGATCGCCCGCGAGGCGGTGCGCAAGTCGCTGGTGCTGCTGCGCAACGACGGCGTGCTGCCGCTCCGTCCCGGCGGGCGGCTGCTGGTTGCCGGCGACGGCGCCGACGACATCGCCCGCCAGTCCGGGGGGTGGACGCTGACCTGGCAGGGCACCGGGATCGACAATAGCCATTTCCCGGGCGGGACCTCGCTGTGGGCCGGCCTCAGGCAGGCGGTCGAGGCGGGCGGCGGCAGCGCCGTGTTGTCGCCCGACGGCTCGTTCGAGCAGCGCCCCGACGCCGCGGTGGTCGTCTTCGGCGAGACGCCTTACGCCGAGTTCCAAGGCGACCGCGCGACGCTCCAGCTCGACGCCGCGCTGACCGCTCCGTGGGAGACCATGCGGCGGCTGAAGGCGCAGGGCATCCCGGTGGTGGCGGTGATGATCACCGGCCGGCCGCTTTACGTTAACCCGGCGCTCAACGCCGCCGACGCGTTCGTCGTCGCCTGGCTGCCGGGCAGCGAAGGCGGCGGCCTCGCCGACGTGCTGGTCGGCGACGCCCAAGGCCGGCCGCGGTTCGACTTTTCCGGCAAGCTCCCGGCCGACTGGCCCCGCACGTCGGACATCACCGAAGGCGTGCTTTACCCGTTCGGCCACGGCCTGACTTACGCCTCGCCGCGCACGGCCTGGACGGCGCTGCCGGAAGTCGCCGCGGCAGCCGCCGGCGACGGCCGCGTCTGGTTCGCCGCCGGGGCGCCCGCGGCGAGCTGGTCGCTGACCGTGCTCGATCCGGGCGAGGGCGACGGGACCCGCATCACCACCGTGCCGGCCGCGGTGCTCGACGGACGCGGCGAGGTCTCGGCGGTCGATCACGTCGTCCAGGAAGGGGCGCGGCGCTTCGCGATCAGGAGCGGCCCGGCGGCGGTGCGGCTGGGCACGTTCGAGCCGGTCGATATCACCCGCGAGACCAACGGCGACGTGCTGTTGCTCGTGACGATGCGGATGAGCGACGCTCCGGCCTCGGCCACGCTCGGCATGTGCGAGGCCAGCGGCTGCCGCTCGACCGCGGTGCAAATCCCGGTGAGCGACGCGTTCGTGCGTTACGGCTTGCCGCTCAAGTGCCTGCGCGAGAAGGGGGTCGACATGAGCCGCGTCAGCGCGCCGTTCATGCTGACGACCGAGGGACCGGCCGATTTCGCCATCGCCGAGGTCCGGCTCGGCACCGATGCCGAAGTGGTCCTGCCGTGCCGGTGACCCGCTGGCTGGCGGCCGCGCTGCTGGCCGCGGCCCCGTTCGCGGCGGCGGCGCAGGATCCGGTGGTCGCCACCGAAGGCGGGCTCGTCGCCGGGGTCCTGAGCGACGGCGCCGCGGTGTTCCGCGGCATCCCGTTCGCCGCGCCGCCGCTCGGCGAGCGCCGCTGGCGCCCGCCCGCGCCGGTTACGGCATGGGACGGCGTGCGCAGCGCACGCGAGCCGGCGCCCGCCTGCCTGCAGAATCTCGAAGGCTGGAATCGCGCCGACTGGCTCCATGCCAGCGAGGACTGCCTGACGCTCGACATCCGCACGCCCGATGTCGCCGGCAAGCGCCCGGTGATGGTGTGGATCCACGGCGGCTCGAACCGCTCCGGCTCGCCGAGCGGCATCACCGACGCGAACATCACCGACCAGGGCGTGGTCCATGTCGGCGTGCGCTACCGGCTCGGCGTGCTCGGCTTCCTCTCGCACCCCGCGCTCACCGCCGAGCAGGGCGGCACGAGCGGCAATTACGGGCTGATGGACCAGATCATGGCGCTGCGCTGGGTGCGCGACAACATCGCCCGCTTCGGCGGCGATCCGGCCAACGTGACGATCTACGGCGAAAGCGCCGGCGCGCAGGACGTCTCGCTGCTGCTGTCGGCGCCGCCGGCGCGGGGCCTGTTCCACCGCGCGATCCTGCAGAGCGGGACGCCGGGCTTCGGGATGAGCTTCCGCCCGCTCGCCGAAGCCGAGGCACTCGGCCGCCAGCTCGACGAAGCCGCGGGCAGCGGCGGGGACATCTCGCGCCTGCGCGCGCTCTCTCCGGTGGCGCTGCTCACGCTGCAGGAACGGACCATCGCCGACCCCCAGGCGGAAGGCGGTCGCTCGAGCTGGCTGCGCACGACCGTCGACGGGCTGGTGCTGCCCGACGCGCCCGACCGGCTGCTGCGCGCCGCGCCGCCCGTTCCCGTGGTCATCGGCACCAATGCGGTCGAGTTCGGCGCCGGTGCCGGTTCGGTCGCCGACATGACCGCGTTCGCCACGCAGTGGTTCGCCGCGCCCGACGAGGTGCTGGCGGCCTACCGCGCCGAGGAGCAGGCCGGCGCCGATCCGCGCCGCGGCCACCTCGAGCTGCGGATGCAGTCCGACGGCGAGTTCGTCTGCCCGGCCGACCGGCTGGCCAACCTGCTGGCGGAGGAAGGCTGGCCGGTGTGGCGCTACGAGTTCGACGTCGGCGAGAACGGCGGCCTCACGCGTCATGCTTACGAGATCGGCTTCGTGTTCGACCGCAAGCCGGTCGGGGGAGGCGCGCTGATGCAGGATTACTGGGCGGCGTTCGCCATCACCGGGGATCCCAACGGCGCCACCGCGATCGCCGCCGAGCGTCCGCGATGGCAACGCTGGCAGCTCGCGGCGCCGCGCCAGATGGCGTTCGACGAGGGCCGGACGGGGATGGAGCCCGGCGCCACCCGCGCGGCGTTCTGCCGCTTTGCGAAGAACCTGTGACCCGAGGTCAGTGGATGGCGGCGAGCTCCACGGCCGGGGCCCTGACCTCGGCCCGTCCCGCCTTGAGCGCGAACACGCACAGCAGGACGTAGCACGCCGCCGGCACGATCAGCGCGAGCACGTAGCCCGCAGAGTCCGACACCATGCCGACCAGCAGCGGCAGGAACGCGCCGCCGACGATCGAGGTGCACAGCAGGCCGGAAGTGGCCTCCTCCCCGGCGCTCGAGCGCTCGAGCGTGAGCGTGAAGATCACCGGGAACATGATCGAGTTGAAGAACCCGATCCCCAGCGCGACGAACCCCGCCGAGACGCCGCCCACGCCGGCCACGTAAAGGCACATCAGCGCGGCGATGGCCGTGAACAGCGCGAGCAGGCGCGCCGCTTCGAACCGGGCGAGCAGGGCCGAGCCGACCGCGCGGCCGACCATCGCACCGCCCCAGTAGAACGCGACCGCCTTGCCGGCCTCCTGCAGGCTGACCCCCGCCACCCCGTCGCTGCCCATCGCCCAGCCGAGCAGGGGCACCGCGAACGGCGCATCCGAGTTGCGCCAGACCTCGTCCGAATTGAGGAACAACGCCATTTGCGTTCCGATCGCGACCTCGGCGCCGACATAGAGGAAGATCGCCGCGCCGCCGGCCAGCGCCCAGCGCGACGAGAGCGCATCGCCGATCAGCGAGCCGATCCCGCGAGCCGCCGGCGCCGGCGCCGCCGCGGCCGCTGCCGCGACGGTGCGCCGGCTCACCCAGAAGAACAGCAGCAGGAGCACGATCAGCCCGCAAATCCAGAAATAGGCCCGGTCGATGCCGGCGAGCGAAGCGGCGCGCGCGCCTTCGCCGACGCTGGCGCCCTCGCCGACCTCGAGCCCGCCGAGGAACAGGCTGGCGCCGAGCCATGGGCCGATGAAGGTGCCGAAGCTGTTGAACGTCTGCGACAGCGTCAGGCGGAAGTGCTTGCCCTGGGGTGGCCCGAGCGCGGCGGCGAGCGGATTGGCGGCGACCTGGAGGATCGTGATCCCGCTGGCGAGCACGAACAGACCGAGAAGGACGAGGGTGTAGTTGGCGATGTTGGCCGCGCCGAGCATGATCAGGCAGGCGGCCGCCATCATTCCGAGCGCCACGAGGATCGACGGCACTGCGCGCCACCGGGCGATCAGCGCCGCCGCCGGGAAGGACACCACACCATAGGCGATGAAGAACGCGAACGCCGACAACTGCGCTTCGGTGTCCGAGAGGGTGAAGATGCCTTTCACCGCCGCCACCAGCGGGTCGATCAGCGAGGTGATGAAACCCCACGCGAAGAACAGCGTGGTCACCGCGATGAACGCCGCGCTCACTCGTCCCTTGGTGGCCATCGTCGTTCTCCTCCCGCCGCGCCCCTTGCATGGAGCGTCGATCGCCTGTTTATTCGCAGATGTGAGCGCTAACGCAAGCGCCGCTGGCGAAGGGGATGGGGATGAACCGGCCGCTGGTCTTCGCGCTGCTGGTAGCGCTCGCCGCGCCGGCCGCGGCGCAGAAGTTCGACGCCCTGGCGCAGACGCCGCCGATGGGCTGGAACAGCTGGAACCACTACGGCTGCAACATCGACGATGCGCTGATCCGGCGCACGGCGGACGCGCTGGTTGCGAGCGGCTTGCGCGACGCGGGCTACACGTACGTCAATCTCGACGACTGCTGGCACGGCGAGCGCGACGCGAACGGCAATATCCAGGCCGATTCCGAGCGGTTTCCATCGGGAATGAAGGCGCTCGGCGACTATCTCCACGCGCGCGGCCTCAAGTTCGGGATCTATTCCGATGCCGGCGCGACCACGTGCGCCGGCCGCCCCGGCAGCCAGGGGCACGAGTTCCAGGACGCCGCGCAATATGCCCGTTGGGGTGTGGACTATGTCAAGTACGACTGGTGCGCGACCGGCACCGGAGAGGCTCAGCGCAACCCGCGCGAGGCCTACGCGACGATGAGCCGGGCGATCGCCGCCGCGGGACGGCCGATGGTGCTGTCGATCTGCGAATGGGGCGAGAACGACCCGTGGCTGTGGGGCCGCGCCTACGGCCATCTGTGGCGCACGACCGGCGACATCATCAACTGCTGGGACTGCACGATCGGACACGGCAACTGGATCAGCTCGGGGGTGCTGCCGATCCTCGACAAGCAGGAGGCGCTGCGCGCTCACTCGGGCCCGGGCGGATGGAACGATCCCGACATGATGGAAGTCGGCAACCTGCCCACCCTGGCCGAGAACCGCAGCCATTTCGCGTTGTGGGCGATGCTCTCGGCGCCGCTGATCATCGGCACCGACGTGCCCGGCATGAGCTCGGACATCCGCGCCATCCTCGCCAATCCGCGGCTGATCGCGATCGACCAGGACCCGCTCGGCATCGCCGCGTTCCGGTGGATCGCGACGCCCGAGGTCGAGGTCTGGGCGAAGCCCCTCGCGGACGGGAACTGGGCGATAGCCCTGCTCAACCGGACGGCGCAGCCGCGCGACTTTACCATCGACTGGGCCCGACACGGCGAGCTCAAGGACGACCTCAAGGGGCGGCGCGCCGATTTCGCCCAGGCGCGCTTCGCCCTCACCGATGCCTGGACCGGGCGCGCGGCCGGCACCACGGCGGCACCGCTGGTGCGCGCCATCGGCCCGCGCGACACGCATGTCTTCACGCTAACGCCGCTGTGACTTTACCGCCGCGCCGGGTTCATGGTAGCGCTATCGCAAGGGACTCGCGCGCACGATGCGAGCCGGAAAGGGTAGAGGAATGAAGCGTTTCGCCGCGATTGCCGCCATTGCGTCATTGGCCTGCGCCGCGCCCGGTCAGGCGGCGGAGCCCGCGCTGCCGGTGGGGCAGTGCATCAACATGGGCAACAGCTTCGAGATCTCGCGGACTTACGCCGGGCCAGCCAAAGCGATCGACGCGGCCGACTTCGCGCGGATCAAGGCGGCCGGCTTCGACACGGTGCGCGTGCCGGTGCGCTGGTCGGACAAGACCGGCGACGCCCCCGGCTTCGCGATCGATCCCGCATGGCTCGCGCGGGTCACGGTCGCGGTCGACCAGGCACTCGCCGCGGGGCTCAACGTGATCCTCAACGACCATCATTTCGACGCGCTCGATGCGGACCCGGCCGGGAACCGCGCCAAGCTCGCGGCGATTTGGCGCCAGGTCGCGACGCACTTCGCCGACCGGCCGACCGGGCAACTGTGGTTCGAGATCGAGAACGAGCCGCACGAGAAGCTGACCAACGCCAACCTCGTCGAAACCTTCGCTCCGGCGCTGGCAGCGATCCGGCAGACCAATCCCGGACGGCCGGTGATCATCGGCGGCGAGAACTGGAGCGGGATCGACTCGCTGGCGACGCTCGAGCTGCCCGACGACCCGAACGTCCACCCGACTTTCCACTACTACGAGCCGTTCGACTTCACGCACCAGGGCGCGAGCTGGGCCGGAGATCCGCCCCCCGCGATCGGCCGGGTCTACGGCACCGAGGCCGACGCCGCCCGCCTCGCCGCCGACGTCGCCAAGCTCGACGCCTACATCGCCCGCACCGGCAAGGTGCCATTCATGGGCGAGACCGGGGCCTACGACGCGCACATCCCGCTGGCCGACCGCATCCGCTATCACAGCGCCGTGCGCCAGGCGTTCGCGCCGAGCGGCATCGGCATCTGCGCCTGGGCCTACACCAACACCTTCCCGTTCTACGACCAGAAGGAAGGGCGCTGGCTGCCGGGAATCCTCGAGACTTTCGGGGCCGGCGGAGGGAACTGAGCACGATGGAGGCGGGCATGAAGGGGTGGCGATGGATTATGGCCGGCGGCGCGCTGCTGGCCGCACTGCAGCCGGCTCTGGCGCAGCAGGACCAGGCAGAGGCGGCGCTGGCACAGCTCGAGGCGGAGACCCCGGGCACGCTGATCAGCGACCCTACCCGGCTCGACTGGGAACGCCAGGGCGAGAACGTCAACGTCGCCGGCCTGACCGATGGCGCCATCCCGGGCGGCGGCGCGGCCAACCGCTACACGGTCCGGCGCGCGGGGCCCCAGCCTTATTCGTCGCAGGTCAACGTCCCGCTGGTCAAGGCGATCGACAAGGGGGACACGATCACCGTCGGCTTCTGGGCGCGCACCGAGCGCGCGGAAACCGAAACCGGACAGGGGACGCTGGGGCTGCGGATTCAGCTCAACCAGGACCCGTGGCCCGGTTTCGCCGACACCGTGCTCGCCATCGGACCCGAATGGAAGTGGCACGAGGTCAGCGCCACGGCCACAATCGACATCGCGCGCGACAGCGGCATCCTCGCCTTCCACCTGGGCGGGGCGCGGCAAACGATCGACATCGGGCAGACGATCGTCGTCAAGGGCGCCGCGGCCATCGCCGCGCAGGCCCCGCCGCCCGCCGCCGCCGCCGCGGTCTCGTCGGAGATCCCCGAGCCGCTCAAGAGCGCCGGACGGCTGATCAACGATCCGGCCACGCGCGACTGGCGTCAGACCGGGCCTGACGGCGCCTCGCTGGCGCGCGCGGAGCCGGCGGTGTGGCTCGGCCAGGCGACCCGCTTCACCTCGCCCGCGGGCGCCGCTCGCGGCACCGTGACGACCGCCATTCCGATCGCCGAGGCCATCGCCAACGGCGACAAGCTGGTCGTCGCGATGGTCGCGCGCACCGAAAGCGCCGACACGATCGATAACCGCGGCCTCGTGCGGATTCGCATCCAGGACAGCCAGCCGCCGCACGACGGGTTCGCCGATGCCGCGTTCAACGTCGGCGTGAACTGGCAACTGGTCCGCGTGCCCGTCACCGCCGCGCGCGACTTGCCGGCGGGCCGGGCGGAGGTCGTGCTCGATTTCTCCGCCGCCGGCCAGGCGATCGATATCGGCCCGGTCTACGTGTTCAAGGCGCCTTAGGGCCGGCTACCGCGTACGGGCC